>Ga0209972_10004275_pt1 | contig 10853 bp, 7 predicted proteins | sample NOAtaG_7_FD_187302 | JGI IMG/M metagenome (GOLD analysis project Ga0209972, IMG submission 187302) | Freshwater lake microbial communities from Lake Erie, under a cyanobacterial bloom - NOAA_Erie_Diel1S_2200h metaG (SPAdes) (version 2) | ecosystem: Environmental > Aquatic > Freshwater > Lake ...
ATTGTGAGAATAAACGAAGCTATAAAACCCGCAATAGCCCCAACCAGCATTACCGATGCTGAGGTGCGATTCTTTAACTCCATGCCACAAGGGTACCTCGCTATGTATTTCTCGTATATTCGCAGAGTATGCGGGAGCTCTTGTATTCTGCTTCACATGAAATTCGTTATCTCTGTTATCGATACTCAAACTCGCTCGCCACACACGCCAGAAGAGATTTCTGCGATTGATCAAATTAATGAGGAGATGGCAGCAGCGGGATATCGCGTCTTTGCCGGTGGACTTGATTCCCCAAACTCAGCTCAAATTTTTGATTTCCGTACGGGCCAACGTAGTCAAGCGAATGGCGCCTTTCATCCTGATGGAGAGTTCTTTAGTGGTTTCTGGATTATCGATGTGCCTAGTCGCGCGATCGCAGAGGAGTTGGCTCAAAAAGGTTCAAAGGCCTGCAATAGAAAAGTGGAGCTCCGGCCACTACTTGGTAATTAACTTAAGTAAGGTTAAAAGCAGAGAAGAACAGTGCTTTGGGAAATGCACCGATTTTTCAGCTTTAGCTTCTTAAAAAGAAAAGGGCGAGCTGCAATAGTTTTTGCTATCGCAGCTCGCCCTTCTTTACTTATACGCGAGGACCTACTGCCTTAAATCCTTTAGGACATACAGGCTTGGTTCCCTTTACCTTCTTCGTTGTGGCGCCACGTGCACATGTGATTGTGTACTTCGGAGCTGCCAATGAAGAGATCTTCTTACTTGAAGCTTTGTAGCTCTTCTTAATGCCGATCTTCAAAGTAGGTCTTGAATATTCAAAACCAGAGATATCAATAATGATATTTCCATTCTTTGCAGACACGACGCTGATTGCAGCGGATGAGCCGCCCTCTTCAGTTGTGATCGAAACTGTAAGTGCAGTTGCTGCATCAGCTGGGTTAGTTAGGCCCCAGAGAAGCGCTGCATCCTTGTAAGGAATAACAGCTTTGTAGAAGCCCTTATTTACAGTTACTCCATCTGGTGCAAAGTGAGGAGCAGCAGTAGTCCAGCTAAATGTCTTCTCTTCATTGTTCCAAGTTGGAGTTGTCAATGAGCAGACACCGTTAGAGCCGACATACATATTGCCGGATGTTCCATCAATACCAAAGCCCGAAGTGTCATTTTGGACAACGATCAGAGTCTGGAATTGGCGAACCATTGCTTTCGCTTTACCGGTTTCTCCAACGCAATCTGCAGGAGTCTTCGCAAGCGGAACAGTTACCGCAGTGCCCTCAACGGTAAGCGTTGTGAACTCACGACCGACTGCGGAGGTAACTTTGGTATCAACACCAACAGCTACGGTCACGCCGGTCTCAATATCACCGGTACGAACCTTGACTGAGATGACGATGTCGGAATCAAGGCTTACTGCAAATGCTTTGTTTCCTGGCTGACCTGCAAGATTCACTTTGTTTTCTGCATTTGTCAGAGTTGGAACGACATCGATGAAGACGTGGTTCACGAATTCGTTCGCTGCTTTTGCATCAACGAAGAGTCCGTCATATCCGAGTGAACCGAGTCCAAGTGTGTTCCAGAGTGGCGAGGTCCAACGTCCAGTAAGTGCGCGCCCTGCTTCAACAGGAGCAAGAACAGCGGTCTGCTCGTTTGGAGCGATTGGCGCAGGTGCAACACCTTGTGTGTCAGGAGCAGATGATGCTTCTGTGACTGTGGTTGTGGCTGCATCAGTTGGTGATGCTGCTGGAGACGCTGCTGGAGATGCAGTTGCCGCAGGCGATGCAGTGGCAGCTGGTGAAGCAGTATCTGTTGGTGATGCGCTCGCTGCTGGTGCAGGTGATGCAGTAGCAGCTGCTGCTGGATCAACTGTTGGAAGCGTCGCTGATGTTCCTGCGACCGCCCAACCATTAACAAGTGAGTTATTTGTGACCCAAACTGGAGTGTAAAGAGCTTCAGTCTTGCTGAAAGTCTTTGCAGCTTCATCGTAACGAGAATTGATTGCTGGTTGCTTTCCTTGATCTGCGAGATCTTTCAAATCAATCCAAGTTGTAGTGTTGAGATCTTTTACTGCTGCTGCTGCAAGTTCAACTGTTGAATAGTTGAAGATGAATTTAACTTCAGCATCAGTTACCGCAGCTACCGCGCCCTTAAAGCATGTTCCGAAAGGCTGCTTTGATGACTTATTGGTCTTTGAATCCCAGCAATCGATTGGAGTACTGAAGGAGTCTTGTGGCTTAGTGATGTCATAAACCTTTGTTGCGGAATCGTAACGCGCACCAATTTCAGGGAACTCAGCGGTTCCAACAAGTGGCGTGATATCCATGAAGACTGTGGTTGGGTTAACGAGAGATTCTCTCTGGTACTGAGACATCCACCAGTCGTTCTCTTTGACGATTCCCTTAATGACTTTGGCAACGGGCGCAAATGAAATTCCGTTGTTATCGCTCTGGGCAGGAACTGGCGCTCCGGATGGAACCCATTGCAGAGGAACGATCTTGCCTTGTGGCGTCTTAACTGAGATCGACTCAATACAGTAAATACCATTCTGCACAGCGCAAGCTGGGAATGATTGCTTAGGAACTCTCAACGTAGCTGCACTGGTCGGAACGAGATTTGTTCCGATGAGCGCTACTGCTGCGAGCAGCACATAAGCTCTCTTGATTTTCAAACTCTTCATTTTCACTAACCCCCATAAGGACACTCGACGGTTTGCCGAGTCTATACACGCTGAACACCGCGAAAAAGGGGGGAAGTTATGCATCACCGGTTAGTTCTTTTCCGGCCTGTTACTTGCGTTTGGTGAATCCCTTGGGACAGACGGGCTTGACCGCGGTCACTTTTCTGACTGTCTTCCCCTTTACGCAGGTGATGGTGGTGGCCTTTTTGGTGCTACCTGTGGCGGCTGGGGCTGTGGTCTTCTGGTTTGCCTCGGTTGCCTTGCTTGATCCCGTGGCAGCTGGACCTGATGAATTTTGATTTGCTTCTGCCGCCGCCGAATTCATGTTGTAGGTCGGATTGAGGGCAATATCCAAAGCAGGGTCTGGGAAATCGAAATTTGAAACATCGATAACGATATTTGAATTTCGAACCGAGATTGAACTGAGGGCGACCTTGGAACCACCTTCGGCAGTCATGATGGAGACGGTGAGCGCCTTTGCAGCATCATTTGGATTTGTGAGGCCCCATAAAACTTTTGCATCTGCAGCGGGAATGATTGCGCGATAGAAACCTTTATTTACCGTCGTTCCATCTGGAGATAGACGCGGGGCTGAGGCGGTATATCTAAACTTCTTGAGTTCAGGATCCCATATTGGTGTGGAGAGTTTGCATAGACCATTTGAGCCAACATAAATCTTTCCGCTTGCGCCTTCAACGCTAAACCCGAGTGGATCATTTTGAGGGACGAGAACGGTTTGGAATTGGCGGATAAGTGCTGAGGCAACTCCGCTATTTCCGGTGCAATCTTTCGATGATTTTGCTTGAGGAACTAGAACTGGATTTCCTTCGATTGTCATCACAGTGATATTTCCATTAACTTTTGTATCTATCGAAACATCAGTGCCGACTCCGAAAGAAACACCACTCTGGAAATTATCGAGTCGAAGTTGAATAGAGATGATGACACTGGAATCAAGATCTGCTGGGGCATTTGTATTTGCTGATTGGGCAGCTAGCTTCACACTTCCAGAACTTGTGAGTGTGGGTTGAGCATCAACATAAACCCATGGCACAAAATCATTTGCGGCTTTGACATCAACATAGAGGCCGTCATAACCAAATGCACCAAAACCTTGAGCAGTCCAATCACTTACGCTCCATCGACCTGGAAGTGATTTGCCAGCCACGACACCGGGTTTAGCAGTGATGTCTGCACCACCTGCAGAATCCCACGACAGAGCCACTTTCTTTCCAAATGCTGTGCTGAGTTGTACTGATTCAATGCAGAAATTTGAGGAAGATTGGCTACAGGGCAGCCATGAACCTTTAGGTAAAACAACATCAGCGTGCGCACTTGCTGTTGTTGCAATGTTATTTGCTAGGGCCAATACAAAGGCCAGCAATGTTGCAGATATCCGTCGTGAAGTAATCATCGCGCTGCCGTAAGGAACCAATTCCATTGCCAGGTTGCTCTATTTCCAACATTCGTAATCTTCGCAAATTCTGGGAAAGCGAAGACAAGATTTGCGCTACCGCCCGGTGTGACTGTTAGTGGACGTGAGGTGCTAATCAAAGGTGAGTGGTCTACGTAGACCATCAGAGACGGCGCTGCAGAAATGAGATCCTCCGTGTTATTCACGACGTTGAGAGTCCAAGTCGTAGGGCATTTGCCGACTTCGCAATTGCTCCACGAGACTTTGAGGGATTTGGCCGTTAGACCTGCGAGCGTATCTCCAATGCCTGCCGGCTTAGATATGGCACCAAGGTCTCCAACTGAATCTTCCCAAGTCACTGGGTATGCCGAAACAACACCCTGATTTTGTGCAGCGCTGGGAGAAGATTTTTCGGGCTCAGTCACACTTTGTGTGCTTGTTCCACCTGAAGGTTGAGTCACGCTCGCAACCTGTTGTGTTTCTGGTGAAATCAGGTTGGTGATGCTCACGTATCCAAATATCGAGAGCGCTGAGATCGCGACTCCGAAAAGCGCTAAGAATGTAAATTGCCGACGTCGACGACGACGTGAGGCTCTGATAATTCGTGAGGCTAGGTCACGATCTTCGACTGCGCCGTCAGAGAGCCAATGAAATTCTCGACGAATGAGGGTTTCAATTTCGCTCATTTTCAATCACCTCTGCTAACTCTGCTTCGTCAAAGATATTCTCATCTATTACCGACTTATCTGGTGCCTGGAGTGCCTGGGTGGAAGACTTTTCCAACTCTGGGATCAATCCGATGTGTGTGGCGACTGCTGCTTTCCCTCGCGCGAGATGGGACGCTGCAGTTCCGGGTGGGATTTGAAGGACAACGGCAACTTCTCTCAGAATAAAACCATATTCATAAGTCAAAACCAAAACCGCGCGTTGCATTGGTGTTAAGGTCTTTAAAGCTGATTGAACAAGTAGCCGCTTCAATACATCATCTGATTGATCAGCAATCTGAAGAACTTCTTGTGGTAAATCGAAAGTGGTTTCTTTTTCTTGACGACGCCTTGCCCATTTACGACGCATATCGATGTGCTTGGAAACCATCACTCTTATTACATACGCCTCGGGGTTTTCGTGGTTGCGTACTTTGTCCCACTTTTCATAGACATCAACTAAAGCTTCTTGCAGGACATCTTCTGCATTCTGAGAATCAAAACAGATTGCACGCGCGGTCTTCATGAGCATGCGTTGGCGCTCCGAAAGCCAAAGTGTAAACTCCGCTTGTTTAACAGATTCCCGCATGTGAGTAGCCTAACGCGAAGGTGATAATGAGAGTATCCCGTAGGTACCTTAAAAATTTAAGCTGGCTCGCAATCGTTGCGCTACTCATTCAATTCCCAACCTCCGCTGTAGGAGAATCGACTAAACCTGCCTTCGTCTCGCCTGGTGGTAGAAATGTCCCCGTTGGTTCTTGGCAAGGATTTTTTTACCCCAATGCCTTCTTACCCTTGAGCTACCTGCCAAATATCAATGCCGTAACGGAGTACCAGCGCAGAATCTTTGGCGCAGTATTACCTCCATGTGATGGTTCACAAGCAGCTTGCATTAGCGAAGTTTCTTATCAAATTGCCGATGGCTCGTGGAAAGTAGCAACTCCTACTTCTGATGTAACGCAGCGTGATGTATTTCAGGGAAGTTTGCTTCCTAATGGACAATGGGAGCTTCATAACACTTCATTATTTTCAGAAGATGTGACAAAGAATCGACCGCAAGGCGATGCAGCAAGAGTATGGATATTTTCTGAAGCACCTCATGGCGGTGGGAACACATATCAAGTTTCAGCTCAAATCACTGGTGGTTACGACCAAAATGGAATTTACAATCCTGATAACTTTCTAGTTCAGGTAATCCCACAGAAGAGAGTCCGCATGGAATCTTCACAATCCATGCAAAACTGTCTTGAACCAGCATCAACTTTTATCCGAAGCAAACTCACTGATACGACCGGAAATTGCGTAACGAATTATGACTTTCCTCAGCAACTAAATATCCGTGTGAAAATCAGATTAGGTTCTTTCTTGCAGTTCATTAACGGATGGTTTGATTCACGTATAAGAGATTTACTTATTGACATTAACAATGCTGAGAAGGTTATAACGATAGAAGGCAAGCCGTTAATCGTTCCGACTGCATCTTCGAAGGCAATAAAATACAGTGAACTTGAAAGTCTTGGTCTGAATCCTGTTTCAAAAGATGTACAAGAACGACAAACTAAGGATAATTTAGGAACTGGTGGTTCCTATCCTCTCAATACACCTCAATCTATTGAAGAATTTATAAAGATTGGGAAAAATATTCTTCCTAATGCGCTGGGCGAGAACACGGTCTGGCAACTCTCATCTCTGCCCCAGTATTACTACGAAAATACCAAGTGTTTAAATAAGGGCATTATTAACGGCATTGTCTCGACCAATGCAACGGTATATGACTCAACAGCGCCTAAATGGAGTGAATCCGATTCAAGCCTTAATTTCCGCGTTGGGGCTGCTCATCATCTCTCTAATAGCGAAGTCTTTAAGGGCTACTACTCGATGATCGTAAATGACATCACTGCTCGCTGTTACTGGGGAAACAACCTATCGAGTGCAAACGCTTCAATTTCAATCCTGGGACAAGATGGCCAACAGAACATTGCTACTACCTCTGTTGTTCCTCGAAACGGTTGGACTTATTTCAATGCAAGTGGGTTCACATTCTCGGTTCCAACAATCAAGGTTAAGTTCATAGCGCCTACTCCAACCCCAACTCCAACACCTTCCCTAACTCCAACGCCCACCCCAATAGCTTCTGCACCCGCAAGCGCTCAACCAACTCCGTCTGTAACCCCAACAGTCCAAGCATCGCCTACGCCTGTGAGTAAAAAAATAAAAAAAATTACGATTACCTGCATAAAAGGAACAACTGTTAAAAAGGTTACGGCGGTCAAACCGGTTTGCCCGAAAGGATTTAAGAAAAAGTAGTCGATTTTTTATGTCACAATTTGCGAGAATCTGCCACAATTTGTGACGTTCGAAAGGGGGTAGTGCTATTAATCGGCCGCGCCATTCCCTTCGTAACTACACATTCTGGACTGCGATATTTGTAAGCATTGCTCTCGTCGTAACTCCTGCAACGCTCGTCAAAGCAAATAGCCAATGGGTGGGTGATCCTGGACGAAGTTGGGCGATTCCTGATGATGGTGAACGTGGAATGCATGTTCAGCAATTCATAGATTCTTTTCCTGGCGAATCGGTTTCTTATCTTTTAGATAACGCACTTCGCCAACAGAATTTTGTTGATCCGACATGTAAGAGTGTTGATGATCCCCGTTGTACTTCAGAGAATCTTGAATACTCATCGCTACTTCCTGTTTGTGGCGCCATAAGCACGGTGTACTGCATCGAAGAATTTGGAGTAGTGAGTACAGCTGGCCAAGCATCGTCTGGGAATTTCGCTAGATATTTTCCAAATAAAGCGCTGAACGAATATCAAAAAGATGAAAAATTAAGACTTCCATTTGGTGGAACAGGTAGCATCTTTAATCTCCCGAGCGCTGCACATGAAGGTGGCGATACCTATTATGTTTCTGTTGTTGTTGGGGGTGGCTTAAGCAAAAACGGCGGCGCCGGAGTTGGCTCATTCAGCATTCGTATTTTCCCTGTGAAGATGGAATCCCTAACCAACGCACTGCAATCCAATATGCAGGGATTCCAACCTGGATGGTCGAAAGCGGAGGCGCAGAATAGTGATGGTGGCCCCGTCGGCCAGTGGCGACTTGCTGGCTTTGGATATAACGGAAAGAGCTTCTGTGTCGCCGCATCTTCGAGCGAAAATCTTTGTGCCCAGCGCTATGCGTTCCCTGCCGATAAGAAGTTTTATGTGAAGTTAAGAATGCAACAACGCCCTGGAGGTTGGCTCCATGGACGTATTTACAAACCTGAGGTTTCATTTGTTGAAAGTGATGGCTACTACTCAATCTCGTTCTCCGCATTTCCTGTAGCAGTTCCAGCGGTCTACAAGATGTACAAATACCCTGAAATGCCTCAGGTATTGAAGGATGCCTACGACATCAGCACTGGCGATTACAAACCTGAAGCCGCTGACAAGCCACCTTTCAATCCTGCTGCACCTCCAGGTTGTGGTCGTACGGCGTGTACTCAAGATCCAATGACGCGTAACAAGATTGTGGCCCCAACTCCATGGAGCCCATTTGGGATTGCTCAACTCAAGCTTTGGTTGCCATCAGTTAATGATCAAGCAACTGCCTTGTTAGGAACATGGTCGGTGCGCACACTCGACGGTAATGAAGGCAATAATGCGCAACAGTGCTTTACCCAAGGTTCCAATGGTGTCACTGGAATCGTCACAACTAACGCAACTCAATATTCAGCAGGTCCGCCAGCATTTAACAGAGCTACTAGTTCGCTCGAATATGTTGTTGCTGCTCCGCACTACACACCCAAGAAAGAAGAGTTCAAGGGAACTTACGATTTAGTTATGCGCTCTGATGTTGCGCGATGTGTTTATGGATTCTCTAAAGCACCAATCCGCGCAACTCTCTCTGTTGTTAAAGATGGCGCAAATGAAAATGTGGTGACTGAACTTCTTAATGAGAAGAATGGTTGGATCTACCTATCTGCTGCGGGCTTTACTTACTCGGAGCCTTTAATCCGCGTAACTCTCTTCCAAGATCCTGAACCGACTCCTACTCCAACGCCAACTCCTACCCCACTTGTAACAGCTAGCCCAACACCTACACCTGAGGTCACTCCATCGCCTCAACCAACCGTGGTTGAGCCCTCTCCTAGCCCAAGCAAAAATACAAACTTGGTAACAACAGCGAAGCGAACCACCATTGTTTGCACTAAGGGCAAACTGACAAAGCGTGTGACTGCGGTTAAGCCGAAGTGCCCAGCTGGTTATAAGAAGAAGTAGTTAGAAGATAAACGTAGGTGAAACGTAAGCTAGGAATAATCACTTTACTGATCCTGACTATTCTTGCAACCACCCCACAATTTCAGCTCAATGCTGCGGAAGATCCAGACAAAGTCTTTGTGCAGCCAGATGATCACTTGCCCGGCCAGCACAACATTCGCTTTAGCGACTCATATGTGGATTTCACATCTTCACTCTTTAATCCAGAGAGGCTAAAGGATACGAGCCTGGATCCTACGTGCTCGAGTTTGGCTGATAAAAATTGTGGTGACAACATTGTTAGATTCGATGCCATATTGCCTTTTTGTAGCGCTGCCGAAAAGACAAATTGCGTTGACGAAGTAGGAGCGATTTCATCTTCTGGAACTAAAGTATCAGCAATTCAGAAATTGAAATTTCCGAAATTAGCCCAGAATGAATTTAAAGGCTCGCCCGAACAAGGCTTGCCTTCCGGTACAAGTCATACTGTTGTCGAGATTCCCGGCGTTAGCCACTCTGGAGGATCCGACTACATTGCTGGCGCATTCATCAGTGGCACTCTCAATAAATTACGATCTGAATTGTCAATCAGTAATTTCGCTCTGCGCATCACTCCCGTGCGAATAGTTCCTTCGACCGTGACTTGCAATAAACCAGCCGGAGATCCAGTTCCATGTGTTGACTCAGGTTTCGCTCCAGTAATTGGAGCTGACGGAGTTCGTCGCTGGTCGTACCAAGGACCAGGATGGGATGGGAAGCAGGCTTGTGCAGTTAGATCACTACGGGAAAATTTGTGTGCAGAGATGTTTGGTTTTCCAAATAATTTCAAATTCTTCTTCCAAGTGCGTACCAGCGTAAAAGTCACTGGTTGGCTCCATGGGCGAGTATTTGAGCCCAATATCAGCATTACCAAAGATAAGGATGACACCGTAATTCGAGTTGAGGGTTCACCCGTGAAGGTCCCCATGATCTACAAAGCGAATTATTGGAAAGACTTGCCTGAAAACATCAGAAAGGAATATGACCCGGCCAATGGACAACTAATTGGCGGTGAACACTCTAGTTCTTCACGAATTCCTTTACCGAACCAGAATGATCCTTTGACTCGAAATATCACGCGTCAGCCAAGCCCATCCAGTTTTTCAGGTATTCGCGAATTACAACTCTGGCTTCCTTATCTGAGCGATAAAGCAACCACTAATCAATCTTCTTGGACGATTCGCACTCTCTCCACAACGGAGCTGTCGAACGCCAACCGTTGTTTTACTGACCCGTCTGACTTGAATGGAATTGTGGCATCTAACTCCACTCAATATTCAGCAGGTCCTCCAAGATTTAATCAAAGTAATCAATCCCTTGACTATCAGGTTGCTGCCCCACACTTCGACTCTGTGGGAACACCGAATAAGGGTCAATACAGTCTCTTGATGCGTTCTTCGGTTGCGCGCTGCATTTATGGTTTCTCCAATGCACCGATTCGTGCTGAACTTACAGTTTTTACCGCGGACGGATCGCCTCAGGTCGCAAGCCTGGCTATTTCAGAGAGCAATGGATGGCTAAGACTCAATGCATTCAATTTTGAATATTCTGCACCGATTATCAAGGCTGTTTTAACACAAGAAACACCAACACCAACAGCTAGTGCGACTGAATCACCATCGCCTCAACCAACTGTGGTTGCTCCTTCACCCAGCCCAACTAAAAACACAAATTTGGTAACAACAGCGAAGCGAACCACCATTGTTTGCACTAAGGGCAAACTGACAAAGCGTGTGACTGCGGTTAAGCCGAAGTGCCCAGCTGGTTATAAAAAGAAGTAAAACTCTGTTTTAGTGAAGC
>Ga0209972_10004281_pt1 | contig 10843 bp, 8 predicted proteins | sample NOAtaG_7_FD_187302 | JGI IMG/M metagenome (GOLD analysis project Ga0209972, IMG submission 187302) | Freshwater lake microbial communities from Lake Erie, under a cyanobacterial bloom - NOAA_Erie_Diel1S_2200h metaG (SPAdes) (version 2) | ecosystem: Environmental > Aquatic > Freshwater > Lake ...
GGCTGGGCAGCGGACGCTGATCGGACACCAGCCCGGACGTTTCACCAGGTCGCCCCCGTGCATCCACGATCTGCCTCCGTAAGCCGCGGCGGAATCCTGAACCTGACCCAAGCCACTTTGGACGGCGGGGGCCACGCGGGTTGGCGCGGCGCTCGCGCGGCCATCTCGCTCAAGCGTTCGCCGATGCCTACGGGCATCGACTGCGCCCCACTCGCACAATCTGGCTCGCGCGCGCATCCGCGCAAATCCCGCGTCCCTGATGAAACAACCGGGGCTAGCCGGCGGCCACCACCGCCAGGGCGGCCGCCCGGAACACCACCACGCCCTTGCTCTCCCTGGCAATGCCGTCGAGCAGCGCCTCGTGCGCGGCCAGCTCGGCGGGCGTGGCGGCCAGCACGATGAGGCCGGCGGCATCGATCGGGCCGCTGTCCTCCGCCCCGCCGGCAGGCGCCAGATCGATGACCAGGGTGTCCTGGCCGCGCGTCATCGCCAGGTACACGTCGGCCAGCAGGCCGGCGTCGAGCAGCGCGCCGTGCAGCGTGCGGTGCGCGTTGCCGACCGCATAGCGCTCGCACAGCGCATCGAGCGAGTTGCGCTTGCCCGGGTGCAGTTCGCGCGCCAGCGTCAGCGAGTCGGTGACCCGGGCGCAGTGGCTGGCAAAGGGCGGCTTGCCCAGCCGCGCCAGCTCGGCGTCGAGGAACTCGAGGTCGAAGGGCGCGTTATGGATGATGACCTCGGCATCGGCCACGAAGGCCAGCAGGTCGTCGGCCACCTCGGCAAACCGGGGCTTGTCGCGCAGGAACTCCTCGGTCAGGCCGTGCACCTGCAGCGCGCCCTCGTCGCTGGCGCGCTCCGGGTTGATGTAGTGGTGCAGGCGCCGATCGGTCAGGCGCCGGCCAACGATCTCCAGGCAGCCGATCTCGATGATCCGGTGGCCCTCGCGCGCCTCCAGGCCCGTGGTCTCGGTGTCGAGGATGACCTGGCGCATGGCCGTACCGCCGTCGGCCGCCTACTCGGCCGCCTACTCGGCCGCCGACGGCGCGGCCGGCTGCTCGATCTGGCCGGCGCGCACGTGCACGCCGCGGTCGAGCCACTGCCGCATGAGGGTGTAGACGACCGGCACCACGTACAGCGTGAGCACGGTGCCCAGCGTCAGGCCGCCAACGATCACCCAGCCGATCTGCTGGCGGCTCTCGGCACCGGCGCCGGCGGCCAGTGCCAGCGGCACGGCGCCCAGCACCATGGCGCCGGTGGTCATCAAGATGGGCCGCAGGCGCAGCACGCTGGCGTGCTTGACCGCCGCAAACAGTTCCTCGCCGCGCTCGCGCAACTGGTTTGAGAACTCCACGATCAGGATGCCGTGCTTGGTGATGAGGCCCACCAGCGTCACCAGTCCGATCTGGCTGTAGATGTTCATGGTGCCCCCGGCCCACCAGAGCGCCAGCAGCGCGCCGGTCATCGACAGCGGCACCGACAGCATGATCACGAACGGGTCGGCAAAGCTCTCGAACTGCGCGGCCAGCACCAGGTAGATGAAGACCAGCGCCAGCACGAACACCAGGTAGATGCTGCCGCGGGCGTCGCGGAACTCGCGGCTCTGGCCGTTCAGGTCGGTCAGCGTGCCCTGCGGCAGCACGCGCCGGGCGGTCTCGTCCATGGTCTGCAGCGCCTGGCCGAGCGTATAGCCGGGCGCCACCTGGCCGCTGATGGTCACGGCGCGCAGCCGCTGGAAGTGGTTGAGGCTCTGCGGCGCCACGCCCTCCTTGACGTCGACCACGTTGGACAGCTGCACCATGCTGCCGTCGCGCGCGCGCACGTAGATGTCGCTGATGTCGTTGGGCGTGCTGCGGTCGCGCGGGGCCACCTGCACCATGACGTCGTACTGCTCGCCCTCGTTCTTGAAGCGCGTGACCTGGCGGCCGCCCAGCATGGTCTGCAGCGTGAGGCCCACGTTCTGCACCGACACACCCACGTCGGCCAGCTTGTCGCGGTTGACTTCCACCCGCAGCTCGGGCGTGTTCAGGCGCAGGTCGGTCTGCAGGTTCTGCACGCCGGGGTACTTCGCCATCTCGCCGATGAACTGGTTGACCAGGCGGTCGAGCTCGGCGTACGGGATCTGCGCCATGATCACGTATTCGATCGGCAGCGAGCGGAACGACTGCCCGAGCGAGGGCGGACTGACCGCGAAGGCGATCACGCCGGGCAACTGGGCGAAGCGCTGGTTCAGCTCGCGCGCGATGTCCTGCTGCTTGCGGCTGCGCTCCTCCCAGGGTTTGAGGCGCAGGATGGCGTTGCCGTCGGTCACGGTCGGGAACCCCGCCACCGCGTTGTAGGCCGAGCGCTCCTGGATCGTCTCGTACATGGTCTCGATCGAGCGCAGCGCCTCGCTGGTGTACTGGACGGTGGCCCCCTGGGGCGCCTGCACCCGGCCAAACACCACCGAGCGGTCCTCGATCGGCGCCAGCTCGGAGCGGATCAGCGTGAACAGCCACACGCCGGCAGCCACCACCACCAACCAGCCGAGCAGCACGGTCCAGCGCCGCTCGAGCACCCAGGCGAGCGAGCGCGCGTAGCCGTTGGTCATGCCGTCGAGGAAGCGCTCGATCAGCCGGTACACCGCCCCGTGCTTTTCCTCGTGCTTGAGCAGCTTGCTGCACATCATCGGCGACAGCGTCAGCGCCACGAAGCCCGACACCAGCACCGCGCCGGCCAGCGCCAGAGCAAACTCGACGAACAGGCGCCCGGTGCGGCCGGTGGAAAACGCCAGCGGTGCGAACACCGCCACCAGGGTCAGCGTCATTGCGATCACCGCGAAGCCGATTTCCTTGGTGCCCTTGATGGCCGCCTGCACGCGGTCCATGCCCTCCTCGATGTTGCGGTAGATGTTCTCCAGCACCACGATGGCATCGTCCACCACCAGACCGATGGCCAGCACCATCGCCAGCAGGGTCAGCGTGTTGATGGTGAAGCCGAAGGCGTACATCAGCGCGAAGGCACCCACCAGCGACACCGGGATGGTCACCAGCGGGATCAGCGTGGCGCGCAGGTTGCGCAGGAAGAAGAAGATCACCAGCACCACCAGGATCACCGCCTCGCCGATGGTGCGAAACACGTTGTCGATCGAGCGCTGGATGAACACCGAGCTGTCGTACGAGACGGTCAGGCGCATGCCCGTGGGCAGGGTCTCGTTGATCTTGTCGACCTCGGACCACACCGCCTGCGACAGCTCGAGCGGGTTGCCGGTGGCCTGCTTGATCACGCCCATGTTGATCGCCGGCTCGCCGTTGAAGCGGGCGATCACGCGCTCGTCGCGCGCGCCCTGGCGCACGCTGGCCACGTCGCGCAGCCGCACCGGGTAGCCGTTGACGCTGGCCACGATGATGTTCTCGAACTCGCGCACCGTCTGCAGGTCGGTGGCCGCGACGATGTTGAACTCGCGCTGGCGCGACTCGATGCGCCCGGATGGCAGCTCGACGTTCTGCCGCCGCACCGCCTCCTCGACGTCCTGCACCGTCAGCCGGTAGCCGGCCAGGCGGTCGCGGTCGACCTCCACCCGCATGCTGACGCGCCGCTCGCCGAAGATGCGCACGTCGGCCGCGCCGGGCAGCACCGACAGCCGCGGCCGCACGTAGCGGTTCAGGTAGTCGGAGACCTCCATCGCGCTGCGCCCGCCGGTGGTGACCGACATCCAGATGATGGGGAACGAGTCGGCCTCGACCTTGGCGATCACCGGCTCGTCGACGTTATCGGGCAGGCGGGCGCGCACGCGCGCCACCTTGTCGCGCACGTCGGCCGCCGCCGAGTCCGGGTCGCGCGTGATGCGGAAGCGCACGTCGATGTCCGAGCGCTCCGAGCGCGAGCGCGAGGTCATCAGCTCCACGCCCTCGATGCCGGCCAGCGAGTCCTCCAGCACCTTGGTGATCTGCGACTCGATCACCTCGGCCGACGCGCCCGGGTAGGTGGTGGAGACGCTGACGATCGGCTCGTCGATCTTCGGGTACTCGCGCACCCCGAGGCGCTCGTAGGACACGACGCCGATCACCACCACCAGCAGCGACAGCACGGTGGCCAGCACGGGCCGGCGGATGCACAGTTCGAACAGGCTCATGGTCGGTGTCCGTGGTCGTGGTCGGCGCGCCGTACCCGCGTGGCGGTGCCCGCCTACTTGGCCGCCGCCGCGCCGCCCGGGCCGTCGGCCTTGCGGGGGGCCGTCTTGCCGTCGGCCGGCGGCGCGCCCGCGACACCTGCCCCGCCCGCAGCGCCGTTGCCGCGCGGCGCATCGCCGAGCACCCGCACCGGCTGGCCGTCGCGCTGCACACGCATGCCGGCCACGATGATCCGGTCGCCGGCCTGCACGTTGTCGAGCAGTTCGACCTGGCCGTCGCGCCGCACGCCCAGCCGCACCGGCACCCGCTGCGCCCTGCCATCGGCCGCCACGCGGAAAACGAAGAAGCGGTCGCCCTGCGGGACGATGGCCTCCTCCGGCACCATGAAGGCCTCGGGGCGGTCACCGACGACTACGCGCACGCGCGCGAACATGCCCGGCCGCAGGCGGCCGTCGGAGTTGCCGAGCGAGGCGCGCAGCTCCAGCGAGCGGCCGTTGGCGTCGATCCGCGGATTGATCGCCTCAATGCTGCCGCGGTAGGTGGTGCCCGGCAGCGCGTCGGCCGCCACCTCCACCGGCAGGCCAACCTTCATTTGCGTGAAGAAGCGCTCGGGCACGCGGAAGTCGACCTTCAGGGTCCGGATGTCCTCGATGTTGACGATGTCGGTGCCGTCGCGCAGCACGTCGCCGACGTTGACCGCGCGGATGCCCACCACGCCGTCGAACGGGGCCAGCACCCGCATTTTGGACAGCCGCGCCTGCGCCAGTTGCAGCCGCGCCTGCAGGACCGCCACGTTGCTTTCGGCCTGGTCCTGCGCGCTGCTGCTGACGAAGTTCTTGGCGGCCAGGTCCTCGGTACGCTTGAGGCTGCTTTGCGCCAGCGCCAGTTCGGCCTTGGCCTGGGCGACCTCGGCCTCATTGAACGAAGCGTCCAGGCCGATCAGCAGTTGCCCCCGCTTGACCGCCTGCCCGTCGCGAAAGCCGATGGTCTCCACGCGGCCGGTGACCTCGGTACGCAGCATCACGCTCTGGTTGGCGCGCAGCGTGCCCACCGCGCCCAGGTCTTCCTGCACGCGGCTGGGCTTGAGGGTCACCACCTCGACCGGCGCCGGCGGCGGGCCCTTGCCCGCGGCCTTGGCGTCGCCCTTGCCGTCGGTACCCTTGGGGGCGGCCTTCGCATCGGCCGACTTCGCATCGGCCGCCTTGGTTTGCGCCGACTTCGGCTCGCCCGCGCCGATATCGGCGCCGCGGTTGTTGACGATGTAGGCGACGACGCCGGCGATCAGCAGGCCGCCGACCGCCACGAGGGTCACAGTACGCTTTTGCATTCGAGATGAGCCAGGGCGACGCGTGCGCGGCCGTTGCGGCCCGCCCGAGCGCGGCAAGTGCACGACTGTAGCACCGGGGGCCTGCGGCCGCGGCCGCGCCTGCGGCTCAGCGCCCGATCTTCTCGATGCCGCGGTTGGCGAGCTGGTCGGCGCGCTCGTTGCCTTCGACGCCCGCGTGGCCCTTGACCCAGCGCCAGTGGATCTCGTGCGCCTGCCGCAACTGCTCCAGCCGCTGCCACAGGTCGACGTTCTTCACCGGCTTGTTGTCGGCGGTGCGCCAGTTGCGCCGCTGCCAGTTGGGCAGCCACTGCGTGATGCCCAGGTGCACGTACTGCGAGTCCGTGTGCAGGACCACGCGACAGCGACGCTTCAGCGAGGCCAGCGCCTCGATCACCGCGGTCAGCTCCATGCGGTTGTTGGTGGTGGCCGGCTCGCCGCCGAACAGTTCCTTCTCGTGGCCGCCGGCCTTCAGCCAGGCGCCCCAGCCGCCGGGGCCGGGGTTGCCCTTGCAGGCGCCGTCGGTCCAGACCTCCACTTCGGTCAGGGTGTCCTCGTCGGCGGCCGCCTCGCCGCCGGCGGCCGTGAGCTGGATGCTGCGCGCATGCCTCACACCGGACCTCCGCTGCGCCCGCGCCGCCGTCATGGCAGGGCGCGGCCGGCGCGCCGGCGGCCCGGCTCATCGTTGGCGCTGGCCGCCGCGCCGCGCACGCGCGCCGAGACCGCCTCGCCGTCGGGCACGACATCGGGGGCAAAGCGCGGCGCGGGCGAAAACGACGGCGAGGCCGCCGGCACCAGCACCGGCCGCAGTTCCTCGCGGCGGCGGCGCACGGAGCCCACCATGCGCATGCCGCGCACGCGCTTGACCGCCGTGACCATGTACAGCGAGCCCAGCACCGGCCACCAGCGGTCGCCGGCGCGCTCGCAGAAGTTCCAGCGGGCCAGCCACTTGTCGCTGCGCACCGACGGCACGTAGCAGCCGAAGCGGCCGCGGTTCACCTCGAACGACAGCAGCTTGAGCCAGTCCTTGATCCGGTGCAGGCTGATGAACTGCGCCTCGCGCGGCAGGTAGGGGGCAGCACCCAGGCGCGTGAGCGCCTGCCGCAGGCCCCACAGGCTGGCCGGGTTAAAGCCGGTGATCACGACATGGCCCTCGGGCACCAGCACACGATCGACCTCGCGCAGCACCTGGTGCGGCTCGCCGGCAAACTCGAGGATGTGCGGCATCACCACCAGGTCGATCGACTGGGTGGCGAACGGCAGCTCCTCGTAGCGGTTGACCACGGCCAGCCGGCACGGGTGTCCGGCGCCCGGCTCCGGCGCCAGGCCGCGGTCGGCCGCGCGGATGCGCAGCGGCATGCGGTTTTCGCGCAGCGCGTCGAGCTCCGGCAGGCCGAGCTGCAGCGCGTGGTAGCCGAAGATGTCGGAGACTGCCGCGTCCAGGTGCTGTTGCTCCCATTGCAGCATGTAGCGCCCCGGCGGCGAGCGCAGGAAGTCCGACCACAGCACGACCGGCCCGCCCGCCCCGTCGAGGTCGGGCGGCAGTCCGTGGCCGGGGAACAGCGGGTCGGTGTCCATGCCGCTTAGGATTCGGGGGTCGGAATTGAGCGCCGCAGGTTACGGGTCCGGGATTCAGGATGCAGGCCCGCGCACCGCACCGCCGGGCCATTGGCGGCGCCTCCGTCCGACCCGCCCGGCTGCCCCCTCCAAACCATGGACATCATTCCCATCCCCGCCTTCGGCGACAACTACCTTTGGTTGCTGGCAAGCCAAGGCCGCGCGGCGATCGTCGATCCCGGCGACCCGGCGCCGGTGCAGCGCGAGCTGACGCGTCGCGGCCTGACGCTGGAGACAATTCTAGTCACCCACCACCACGGCGACCATGTCGGCGGCGTTGCGACGCTGGCCGGCGCCACCGGGGCGCGCGTGTACGGGCCCCGCGGCGAGGACATTCCGGCGCGCCAGGTCGCGCTCGGCGAGCCCGCTGCGATCGAGGTGCTGGGCGTGGCGCTGCACGTGCTCGACGTGCCGGGTCACACGCGCGGCCACATCGCCTATCACGCGCCGGCGCTGCACGCGCTGTTCTGCGGCGACACCCTGTTTGCGGGCGGTTGCGGCCGCCTGTTCGAGGGTACCCCGGCGCAGATGGTCGCCTCGCTCGCCAAGCTGGCCGCCCTGCCGGGTGCCACGCGCGTGTACTGCGCCCACGAGTACACGCTGTCCAACCTGCGCTTTGCGCTGGCCGCCGAGCCCGGCAACGCCGCGCTGCGCGCACGGCAGCAGCACTGCGCGGCGCAGCGCGCGCGCGGCGAGCCGACCGTGCCGTCCACGATCGCCGAGGAACTGGCCACCAATCCGTTCATGCGCTGCGACGAGCCGGCGCTGCGCGCGGCGGCCGAGGCGCGCCGGCCCGGCGCCGGCCGGACCCGGGTCGACACCTTCGCCGTGCTGCGGGAGTGGAAAAACGGGTTCTGAAGGCCGGCGCAGCGCACCGATCCAGCGCACCGATCCAGCGCGCCGATCCGGTACGGCGGTCCAGCGCACCCATCCAGCCGACCGATTCAGCGGACCGATCCCGCGGGCCGACCGGCTGCCGTGACCCGGGCGGCTGCCGGGCACGCCTTGCCTATACTCGGCGCCTTCCCGAACGAAGCCGGGTCGCGCCCCGCCGCGCGCCCCGAAGCCGCCGCTGATGAAGCCTGCCCGGATTCTTCGTTTCTGCCTGTGCGCCCTTGGTCTGTCGCTGGCCGCCGCCAGCGCGCAGCAGCCAGCCGAGGTGGCCGCATCGGCTGCCGCACCGGCTGCCGCATCGGCTGCCGCATCGGCTGCCGCGCCGGACGCCAGAACGGACGCCGAAGCACTGCCGGCGGTCTCGACGCCCCCCGCCACCGACCCGCTTGGCAATCTGCTGCGGGAAGTGTCTCCGGCCATGGCCATGCCCGGACCGGTGCCGCTGGCGCCGCCGCCGGGCACGCCGGGCGAAGGCCTGCCCCACCACGACCCCAGCATCAACCTGTGGGAGCGCATCCGCCGCGGCTTTGCGATGCCCGACCTCACCGGGCCGCGGGTGACGGCGGCCACCCGCTGGTACGCGAGCCAGGGCCAGTACCTGGACCGCATGACCGCGCGCGCCAGCCTTTATCTGTTCCACATCGTCGAGGAGATCGAAAAACGCGGCATGCCAACCGAACTGGCGCTGCTGCCGTTCGTCGAGAGCGCCATGCAGCCGGAAGCGGTGTCGCATGCCAAGGCGGCCGGGCTGTGGCAGTTCATCCCCTCCACCGGCAAGATCTACTCGCTCGAGCAGAACCTGTGGAAGGACGAGCGGCGCGACGTGATCCACTCCACCCGCGCCGCGCTCGACTACCTGCAGAAGCTGTACGGCGACTTCGGCGACTGGCATCTGGCCCTGGCCGCCTACAACATGGGCGAGGGCGGGCTGGCGCGCGCCATCGAGCGCAACCGCCGCGCCCGCCAGCCCACCAACTACTCGAGCCTGCGCATTCCGCTGGAGACGCAGGGCTACGTGCCCAAGCTGCAGGCGGTCAAGAACATCGTGCGCGAGCCGGCGCGCTTCGGCATCGAGCTGGCCAACATCCCCAACGAGCCGTACTTCGTCGTGGTGCCCAAGACGCGCGACATCGACCTGGCCACCGCGGCGCGGTTGGCGCAGATGCCGTTGGACGAGTTCCGCGCGCTCAATCCATCGTTCAACCGGCCGGTGATCCTGGGCGCCCTGCAGCCCAACATCCTGCTGCCGGCCGACCGCGTCGAGATCTTCACCGGCAATCTGGCCGCCTGGGAGGCCACCGGCCAGCCGCTTGCGAGCTGGACCGGCTACACGCTGCAGACCGGCGAGACGCTGGCGCAGGTCGCGCGCCGCGTGGGCTTGAGCGAAACGCAGTTGCGCGAGGCCAACCGCGTGCCGCCGCGCTTCCGGCTGGCGTCCGGCTCCACCATCCTGATCCCGCGCGACGAGACCATGGCCGACGACATCCCGGCCGCGCTGGTCAACGCGTCGTTCGCGCTGCTGCCCGAGCACGCCAACCTGCGGCAGGTCACCTATCGGGTGCGCCGTGGCGACACGCTGCGCGCCGTGGCCGCGCGCTGGAATGTCAAACCCGAGGAAATCGTCGCCTGGAACAACCTGCGCGGCGAAACGCTGTTTGCCGGGCAGCGCCTGACGCTCACCGTGGCGCGGACGCCGGAGCGTGCGGCGGCCCCGCGCGCCACGCAACCGCGGCAGCCGGCCGCCGCGCCGGCCGCCCGCAGCACGCACCGCGCGGCGCCGGCCACCGCGTCCTCCGGTTCAAGCCCAACGCGCCCCGGCGCCGCGGCTGCGGCGCGGCCGGTGGCCCACACCGGCGCGCGGCCGCATTAGCCATCGGCCAACCGCGCCCGCCGCAGCCGGCGCCACAATGGCGCACTCAAAGCGGCGCGCCGCCGACCCGACCCCCACCGACCACCCGACTGCGCAAGGACGCTTCATGGGCTTTCTCTCCGGCAAACGCATCCTGATCACCGGCCTGCTGTCCAACCGCTCCATTGCCTATGGCATCGCACGGGCCTGCCGGCGCGAGGGCGCCGATCTGGCCTTCACCTACGTGGGCGAGCGCTTCGAGGGGCGCATCCGCGAGTTCGCGCAGGAGTTCGGCTCCGAGCGGGTGTTCCCGTGCGACGTCGGCGACGACGCGCAGATCGCGGCACTCGCGCAGGACCTGGGCGCGCGCTGGGACAGCCTCGACGGGCTGGTGCACTCGATCGGCTTTGCGCCACGCGAGGCCATCGCCGGCGACTTTCTCGACGGGCTCACGCGCGAGAACTTCCGCATCGCGCACGACATCTCGGCCTACAGCTTTCCGGCGCTGGCCAAGGCGGTGCTGCCGCTGATGGAAGGCCGGCCGGGAGCGCTGCTGACCCTGACCTACCTCGGCGCCGAGCGCGTGGTGCCCGCCTACAACACGATGGGCCTGGCCAAGGCCTCGCTCGAGGCGAGCGTGCGCTACCTGGCGGCCAGCCTGGGCCCGCGCGGCCTGCGCGTCAACGGCATCTCGGCCGGCCCGATCAAGACCCTGGCCGCCGCGGGCATCAAGGGCTTCTCGCGGATGCTCGACTACAACGAGAAGGTCGCACCCCTGCGCCGCAACGTCACCATCGACGAGGTCGGCAACACGGCGGCCTTCCTGCTCAGCGATCTGGCCTCGGGCATCACCGGCGAGATCACCTACGTCGACGGCGGCTTCAACGCCGTGGCGATGGCCGACCTCGGCGAGGCCGGCTAGCCGCCTGCCCGGCGGCCCGCGCCCTGGCCCACACCCAGTTCACGCCCAGTCCGCGCCCCGCCTCCCGCCTCCCGCCTCCCGCCTCCCGCCTCCCGCCCGCCTCCCGCCCGCCTCCCGCCCGCCTCCCGCCC
>Ga0209972_10004283_pt1 | contig 10840 bp, 8 predicted proteins | sample NOAtaG_7_FD_187302 | JGI IMG/M metagenome (GOLD analysis project Ga0209972, IMG submission 187302) | Freshwater lake microbial communities from Lake Erie, under a cyanobacterial bloom - NOAA_Erie_Diel1S_2200h metaG (SPAdes) (version 2) | ecosystem: Environmental > Aquatic > Freshwater > Lake ...
TGCAGGCGTTCCAGAAATTCAGGAAATCGCTGACTGCGGAGCGCCAGCGACGTCATCCGGGTCACCAGTTCCAGCCTGGTATCCTGATCCGCCGCGGCGTCGCAGGCCTGCCACAGCAGTTCAATGGCCTCGGCCGTTTCGAACTGGTCGGCCAGGACCCCGGCCAGATTCTGCAGAGCGTCCGTGTCCTGCGGGCTGACCCGGACAGCATTTCTCAGCGCCTGCAGTGCTTCCGCAGGCCGACCAGCTTCGAAAGCGATTTCAGACAAAAACTGCCAGGTTGCCGGATTATCCGGCCAGGTTTCTGTCAGTCGAGACGCAGCAGTGACAGCCTGAGTTGTCCGTCCCAGCCGCAGTTCCAGCCTCGCCAGTTGCTGCAGTGTTGCCGACGCCTGCCTTGGGGCGGCCTGCACAAGGGCTTCCAGTGCCACAGCCGCTTCGGAAAGCCGTCCTGATTTTTCCAGCAGTGCTGCCAGTCTGGCGAGGACGCGAGCCGAAGCGGGCTGCAGCTGAGTCGCCTGGCGGGCGGCAGCGACGGCCGCGGGCAGATTGCCGCTGGCTTCATAACCGAGCGCCCGACGCCAGCAATTCAGGAAGCGATCCGATGCGGTCCCGGAGGCTGTCTCCCGCTCCAGGTCGACCAGTTCTTCGTTCAGTCGTCCCGCCAGCAGCAGCAGTCTGGTTCTTTGCTCGAGCACCTGGTCCTGCTGTTCTTCAGAGTCGCAGGCCTCGAGGGCCAGTGTGAGGTGCTGCAGTGCTTCGTTCAGGCACTCTGCCGGTGCTGGTGGTCGGGCGCCATGTGCAGAGGGCGCAGCATTTTCACCAAAGCCGCCGGCTTCACGCAGCAGGTCAGCGAACTGCAGATGTTCCATCAGTCCGGCCTGCATCTGAAGGGCCTGACGCATGGCCAGCACAGCATCTGCAGCAAACCCCGCCCGACGGAAAATCCCGGCGGCCAGCAGCAGGTTTTGCGCATTCTGCAGCGGCGGTACTGTCAGCTGCAGCCAGACGTCCCGGGCCTGTTCGGGCTGCTGACGGCGGAGCAGACGATCGCCAAGCTGCTCAACATACTGTGAGTCTGCGGGGGCCAGTCGCACCGCGGCCTGAGCCAGCTGGAGGGCTTTGTCAGGCAATCCGGCCTGTTCCAGGAGATCAGCCGCGCGACTGGCTGCTGCAGCATCGGACTCCGCCAGTGTCAGCAGCGGTGACCAGGCCTGCAGAGCCAGTTGTTGTCGCTGCTCCTCCGCAATGTCGGATCGCTTCAGTTGCAGCAGACCAAATCGACGGCGCTGGTCTTCGGTCCCGTTGCCGCCACTGCAGAGAATCTCGTACTGCCGAATTGCGTCGGACAGTTTGCCGGTCCGCACCTGCAGGTCGATCAGGCTGTCACGCAGTGAGGACTGCGACGGAGCAAGTTCAACCGCCTTCAGCAGCCAGCGTTCTGCCTCCCCGGGCCGATTGTCCAGTTGCAGCGACGCTGCAACTCGTTCCATGGCGAACAAGTCTTCCGGGTGCTGCGTCAGCCATTCCTCATAGAACGTCACCAGGTGTTCTGGGCCTCGGCGTTTCAGATAAAATGACTCGATGCGACGGCGAATGTCACGAGCAAGCCAGCCCCCGGGTTCTACCTCAGCCAGCAGGCTGGTCAGCGTCTGCAGGGCATCCGTGTCTCGCTGCAGCTGCTGCAGCAGGTCCACAGTGGACAACTGCAACTGCACTCGCTGCTCAGGATCCTCGCTGGACTCAGCAAGTGCCTGAAACCGCGGCAGGGCTTCACTCCAGCGACCTTCCCGCGATAATGAATCGGCCACCAGCTGCGCAACACGGCGATCACCGGGGAACGCGGATTCCATGCGCTGCCAGATGGCCAGCGACTGTTCCGGCTGCTGACTGCGGGCCAGGCCTGTGGCATATTCGCGGAAGATTTCCAGCAGATCTGCCCGGCCGGGACGAAGCTGCAGAGCCCGCTCATATGCGGCCACGGCTGCTGCCGTGTTTCCCTGCTGAGCAGAAGCGCGGGCCAGATACCATGCCGACAACGGATCCGCAGGTCGCGCCGCTGAAGCCTGATCCAGCAGCGTGATACTGACGCCCAGGTCAGCACGGTGCAGAGCAATCATTCCCGCCAGCAACAGCGCTGAGTCAGGTGTGCAGCCAGTTGGTATCGGCAGGACAGCATCTGTTTTTGATTGTGGCTGGCCTGACTTGGTCGGCCCGGAATTCCCATAGTCCAGCAGTCGTGACTGCAGCTCAGCCAGGCTGCCCTGCTGGTTGTGCCAGCGGACAATTCTTTCGAAGGATGTTCCATAACGGGGATTGCGTACGAGTGCAGCGAAAAGTCGCTCAACACTCTGACGCGATTCCTGCGGACGCGATTCCTGCTGCCCTGATTCCTGCAGCCCTGATGCCTGCAGCAGGACTGCACCGGACACGGCCGGGGCCGGACCTGCCTCTGCTGCCATTCCGGACAGGAGGCAGAGCAAACAGGGCGACAGCATGAGTCGAAACGGACAGTTCGCCAGAATCATCTGCCGCACCTGCTTCCAATTCCGGATGCAGACCGGATGAATCAATTGCCGCCGGGCTGTCCGCCGGGAATCTTGCCCTTGTACTTCGCCCCGGCCTTCTTCATCGACTCTTCCATCTGCTTCTTAATTTCATCCTGACTGGCTGTGGACTGGCCACCCTCGCCAGCCGGAATCTCAGGAGTGCCACCGCCGCAGCCGGCTATGCCAAAACTGACAATTGAAAGCAGTACCGCAGAAACCAGGGATTTTGCTGACTTCATGATTGATCTCACGGATGGAAGAGAAAGGGACTGATGTCATCGGAGCATACCGGGAAAATCGGTTCAGAACAATCGTTCAAGGTGCCTGTTCCACTCCTGCGCTTCCCGATCCCGGCCGATTTTTTGATAGAAGTCCTGCATCTTTTGCAGGTTCTGCGGACGCCCCAGATCCAGCAGCGCCTGCCGCAGCTCGCGGTGCACATCCAGTTCCATCAGCAGTTCAATCTCTTTCGCCTTTGCTCGAGCCGACTCGGAGTCGGAACGCCGCCCCAGTTTGGCCAGCGACTGAGCCTGGTAATGCAGCAGTGACCAGTCGATCGGGCCTGGCCAGATCGGTCGGGCCCGCTCGAACAACTCCAGAGCCTCGGCATCCTGCTGGTACACAATCTGTTGCATGCGGCCAGCCGTTCGCAGCCACCGAAAGCCCTCGCTGGGAGTCCAGCGCTCAAAAATCACCTGAGCCTCATCCAGTCGGCCGGTTTCCAGCAGGACATCCACCAGCGTGGACATCAGGAAGTCGTTTGCATTTGCCCCGGGACGCTGCCAGTGTTTGAGCAGCAGTTCGATCGCCGGATCCCGGTCCCGCAGGTGAATCATGAAATGGGCTTCCGCCGCGGCTGTCAAAAAAGACTCCGGTTCATGGCTGCGAAACGCCGCCAGTCGAGCCAGTGTCACGGCATCATCACTAAATTTGTTCGGCTCAAGAAACCCCATCAGGCGGTCCAGTTCTGCATTGCCGGCCTGCGGGCTGAACTGACTGGTGTACCACTCCCGCAGTCGCTCAGGCTGCTGTTCCTCGGGTGTCAATTCATAGGCAGCCCAGAACCAGGGCTCTGCTTCAGAGACGCGTTCTGTCAGATCACACAGTTTCCAGAGCAGATAGTTTGCGTCGAGAGTGGGCGGGCCAAGCTCCAGTGATTTTCGAAGTCGGACTTCAGCGAAGTCGGGCTTTTGCAGGACCAGCAGGCCAAGTCGCCCTTCGCGCATACGAGCCTCGGCCGCCAGCGGTGACGAGTCCGGAATTTGCTGCAGCCGGGTCAGCGCCAGCTCCGCGGCCTGCTGTGGTGTGCGGTTGCGACCACTGATCACTGCCTGCGCCCACAGCAGTATCAGCTCAGCGTCGTTCGGTGCACGCTGCAGACAGCTTGCAAACGCCGATTCAGCCAGTTCGTCACGGCGCTCCCGCAGATACTGACGTCCGGTTTCCCGCAGAGTTGCTGCTGTGCCTGCCTCAAAACGCTGCCACAGCAACACTGCTGCCAGAACGCACACGGGCAGCAGCAGCAACAGAATGAGGCGTCGACGCTGGCCTTTCCGCAGGCTCATGGAACTGCCCCCACGGGATCACGCCCCTGCAGCAGACAATAGTGTCGATTCACCGCCAGTTCACTGGTGCTGACACTTCCGTCGGTCCATGTCACTTCGACAGTCCCCGTTGCGGCATCCACCGGACCAAAAAACAACAGACGTTCGTCGTTTGTGGAAAGGTAGCTGCCCCCGGCTGATAAGCTCTGTTCCGTTGTTCGATCTCCGATGGTTACCCGGATGCGTGCGCCACAGCAGGAACGACGATCTGTCCGCGCCAGTCGAATTCCCACCCACGCCGATTCGATCGGTGTGCGATTCTGCAGAATGGATACAGGTCGATCGATGTGACTGACGGCGATATCCGTCGAGCCATTGTTGTCGAAATCGCCGGCCGACACTCCGCGACCGATCCACGCGTCCACGAAATATGGCCCGGACTGAGCCGAGACGTCACGGAAACGACGGCCGTCGTTCTGCAGCAGCTGCGGAGTCATTGCGTTGGGCTCAATCGCGGGTCCCAGCACATGTCCATTCGCAATGAAAATGTCCTGTCGGCCATCCCGATTGAAGTCCAGCGAAACAGTACCAAAGCCCAGAAATGCCAGACTTGTGGCGGCCACACCGCTGCGCAGACTGTTGTCCTCAAACAGTAGATTCCCCAGATTTCGATACAACGTGTTTTTCATCTGGTAGTAGTGTGTCAGATACAGATCAACGAGACCGTCGTTATCGTAATCCGCAGCAGCAATTCCCATGCTGGCCTCGTTCAACCCGTCACCACTGACCGCGGACCCCGCAGACCCCGCCAGTTCCCGCCACACTGCACCGGTTCCGGCCGCCACACCCGCCGGCGCAGTCCGCGTAAACATCAGGTTGGCCTCCATGTCATTGGCGACGTAAATCTCCGGCCGCAGGTCGCGATCCAGATCCACGGCGCAGATCGCCAATCCCTTCGATGCCGGTGCCGTCAGCCCCAGCTCGTCCGCACCGTCACGAAATCCACCCATGCCATCACTGATCCAGACAGAGTCCCGCAGGCCATTGAACTTCCCCGGTCCGCAGTAACCAGCACGCCCCTCGTACAGACAAGGCTCACTGTTGCTGAGCGTCACGTCCATATAGTTGGCACAGTAAACATCCGGAAAACTGTCGTCATTCAAATCCAGCCACACCGCACTGGTGCTCCACAGCGCATCACCGATGGCCGCTGCCTGCGTCACGTCGGTCCAGGTACCATCCCCGTTGTTCCTGTAAAGCACGTCGCTGCCGTAGTTTGAGATAAACAGATCGGTAAAGCCGTCCGCGTCGTAATCCGCAGCCGCAACACCCTGCCCATAACCCCTGTCATCAGCCCCGCTCAACGCGGACACGTCGGTGAATGCACCGCTGCGACGGCTTAGAAAAACTCGATTGCCTGGAACTGTGTCCGGAGTCCGGCCAGCGACCCGGTCCAGCACCGCCCCATTCGCGAAGTACAGATCCTGCCAGCCATCCAGATCCACGTCGATCCATGCCACTCCTCCGCCCATCACCTCAGGCAACAGAAACCGGCCGGGAACGCGGTCCTCAAAATACCGAAATTCCACGCCCAGAGAGGCGGCAACGTCCGAAAACGAGCCCGCGCTGGACTGAGATATGTCGTCCGGACTGATCACCGGTGGCGGAGGTGCGGACGAACGCCTGCTGGCTGCTGACGGTGCCGGGGGCTGGTCCGCCGAATCTTCGACTGCTGATCGATCACCGCCCGCTGGCTCCGCCGTCTGGCCGGAACAGCCAGCCGCCAGAATCGACACGCCGCACAGCGCCGCAGAGAAACATTTCCACAGGAACTTCATGCGATCATACCGCAGGGGCCGAGACGACACGGGAGCAAAAAAAAAGCCGGAATGTCCTGCGACACTCCGGCGTGTTCTGCAAGCAGGTCACGGACGAATCCTAGTACTCGCCAATCACCTGTCCATCATTGCGAGCACCCAGGCGGACCCAGGTCCCATAATCAATGTTCTCACTGATGAATTTCACAGAGCCGTCAGCAAGACAGATCTGGGCACCACCAGTGTGCCAGCTGGAGGCACTCATCATCGTTGAGCCGTACCAGTCGCCTTCGTTCGAGTGACAGGATGTTTCGTTCACATTCATGTTGTGCGAATACACGTTGCCGGCACCCACGAAGGACCATGACCAGCCAGCACCACGCATCGTATGACGGCCACCGCCGTTATCAGCCGATGATGTGATCGCCAGACAGTTCTGCCGCAGCTGTACGTGAGTATTGCCACTGGCCCAGGTCTTGATCTGCTTGGTGCGAGGACCGTAAGGTTCCGGGACAAACAGGTCCATGGCAAATTCAGCGTAAGCTGCAGTGTTGCTGGAACCGTCCGGCATGTTGTGGAAACCTACGGGGGCGTCCTGATTGCTGCCGTTGCCAAGGTACGAGGCAACGCCGTTGTGATTGCCTTCCCAGCCACTGATGGCGGAAGCACCGTTGTTGGTCGACAGGCGCTGAACGCCATTGTTGACTGCATAGGTGAAGTTGCCGTCAGCACCGTTCTGGTTGGGACCGTTCTGCGACGGGCAGTTGAAGACCGGCAGGCGACCGCTGAGTGAAGTGTTGCTGCCGCGATACCAATGAGCGTATGGATACTGGTCGTATCGAACGCGACTGAACTCATTCGCCCGCTCGATGTAAGGCAACATGAAGACCTTGTCGGAAAATGCGGCGACGATGTCGTTCGCATAGGCCGGCCCCGGGTTCCAGCCGATGCTGGGCGGGAACTGATTGTGCACGTCGTGGTAGTTGTGCATTGCCAGCCCGATCTGTTTCAGGTTGTTCTTGCACTGTGTTCTGCGAGCGGCCTCGCGAGCCTGCTGAACAGCCGGCAGCAGCAATGCCACCAAAATGGCGATGATGGCGATCACCACCAGCAGCTCGATCAGCGTAAACGCGCTGCGTTTCATTGAGCTGAGTTTCATGAAGAACCCCCTGAAAAAAACAGGCCGCGAAAAGACGTTTACAATTGCCCTGAAAAGCAGCGACTCATCCAGCCAAAAGAGCAGCCGAGACGCGAATTCATGTCCGTCCGTACTGCTTTTACTATTCTTCGGAAAGCGAGTCAATTCTGTGTGAGTCAGAATTCGCTGCAAAATTGAATTCTGTGCTGGCTGAAGGACAAGTGCGGCGCGGGAATCACGAAATCGTCCAGTCCGGGGCCGTTCCCTGCCGGAGCACTGCTCGGCGGAGGCAGTAACAGCCACAGAGCGCTGCGTGATGGTCGAAAAAAGACGAGCGTATCTTTTTTTGCTGTGGCTGTGGCTGTGGCTGACTGAGTCCCGCCCAACTGTTCGCCGGGCGAGATGCCGTTGTCCACATTGGCTGCGTCTGCGTCCGTGGTGCTTCCTGCCTGGTTGCAGCCGGCTCGACTCAGAATTCTCCCACGATTTCACCACCTCCCACAGTTGCCAGGCTTTTGTAGACCACATCGCTGATGCTGTTGGAAATGAATCGTACTGACCCGTCTCCAAGGCAGAACTGAGCTCCTCCGGTGTGGTTGCTGCTGAAGTCGTCGAAGTGGATGTGCGGGTCATTTGGAGTGTGGTCGGCGACTCCCAGAACTCGCTGAAATGCTTCTTCCGCTTCGGCGAACATGCCTGGCCAGGTGGAGTACCATCCGAGCTGGCGACTGGTGCGGCGTTCGCCGACGATGAATGTGTTGCTGCCGCCGTCGGTCACATCGGCAATCCGCATTTTGCTGTTGTGAAAGAAGTAGCCATCGCCCCGGCACTGCCCCGTCCGGGTGACAGGGGCATCACCGGGGTCGTTTTCGCAGCCATGCAGTTCTTCCGTTCCGAAGCTGCCTATGTAATTGGCAATGGGAGCTCTTGCCAGAACTGTCGTGCCACCCTCCTCAACCAAATCAAAGTACTCGGGCTGAGGATCAGACGGGCATTTATAGGCCGGCATCTGAACTCGAATAAATGCCGCATTCAGCGGGTCCACGAGTGAGGTGCGCGGATCGAACAGTCGCCAGGTGTTGTCCTGTTCCATCTGTGGGAGGATCATGGCAGCCCAGCCAATACCACTGCCGCCATCGTGTGCTGATGGAAAGCCGAAGGCGTTGACGGCTATCCAGCCAGGGGGGAAGGTGTTGTGCACATCGTGGTAATTCTGCAGTGCCAGTCCGATCTGCTTGAGATTGTTTTTGCAGCTTGTTCTGCGAGCTGCTTCGCGGGCCTGTTGTACGGCGGGCAGCAGCAATGCCACCAAAATGGCGATAATTGCGATGACGACGAGCAGTTCGATAAGCGTAAAGCCACGACTGCGGCTGGAAATTGAACGGTGCATGGGGAACCTTATGGGGGCAGCTGCGCGGATGTGCGCATGGTTGAATGCAGGTCTCTGTCACGTGACGGGTACCGCAACGGGTGCCGGTCGAAACAAGCGTGCAGGAGAGGCAGTGGGCGGGGCCGACCGAGGGCGGCCGCAGCAGGCGGATTCAGGCCGCCGGTGGGCCACGCAGGGGCGGCAGGCACAGAGCCTGTACGCCGCACTGTGATGTCAGTTCGGCATCAGCAAGTCGCTCAACGATGAGATCAGCTGCGAAATGCTGCACCGGGCCAAACGGGCTTTGCAGCCAAAACGCCAGACAGATACTGCACGAATTATGGCTGTGAGAACCGTCTGGCTGACGCTGTTCAGGCTGCCTGCCGGAGTCACCGTCCGACATCGGATTCGGCAGGGAGGAAGAATGCCCATGACCGTGCAGGTGACTGCAACTGCAGGTCGGCCTGTCAGTCGCACTGCTGACGGCTGTTCCGGAATGCTCCAGTTCGTGCAGCGGCCGCGCAAACACAGCACTGAAGACAACGGCCAGAACCGCAGTCAGTCGCATTGCTTGCACGATGGCTGTGTTGAAACAGGACACAATTCAGGGCTTTACTCTGAACAGGCAGATTGGAGGCTGCGTCGCAGAACAGGGTCCACGCGCTGGATTATTCGGCATAAGGCGACGTTGTACAAGGTTGAACCATCGCAGATTTCTCAAACTGCGATGCGCGCTGCCTGCTGGAAGTCGCCATTCGACCAGTCCAGGTTCCCTGAATGATGCCCCGGATTGATGTGCGTTTTTTGTTTTTTGTCTGGGCAATTCTTGCTTTCCTGAGCCCGTCAGGTTTTTTTGCTTGTGTTCGAAGTTATTTATTCACAACCATTTGCGATCGTTTTTGTGTATTTGGTGCGGTTGTTGCAGTGAGTCACCACGAGGTCATTATTCAGAAATCTTCAGTGCTCAGGAGCCTATTGCCATGACCCAGTTGCTGCAGACCGAATCCCGCTACCAGTTCGTTCCTCCTCATACCGGCAAGCTCTGGCCGCGCCTGCTGTCCTGTCTTGTGCCCCTGCATTTGCGTCACAGTTTTGGCGTGCAGCGTGTTGAGACCGGCTGCGTCGAAAAGCTGCGGGCACTGCAGCAGGCCGGGCACGGCGTGTTGATTGCCCCCAACCACTGTCGAATGTCGGATGCACTGGTGCTGCAATCTCTGTCCGCGAAACTTGGGCAGCCCTTCCACGTCATGGCCAGTTCGCACCTGTTTCGAGGCAGTCGGCTGCAGTCCTTCGTGCTGCGTCGCATGGGCGCATTCAGTATTTATCGCGAAGGAATTGATCGAGCCGCGGTGGATCAGGCCGTGGAAATTCTCTCATCGGCATCCCGGCCGCTGGTGATTTTCCCGGAGGGGGCGCTCAGTCAGGCAAATGATTCGCTGAATGCCCTGCAGGAAGGTGTTTCGTTTATCGCTCGGACTGCCGCTGCTCGCTGTCGTCGCCAGCAGGAATCCAGCGGGCGACAGGTGTTTGTGGTGCCGGTGGCGATTCGCTATGTGTTCGAGGGCGACATTGAGTCGACTGCCGATTCCCTGCTCCGCAGCATCGAGCAGCGTTTGTCCTGGAAACCACTGAGCGGGCTGCCGCTGACCGAGCGTGTGGTGCGTGTGGGGGGCGCCCTGCTGGCTCTGAAAGAGCTCGAATACCTCGGAACAGCTCAGACCGGCGGCCTGGAACAGCGTCTGCAGCGACTGATTGACCACCTGCTGGTACCCGCCGAAGTGCAGTGGCTGAAGGGGGCCCGCACGGGATCAGTGATTGCCCGCGTCCGCGATCTGCGGCGAGCCATCCTGCCGGACATGATTGACGGTCAGTTGCCGGCCGCGGAACTGGAGCGACGCTGGGCTCAGCTGAAGCATGCCGAGCTCGCTCAGTCACTGAGCCTGTATCCGCCGGATTACGTCGCCAGCAATCCAACTGTTGATCGCATTCTGGAGACCATCGAACGGTTCAACGAACACCTGAACGGCACGGAATCCCGTGTCGGTCCGCGGCGTGCCGTCATTGAGGTGGGCGAACCAATCGCCGCATCGGCCACTCGCGATCGAAGTGCGGAAACGGATCCGCTGCTGGCGTCTCTTGAGTTGCAGTTGCGCGGCCTGCTGCACCAGACAAGTGTGCACTGCCGTCGCTACCAGCCTGGCGCTCTGGGGGCCTGAAAGGCTCACGGTGCTGTTTCTGTTTTGGGCCGCATTGCAGATCGACTTCTTTTGGATTTGTGCAGGAACCTGACCATGCCGACATCCCTGGCTCCGTCTGTATCAGTTTCATCGCTGTCGGCGAAACCGGCAGAATTACCGGCATCAGGGTCGGTCAGTCGCTGGCAGGTGTTCGCGCTGCTGTACCTGGCCTATGGTGTTTCGATG
>Ga0209972_10004286_pt1 | contig 10834 bp, 7 predicted proteins | sample NOAtaG_7_FD_187302 | JGI IMG/M metagenome (GOLD analysis project Ga0209972, IMG submission 187302) | Freshwater lake microbial communities from Lake Erie, under a cyanobacterial bloom - NOAA_Erie_Diel1S_2200h metaG (SPAdes) (version 2) | ecosystem: Environmental > Aquatic > Freshwater > Lake ...
TGAGTGTTCATGAGTGTGTATCAGCGGTTTGAAAACCAACCGCTGATGAACACTGATGAACGCTGATGAGCAGCCAAGTTTTCCATTGTTTATAAGCGGTTCCGAAACTAACCGTTGATCTGCGCGCTGGGATGAGTGTTCATGAGTGTGTATCAGCGGTTTGAAAACCAACCGTTGATCTGCGCGCTGGGATGAGTGTTCATGAGTGTGTATCAGTGGTTTGAAAACCAACCGCTGATCTGCGCGCTGGGATGAGTGTTCATGAGTGTGTATCAGCGGTTTGAAACTAGCCGCTGATCTGCGCGCTGGGATGAGTGTTCATGAGTGTGTATCAGCGGTTGAGTATTTGGATCAGGAGATGATGTCGTGTACTACCTTTCCATAGACATCTGTAAGTCGGAAATCGCGACCTCCATACCGATAGACCAATCGCTCGTGGTCGATCCCAAGTAGGTGTAGGATTGTTGCATGCAGATCGTGCATATGGACTTTGTTCTGAATCGCCAATTGTCCAAACTCATCGGTGTGCCCATAGGAATGCCCTGGCTTAAGTCCGCCGCCTGCTAGCCAAACGGTGAAGCCGCCCGGGTTATGGTCTCGTCCGGTTCCATTCTTTTCAGCATAAGGCTGGCGTCCAAACTCGCTCCCAAACCACACAATCGTATCCTCAAGGAGTCCGCGTCGATGCAGATCGGTCAATAAACCTGCAACGGGTTTGTCGACTGCCGTGGCATGATCCAAGTGTTTCGGTAAGTTCGAATGCTGATCCCATGCTGGGTTCGCAGAGTCGTCTCCGTAATTGACCTGAATGAACCTTACTCCCGCTTCGCAAAGTCGCCGAGCAAGCAGACACCGTTTCCCATAGGTCTCCGTCTCCTTTTGGTCGATACCGTAGAGATTGCGGGTCTCCTGGGTTTCAGTCGAAAGGTCAAAAATTTCGGGAGACGAAGACTGCATTCGAGCGGCCAGTTCATAGCTACCGATAAGCGACTCTAGTTCATCGGCGCCAGGAAACATCATCTCATGTCCAGCGGGATGATTAATCAATCTTTGCAATTGGATTTGCTGCAATTGGCGTTGTATCCGCCATCTTGCGTTCTGCGATTTATCGCTCGAATTAAGCTCTTCGATGTTTTCGATCCGAAGATCGCCTTGGGTGGCCTTGCCGAGCGGGGTACCTTGGAATCTCGCTGGCAAGAAAGCTGAACCGTAGTTACGGAACCCCCCGTTTCCAATCGATGGAGCGATCGAGATGAAGCCAGGGAGATTTTCATTCTCGCTACCAAGGCCATAGAGTGTCCAGGAGCCCATTGATGGGCGAACGGTGTTGAGTGATCCACTATGCAAAAAGAGGGTCGATGGCCCGTGCGCGACACCTTCGGTGTGCATCGAGTGAATAAACTGCAAGCGATCTACGTGTTGTGCGATATTCGGAAAAAGATCCGATACCCAGTGACCGCACTGGCCGTATTGCTTGAAAGCCCAAGGGGATTTCATCACTCGGTGCGTTCCACCGAGTTTACGAGTGTTGGCAAATTCTCGAGCGTCGTCGAATGCGATCATCTCCCCGTCCCGCTTATCGAGTATCGGTTTGGGATCAAACGAATCGACTTGGCTGATCCCACCCTGCATGAACAGGAATATCACCCGTTTGGCTTTCGCACGATGGTGCAACCCTTCCAGACCGACGATTCGTCTCCCGAAACTTGCATTCGCTTCATCGGCGATCGCACGGGTTGCAGGGCAAAAAAGTCCGTAGGTTGCTAATGCCCCGAAGCCACAGGCTGAATTGCGGAGTAATTCTCGACGGGTGAACATTATTAAATCGTTTCTTAACTAAGGTGCGTAACGGAAATCGATCGATGCAAATAACTGATGCGCTAGTTCTTCAAGGTCATCGGTTTTGAGTAGTTCCTCGGCCCACAAAAGTTCGGCCTCGTCGGGCGATCGTCCCAGAATTCGTTGGAATACCGTTTGGATGTGAACAGCGTTGGATTGTAAACTGTCAAGATCATCAGCAGGCTTGGGCAACGAAGCGATCAGGGCTTTGGCTCGGTCTCTGACCCATGGGTTATTCATCATCGCGAGAGCTTGGGTTGCTACCGTGCTACGGTTCCGTTGCGAGATTGAAAAACTCGGGTTCGCTCCATCAAACTCTCGAACCATGGGTGGAAGAGCATTTCGGAACCATGGCATGTAGACCGACCTGATATTGTTTTCGTGTTGATACCTATAATCAGCACTGGTTCCGCTTTTGATCGTCGATTCAAGAGTACCTCCTAATCGCGATTCGCCACTCGACTGGAGCATCGAATCTCGTAAGGATTCGCTATCGAGGCGGCGAAGATTACCCCTTGCAAAACTCGTGTTATCAGGATCCTTCTCCATCGCTTGAGCCGTTGCAGAAACGCCTCTTCGATAAGTCTTGGAAGTGACAATGGTTCGAACTAACCATTTGGTAGACCAGCCATGGGCGATAAATTCCGATGACAGCCAATCGAGCAACTCAGGATGTGTGGGCAATTGACCCGTAGTGCCAAAATTATCCAAGCTCGGGACGATACCTTGACCGAGCAGGTGGTACCAAATGCGGTTGACGTAGACGCGCGCGGTCAACGGATTTCGGGGGGATGCGATCCACTTAGCAAGCTCGAGCCTGCCGTTGGATGCAGGATCGATTCGGGTCAACTCAGCGAGCTGTGGCTCGTGTGTATTGATGCAACTCAAGAAGCCGCGTTGGACGACATCACCGAGTCGATGCACTGAGCCTCGAACGTGGATCGGAATATCTCCTGGAGTTTTCGAGGCCCTAATCGTCTCTACCATCGGCCTTAGGTCGTATTGTTTTTGTAGTTCGCTCTGAAGCCTCTCAGCGTCAGTAATCGCTCGCTTCAACGACTCCTGCTGATCCTTGTTGTTTTCTTCAGCTATCGGTTCCTTTTCAGCTCCCGCATTCTCTGGCAAAAATTGGACGGCGTCGGCTATCACGTGTCCATCGGCGTTCTCATTGCTGACGATGACAAACGCGGCTCCACCTTTTTCGAAGCGATACTTTCCAAGATGTATCCAGATTCCGTCTTCAGGGGGAGGTGATTTTTGATTTACCGTGATAAGCGAATCACCATCGGCGCTGAAGACCCGGACTTGGGTTTTGCTACTGCGGTTATCTCCGTGTGCGTAAGACATCCTCACCGTGTAGGATCCCGTTTCCAATGAGGAGGGCTCGAAGGTTACACTTTTTTTGCCTCTGTCTTTGTTTTCGTCATGCAAGTATCCGTCATCGACGTAGGATTTTACCGAACTAGATTCCTTCCACGAACCAATTTTCTTGGTGTTTCTATCATCGACCACGATGCCTTGTGCTCTATTGGATTGCACGATCATGGAGTTTGCATCACCAGACTTGAGTTGCTGCTTGAGATTGGCGATGAGCTTTTTGTTGGTCGAGAGTTTCTCCTCGATTGTCTCGAAATGCTTCTGTTGTTGCGGATCTAGAGGTAATGCCAGGCGTATCCATTTCGATACGTTTTCATGCTCCATCGAGACCGACGATTTGAGGATGCCCGCGAGTGCGTAATAGTCCGCCGTCGGAATTGGATCAAATTTATGATCGTGGCATCGAGCGCATCCGAGGGTTTGAGCTAGAAAAGCGCGACCCATCACTTCGAGTTGCTCGTCAATAGCATCCATTTCGAGCTGCTTCTTGTCCTGCTCTTCATAATTGTGGTCGCCGATAGCCCAGAAAGTGGTCGCTATCCAGCGGTTCTGACGCTCTTGGATTGATGATGCGTCCGTTGTCTGTCCATCGAGCAAATCGCCAGCGATTTGCTCGATGATGATTTGATCGAAGGGGCGATCCCGGTTAAACGCGTCGATCAAGTAGTTGCGATAACGCCACACGTCTGGAAGGACAAACCCGCGAAGAGTTAAGGACTCCGCGTATCTGACGACGTCCATCCAATGTCTTGCAAACCGCTCTCCAAATCTGGGCGACTGCAGAAATTCGTCGACCAGTTGTATCCTTGATTGTTCCCGAAGTGTTGGATCGGTTTGGTTCAACACCCTATCGGCTTGGGCGAATAGTTCCGTTGTGGGGTTGAGTCCATGCAGATCGATCGCCAAGCGTCTTACCCACACCCGATCGTCTACCAAGGGGCTTGGAACAATATCAAGCTCTGTTGATCGTTGTGAGATCCAAGCATCGATCGGGTTACTTTCCTCAGATTCTGGGACACTGGGGTTGGAGATGGGTCGGTAAGCCCAGTGCTCACGAGCTTGCTGAACACTAAGTGCGCTGGATTTCACTGAGCGATTGGAGGGGGCGTTCTCGAAATCCGCGGATACCTTGGCACCCCCTGCAACCCAATCCTCGAGTGTCTTGATCTCTGCGGTTGATAGTTTCCCGTCAGGAGGCATCTGTAGCTTTGGGTCTCGATAACGAACGGCCCGAATAATCAAGCTGTCATCGAGCGAATCGATTCGAAGAGCTTTTCCAGAGTCGCCACCTCGGAGCATTGCTTCAAGAGAATCTAGTGCAAGTCCACCGTTTTGTTCGGTGGAAGAGGAATGGCATTCGAAGCACTTGGTAACAAGGAGAGGACGTACGCTATTTTCAAAGTGATGATCGATTTGAGTCGCAATCACACTGTCGGCTTTGTCCTGGCCGTAGCAAGTACCTCTGAAAACTGCGAGTGTAGCAAACGCTGCTGATACCAAAGGTAGCACGGCATGCAACGGGCAGATCCCTAGGGGATTCCGATAGGCAAAGCGCAAGAATCGAGCGGAACAAACGTTCATAGGCTAGGTTTGATGTGCTTGAGTATTCGGACAAGCGTTTTAATCATCAGTAGTATGACTGATTCCTTGGCGTTTTGCAGTAAGGTTCAGGCGATTCCACGATCAAACTAGGTTAGGTAATGAGGATTTTGCTTGCGAGAGTCCCCTGGAGCTCGGAAAATCCTATAAGTTAGAGTGAGTGACCTGAACGAATTGGTACCCGCAGGAGCGACCGCATTGAGTTACCTGAAGATGAACTGGAAGGTAGTGCTAACCTGTTTATTGCTGATCGCAAGTGGTCTGTTGGTTTTGGCCCAACCGCCAGGCGGGCGTCGGTATCGTCGGGACTGGCAGTCGGTTGGTCGTGATGGTGTACCGAGTTGGGAAGTGGATAAGAAATTTATCAAAGACACCTTTACGTTTGTTCGGATCAAATACGATTCGTCTGGATATAGACGTGGGGGTGGCTGGGCAACTGATTTTCGAGACAGTGAATTGAATTTCAGTTTGCGCTTACAGCAGTTGACAACGTTGAAAGTAAATCCCGAGCCAATCGTCCTGCAGTTGACCGATCCGAAGTTATTCGAATACCCATTTATCTACATCATCGAACCGGGGGATTTGATGTTTCATGAGCCCGAGGTCTTGGCATTGCGAAAGTACCTCAGCAATGGCGGTTTCTTGATGGTTGATGACTTTTGGGGTGACGAGGAATACGAGAATTTTCATCGAGAGATGAAACGTGTGTTCCCCGATCGGGAACCCCAAGAGGTACCCTTCGAGCATGAAATCTTCCATTGCGTCTACGATCTGAAAGAAAAGCCTCAGTTGCCTTCTATCCATTCGGCTTGGAATGGCCGCCAAAGCGGAGTTACTTGGGAGCCTCGGTATGGATCAGACACAAGCATTCCGCATTATCGAGCGATCTACGATGATGCTGGAAGGATCATGGTTTTCATTTGTCACAATACAGACCTAGGTGACGGCTGGGAACGCGAAGGGGAGGATCCATGGTACTTTGAAGAGTTTTCGGTCAAGAAAGCTTATCCCATGGGCATCAACATTGTCACTTATGCAATGACACACTAAACCAAAGAGAGCGAGGCAGCGTTGAGTACAACGACAGGTGTGGAAGCAAATCCGGAATCGGACGCAGAGCTTTTTGAACAGATTCAAAAGGGGCGAGTTCTGCTTGAACGCGAACTCGAGAAGACAATCGTTGGTCAAAAACAAGTGATCGAGCAGCTGCTGATCTGCTTGTTCTCCGGGACTCACTGCCTGATTACCGGCGCGCCTGGTTTGGCAAAAACGCTGTTGGTAAGGAGCGTCGCACAAGCCTTCCATTTGGATTTCAGTCGGATTCAGTTCACTCCGGATTTGATGCCTGCAGATATCACCGGTACTGAAATCCTAACGGACAATGACGGTCGCAGAGAACTGCGATTTGTACCGGGTCCTATTTTTGCTAACGTGATCTTGGCCGATGAGATCAACCGAACTCCACCAAAAACCCAATCTGCATTGCTCGAAGCGATGCAAGAGCATCAGGTCACGGCTGCGGGGAAAAGATACGCACTGCCGAAGCCTTTCTTCGTACTTGCGACACAAAACCCGATCGAGATGGAGGGGACCTATCCGCTGCCCGAGGCTCAGCTCGACCGATTCATGTTTAACGTTCTTATCGATTACTTGCCTTTCGATGACGAGCTCAAGGTTGTGCTCGATACCACAAGCCGAACGGCAGAGCCGATTCATCCTTTGTTCGATGCAAAAGATATTTCGCAATTTCAAGGGCTTGTCCGGCGTGTACCCATAGCTCAGGAGGTTGCAAGCTATGCGGTTAAGTTGGTTGCAGCAACACGGCCCGGGCAGGCAGGGGTCAAGGATTGGGTCAACCACGCCGTGACTTGGGGTGCTGGATTGCGGGCTGCACAGATGCTGGTACTTGGCGCCAAAGCAAGAGCACTGCTCCAAGGGAAGGCTCATGTGAGATATGAGGACATTCGAGCACTGGCCGCACCCGTGCTAAGGCATCGGTTGCTACTGTCCTACAAAGCGGAAGCTGAGGGACTGAGTGTCGAATCGGTCATCCAACGATTACTAAATGAATTTCCCGTTGATTGATTAAGCGACAGGGACAAATCGTGTCATCAGACAATGTCGGTGCATCGAAGCAATCTGTTGGATCGCAGTGGATCGATCTGAAGACACTTATGGCCGTTCGTAATCTCCAATGGCGTGCGCAAAAGGTGGTGGACGGTTTTCAGACAGGGCTTCACCGAAGTCCGAAACATGGATTTTCGGTTGAGTTCAGTGAGTATCGTCCCTATTCGCTCGGGGATGATCCAAAGACGATCGACTGGAAACTCTATGCGCGAACCGACCGTTACTACCAAAAACGCTTTGAGGATGAAACAAACCGTCGTTGTTACCTGGTTATCGACCAGAGCAAGTCGATGCATTATGGATCGATCGACTACAGCAAGCACGAATATGCGCGCACGCTAATCGCAACACTCGCTCTTTTCTTGCTGCGACAGCGGGATGCAGTTGGCGCGCTGAGTTTTGACCAAGAAGTCACGGACTGGTTAACGGCTCGATTTCGAACAGGGCAGTTTCAACGTATTCTGACGATGTTATCGAGGCCATGCGGTGGGCGATCAACCGATCTCGTAGCGCCACTAGCTCAAATGGCTGAGCTGGTAAAGCACCGCAGTTTGATCGTGATTGTTTCGGATTTCTTGGTGGATCCTGAGTCCCTGAGATCTCCGCTGGCTTTTCTTCGCGCTCGTCGGCACGAAGTTGTTTTACTCAGAGTGCTAGATCCGCTTGAAATTGAGTTCCAGCATGAAAGACCGGTGCTGATTCGTGACCTTGAAACAGGGGATGAAAGATTCGTAGATACGACAATGATGGCCCAGAGTTATCGCCGGCGCTTTGAAGATCATCGCAGGGCTCTGGAAGATCTCTTGGCTCCACTGGGTGTACAAAGCGTTGTATTCAAGACGACCGATCCGATGGAGTTGGTTTTGAGTTCGTTCCTTTCGATGCGAGGAGGGACTGTAGCATCGTGAGCTTTCTCACACCACTTTACCTTTTGGCCGGGTTGGCCATCCTTGCTCCGATCTTCGTACACTTAGTGCGTAAAAAGCCACGTGAGGTGATGGACTTTAGCTCCGTCATCTTCATGGACGCAACGACTCCAAGATTGACCAGTCGCAATCGAATTGACCATTGGTTGTTATTGCTGCTGCGATCACTGATTCTTATGGCGTTTGCATTTGCGTTTGCTAGGCCCTATTTGAAGACTCTAGTGCAACCAGAAAGTGTGGGTCAGCCTGCTGTAAAAAGGGTTTTGATGATCGATGCGAGTGCAAGCATGCGAAGAGAAGGGGTTTGGGATCAAGGATTCAAAAAGCCAAGGAATACATCATGTCCAGTGCCCCGCAAGATACGATTGCTGTCTATGCCGTAACCGACCAAATCGTAACGCTCCACTCGCTCGAAGAATCACGCAGTTGTGCCGCTTCCGAGCGTCAATCGTTTGCCATGAAGAGCCTTGAAAGTCTTTCGCCGTCGTGGCTCGCCTGCGATCTCGGAAAAGGAATGCTTCAATCACTCGATCGTTTGAAGCAAGAAGATACCCAGGACGAATCAGTTAAGAATGCAGAGGTTGCTATTGTTTCGGATTTCCAGGAGGGCAATTCCCTCGAATCGCTCGGATCCATGCATTGGCCTTCCGAGGTGACGGTTGTTCCAATCGTTTGCGAGGCCAAGAACACAGGAAACGCTTCCATAGCGGTGTTGACGCAATCCGATGACGCTCCTCCGATCGCAGCACAAAACATCGAGCGCGTTGCGATCCGAAACTCCGCTCTCTCGAAGAGTGAAAGGCTAACGCTCCGCTGGTTGGACTCGCAGGGAAATCGAATGCCGGGCGAATCGATGGATGTGTTCGTCCCTCCAGGGGAACAACAAATCGTGCAAATCTCAATGCCTGAATCGTTGGAAGAGAAAGCGACGGAGCCATTGATCCTCGAATTGCAAGGGGATGATCAACCTTTCGATAACCGTCAATTTGTTTATCGCGGTAAACAGAGGAAGGCCAAGGTTTGGTGTGTCGATTCGCAGAAGCACGATGCAAAGGATTCATTATGGTATTTCGCCACAAGCGTCCCGCTTTCTCAACCGGGACTGGATGTCGAGTGGGAGGTCAAAGATCCAGGTGATGGGTTCCCCGAGTCGAATTCAAACTATCCGCATTGGGTGATCGCATCCGGTTCCATCGATCAGCAATGGGCGCAGGGTCTCAAACCTGTCATTGACCAAGGAGCTCATATTCTGTGGGTTTTGGATCGGCTTGAAGATAGCGACCATGCACAGCACTACGAAGGGGTTTGGAAGGTGTGGTTCCCTGACGATTCAATCGAGATATCAGACGGTAGTCAAAAGAAGTTCCATCTGCTTGAGAATATCGACATGGCGCATCCGGTGTTTGCTGCTTTTGCAGATCCGAAATTCAATGACTTCACCAAAATTCGGTTTTGGAACCATCGCAGTATCCGAGGGATCGAAGGCGACTCTTGGAAGGTGTTTGTAAAGTTCGATGACCAAGAACCTGCGCTGCTTGAAAGGCCGCTTGGGAAGGGAAAAGTGACGGTACTTGCTGCGGGCTGGCAACCGACGGAAAGCCAGCTTGCTTTATCGAGCAAGTTTGTTCCGATCTTGACGTCGATGTTTCAGCAAGCGAGTCCCACACGGATTGTTCCGCAATTTTTTTGTGGCGATGCGATTCCCGGCGTACCTGCGGGACGGTTTGAATCGCCGGGGATTTTTAACGACTCAGATGCTGGAGAATTTTTCGCTGTAAACCTAGCTCGCAGTGAAAGTTTCACGGATCCGATCGACCTAGAGCAATTCGCTCGATTCGGTATTTCACTAGACCGGAAGCTCGTGACGGATCTTAAGCAAGAGGAATCCTCACGCAAGCATCAACTCGCCGAGCAACTCGAATCCAAGCAACGCGGTTGGTGGTGGATTTTATTAACGGTTATACTCATCGCCGGATTGGAATCGATTTTTTCCGCCGTTCGCTCGCGTACGTTGCGAACTCAAGCGGCCAGTTCGTAGGAGAATTATCATGGATCGAATGATTCGATATCGACTAGAACAGATAGCCAAGCGACTACGGAGTCAGGTACTTGCAGTATTGCTCATTGTTTTTTGGACGATGCTGTTGATCGGTTTTGCAGTAGCGTTTCGACAAGGCGTTGTAAGTTCTATTGAATTCTTGTGGGGACTGATTCTTGGAGGTGCAGGACTTTTGTTTCTCGGGAGTCGTTTTGGGTACCGGGATTTGAACGCTCTAGCCGAGCGAGTGGAACGTCAATATCCGGATCTCGATCAGAAGCTTTTAACGGCGATCCAACCTGCGAAACCTAACGAGTCTGAGTTCCTCAGGAGTAAGCTTGTCGAAGAAGCACTCTCGCATGCAAAGAGAACTGAATGGGATAAGACTGTATCGGGGAGTCGACTCTCTGTGCTTTGGTGCCTGCAATGGGCCTTACTACTTGCTACAGTCTCCGTACCATTTCTTATTAGGGGTGTACCATCTGGAAATCGTCCATTGGCCAATAGTAAGCGTGAGTTACTTACCGATTGGCAAATCGAGCCGGGCAATGCGGAGGTTGAAAGGGGTACGGATCTATTGGTAACGGTGCGATTCCCCGATGAATTCGAAGAGGAAATCAAGCTTGTTGCGCAGTCTCCAGATGGTCAAACACACTCAGTTGGCTTGCAACGGAGTTTCAAGGATCCAATTGCCAGCACGACCCTACGGAGGGTTAAAACGCCGCTACGATATCGTATTGAAAGCGAAACCAAGAAAAGCGAAACATTTGCAGTTGAGATCTTTGAGTATCCGGGCGTACTAAAAAGCGATGCCTTCATCCAATCCCCTTTGTATGCACGACAAGAGGAGAAAAACGTAGCGAACACCCGACGTGTTTCGGTGGTTGATGGGGCTCAGGTTGTATGGAATTTGAAGCTCAACAAGGAG
>Ga0209972_10004287_pt1 | contig 10834 bp, 10 predicted proteins | sample NOAtaG_7_FD_187302 | JGI IMG/M metagenome (GOLD analysis project Ga0209972, IMG submission 187302) | Freshwater lake microbial communities from Lake Erie, under a cyanobacterial bloom - NOAA_Erie_Diel1S_2200h metaG (SPAdes) (version 2) | ecosystem: Environmental > Aquatic > Freshwater > Lake ...
CGGCCATTCCCGCCGATGCGCTCCAGGCGCTCCTCCAGGACCGACCGGCGCTGACCGCGGTGCTTGCGGCACATGTGCTGCCGACGGCGATCCGACGCGACGAGATGCTCGCGCAGGGTTCGGCACGCACGCTCCTGGGCGAGGGAACGGTTGCGTTCGCGCTCGAATCAGGTGCCATCACGGTTGCAGGAGCACGCATCGAAGTCGCCGACATCGAGGCCGCGAATGGCGTGATTCATGTCATCGACCGCGTGCTTCCCGCGCACAGCTCCGCACCCGCGACGGCGTCGGCGGCTTCCGCTTCGCCGCTTCGCGCGCAACGCGCGGCCGCAATCCTCGAACTGGCGATCGAACGCGGCGTCCCCCGCTTCAACGCGGGCGACACGTCGTCGTGCGCGGCGCTCTATGAGCTCGCGATCGCGTCGGTGGTGCTTCTCGGCGAAGACGCGATCAGCCCAGATGCCAACGCCGACCTCGCGACGGCCCTCGAGCAAGGCGCCGCGAATCAAGATGCATCCGAGCGCGCGTGGATCTACCGCCGAGCGATGGACCGCGCGCTTGAGCGCATGATGAAGCCGGACGCGTGATTCGACCACCCTCGCAGCCCGTCCCGCGATCTCGGACAACCGCAATGCCCCCGATCGAACGCCGCCCCGTCCCGCCGCCAAAGCAATGCGCCTCGTGCCAGCGGCCGTTCACCTGGCGTAAGAAGTGGGAGCGCGACTGGGAGAACGTGCGCTACTGCTCGGATGCGTGCCGCAGGCGCGGGCCCGTCGAGCCTTCGGAAGCACACGAGGCCACCCGCCGCGACGTGCGGTAGTGAGAGGACCGGTGCCGGGTACCTCGCGGGTACAAGCGTGTACCTCCCGCACGCTGCGCGGCACCGGTCGCCGTCGCCCTGTGCGATTCTCGGGAGACGCAATGCGGCTCGGGTTTTCCCGCTCATTCATTGGACTTTGCGGTCCGGAGAAGTAGAGTTGTGCCCATGCAGCGCCCTCACGCTCGAAACATTGCCCTCCCATGCACCCTCGTCGCGGTCCTTGGACTCGCCGTCCCGCCCGCGCGCGCCGACATCCTCGACTTCGAGGACGTGAGCGCACCCGTAGACGACGGCTACGGAATCTTCATGGGACGTGTCGACGACGGCTATCGCGGGTTCGACTGGTACACGGACTGGACGGGATGGGGCAATCCGATCACGCCGAACTCCGCGGCCGCGTACCGGAATCAGGTGACGCTCGATTCGGGCTACAAGACCGCGATTCCCGTGGGTACGCAGGCGATGTTCATTCCATCGTTCTACCAAAGCCCCTCCTGCCTCCTCGAGATGAAGCGGAGCGGACAGTGGAGTCTCCACACGCTCCGCGTCGCGGGCGCATGGCGCAGCGAGCTGACCGTCGAGTTCGCCGGCTTCCGCGGAGCCCAGCAGGTCGCTTCCTACTCAACTGTTCTCGGCGCATCCGGGATCCTGAACACCCTCACGCTCGACTTCATCGACATCGATTCGTTTGTCATCCGGTCGAGCGGCGGCTCGCCGTTCTATGCCGTCGGCGACAGTCCTTCGCTGATCATCGACGACATCAACTACAGCGTGATCCCAGCACCCGGCGGCGTTGCGCTTCTCGCGCTCGCGGGCTTCGCGCGCCGCCGCGCGCGGTGAGCGGCGTCCGCGCATCGCTTGTGGCGCCTCGGGGGCGGAACTGTCCAGCGCACCGCCGTCACCATCGCGTGAGCTCCCCACGTGGCCCTCGCGCGATTCCGCCGCCCGATCGGTGCGGTCGAGTGTCTTGGGGCACTCGGGCTGCTGGCCGGTCAATTCAATCGCCCCGTGCTCGTGCTGGCCGCCGCCGGCCTCACGCTCACCATGCTGATGGCCATCGCCACGCGCATCCGCATCGGCGACTCGCTGGCGCAGACGCTTCCGGCGATCGTGCTCTTCGCCCTGAACGCTTTCGTGCTTGGCTTCGCGATCACGCAGAACTCGGTTCTGTGCGGCTCGAAGTCGTCGCCGAGTGACTTGGCCACGGCCCATCGGTGGCGGCAAAGCACGACCTGCAGACCGTGATCAGACTGACCGACGCGCACTTCGAGGTGGCGATCAGGGGCGGGGCGCGGTCCGATCGGCGTGGCATCGCCGATCCAAATCAACGAGTGAACTACCGCCACGACCCTCGAGCCGCCCATTCTCTCGAACTGCGCAGTCCGCCCGAATCCTCGCGATGCTCCCCATGACGCGACCTCCCGTTCCTCCCCCAAACGCTGCAATCCTGTCGGCCCGGCTCCGCGCCCGGGACATCGACGCGCTGGCAGATTTCTACAGAAGCACGCTGGGCCTGACAGTGCGTCCCGGGAACGATGGAAGCAACTCGATCGTGGTTGACGCAGGCGCGAGTCGCCTTGAGTTCACGAAGTCGACCGGGAGCGGCCCACGCCCCGTGCATCACCTTGCCTTCGGAATTCCCGAGCACATGGTGCCCGAGGCGCTCGAATGGGCGCGCAGGCGCATGACGATCCTGCGCGATGCGCGCGGCGACGAGATTGTCCATTTCGCCGGCTGGAACGCACATGCGTTCTACTTCATGGATCCCGAGGGGAACATCCTCGAATTCATCGGACGACACGACCTGCCGGATGATGCCGCGGGGCCGTTCCATCCCGGGCTGATCCGATCGCTCAGCGAGGTCGCGATCGCGGTGCCGGATCAAACTGGGGTCGCCGCATTCGCGTCTGCCCTGCGCGACACCCTGGGCCTGAGCCCATACCGGTCGGTCAGCGACGACTTCGCGGCCGTGGGAGACGAACGGGGGCTCCTCGTACTCGTGCGAGAAGGACGACCGTGGTTCATGGCCGAGCACGTGCCCGCGACGGTCGAGGCGACCGAGGTCACGATCGCGGGACCGCGTCGAGGCACCGTGCAGTTGCCCGGAGTGCCGATCAGCGTCCGCTGCGATGGGTGAGGGCTCGAGCGCCTGAAGCGCTTCGCCCGCCTCGACCGCGTGCAGGCGGTGATGGCGCCGTACTTCGACGCCTTGCATGCGGCCAAGGGCTGAGCGTCCACAGCCTGCCGCTGGCGTCGCGGATGTCGACGGAGGGCGAGTGGGAGTAGCGGTGTCGTTTCCCGTGACATCGGGTACGGCGTGCCGCAGGCCGATCCGATTGGACCGCCCCCGTGCGCTGCTGTGGGGGTCAAAGATCGGTTATCTGACCATACTTGTAGCCAACATGCGTACTTGTAGAACTTAAACTTCTACTTTCTTGCATTGTAGCCTACTGTGCGAGCCGAGGCACTTCCCATGATCGACCCCACCGCCACCCATCCACTGCTCCGTGAGCTCAACGATGCGCTGGCGATCGAAGGCGCCGAGCCGGTGGACTGGATCGTCTGCGGCGGCACCGCCCTCGGAATCCTCGGCTTGGTGCAGCGGCCGACGCGCGATGTCGACGTGATCGGCGGGTGGAGTTCGACAACGCTTCAGATCGTGCGGATCTATCGATTCTCGCCTGCGGTCGAACGTGCCATCGTGCGCGTGGCCGATGCACATCCCGAGCTCAAGTCATCTGGGATCAGTTGGGTCAACCTCGGGCCCAAGGGGCTCCTCGATTTCGGACTTCCACCGGGATGCACGGAAAGACTCACGCCCCGCACCATCGGCACGCACCTGACGCTGCGCCTTCCGGATCGACGCGACCTGATCGCCTTCAAGCTGTTCGCCGCCCCGGACGCCACCCACGGCCGCCAAGTCGTTCACAAGTCCGACCTGCGAGCGCTGTCCCCGAGCGAGGAAGAACTGCGGTTCGCCATCGACTGGGTCGTCACGATTCCTGACCGCAATCACCAACTCCGCGCCGAGTTGCGCGAGTTCCTGCAGGAGCTTGGGCATGAAGAACTCGCCTACTACGTCGCGTGAAGACCGCGTCCGCGAAGCTCTGCTCGATGTGCTGCACGCGCAATGGCGCGAGCTTGGCGTGCCATTTCAGGCGCCGACGTTCAATCACCCGCAACGATTTCCATTGGAGGTGATCGATCCCGAAGCGCTTCTGTGGTGCTCGCTGCACTTCTTCGGCAGCGAGGCTCGGCTCGAGGAAGGAGTTCGGAGCTGGTTCACGTCGAATCGGGCACGGGTCAACACCCAGCGCCTCAACACGCTTGCGAAGCGAAACGAACATGAGCCCCATGAGGCGGCTCGCGTGTCCGCCTGGCGGAGCATCAACGGCGTTCGAAGACTCGTGACGCGGAAGCACATCGGCGTCGCGGCTTCGACCGCGGCATCGCTTCACCTGCGGTCGCGCGACGTCCTCGGGAACGACTGTGCCGCGTACCTGATCGTGGCGCTGCTCGGCAGCCCGCGCGGCGTGCGCTGCCGCGACGTTGCGGATTCCACCGGCTACACCTATCGCTGCGTCGCGGACACCGCGGCGTCCTGGGCGGGCGCGGGGCTCGTGCGCCTGGAGCATGGCTTCTGCACGATCCTCGACCCGACGCCGTGGGCGCAGCTGCTGCGGTGCGACGTGGCCGAAGTCGTGACGGTCGATTGGCAAGCCGCATATGGCGCGGTGCTCGAGTACTTGCGGACCCTGGAGCGGGCACGCGCGGCTGGTGTCGCCGAGGACAGCCCGCTGCTTGCAGCCGCCGCGACGACGGCGGAGGGCGCCCTCCAGGGCGCAGCCGCGGGCGTTGCGCCTGAGCGTGCACCCGCGATCGAAGCGCTGCGCAACGCGATCCGGGCGGGCTGATTCGCGCCCCCAAAGCGGCACCCGAAGATTGAGTTTCGGGCGTCACAGCACCCGACCGCCCAAAGCGAGACATCGCCAGTCGTGCCAACGACTGGGCCCGTCCTGGAGCATGGCCCTGCCCGCCCACGTGGTCGCCCATGATCAAACACTGTGGCTCGGCCACAGCCCGCTGGTGGCGGCGAAGCACTACCTGCAGACGCGGGACGCGCACTTCGAGGTGGCGATCAGGGGCGGGGCGCGGGTCGGGCAAGGAACGACAGTCGGATGCGTTCCGCAGGTGCCCGCGGCAACCTGAGGAAGCGCGTCGAGACTCCACACACCGGCACCGGATGGCTTTCGCGACTCCTCCTCAAGGCGGTCCGGCGAGCGACGGATTAACATTCCATCAGCGCGGCCCCGCATTCCACAAGAGCACACGGTGTGCATCGAAGCGATCAAACTGGGGGCTTACGCGCTCATCAAGCATGCGGCAGCGCGATCGTGCTGTCCGCGTCCGAGGCGGCAAACATGAACCTCTTGAGAACGCTTTGTGTTGTGACGGCCTGCATCACCAGCGGCTGCGCATCGACCAGCATGCTCCCAAAGTCCGCCGCCGAGGCCGACTTCGATAGCGGTGTCGAGGGGAAGACCGGCTGGTCGAAGTACCAAGAAACCGCGCGATTTGACGGCATCACGACAGAGCAAGCGTTTAACGCTGCCAAGATCGGACTCGGCGCGGCTGACTTCGCCTTGGTGTCTGCCAACCGCGACCTTGGCGTGGTGATGGGCCAGCACGGCATGACAATGCACGACTGGAACATCGTCGCTGGTGTTTACTTCCGCGAGAGAATGGGCGGCTGTGATGTCAAGGTGATCGCCGAGGGCTCGAAGGACATCGGCTTCAGTGGCGATGCCACCAGCGGCGGCTGGACCGGCCGGATCTTGAACGGAATGCGATCCGCGCTCGGGCGAAACGGTGCCGGGTCGACCACTGACTCGGGCGCAGCTGCCGCGCCGAAGCCTGCCGGGCAAGGCAAGCAGTAACGCGAGCACCGAGCCAGCTGAGCCCCGACGAAAGCGACGCAAAAAGCGACGCACATCGCCCCCAAAGCGGCACCCGAAGATTGAGTTTCGGGCGTCACAGCACCCGACCGCCCAAAGCGATACATCGGTTCGCAACGCTTCGTTCGACTCGCTCGTAACCCCCCAAACGCAGCGTGGTTGTGCCGCTCGTTGCGAGCAGGCACAACCACGGCGTCCTAGCACCAGAGGTCGCCGCCGCAGCGACGACCGCTCAAATCATGGGCGGAGAGGGATTCGAACCCCCTGCGATTCACCGCGGGTTTCAAGGGGTCGGGAGCGAAGCGGCGCAGAAAGCGGCACACGGGTGGCGGTCTGCGATCAGCGAGGCGGGCGCGCTGCGGCGGCACGGGGCGCGGGGAGGCCGAGCTGGGGTTCGGGCGGGCTGGGCGCGGCCGAGGGCACACGGGGCGACGTGGCGGCTCAGAGGGCGGGTTGCGCGGGGCAAGCGGGCGGGCCGGGGGCACGGCCACGGGTCCTCCCTGGCGCAGGCGCATGCTCTTGGCCCGACGGAGGAGCTGACGGGGGCGATTGAGTTTGTTTCAGGAAGGTGTCACCGGTGTCACCGGTACCGGAACCGACGGCGCGATCCAGGTCGCCTCGACCCAAGCCAAATCGGATCGCCAGTCCGCGCAGGCCTTGCTCCAATCCCCGTGGGTTCGCCGCTCTGAGAGTGAGATGAAGAGCTGGATCATCTTGCCGATGGCACGGGCCCGCCTCCGTGTGCCGCGCGCGCCCCAGAAGTGCCGTTGCGACTCCGGCAGGAACCCATCCTGCAGAACCATGCATGCCTCCAGCGCAGCATGGCGGCGGTCCTTCGTTGGCCCGGACCAGCCCACGGCGTAGCCAAGCAGACTCATGACACTCCGCTGGTTCCAGCCGCCGACCTTGAGTCTCGCCGCGCCCTCGCGGAATCGCGAGATCGACTCCATCACTTTCGGGTACTGCCCGAGGCGCATCATCTGATCCGACGTGAGCACTGGGATCGCATCATCAGGCTCTCGCGAGATGATGGGCATCTTCCGCTGCTTCTCCTGATGCATGAACTCCAGTTCCCACCAGGCAAAGAAGAGGTCGACTTGCCGGTTCTGAGGTTCGGCGCCAAACTCGACGAGCTCGGCCAGGCGATCGACCACCAAATGCTTGGTGCCGGGAAGGCTTGGTGCGAAGTAGTCGATCCAGTTGTGGGCGGTGTCATGGACGCCGAAGCGCGGCAACTTGAGCCAGCTGAGGAGCGCCTCATAGTCACATCGCTTCGGCACGACGGGGCTATTGGGGTCGACCCGCGGCAGCATCGACTGCACCGGCTTCGGGAGCAGCGCGGCGAGGGCGTGATGGGCGGCGACAAAGCCAGCAAGGCTCCGCTGCGGGGTCACCACGGTCGAAGCACCACCAGCCGGCGCTCCCCGCCCGGCCTGCGGCTTCACCTCGACGACCGGCGTCGCGGTTATCACCTTCTTCTTCGCCTTCAGTGGTCCCCCGGCATCCATTTCTCCAGTTGAATCCAATTGCCAAGAAAAAACAACCCCATTCCGGCGGAGCGCCGGCGTGAAACCACAATGCTCCTTCAGTCCGGATCCATCAGCCCGGCTCGATGACCTTCCACAAGGTCTCTCGCCGGCAGGTTTGCCGGCGACCAGCAACACTTTAAATGGCGCCGCACTAGACTGCTTGGATGTCGAAGTGCCCGGCGGGTGACAGTTTGGAGATCGGCGCCGCCACAGGCCTTCGTTACGGCGAGAAGGGCACGCACACAAGCCGAACCATCATGCTCGCGGAGGTCAGCGACCTCTTTCAGCACCTTTCGCCGGAAGCCGCTCGGGCCGACTACGCGCAGGCAATCGTAAACGAGAACATCCTCGCAAAGAACACCGCGGCGACCCGGAAGCTCACGCATCAGCGTATGGCCGAGCTCTACGGCCTTGATCCTCAGGTTGCCATTCACCGTGTGCATCGGCACCTCTGGAACGCCGATCCAGCTGGCCGGCCTCTGCTCGCATTGCTCTGCTGCCTCGCGCGCGATCCACTCCTCCGAGCCACAGCGACGCCAGTGCTGTCGCTGCCCGTCGGCTGCGAACTTCCTCGCAATGCAGTCCTGATCGCACTTCGACAAGCCACAGGCGACCGAATCAACGAAGCGGTTCTGGACAAGGTTGTCCGAAATGCCGCGAGTTCGTGGACGCAGTCCGGGCACCTCAGGGGTCGGACCCGCAAGGTCCGACAGCGCGTGGATCCGACGTTCGGACCAGCGGCCTTCGCGGCGTGGCTTGGCGCCGCGGAACAGCTCGACGGCTCGCGGCTGCTGTCGTCGCACTGGACTCGCCCCCTGGACCGCTCTCCCGACGCCCTGCTCGACCTGCTGCTCCAAGCAAAGCAGCGAGGACTCTTGCGAGCGACCGTTGGAGGCGGCGTCTTCGACATCGATACGACCCCCCTTGATCCGGCGCACCGGAACCACGTTCACTGAAACCCGATCGACGACTGGAGTTGCAAACTCAATGGGAAAGCTCGATGACCTCGCCGATCGCTATGCCGACCAGGTAAGCGTCCCTTGGATGCCGAATCTGCCCGGCGCCCAACGAGTCATGCTGCTGATTTATGAGAAGGACCTCGAGCGAGTGCTCCGCGCCCGCATCGGCGAGTTCGAGCGCCGCACAAGGTCCGCCGGTCACAATTGGATTCTCGTGGACATGACCAGCTGGTTCGCCGAGTGGATGACCTCGATTGACTACGTCGAGTCCTACTTTGCCGCACCTGAACTGCTGGACATGAAGCTCGAAGGCGACTTCAAGAAGTACGCCGCGAGCCGACTCGAGGCGATTGTAGTCACGACTGACGAGAACACGGTCGTCGCGGTGATGGGCGCGGCCTCGATGTATGGCTTTCTGAGGATCTCCGAACTGATCCGCGACGTTGAGCAGGCCATTCCCGGCCGGCTGCTCATGTTCTTCCCAGGCTCGAAGGACGGGAGCAACTACCGGCTACTCGACGCTCGGGATGGCTGGAACTATCTCGCAAACGGCATCACCCTTCACAGTGCAAGGACTATGGCATGACCACGCTTCGAGAGATCTTCGACCGCGATCCAGGCAAGGGACGTCTGGCGAACAACGGGCAAGCCCGCATCATCCAGTCGCCCAACGCCGAGGAACTCGAGGTGCTGAAGCACGAGATCGAGGACTTCGTCTGCGAGGGCACCTTCAAGGACTCGATCGAGCGAATCCTCGAGGAATTCATGACCGCTCACGCCAGCGGTGGCGGGCAACAGCGCGCCGCTTGGATCAGCGGGTTCTTCGGAAGCGGCAAGAGTCACCTGCTAAAGATGCTTGCCCACCTCTGGGTCAACACACAGTTCGGCAATGTTCGCGCCCGCGATCTCCCTCGGCGCGGCCTTCCCGACACCATTCGGCCGCACTTCACCGAGCTCGACAAGATTCTGAAGCAAACCGGCACGACGCCGGTGGCCGCCGCGGGCACCCTCCTTGGTGGCAACGAGCATGTCCGCCGAACCGTCTTGGAGATCATCCTCGTCGCAACCGGCTGGCCACGGCAGTATCCACAGGCAAAGTTCTGCTTCTGGCTAAGGGATCAAGGCATCCTCGAACGGGTGCGCACCGATATTGAAGCCCAGGGCAAAGGATGGCACGCCGAACTCGACCACATGCTCGTGAGCCCGCTGGTCGGCCAAGCCCTGGTCAACGCGCTACCGCAGAGTTTCCGCACCGTGAGCGACGCGCTCAAGGCGCTCCAGAGCCAGTTTCCCCTTCCAAAGACGGACATCACTTCGGCGGAGTTCAAGAAGGCCGCCCGCGAGGCACTGCGGCAAGGCGACGAGATCCCTCCGACCCTGCTGGTGCTCGACGAAGTGCAGCAGTACATCAACGAGTCGAGCGATCGCGCCAAGACGATCGTTGAGATCACAGAGTCGCTCCAGAAGGAGTTTGACGCCCGGGTGATGGTGATTGCCGCGGGCCAGTCGGCCCTCACGGCCGGCACACAGGCACTCAGCTGGCTCAACGATCGATTCGAGATCAAACGGGCCCTCACCGATGCCAGTGTTGAGCAGGTCATTCGAAGCGTTCTGCTCGCAAAAAAGGAATCACACAAGCCCGCAGTCCGCAAGCTGCTCGACGACAGCAAGGGGGAGATCGCGCGGCACCTTGATGGCACTCGGCTTGAGGACACGGCTGACGATCGCCACATTGATGTGGTCGACTATCCGCTGCTACCCAGTCGCCGCCGGTTCTGGGAGCGAGCATTTCATGCAGTAGACAAGGAGAACAGCCAAGCACAGCTTCGCTCCCAACTACGCATTGTCAACGACTCGCTGAAGGCGATCGCTGACGCGCCCCTCGGCTCGGTCATCCCTGCAAGCGACCTCTACAACGCGCTGAGCGCGGCGCTCACCAACAACAACATCCTTCCCAACGAACTCAGTTCGCGGATTGCGAAGCTCGATGATGGCACGACTGACGGCCGCCTCCGGCGCGACCTCTGCGGGCTCTGCTTCCTGATTGGCCAGCTACCGCGCGAAGACGGCGTCGATGTGGGCGTCCGAGCCACCGCCGACCACCTCGCCGACCTACTGGTCCCTGCCATCACGGGCACTTCCGGACCGTTCCGAGAACGCTGCGCAGCACTGCTTGAAGCAATGGCCGACGCGGGCACACTCATGCGTGTCGATGGCGAGTATCGCCTACAGACCACCGAGGGCGCTCGCTGGGAAGCCCAGTTCCAGCAAGCGCGCACGACGGTCGCGAACCAAGGATCGCAGGTTGAGTTCAGCCGCGGCCAGGAGTTCGCAAACCGCGTTCAGCAGTTCGTTGGTCGCGTCAAGGCCGTGCAGGGACGATCGAAGACGCCTCGGAACCTCACAGTGCACGAGGGACAGGGCGAACTGCCCGCGGTCGAAGGCATCGTCGTATGGGTCCGAGACGGATGGACCGCCCAGGAATCGGCCGTGCTCGCCGACGCACGCCAGCTCGGTCAAGACGATTCAACCATCCATGTCCACCTTCCGAGGCAAAGCGCCGACGAGCTG
>Ga0209972_10004291_pt1 | contig 10828 bp, 5 predicted proteins | sample NOAtaG_7_FD_187302 | JGI IMG/M metagenome (GOLD analysis project Ga0209972, IMG submission 187302) | Freshwater lake microbial communities from Lake Erie, under a cyanobacterial bloom - NOAA_Erie_Diel1S_2200h metaG (SPAdes) (version 2) | ecosystem: Environmental > Aquatic > Freshwater > Lake ...
GCAGCCGTCGATCAACTCGGCCCGGTCGGCCGGCGTGAGCACGAAGTTGAGCGCATACTTGAGGCAGGCGACCTCCGGCGCGTCGTAGTTGTAATGGGCCAGGGCGACTTCACGAATCGAGCTGAGTCGCGGCGGGCTGAGCAGCCCCCTCCGTACCATACCTTCAAGCAGCATCCCGGGCGCATTCCAGGCCCGCACCAGCTGGATCTTGTGGACATCGAGCAGCCTCTCCTCGGCGATCGGTCTGGTATTGGCAAAGAAGATGGCCGGGATACCGAGCCGACAGAGCCGTGGCCAGGCTTGCTCATACTGCTCGCGCAGCCCATCATCGAACGTCACGACAAACGCGCGGGCGGGCAATTGACGGCGTCCGTCGAGCGCCGCCAGGATCTCGTCCATGCCCACGAAACGCCCATACCGACTGAGCAAGAGCAGCTGCCCCTCAAACTCCTCCGGAGTGATCCCGTGAATCCCCGGGAACGGCGCATCGTAGCGGGGACGAATATAGTGATAGTTGATCGCAATCAGCATGCGGTCGATCGATCCTTGTTCTGGTGAATGTAGCTGAGACGCTTCTGCGAGTAGGGGACCAGCTCGGCGAGCGCTTTCGCAATGCGCGGCGCGACCTTTCCGTCTCCGTAAAGCCGACTTGCCGCGTACCTTCCGTGCGCCAGCTGCGTCTGCGCCGCCGCCTCGATCCGCTCGGCCACTGGCTCGACATTGATGACGTGGCGATCGGCTTCGCGCCCCTCCTGCCGCCGTCCCACCAGCACGACCGGCGTCCCAAAAAATCCCGCATCACGAACGAAACTGCTCGAGTTGCCAATTGCACAGGCCGCTCCGGCGAGGACTCGCAGGTAGTCTTCCGGCGTCAGATTGGTCAGCGTCCGCAGCCAGTCCGGCTGCCGGCTGACCCGGAAGACGCGGATCGCCTTGCTGATGTAGTCCGCCCCCGCATCGATATTGGGCCAGAGCAGGATCGTCGGTCGCCGCAGCCGGTCGAGGGCCTCGAGCAGCTCCTCCATCTGTCGACGCTCACCGCCAAACTCGGTCGTCGTCGGATGGAAGACCACCAGCTGGAAGGGGCGCGTCACATCGATCTCCACCCCGGCGCCGGTGCGGTTGACGATCTCGCTCGTCACCGCTCCGTCCAGACCCTTTGCCAGTCCGCTGGCCAGGTCACTCGATGGACAGCCCACCGTAAGAATCGTCTCCGGCCTCTCCCCCATCCGGATCAGATAGTCGGCGGCCCGCGGCGTGCTCGGAAAATGGAAGTGGGCAAACTTGCTGATCGCGTGGCGCGCGCTCTCATCGATCGACCCCGAGACTTCGCCCCCCTGAATGTGCGCGATGCAGATATTCATATAAGCGGCGGCAATCGCCGCGGCGAGGGCTTCGTAGCGATCACCAATCAGCAGAACCACCTCCGGCTTGAGTCGCTGAAACTCACTCGCGAACTCGACTACTCCGAAGCCGACCGACTTGGCCATCGTCGCTGGTGTCGATCCCTCGAGTTCAATATAGATCTCGCCATCGACCCGGAAACCATCCTCACGGACAATCCGGACCGGCTGGTCGAACCGCTCGAGGAGCATCGTGCCGGCCGCGATCACCTGCAGCTCAAGCTCGGCTTGCCCGGCAATCGCCCGCATGACCGGTTTCAATCGACCATAATTGGCGCGGTCGACCAGGATGACACAGACGCGGCGACGCTTATTCAAAATCATCCTCCTTGAATTGCTGGTTGTGGCCAATCGCCCGACAGAGCCTCCGTCCAAGCAGCTCCCGGTATCTGGCGACGGGAATCCCTGTCCCCGGCTTCCGGAAGGCCAGATCCTCGAAGGTCAGTCGCCGCCCCATCTCGAGGTCCCGACTGGCCACGACGCTCTTGCCAAATGTCTCGCGCATCCCGCGCAGATCCCGCGCGACCTCTTCCTTGTCGACCGGCGCCGCCAGCGCCCGCTCGATCGTCCGCACCCCTTCGACCAGTTGTCGCAACTCGGCGGTCGTCAAGGACGACCCGGTGTCCGGCCCGAAACACTCCCGCGAGAAGGTGACGTGCACCTCGATCACTTGCGCGCCCAGCGTGGCCGCGGCCAGGCCGGCATAGATCTGTCCGGAATGGTCCGAGAGCCCGACCGGACGGCCATAACGCTCGCGCAACTCCGCCAGCACGTTGAGCCCGTAGCGCTCCGGTGGACAGGGATAGGTCGAGGTGCACTGCAGAATCGCGACCACCTCGCCCGAACTACCGACAATCCGCACCGCCTCGTCCAGCTCCACCCACGTCGACATTCCACTCGAGAGGATCACCGGGCGACCGCTCCTCCCCAGCGCTTCGAGCATCGGCAGGTTGGTGATCTCTCCCGCTCCAACCTTCCAGCCCGGCACGTCGAGCCGTTCGAGCAGGGCGACTGCCTCGAGCGAGAATGGCGAGGAGAGGAACCAGAGACCCAGCTCCCGCGCATGCGCGGCCAGCCCCCGCCACTGTTCCTCGCTGAACTCCATCCGTTTCCAGTAGTCGTAACGAGTCTCATCCTGGCGGCTGAATTTGACCCGCCACGGCTCCTGCGAAGTGCTCTCCGCCGCCGCGATATGAGTCTGAAACTTGACCGCATCCGCCCCCGCCCGCGCGATCGCCTCGAGATACGCATGCGCCGTGCCGAGGCTCCCATCGTGCGCCTGCGCAACCTCCCCGATGATCAGGCAACCGCGCTCCCGACTCAGCAGTCTTTCACCGAAACCCTGCTTGCTCATCCCCTCACTCTCGTCAGACCTGGTCGGCAAAGCGTCGCTCCATCCGCCGGAAATAGAAGGCGCCGCTCACCAGCAGCAGCAGCGCGACCAGACTCGACACGACCAGAATTCCGCCCGGTCGCGTCGGGACGCCGAGCAGCGCCCAGCGGAATCCCTCGACTACCCCGGCCATCGGATTCAAACCATAGACCGTGCGCCACGGCTCCCGCAGCAGACTGCTCGGATAGGCAATCGGCGTCGCCATCATCCAGAACTGCGCGACAAAGGGGACCGCATAGCGAACGTCACGAAACTGCACATTGAGCGCGGAGAGCCACAACCCAACCCCCAGCGAGGTTGTCAGCGCCAGCAGAAGAAAGAATGGCAACCAGAGGATCTGCCGCGTCGGGACGATTCCGTACCAACCGATCATTCCCAGCAGCACCCCGAAAGCCAGCAGAAAATCGACTACCCCGGCGAGGATGGTTGCCAGTGGAATCGTCAGCCGCGGAAAGTAGACCTTGGTGATCAGGTTGGCGCTCCCGACCAGGCTGTTCGACGATTGGGTCAGTCCATTCGCGAAGAAGCTCCACGGCACGAGCGCCGTGTAACAGAAGACCGGATAGGGAAGACCATCCGCCGGTATTCGCGCCAACCGCCCAAAGAAGAGGCTGAAGAGGAGCATCGTCAGCACCGGCTGAATGATCGCCCACGCTCCGCCAAGCAGCGTCTGCTTGTAACGAATCTTCACGTCACGCCAGATCAGAAAATAGAGCAGCTCACGGCAGGCCCAGAGCTCCGCCAGACGCAGCGGAACCCAGCCGCGCGTCGCCTCAATACGATATGTGGCAATTTGGTTTTTCAAGACAGATCGCAATAGTGATGCTCAGGCAGCAGATCGACCAGATTGCCAGCTGCGCTGATGGGCCATCGCGCCGACACGAATCCCCTTCCGGAAGCCATCAGCTCCCGTCAACCGTGAAGGAAACCTCATGTCGAGGCAGCGTTGGTTATGTCTGCGGGTGGGGCACGGTTCGGGCAATCGCTAATCGACGGGGGAGTCTTGGCCGAACATCGAAATCAAATTGATGACTCTTGTCTGGCAGCGCCGGGGGCGTCTGGACAACTGCTGATGGTGAAGAACAAACGGGGTTGGAATTCTGGTCTCAAATCCACAAACTACAAATAAGTACCGGGGGCGGCCTTACGGGTGCGGGGTGACGGAACAAATATTAAAGAAACCGGATTACGGGGATGTGCTACGGGGGAGGCACGACAGGAACAGATCAACCTTCAATGAAGATTAAAATCTGCGTGGATTATACATGAAGATTAAAGGCTGTAAACGATTATTTTTAATCTTGACGGAAAATTTCCGCACCAACCAGGAGTAAGAGATCGTTGCTGCCTGCCCACAAAAAACGGGCGGAGGATTGATCCCCCGCCCGTTGAACAAGCCCCCTGGAAATGGGCCCGTCAAGAAATTGGACTAGTTGGTGACAAAGTTGCTGCGCATGATGCGCACCGTCGCCCCACCCGGATTGGTGACGATCAGGTTGCGGTTGCCCATCGGTGTGGCGAGGGTCGTTCTCGCGTTGATGACCATCGTATCCTCTTCGATACTGACGATCGTCACCGTGATTCGCGATCCCCCGCTACAGACCGAGGTGCACTCGAACTGCGCGGTTGTCCCGCTGTTGAAGCCGGTTCCGGTGATGGTCATGTTGACGGAGTTGAAGAGCGGAATGCGCACCGGATTGATTCCCGTCACCGTCAGGTCACGCGGGAGGACGACGATCGACTGGGCCGCCGTCGTGCTTGTTCCACCTACGGTGTCGGTGACCGTCAGGGTGATCGAATGGGTGCCGACGGCGAGAGTCGCCTCGACGATCGCCCCTTCGGCGATCACCTTGTCGCCATTCTTCCAGACATAGGTCAGGGGATCCTTCTCCGGATCAGATGAACCGGAGCCGTCGAGGGTGACGATCGCTCCATTGCGGGTCGTTGCCTTGACGCTCGCGGCCAGTTTGGCCGCGACCGCGGTCGGCGGCTGGTTGGCCGGCGGAGGATTGTCTCCACCGCCGCCGCCGCCGCCATCGCCACCATCGCCACCACCCGTCCCCGGCCCAACTCCGCTGCCGGTCTCATCGTTCTCGAGATCACTCAACACTATCCGGAAGGGAAGCGTCGAGTAGGTCGTCCCGCGCGAATCGCGTGCAATGACCCGCACGTTCGAGGCGAAGATCTGACTCCCTTCGACCGGCGCCATAACCAGGTTGGCCCTCCGCAGCACCGGGTTGGCCCTCTCGATGCGGGCAAAGGCCGGCGCCCCGGCCAGTTCAAAGGTCACCGTATCGTTGTTGGGATCTTCAGCTTGCAGAACATAGGTGCGAACCTTGCCGACCAGCAGGTGCTGATCGTTCAGATTGTTCAGATAGGGCGACTTATTCCCGACCACACCCCCACTGATCGGGAAGTTGCCGCCAGTGTTGATGGTCACCGTCATGCTTGCCGTCGTCACGTTTCCGGATGAGTCTTTGGCCGAGAAGGTGACCACCGTCCGGCCGACTTTGAAGAGGCTGTTCGGACGCGGATTGGCGGTCACACTCAACCAGCCATCCACCGCATCGTAGGCGATGGGCAGATTGAAGTTGATGCTCGTCCCGACGGAACTGCTGATCGTTCGCGAGATGTTCGATGGAATACCGCTCAGGACCGGCGCAGTGGTGTCGACCACCTCGACCTGCTGGGTCTTTGGTTCACTGGTTGTCCCGTTCCCGTCGGCCACGATCAGTTTGATGGTGTGGGTGCCTTTGCTGAGCCGGTAATCGGAGACCTTGGCCGTCGAGATCTCGACGTCGTTATCGAACCAGCGGTAGGTGAGCGGATCTTCCGGATCCGGATCGGTCGAGACCCGGCCATCGAGCCGGACGATCGTCCCGAGCCGCGCGCGGGCCTCGATTACCGGTTCGATCACCTCGAAGTCGGCCGTCGGCCCCGTATTGTTCGGATTGAGCGCCATGGTCCGCGTGGTGAAGGTTCCAAAGGTGGTCAGAATATGAGGAGTCGTGTAGCCGCTCAGGCCTCCCTCATAGTCGGCGAAGATGCCTGGTGAGGAGAAGGGGGCGGTGGCGACGTTGTTGGCCCAGCTCAGGGTTGGGGTGCTCGGAGACAATTTGAGCCAGCCACGATGTCCCGAGAGGAGCGTCTGGGTGATCGGGACCGGCGGGGAGGTCGAGGTGATATTGATCGTCGAGACCCTCGTCTCGAGCAGTGAGAGCACACCGGCCGACTGCTTGATGGCCGGATCGATCAGCGTCACCTGGATCAGTCCGCGCAGATTGGGGATGGCCGTCACGTCTGTCGAGAAGCGTGAATAGCCGATGGTGGTGATATTGTCGACCTGACTCGGGATTCCATTGTAACTAAGCGTGGCCGGCAACCGATCGTAGTCGCGATCGTTGAAGATGATGTCCGAGGTCTGAATGTCCGTGTTGCGGGGAACCGCACCGGTCGAGTTCTTGGCGATCGCCAGCGCGGCGTAGCCATTCCTTGCCCCGCTCTGTTCGGTGACCTGGCTGCTCCCGATCAGATTGTTGAAGTTGAGCGGCAGGGCACGCAGATCGATGGCGATCGCCATGACCCACCCCTTCTGGTTAGGTATAAACTCCTGCGGATCGACCACCGTCGTCTGGTTGGGAAAGAGTGAGATGATCGTTTCGGCCACTGCGCCATTTCCAAACGTGCCGTTGAAGATTATTCTGATCCGCGCTTTTGCCGTGGCATGGGTATTGGTCAGATAGAGGCGCGACGATCCCTGGGTGCCGCTGGTAAACCGCGGGAAGATCAGGATGCTCCCAGGTTTCATCTCCCCGGCCCCAAGCGATTTGCCCTCGGCCAGTGGCTGACTGCCAGTCAGTGAGTCAGGCACCGTCGCCCCCGGACTGATGATCGGCACCGCCATAGTAAATGTTTCCAACCGCCGGATAACCTGCATGTGGCGGGCATTTCCGAGCCCCGCTGCCGGTTCGTTGGTCAGGCTCAGACCGAGCAGGGGAAGAGCCCGGTTTCCATTGGCCGCGGCAAAGCGCGCCCAACCCGGTCGTTGCGGAGAGATGATCGTGGCCAGCGCCGGATCGGTCCAGAAATCGGCCGCCCGCTTACTCATCGCACAACTTCCGTCGGTTGTCTGTGGGAATGGCCGTCCGCTCTGATCATACGCGACCGCCGTCACCTTCATTGGTTCGGCGACGCCCCCAGTCAGGCTGCTGACAGGGCTGATCAGGTTCAGGTCGGTGCGGAGAGCCTCCCCCGCGCTCGAATCCTGATTGGGGAGGTGATCGAGGGCCACCAGTTCGGGCAACCGGTCATACTGCACATCATTGAAGATCACCGGGACTTCGGTGGTCGAGGCGGACTGTACCGCCCCGGCTGTGCGCTTGGCAATCCCGACGGCATTGTAGCTCGCCGTGAATCCCTCGTCGCTCCGCAGCGTCGCTGAGCCGATCAGCCAGTTGAACTGCGTCGGAATCCCATTTGAATTGACGGCGATGGCCATCAGGTAGCCACTCTGCCCGGGGTTCTCGAGGCTGGCCAGAAGACTCTGCGTCTGATTGCCGGCCAGCGTCACAAAGGTATTGTCGACCTGGCAGTCGTGAATCCAGGCGAGCCGGACGATCACCCCATCACGCGGATTGGTGTTGGTCAGCGAAATGATCGTATTGACCCGCGCCGGACTGGCGCTGCTGCTCGCATACTTCGGAAAGATAAGGAGGCTTCCCGCCTTCAGGTTGCTGAGGGCGCTCTGCGGCGAGTTTGAACCGACCTGTGGAATGCCCGAACCGATCAGCGGCTGATCGATATCCTGGAACATCTTGGCTGACGCGATCCGCCAGGCCTGGAGTGTGCCCAAAACGACGAGCGACACGGCCAGGCCGGTCGCCAGTCGGTACCAGAACTTGAGATTTATCGACTTCTTAATCACTTTTATTATTCCTTCAGGGCCTTGTGGAGGCGATGGCTTTTGGAGCAGGTCTTCTCGACGGGGATCTGCTCCAGCGGTGGCCGGGACGGCCCGCACCCACGCGGTGTTTAACTATGAGAATGATTGTTCAGTGAGATCCATTTCCGGAAAGTTTCTCCAGCACCCGGGTGGACGGTTGGGAGGCGTGCTCTTCCTGGCCTGAAAGTGAGGAACGCTCTCCATTCGACGAGATTGTTTGACGGGCGACGTTTGACAGCAAATACTGACCGGATCGCAATGAGCCCCAGGCTCAGCCATTCAGCTGCCCATCCCGGGCAGAAACCTCTGACCACTCGGCGCGCAGGTTCGTGAACGCTGAAAGATCGACCAGCTGATTCGTTGCGGCTCATCGTTAACTGCCAAATCCCACGAGCATTTCAACAATAATCAAAAGTAGTCAATTAGATATTCGCGTAAGTGTTTGCGACAAGTTTTTGCAGCTGTTAGCAAATGTTAGCAAGCGTTTGCCTGAGCAAGTTGTCATAAGATATGTGGTCGGCTGACTATGCCGCACTCATTCGACGGGGGAGTGTCGTAACGGGGGTGAGGGGCTTAGTGTCTGGGTGTGTGTAGCGCCCCTGTAACGTTAGAGAATCTAACACAACTGGCAGGAGGCGACAAGAGAATTAATCTTTGCCAGGTCTGAGTTGGTCCGCCTTTTTATTGCTCGCCAGCCAATCTATAATCAATTTTTCGATCGGCAGGCGGAAAACCGTCCGGCCCAAGCCCGTCGAGCCGTTCTTCAAGACAATAAGCCGGGAACTGAATTGGCCAAAATAGAGCCCGGGACCGAGAGGGTCAGAGAGTCATAAACAGCGGCAGGGGCATAGAGTAGCTACTGACAAGGAAAAGACCACCATGGCGATGCCGAGTGAGGCCGTGATCATTAGCGCCGTCCGGACACCAATCGGACGGTTTCAGGGGGCACTGAAGCCGCTCAGTGCGCCGCAGCTCGGCGCACGGGCGATTGAGGGCGCGCTGGCCCGGACAAGTCTTCGGCCGGAACAGATCGATGAGGTGCTCATGGGCTGCGTGCTGCAGGCCGGACTGGGGCAGAACCCGGCCCGGCAGGCCGCGCTCGGCGCCCGGCTGCCGGTAACCGTCTCCGCGCTGACGGTCAACATGGTCTGTGGCTCCGGCCTGCGCAGTGTCATGCTCGCCGCCCAGTCGATTCTCACCGGTGACCGTGATTTTGTGGTCGCCGGGGGAATGGAGTCGATGTCGAACGCTCCTTATCTGCTCGCCCGGGCGCGTGACGGCTACCGGATGGGACACGACCGGATTCTCGATGCCATGATTGTCGACGGGCTGTGGTGTGCGTTTGACGACTGGCATATGGGTGAAACGGGCGAGGTTGTCGCGGCGGCCGGCGGGATATCGCGTGAGCGACAGGATCGCTTCGCTCTCGAATCGCAGCAGCGGGCCATCGCCGCGCAGCGCGGGCGACTCTTTGATCAGGAACTCCACCCGGTGAAGATCCGGGAGCGGCAGGGCGGGGAGAAGCTGGTCGACACCGATGAGGGGCCCCGACCCGAGGTGACCCTCGAGAGCCTCGCCGCGCTGCGACCGGCCTTTCGTCCGGACGGCACGGTGACGGCTGGCAACGCCTCGACCATCAATGATGGCGCGGCGGCGGTGATCGTCACCTCCGCCGCGTTGGCGGAGCGGACCGGCCACCAGCCCCTTGCCCGCATCGTCGCCCAGGCTACGGCGGGTGTCGAGCCGCGGATGGTCATGATGGCGCCGGTGGAGGCCGTTCGGCTGGTCGCGCAAAAGGCCGGCTGGGGGCTTGACGAGGTCGATCGATTCGAATTCAATGAAGCGTTCGCGGCCCAGGCGGTGGCCCTGCTCGATGTGCTCGGTCCGGACGGACTCGACCCACAGCGGGTCAACGTCAATGGTGGGGCGATCGCGCTCGGCCATCCGATTGGCGCCTCCGGGACGCGCGTTCTCGTCACCCTGCTCCACGAGTTGATGCGGAGCGGCACGCGGAGAGGTATCGCCGCCCTCTGTCTTGGCGGCGGCAACGCCGTCGCCCTTGCGGTGGAGAGACCCTAAAATATGATCTACTGCCAGAGATGCAAAAAACCCAATCCGAATGAAGCCGACCATTGCGAGTCGTGTGGAACCTATCTGCTGGTCATCACCCGCACCCCAGACGCGCTGCCGGGTGAGACGATCGACAACAGCCTCGAAGAGCACCTCCTCGAGCGCATCAGCACCCTCGAATCGGCCCTCGCGCGCTCCAATGAGCGCTTCGAGGAGCTGCTCGAGATTGCCCAGCAGCAGGCAACCAGCGCTTTCTTTGATCACATGATGATCATCTCCCTGAGCGACCTCCTGACCGAGAGTGGACTGGTCGACGCCGAGGACCTCGAGCAACGGTGGGCGATCGGCATGGCTCGCCATCACCAGGAGACGGCGGAGCGGGAGCTTCTTGATGAACGGCGGGATCGGGTTGTCTCCGCCTACCGCGGTCGCGCGCGTGAGGAGTTCAGCCACGAGATCTCCGAGGGGATCCGCCATCTTCGCGAAGGTAATGGCCGGAGAGGTCTGAAGATCCTTGATGACGCACGGCGTCTCGATCCGCGCAACGTCGAGCTCTGGTTGATGCTCGGCGAGTGTTACTTCCTCCAGGGACGCCTGACCGAAGCCCGTCCGCTTCTCGATCAGGTGATCGAGGAACAACCGGGTGAGTTCAGGGCCTGTCTGCTTCTCGCGCTCATTGCCGGTGATAATGGCGAGATCGAGCTGGCCCGGACCCACCTCCAGCGTGCGCTGGCGATCGATGACCACTCCTTCGTCGCCCACTTTGTCCTTGGTCAGTTGCTGGCGCGAGAGCAGCGAATGGAGGAGGCCCTCCCCCACCTCAAGCGGGCGCTGACCCTCAACCCGGTGCCCGAGATGCACTATATCCTCGGACGGGTCTACCTCGAGACCGGGCAGCGTGAACAGGCGCTTCGCCAGTTTCAGAAGGCGGTCCGGCTCGATCCCGGATTCGACCTCGCCCAATACTGCCTTGGTTTTCTCTACTGGCAGGCAGAGCGGATCGCCGAGGCGAGGAAGCAT
>Ga0209972_10004293_pt1 | contig 10827 bp, 8 predicted proteins | sample NOAtaG_7_FD_187302 | JGI IMG/M metagenome (GOLD analysis project Ga0209972, IMG submission 187302) | Freshwater lake microbial communities from Lake Erie, under a cyanobacterial bloom - NOAA_Erie_Diel1S_2200h metaG (SPAdes) (version 2) | ecosystem: Environmental > Aquatic > Freshwater > Lake ...
CCCCGAGTACGACGCCAGCGGACTCCTCGAGGCGCGCGCGAAGCTGCAGTCGCTCCAGTCGCTGCAGCCGGGCCTTGCGCAGCAGGTCGGCGCAACCAGCATCCTCGCCCGCATCGAGGAATCGGAGGCTGCGAAGTTCCTTTCGACGGCGTCCTGGTACCTCGAGATCGGCGACCCGATCTCGGCGGAACTCTCGATCCGGCGGCTCGTTCGGCAGCATCCGACCTCGATCGCCACGCTTGAGGCGCTGCGCATCGTGCCGGACATCCTGAAGCGGCTTCCGCAGAACGTGATCGACGGCGCCCCCGACTATCGTTCGCTGCGCAGGGCGCTCCTTCAGGTCGAGTGGGAGGACATGCCCGCCGCGCCGACGATTCCCGATTCGGAAGACGCCGCCGCCGAACAGCAGGATGCGGCGAAGGCGAGCGCGAAGGAGACGAACCCGTGACCGCGTTCGTGCCCGGAGCCCGTCCGAGACACTCGCGCAACGCGCTCGCCATCGCGGTGCTGGCACTCGCTGCGGGCGGCGGAGTGCTCGGGCTCGCCGGCTGCGCGTCGAGCCCGGACGCCGGCTACGCCGCCACGTCGCCCTTTCCGAGCCGGTACCGAAGCGTGGCGCTGCCGATCTTCCGGAACCAGACCTTCATGCGCGGAATCGAGTTCGACCTCGCGCATGCACTCGTGAACGAAGTCGAGCAGTCGACGCCGTACAAGGTGATGTCGGAGGCTTCCGCCGACACGGCGCTGCGCGGCACGATCACTTCGGCGGAACTCGTGCAGCTGTCGAAGGACCCCGCCACCGGACTCGCCAACGAGATGATGGTCCGCGTGCGGGTCGACTTCGAATGGGTCGATCTCCGCTCGGGCGACCGCATCGTTGCCCGCGAGAGCTTTGAGACAAGCGCGCTGTTCGTGCCGTCCTACCCGGCCCGCGAGCCGATCGAGCTCGGTCGCGTCGGTGCGGCCCAGTCGCTCGCACGCGAGTTGGTGGGCGCAATGCAGTCGAACTGGTAGCGCCGACGGCCTGAACGTCCTCCGAGCGCCTCGCAATCCCGCGTTCCGTGGGCGAGCGGTGAAACCGCGCTGGCGGGGACGCCGAATTTCGTCCGAACTTGGGGGCTTCCGATCACGCACCTGCACCCGGATTGCCGAAACCTCATTGCGGGCAGCAGGTTTCTCGCGAGAGAAGCTTCGAATGACAGAGGGTTCTCCCCGAGCGCGCGCGGCTTTCCGTCGTCTCTGACGGAACGAGGCCGACCGCCTGTCTACAATGATGGTTCCTTTCGCGCGGCAGAACGAACAGCATGAACGACTCCCCCCTGCACTCCTCCGACCCGGCCTCGCGCAATGCTCCGTTCGCCGCTGGGCGAAGCGCGCTCGGCAATCTCCGCATGGAGATGTCCGACCAAGACGGCGGGAATCGCCCCGGAGGCAGCCCCCCGCCGGGTGGACCGGCGATGCCGCCGAACCGCGGCGGCCGTCAGGTGTTCAGCTGGGTCATTGCGGCGCTGATCTTTGCGCTGCTCATCCTCGCCTTCAGTTCGTCGATGAGCGGACAGAAGGAGATCCGCTGGAACGACTTCAAGAACCTGATGCAGGCCCGCAGCATCGAGGCCGACTCGATCGTGATCGAGGGCAGCCGCGTGCAGGCGAAGGTAAAGCCAAACACGCCGGGCTTCTCCACAGAGAAGGCCGCGCAGCCCGTCTACTCGGTCGTGATTCCCGATAAGGACTACTACATCGAGGACATCAAGTCGGCGAAGTACGACTGGCGCAGCGTCGAGCCCTCCTACTGGCCGATCATCCTCGCGAACCTCCTGCCGGTGCTCCTCATCATCGGCGTGATCTGGTTCATCGCGCGCTCGATGCGCGGTGCCGGCGGAGGCCCCGGCGGCATGCTGGGAAGCTTCGGCAAGAGCCGTCACCGCATGCAGACGAAGGAGCAGGTCAAGGTCACCTTCGGCGACGTCGCCGGCGTCGACGAGGCGAAGGAAGAGGTGCAGGAGATCGTCGAGTTCCTCAAGAACCCGAAGCGTTTTTCCCGCCTCGGCGGCCGCATTCCCCGCGGCGTGCTGCTCTCCGGCCCTCCGGGCTGCGGCAAGACGCTGCTTGCGAAGGCGATCGCCGGCGAGGCAGACGTGCCCTTCTTCTCGATCTCCGGCTCCGACTTCGTCGAGATGTTCGTGGGCGTCGGCGCAAGCCGCGTGCGCGACCTCTTCAAGCAGGCGAAGGAGCACGGCGCGTCCATCATCTTCCTCGACGAAATCGATGCCGTCGGCCGGCGTCGCGGCGGTGGATTCAGCTCCGGCGGACATGACGAGCGCGAGCAGACGCTGAACGCGATCCTCGTCGAGATGGACGGCTTCGATGCAAGCACCCAGGTGATCGTCATCGCCTCGACGAACCGGCCCGACGTGCTCGACCCCGCGCTGACGCGCCCCGGCCGTTTCGACCGCCAGGTGGCCGTCAATCTCCCCGACCTCGTCGGCCGTCGCCAGATCCTCGCGGTGCATGCGAAGAAGGTGAAGCTGTCGGAGGACGTCGACCTCGAGAAGGTGGCCCGCGGCACGCCGATGTTCTCTGGCGCCGATCTCGCCGCGCTCATCAACGAGGCTGCGATCATCGCGACGATGGCCGACAAGGACTTCGTCGAGCTCGCCGACCTCGAGGAGGCGCGCGACAAGGTCCGATGGGGCCGCGCCAACAAGAGCCGCAAGATCGAGCAGCAGGAGCGCGTCGCCACCGCCTACCACGAGGCGGGCCACGCGGTGCTGCAGGTGCTGCTCGAGCATGCCGACCCGCTCCACAAGGTGACGATCATCCCGCGCGGACAGGCGATGGGCGCGACGTTCTCACTGCCTGAGAAGGATCGCTACGGCTACGGCCGCAAGCACGTCGTCGCCACGCTGCGCGTGCTCTGCGGCGGTCGCATCGCCGAGGAGAAGAAGACGGGCGACACCAGTTCCGGCGCCTCGATGGACATCAAGATGTGCACGCAGTACGCGCGCGCCATGATCCTCCAGTGGGGCATGTCCGACCGCCTTGGCTTCGTCAACTACGCGGGAAGCGACTCGCGGGAGATGTTCCTCCCCGAGCGCGACTACTCGCCGGAGACGGCCCGCATCATCGACGAGGAGATTCGACGCCTGATCGACGAGGCGTACTCCGAGGCGCAGCGCATGCTGACGGACAACTGGGAGAAGGTCGTGGCGGTCGCGGAGGCCCTGCTGAAGTACGAGACGCTGCAGCGCGACGACGTCGACCGACTCATGCGCGGCGAGTCGATCGGGAAGCCAACCGTCGCCGACCTGCTTTCGCTGGAGGCGTCGCGCCCACGTCCCGCATTGCCGACGAGCCCCGCATCCCCAGACCGGAACGATGGTCTTGGAGATTCGGCGATTCCAAGCCCGGCGTGACCGGGCCGCTCAGGCGACCGCCGAGTCGGTGAGCCCCGAGTCGGGAAGGACCGAGTGACCGATGCAGCGCGAGAGCTGCATGCGGTTGCAGATCCCGAGCTTGCGGTAGATCCGCTTCGTAAGCGTGGCCACGCTGCCGGGCTTGATGCCAAGTTGCGCCGCCGTGTCGGCGCGGGTGAATCCGCGGACGATCGCCTGCGCCACCTGGCGCTCGCGCGCGGAGAGCCGCGACATCGCGTCGAGTCGCTCGGCGCCGCGGTTCAGATCGCGCTCCCTCGCGCGCATCACGACGACAGGCTGCGGAAGAACGCGCGTCGCCAGTGGCTGGAGCTGCAGTTCGAAGCGGTAGTTGCATCCGTATCGCGCCGGATCGACGTCACCCGCATGCTTCTCCTGGAGAAGCCGCAGGAAGGAGGTGAGTTCGTCGAGTCGCTGGCGAAGTTCGTCGAGTTCGCTCGGCTCAAGCCGCACTGGCATCACGTAGAAGCAGCGCGCGAAGCGCTCGGCCTCCGATTGCTCAAGCGGCATCTCGTTCTTCGCAAGTTGCGCCGCGGCCTCGCGGATGCGCGCGCTGTATCCATCCCAAAGCTGCCGGTCGCCGGCGTCGTTCGGCTGAAGCACGATCCCAATGCGCGCGTACCTCACCCGGTAGGTCACGAACTTCCGGCGCGCTCGGGCGGGAGCCGCCTCAAGCAGGCCGTGGCTCGCCAGAAGGTCGATCTTGTCCTGCACGCGCTCGACCGTGAAACCCGTGCTCTCCGCGACCTCCATAGCCGAGGTGGGACGCGCTCGCCGCCGGATGAACTCCCACACCGCCATCGCGTCCTCGTCGAAGATGAGTTCCATCGCAGCGGCATTTCGAATGTCAAACAATGCTTCTTGCATAGATACCTGCTCCTTCGTCGCCGACTTCATGCAAGCGCCCTGCCGGGTCCGGCAGACACACGACCGTCCCCGCGAGACTACCGGAGCACACGGCTGTGGACAAGAATCTGTCCGCAAGACGCGCATCTTGGCGGAAACTGCGTCCCCATCGGGGAGACGAAATCGACGCGTTGGCCCTCGCCGCGCACCTGTTCGGGTGAGCGCGCGGGTGTTGCCCCAGCGCTCGCGCGTCGCGAGCCCCTGTCGCGGTTCCGGTCATGCCGGCCATGCGGACTGTCGCGGCGCGAGAGACGCGAATGTGGGTCAAAGCGCAGGCAAGGGGTCGACTTGCCTCAGGCACTTGGCATGTTGCATGGGGTCGGGCCGCCCGCGGACGGTTCGCGTGGGCACCGAGGTGCGTTCGGAAATCGACCAGTGGGAAAGGACCAAGAGATGCCTCAGGACGCAATGCCGTTTGCCTCGATCAGGACGACATCCCTCGGGACGAAGTCGCTGCAGGCCGCCGCGACGGTCACAGGATTCGTGCTTGCTTCGCCCGCTCTCGGTTCGTTCGTGATCGACTCGTTTGCGATCGATCAAGGAGTGCTGGTCGCTGCGACCGACGGCCTCGACTCGACCGACTCCGCATCGCGGACAGGGCCGATCGCCGGAACCTCCGCCAACGAGCGCAGCGTGTTCGCCTCAGTCGACGCGCCCATCGACGATCTGCAGGTCTCGAACGCATCGATCTCGATCGGGCGCGGCGCGCTTGCCTTCACGTTCCGAAGCGACGGCGCGATCGCCTCCGATCCGGCGGCCTATCTGCAGGCCTCGTGGCGGTACACCTCCGGCGTCAATCTCGCCGCTGTCGGCAATGCCTTCGAGATCGCAAGCACGTTCAGCGGCACAGGCATCGAACTCACGCTCTGGGCGGTCGACCTCGCGGGCAACATGGCGTCGTTCGCGTTCTCGCCCGGCGGGACTCGGACGATCGGCTTCGCGGCCACGGGCTGGAACGTGGCGGGCGCGCCGGTCAACTTCGCCTCGATCGAATACCTGATGCTCGATTGGACTGCGGATGGCACGCTCGAGGGCTCGACGCCCGTCGCGACCAGCGTGCAGTCGCTCCGCGTCATTCCCACGCCTGCGTCGCTGGCGGTCCTCTTCCTCGCAGCCTTGGGTGCGCGCCGGCGCGCCCGTCGCTAGGAACTGACTGAAATCCCGCCTGGCTTCGCTCGGCCGCGACGACGAGATTCCAGACAGAACCTACCGATCCACGACCTCGTCGCCAGGCGGCCGCTTCGCGTCGTCGCGCTCTTCCTCGAGCCGGGCAATCGTCCGCTTCTTGCGGACCTTCGACGCCGTCTCGCCAAGCAGGCTCTTCTCGCGCAGGAGATGGTGGTAGTGCTGCGCGAACCTGTGCGCCTCATCGCGGATCGCCTGGCAGAGCCGCAGCCCGAGGTGCTCGCGACCGAGGCGGATCGGCTGGTCGCTTCCCGTCGTGTAGATGAGCTCCTCCTTCTTCGCGAGCGAGATGACCCGAGGCGGCTGCACGCGCAGCTGCGCGAACGCCTCGAGCGCTGCGTTGAGCTGCCCGACGCCGCCGTCGATCAGGATGAGGTCAGGGTAGAGTTCATGCCCCTCGCCCGCCTCGCGGTAGCGCCGGCTGACGACCTCGCGCATGGCGCTGTAGTCGTCGTTGGTGACGCTCGTGATCTTGTAGCGGCGATAGCCTTCCTTGAACGGCCGCCCGTCGATGAAGCACACCTTCGACGCGACCGTCTCGCCGCCGCGAAGGTGCGCGATGTCGATCGCCTCCATGCAGCGGATCGGCTGCTCGGCGCCGAGCACGCGCGCGAGGCTGCGCGCCCCCGCCGCCGGGTCCTGCACGAATCCGGTGGCCTCCGGCTGCCAGTCGAACTCGGCGTCGTCGCCGCGCGCGCCGCCGCGGGTCTCGCGCTCGTCGAGCTTCTCGATCGCCTTGATCTGGTCGCGCAGCACCGCCGCGCGCTCGAACTCGAGCCGCGCGCTCGCGGACTCCATCTCCTCGCGCATCTCGCGCAGCATGGCGCTGCGCTTCGAGCCGAGGAACCGCAGCAGCCGCTCGATGTCGGCGCGATACTCGTCCTTCGTGATGCGCGCCGCGCACGGCGCCGTGCACTGGTTGATCGCTGCGAGCAGACACGGGCGGAACAGGCGGTTCTTCGGGTCCCCGTCCGCGATCTCGAGCTCGCACGTGCGGTACTTGAACACGCGCTGGAGGAGCTGCAGCGCATGGCGCAGCGCGCCGACCGAGACGAATGGGCCGTAGATGCGGGCACCCTTGAACCGATCGTTCGAAGGATCGCGCGTGATGTAGACGCCCGGGAAGTCGTCGCGCAGCGTCACCGCGAGATATGGAAACGTCTTGTCGTCCTGCAGCCGGTCGTTGAACGGCGGCCTGATGTCCTTGACGAGCCGCGCTTCCATGAGAAGCGCCTCCCACTCTCCCTCGCAGGGGATGAAGTCGAAGTCCTCGACGACATCGAGCATCGGCTGCTTGCGCGCGCCGAGGTCCGCGGAAGGCACGAAGTAGCTCGCGACCCGGTTGGGAAGCACAGAGGCCTTTCCCACGTAGAGCACGGAGCCCGCCGAGTCCTTCATGAGGTAGACGCCCGGAACGTCGGGAAGCATGCGGGCCTTCTGCGAGAGTCTGCCAAGCCGCTCCGCCCGGTCTGCCGCGCTTTCGCGCTCTCGCGCAGGGCCGCATGGCCGCCGGGCTTCCTGCGAGGCCGTCTCAGGGGGCGTCCCCTCCGGCGCAGGGTCTTGGTGCGGGTGCGAAGGCATTGCACGTCAAATGTACGCGCACAACCTTCCGGATTCCGCATGATCGGACCTCGACTCCCCCAAACGTGAGGTACACTCTCTTCTCTCGCAGACCGCAGGCGTTTCGTGCCGATCATCTGCGCTCGAGAGGCGGTTCGACGGGAGGTCCGTCGCCCGCGAAAGACCCGCGTGTCGCGGGAGTACGAAACAGAGTCTGGCCAGACCAAACAGTTCGACACTGGACCCGACACGCGAACCCCGGCACACATAGGAGACTCCTCAATGAAGAAGATCGCCACCCTCGCTGCCCTCACGGCATTCGCCTTCCTCGGTGCTTGCTCGAGCTCGCAGAACACCACCGCTCCTGGCGCCGTCGGCACCAAGAGCGCTGCGTGCTGCGGCAAGTGCAACAACACCTGCAAGGACAAGGCTGCCCCGGGCGCCGTCGGTGAGAAGAAGTCGGGCTGCTGCGCTGCCAAGGCCGAGTGCTCGGCCTCGAAGGCCGCTCCTGGCGCTGTCGGCGAGGCCAAGTCGGGCTGCTCGGCTGCGAAGGCCGAGTGCTCGGCCGCCAAGTCGGCGCCCGGCGCTGTCAGCGGCAAGAGCGACTGCTCGACCAAGTCGGGCTGCGCTTCGAAGTGCCCCGCCACGAAGGGCTGATCGAAGCCGCGTTTCTCACCGGGGCGGTCCAAAGGGCCGAACCCGAACGCTTCAGGCCTTGATGCATCGGACGTGCGCGTCCAATGCGGAGCCTGAAACCGTACTCTCAGCGCCCGGCCATTGCGCCGGGCGCTGTGCTTTTGGCCCTCGCAAGCTTCTCCGATTTCCTATGATCGCCGCCATGCCCGTCCGAGCCCATCGCAGCGTTGTCGCAGCCCTCGCCTTCCTCTCCATTCTTCCGTTGTCGGCGTGCCAGAAGCCCACGCGCGCGCAGTACGACGCCACGAACGGCTGGTCGACCTTCGGGACGCTTGTCGAGACGTTCCGAGAGGTGGATCCGGAGATCACGGCTGCCGACGTCGGTGCCCACGCCGGAAGCAACCAGCGCGTGGTCCTCAGCGGATTCGTCGCCGACGTCTGCCAGACCATGGGCTGCTGGCTCGAGATCGAGGACGACGCCGGCGCCAAGGTGCTGGTGATGAACAAGGACCACGCGTTCTTCATTCCGCGCAACGCGCGCGGACGGCCGGTGCACGCGATCGGCTGGGTCGTGGTCGAGGAGCACTCGGTCGACTTCCTCAAGCACCTCGCGATGGACGCCGGCCGCACGCAGGCCGAGATCGACGCCATCACGGAGCCGAAGACGCGCACGATCTTCATCGCAGAGAGCGTGATCCTGCCCCCGGGCGGGCTCGAGAAGGCACCCGTGCCTCTTCCCGCCGAGACCGAGGTGCCCGCATCCGACACGTCCATGACGCCTGCCGCGGCCGAACCGCTCCCAGCGGAACCGACCGCCCCTGCTGGACAGCCGACCACGACCGGGGGCGGCAACTGGTGAGCGCAAAGGCGATTCTCTTCAAGGGTGGCCGCCTGCTCGACGCGAGCCAGTCGATCGACGCCGAAGGCGACCTTCTCGTCGCGGACGGCCGCGTCGCCGCGATCTCGCCGGGTCGATCGATCGACGCGCCTGCGGCTGCCCGCGTCGTCGACTGCGGCGGCAAGCTGGTCACGCCGGGCCTCATCGATCCCCACGTCCACCTGCGCGAGCCGGGCGGCGAGTCGAAGGAGACGGTCCGAACCGGCACGGCGTCCGCGCTCGCCGGGGGCTTCACGACCGTCTGCTGCATGCCGAACACCAGTCCGGCGCTCGATACAGCGACCACCGTGCGCGCCGTCCAGCGCGCGGCGCGCGAGGCGGGCAATGCGCGCGTCTTCGTCGTCGGCGCTGCGACCGTCGGACGCAAGGGCGAGCAGCTCGCCCCCATGCACTCGATGGCCGCGGCGGGCGCGGCTGCCTTCTCAGACGACGGCGAATGCGTGATGAACCCGGCGATGATGCGACGCGTGCTCGAAGTGTGCAGGGCGCTCGGCAAGAGCTTCATGCAGCACTGTCAGGACCACCAGCTCAGCGAAGGTGGCGTGATGAACGAGGGCCCCACGGCGACGCGCCTCGGCCTCCTTCCATGGCCGCGCGAGGCGGAGGAACTGATCGTCGAACGCGATGTTCGGCTGAACAGGTCGATCCAGGCCCGCTACCACGCGCAGCACCTCTCCTCGGGCGGAAGCGCGGCGATTCTCCGGCGCGCGCGCGCCGAGGGCATCCGCTGCTCGGGCGAGGCGAGCCCCCATCACCTGCTGCTGACCGACGAGGCCTGCGACGGCTACGACACGCAGGCGAAGATGAACCCGCCGCTGCGCACCAGGCGCGACATCGCCGAACTGAAGGCCGCCATCGCGGATGGGACGATCGACGTGCTTGCGACCGACCACGCGCCGCACACCGCCGCCGAGAAGGCGCGCGACTTCGCGAGCGCCCCCTTCGGCATCATCGGCCTCGATTGCGCCCTTCCGCTCTACGCGAAGGCGCTCGTCGAGGACGGCGTCATCGGCTGGCCGAGGATGATCGAGCTGATGACGCGCACGCCGGCCGAACTCTGCGGGCTCGACGCGCTCGGCCTTGGTTCGCTCAAGGTCGGCGCGCCGGGCGACGTGACCGTGATCGATCCCGCGCTCGAGTGGACGATCGACGTGGAGCAGTTCGCCTCGAAGAGCCGCAACTGCCCGTTCCACGGCTGGAAGGTGCGCGGCCGCGCTGTGATGACGGTCGTCGCCGGCAAGGTCGGCTTCGAGCTGAATTGAACCGACCTCGACCGAACCCGTGCGCAGGAAGCGATGCGCCCTGCCGATCGCGTGACGACCGGCAGGGCGTGATGGTCGCGTCGGGTACGAGTCGGCGGCGCGGGCTTACTGCGGGCAAGAGCCCCACGCGCTCAGCAGGATGCCGAGATCTTCGGAGCCGACGCTGCCGTTGCCATCGAGGTCGGCCCGCGCGTCGGCCGTGCCCCATGCGCTGAGGAGCACGCCGAGGTCGGCCGAGTCGATGGCGCGGTCCCACGTGATGTCGGCAGGGCATGCCGTCATCGGGGTGAACAGCGCGACCGAGCGCTCATGCGCGCGACCGGCGGCCTGCGCGCCGAGCACGCGACCGGGGTAGTCGTCGAAGTACGGGTGGATTCCGCCGAGGATTCGCGACTGGCCCGAGTTGTCGGCGGCGTCGTAGTAGGTGGCCCATTCGAAATCGAACGTCTCGCTCGGGCCATCCTCGAAGACGAGGAACTCGTTCTGCACGCAGGTGTAGATGCCGAGGCCGCCGGGGAAGTACTCCGAGCCCGTCAGCCGGGTCAGTATCTCGGCGCCGGCGCGGCTATAGGTCGAGTGTCCGGAGACGTAGCCCGCGAAGGGCGGGGTGACGAACGTCGGCCGCTGGTAAGGCACCCAGTTTCCGCCGAGCATCCAACGGACGCCGGAGTACTGTCCGTCCGGATCCTCCGGCGCGTTCGGCCACGAGTAGACGGCAATCTGGCCCTCGTAGCCGGAGAGATCCTCATGGCGCTGTCCAGGCGCGGTGGTCGCCGAGGTGATGAGCTCGATGACGCCCGGGACCAGCGTGATGCCGTTCGGGTTGTACGAGGGCAGCGCGGGGTCGCTGCACTGGCCGTTCTGCACCAGGTAGCGGATCGCGCCGATCGGACGCATGGCGTCGTAGTAGCCCTTCACGCCCCACGCGCAGATCGCCGCGTCGTGC
>Ga0209972_10004302_pt1 | contig 10807 bp, 6 predicted proteins | sample NOAtaG_7_FD_187302 | JGI IMG/M metagenome (GOLD analysis project Ga0209972, IMG submission 187302) | Freshwater lake microbial communities from Lake Erie, under a cyanobacterial bloom - NOAA_Erie_Diel1S_2200h metaG (SPAdes) (version 2) | ecosystem: Environmental > Aquatic > Freshwater > Lake ...
GCCGTGCCAGTGATCGCCCGGTTCCAGACGATCATTCTGGCTGGCGCTCCCTCACCGGTCTCTTTCTTCGGTTATCCCGGGACTCCGAGCCACTACATCGCCCCTCAGCAGCAGACAGTTGAGCTTTCCGGTCCGGAAGAGGATGTCGAGACGGCCCTCGAGGAGCTGGCCGCCGCCCTCGGTGCCCCACCGCGGGCCGCGACGGCGGCGAGTCAAAGCCCCGCCGCGCCGGCGATCCTCAACAATTCCCTGACGGGCTACCTGACCGGGCGAACCATGACGGCAGTCGTCGCCGCCCTGCTGCCCCCCGGGGCGATCGTGATGGACGAGGGCCACACCAGCACCGGAGCGCACACCGCCTACTTTCAAGCAGCGGCGCCGCACTCGTACCTGACCCAGCCTGGCGGGGCGATCGGCCTTGGCATGCCCTGCGCGATTGGGGCGGCCATCGCCTGCCCGGATCGTCCGGTGGTTACCCTCCAGGCCGATGGTAGTGGAATGTACACGGTCCAGTCTCTCTGGACGATGGCCCGCGAGGGGCTCAACATCAAGACGATCATCTGTAACAACTCCGGGTACCGCATCGTTGGGATCGAGATGCAACGGGCCGGAGTGACCAGAGTTGGCGATCGCGCCCGCTCCCTTATGGAGATGGAGGCGCCGCAGATCGACTGGGTAGGAGTGTCGCGTGGGCTCGGCGTCCCGGCGGCCCGGGTCGTGACTCCGGGGGAGCTGGCTGAGGTTCTGCGCCGTGAGCTCGCCGCACCGGGTCCATTCCTGATCGATGCGGTACTGGAGGCTGAATGACCTTTTTCAATCTTGACGGAGCGGGGTGCCAATGATTCCAATGAATCCATTAAGTATGGAAGAGATGTCTGATCGTTCCCGTGAGTTTCAGGAGAAGCTGACCGGCTTCATGGAGCAGCACGTCTATCCCAATGAGTCTCTCTACTACACGCAGGTAGCCAATGGAGAGCGTTGGAAGGTTCTGCCGCTGATCGAGGAGTTGAAGGCTCTCGCCAAAGCGGAGGGGCTCTGGAATCTCTTCCTCCCCGAGAGCGACTACGGGCCAGGCCTGACCAACCTCGAGTACGCCCCGCTCTGCGAGATCATGGGGAGGGTCACCTGGTCGGCAGAGATCTTCAACTGCTCGGCCCCGGATACCGGAAACATGGAGGTTCTGGTCCGCTACGGAACTCCGGAGCAGCGCCAGCAATGGCTGGAACCACTGCTGGCCGGGAACATTCGCTCCTGTTTTGCGATGACCGAACCCGATGTCGCCTCCTCTGATGCGACCTCGATCAAGACCAGTCTGGTTCGTCGTGGCGACAGCTGGGTCATCAATGGCCGGAAGTGGTGGACCTCGGGGGCCGGAGATCCCCGTTGCCGCTTTGCCATTCTGCTCGGTCGAAGCAGCCCTGAAGCGCCGCGCCACCTCCAGCAGTCGATGATCATTGTCCCCCTTGATTCGCCGGGGGTGACGATCACCCGGATGCTCAACCTCTTTGGATATGATGACGCGCCGCACGGACACGCCGAGGTGATCTTTGAGAATGTCGAGGTGCCCGCCAGCAATATTATTCTGGGGGAGGGGCGCGGTTTCGAGATTGCCCAGGGGCGACTGGGACCTGGCCGGATCCACCATTGCATGCGGCTGATCGGACTGGCTGAGCGTGCGCTCGAGCTGCTCTGCCAGCGTGTCCGTTCGCGCGTTGCCTTTGGCCGCAAACTGGCCGAGATGGGCTCGATTCGTCAGGATATTGCCCAGTCACGGATTGAGATCGAGCAGGCACGTCTTCTGGTCTTGCGGGCTGCCCGCATGATGGACACCCTTGGCAATCGGGCGGCACGTCAGGAGATCGCCATGATCAAGGTCGTCGCCCCGACGATGGCCCAGCGGGTCATCGATCGCGCCATCCAGGCCCACGGCGGCGCCGGGGTGAGTCAGGACACCTTTCTGGCGGCGGCGTGGGCGGGGGCACGCAGTCTCCGTCTGGCCGATGGTCCCGATGAGGTCCATCTTGAATCGATTGCCCGTCTGGAGTTGAAGCGCTATGAATGACCATCAGAATTTGCGGCAACTCTGTGTCTTTTGTGGATCGAGTCCCGGAACCAATCCGCGCTACCGTGACGTTGCCAGCCAACTGGGGCAGCTCCTGGCCACCAAAGAGATCAGGCTTGTTTATGGTGGCGGAGGTATCGGGCTGATGGGCGCGCTGGCCGATGCGACGCTGGCGGCCGGAGGGCAGGTGGTCGGCATCATTCCGACCGGACTGGCAACCAGGGAGGTCGCCCATCCCCACCTCACCGAACTTGAGGTTGTCGGAACCATGCACGAGCGCAAGGCGCGGATGGCCGACCTCGCCGACGCCTTCCTTGCTCTGCCAGGTGGAATGGGAACATTTGATGAGCTTTTCGAGATCATAACCTGGGCACAGCTGGGCATTCATCGCAAACCGATCGGTCTGCTCAACATCGATCACTACTTCGACCCACTGATCGAGATGGTCGAGCACGCGGTTCGTGAGGGTTTCGTCTCTCCGCATCACCGCGGTCTGCTGATCATTGCCGACTCGGTTGAGGATTGGTTTACCCGGCTCGCCGCATACCAACCACTCACGGACTCCACCCGCTGGATCGAGATGCGCGACATTTAGCCTCGATTTCAGCACACCTTCCACAACCTTGGAATTTCGGATATGTCATCGATTAATTCAGAAGAGAATACCACCTCCGGCGCCGATCGACCTGCCGGGGCTATTTCCAGTGAGGATCTGCGAACCGGCCTGACGGTTGAATCGATTCAACGCGCCATTGTCGAGAATCTTTTCTATGCCCAGGGGCGGCTGCCTGAATTCGCGACCATGCACCACTGGTACATGGCCCTTTCGCTGACGGTGCGTGATCGGATGCTCGACCACTGGGTTCGCACCGCCCGGCGGATGGTCAGACAGCGCGCAAAGATGGTCAGCTATCTCTCGGCTGAGTTTCTCATGGGACCGCAGCTTGGGAACAACCTGGTCAATCTGGGCATCTACGAGCAGGCCCGGCAGGCGGTCGAGAATCTCGGTCTGCGCCTTGAAGAGATCGAGGACCAGGAAGAGGAGCCCGGGCTCGGTAATGGCGGGCTCGGCCGTCTCGCGGCGTGCTATCTCGATTCGATGACCACGCTCGGAATTCCCGCGACCGGTTATGGGATTAGGTACGAGTTTGGCATCTTTGACCAGCAACTTCGCGATGGCTGGCAGGTCGAGCGAACCGACAAGTGGTTGCAGTTCGGCAACCCCTGGGAGTTGCCGCGTCCCGAGATCAACTTCTATGTCCAGTTCGGCGGACGAACTGAGAGCTACTATGATCAGGACTTCAAGTACCGGGTCCGCTGGATTCCTGACCGGATGGTCAAGGGTGTCGCTTACGATACCCCCATCCCCGGATACCGCGTCGGCATGACCAACCAGCTCCGGCTCTGGAAGGCGGAGGCGGTCGAGTCCTTCGATTTTGCCGCCTTCAACACCGGTGACTACGACCGGGCCGTTCTCGATAAGATCACCTCGGAGAATCTGACCAAGGTTCTCTATCCTAACGACAATATCAGTCAGGGCAAGCAGCTCCGGCTTGAACAGCAGTACTTCTTTGTCTCCTGTTCGCTCCGCGACATGATCAGGAAGTGCCGGAACCTCGGGTATCCACTCAACAAGTTTCACGACTATTTTGCCGTGCAGATGAACGATACCCACCCCTCGATTGCGGTCGCTGAGCTGATGCGCCTGCTCATCGATGAGTATGAGATGGAGTGGGAGGAGGCCTGGAACATCACTCGCCAGAGCCTCGGATACACCAACCACACGCTTCTGCCGGAGGCGTTGGAGAAGTGGTCGCTGCCGCTCTTTTCGCGGGTACTGCCGCGCCACACCGAGATCATCTACGAGATCAACCGCCGTTTTCTGGAGCAGGTTCACGCCAGTTTTCCCGGTGATACCGAGCGCATGCGCCGGATGTCCCTGATCGACGAAGCGGGGGAAAAGTCGGTCAGAATGGCCCATCTGGCGGTAGTTGGAAGCCGCGCGGTCAATGGCGTCGCCAGGCTCCACACCGAGCTGCTGAAGCGCGATGTGTTGAGAGATTTTCACGAGTTCGCTCCGGAGCTCTTTCATAATGTGACCAATGGCGTCACCCCGCGCCGCTGGGTCGTCTACTCCAACCCTGAGTTGGCGGCGTTGATCACCAGTCGCATTGGCGATCGCTGGATCCGCCAGCCCGAGGAGGAGCTGCCACGGCTCGAACCATTGGCTGCTGACGCTGAATTTCAGCACGACTGGATGGCGATCAAGCGACGGAATAAGGAGCGCCTGGCGCGGATCATCGATCAGCGCACCGGGCTGCGCGTCGATCCCGACTCACTCTTCGATATTCAGGTCAAACGGATTCACGAGTACAAGAGGCAGCACCTCAATGTTCTCCACATGATCGTTCATTACTGGCGCTTGAAGTCCGATTCACGGGCCGAGTTCAACCCGCGAACCTTCATCTTTGCCGGTAAGGCGGCGCCGGGATATGAGATGGCCAAGTTGATCATCAAGCTGATCAACTCTGTCGCCGGGGTGATCAACCACGATCCGGCGGTGCGCGACCGCATGAAGGTTGTCTTCCTGACCGATTTCAACGTCAAGAATGCCCAGCCGATCTATCCGGCCGCCGACCTCTCCGAACAGATCTCGACCGCCGGCAAGGAGGCCTCGGGAACTGGCAACATGAAGTTTGCCATGAATGGCGCCCTGACGATCGGCACGCTCGATGGAGCCAATATCGAGATTCGTGAAGCAGTTGGGCCGGACAACTTCTTCCTCTTCGGACTCTCGGCTGAGGAGGTGCAGGAGAGACGGGCCCACGGATACGACCCGCGCCAGCTCTACCATGCTGATGAGCTGCTTCGCGATGTGATCAACCTGATTGGGACAGGGTTCTTCTCGCCGGAAGATCGGGACCTCTTCCGGCCGCTCGTCGATTCACTGCTGATGCGCGACGATTACATGCTGCTGGCCGATTTCAAGTCCTACATTGAATGCCAGCGTTCGGTCTGTCAGGCTTATGCCGACCGATCCCGGTGGGCCCAGATGTCGATTCTCAACGCCGCCCGCGTTGGACGATTCTCCTCAGATCGCTCGATTCGCGATTACTGCCAGGAGATCTGGAAGGTTGCCCCCATCGGATGATGATGAGAAAAAGGGCCACGGGGAGAGGGGCATCACCAGGTTGTCCGGTGGTGCCCCTCTCCCCGTGGCCCTTTTTGTGGCCCCAGTTATGACTTGATCAAAGCGCCATTTCAGGTCGCCTTGGCTCAGGCCTGTTTACGGCGGGCGACGGTGAAGACGAAGACGGCGAGCAGCCCAAAGACGAGCAGCGCGATCGTGTTTGCCCACGGACCGGTAGCGATTGCCGTATGGCCGCCAATGCCCATCTTCTCCTCGCCACCGAGCATGACCCGGCCAGCGGCGACAAGCAGCCCGCCGATCGCTCCACCAGCAATCAGTCCCGAGCTGAGCAGGACACCCTTTCCAGTCTCCTCTTCGGCGAGCGTCTCGCTCGAGGAACCAGTCTCACCCTTTCTTCGCAGCCGTTCAATGAGCGCCCTGACCAGCCCGCCACTGAAGATCGCCGCCGAAGTCGAGATTGGCAGATAGATGCCTACCGCGACCGGCAAAGCCTGCACCCCAATGATCTCCAGGGTGATCGAAATGAGCGCCCCGATGAGGATCAGCGACCACGGGAGACGCTGGGTCAATACTCCATCGACCAGGACCCCCATCAGCGCGGCTTTTGGAGCATCGAGTTTGCCGGTGAACTCCTCGATCGAATAGCGAGGTGCGCCGACTGAATCGACCAGCAGTGTATACTCCCGACCATCCTCATTGATGACCAGCCGCTGGTACATCTGGTCGTCGAGTCCGCGGGCCGGGCCAGCGCTGGAGACCCCCGGGCCCTCGCTGAAGGTCCGCCCCGCCAGCTCGTCCGGAATTCGCGCCGTCAGCCCCTGCCTGATCCCTCCCACCCCGGGATTGACCAGGTAATGGATCTGGTCATCATCGCCGATCAGATACTTTCCGGCTGGAATGACCGTCTTCCCATCATTGATCCGGATCTCGACCGGAAACTGGGCGTAACGATAGCTCTTGCCATCCGGCGCCGCTGGCGTGTCGGTGTAGGTTCCCTTAATCGACCCGACATCGACCGTGTATCCCGGATAATAGACCGGGAGAATGTTGATCGCCGCGCGGTTGAGAAAGTCGAGCGTCCATCCGATGACCAGCGCGGAGGTGAGGGCGCCGATGAGAAGTCCCATCTGCTGCCATTTTGGCGTCGCCCCAACCAGGAAACCGGTCTTCAGATCCTGGGAGGTGTTGCCGGCATTGGCCGCGGCGACACAGACGATCGCGCCGACCGTCAGGGCGATAACCCGCTCGCCCGCGCCCATACGCCCGAGAACCAGAAAGATCAGTGAAGTGAAGAGCAGAGTCGCGATGGTCATTCCCGAGATCGGATTGGAGGTCGAGCCGATCTGACCACAGATACGGGAAGAGACGGTCACAAAAAAGAATCCAAAGACCAGAATCAGAAGCGAGGAGATCCAGTCGACCTCAAGCTGCGGGATCAGGGTGATGGCCACCAGCAGCACGATCACGCCGACCACGGCCACCGGGATGGGGATGTCCCGCTCGGTTCGCTCGACACTGGCTTTGCCACCGCCGCTAAAGTCTCGTACTCCCGCTTTGAAAGCCTGGATGATCGTCGGCAGCGAGCGGAGCAGACTGATTATTCCTCCCGCCGCCACTGCCCCGGCTGCGATGTAGCGGACGTACCGATCGAAGACCAGGCTCGCGCTCATGTTCTTGATCAGCTCACCCGGCGGAGCAGGGAAGATGTTGGTCGTCAGCCCCGCACCAAAGAACTTGATGAGCGGAGTCAGCACCAGCGCGGCAATCACGCCTCCACCTAGCATGTATGACGCGACGCGCGGCCCAATGATATAGCCGACGCCCAGCAGCTCCGGGGAGATCTCCGCCGCGACCCGGGCGCCCTGGAAATTGGTGAGAATCTTGGCCGGAATCTCTTTCCAGAACTTGAAGCCGGACATGAGAAACTTGTAGACCAATCCAACACCGAATCCAAGGAAGACCGTCTTCGCATCGCTGCCACCCTTTTCACCGACGATGAGCACTTCGGCGCAGGCGGTGCCTTCCGGATAGGGAAGGTTGCCGTGCTCCTTGACGATCAGTGAGCGGCGCAGCGGAATCATGAGCAGGACTCCGAGCAAGCCTCCGGCCGCGGCAATCAGCGAGGTGCGGGTAATGTCGAGATCGAGCCCCAGAATCAATAGCGCCGGAATGGTGAAGACGATCCCCGCGGCGATCGACTCAGCCGCGGAGCCGGTTGTCTGGACGATATTGTTCTCGAGAATCGTGGCCCGGCCCAGCAGGCGCAGCACCGTAATCGACAACACGGCGATGGGAATCGAGGCGCTCACGGTCAGTCCGACCTTCAGTCCAAGGTAGACCGTCGAAGCGCCAAAGATGATCCCGAACAGGGCTCCGAGGATCACCGCCCGTGGCGAGAACTCCGCCAGGATCGAGGTCGATGGAACATAAGGTTTGTGAACCTCGGGAGCTTTACCCACTTCTGCGGCCATGGCACTTCCTCCTCTATGGTTATGTGTTTGTATGCTTGGCTCTGTGTTTGGCTGTAGTTTGCTCAGAGCTTGGCAGATTACTGATCGTCTCCTTGAGCAACGTCAGCGTTCATTGCTCGAGGCCATCTCGATGCTGCCTGACTATTCATTAATGATCAACGGCTTATCTGCTGCCCGGTGAACCTATCCGGGCGATTTCGGGCGGTGGGTGGAGAGGATCTCTTCGGCGCGGTCGATTGCCTCGAGCATTCGCGACAAATTGTCCATTCCTGCTGATGGTGCTGCGGATGGCAAATCATCCTCGATGTAGTCAAGCACACAGACCGTGCATCCGGTTCCACAGCACTGGGCGGCGAGTTGATCCGTGCGACACGGAGTGGCCGGAAGATCGGAAATGTCGGCATTGGCCGACGTTTCCGGCCCCACGCGCGCCACCGGTGGTTCCACGCTGTCAAGCACGCAGACGGCACACCCGCTGCCGCAGCACTCAGGCATCTCTTCACTCGGCATCAACTCCAACCTCCGCCACGAAATATAGTTAATCGGGGCGCATCCGTCAACAATTGGCCACTTTCACGATCGCCCCTGTCGAGCCGAATGATGGCCCGCGCGTTCCATTCAGTCGAGCCGGAAAGTGAAGATCGCCGACTGTGCCGCAATCGCCACATACTGGCGGCCGTCAACGGCATAAGAGATTGGAGAGGCGACAATCGGCGCCCCCGTGTAGTAGTGCCAGAGATAGGCGCCCGTCCGCTGATTCAGCGCGATCAGGTGGCCATCGTTGGAAGATGCAAAGGCCACCCCACCGGCCGTCGCGACCACCCCGGTCGAGGAGGCGCCGGTATGAATGGGAAAACTCCATTTGACCTTCCCGGTCAGCGCTTCGATCGCCCGAATAAAGCCCGGCGCCCGGCCCGGATCGACCTCCACGCCCCCGCCGGTATATCCCTGACCCGGCACCGGACTCTTGGTCACACTGGTGTAGGTCGCACACGTTTCACGAACCGAGACGAGCAACTGTCCGTTGCGTGAATCGTACGATGGCGAGCCCCAATTGGCCGCACCGGCCGCATCGGGACAGACCCGGTTGCCGGCGGGAGTTGGGGCGGTATTGGGCAGGATGATCGGACGTCCACGGGCGTCGAGCCCCCGTGCCCAGGTCTGTTTCGCAAAGGCTTGTCCGGTGATGAATTCGCCCGTCTCGCGATCGAGGACATAGTAGAAGGCGTTCCGCTGGGCGGTCACGAGGAGCCGGCGTCGCTTTCCATTGATCAGGCCGTCGATCAGCACCGGGGTCTCATTGGCATCCCAGTCGTGCACGTCGTGGGGAGTGAACTGGAACCACCACTTCATCCGTCCCGTCGCCTCATCCAGCGCGACGACGGAGCAGGAATAGAGATTGTCTCCGCCGCGAACCGTGCCGTCGTAGTCGGGGCCGGGATTTCCAGTCATCCAGTAGATGGTGCGGAGTTCACTGTCATAGGTTCCGGTCATCCAGGTCGGGGCTCCGCCATAATCGGCCGCACTGGCCGGAATCCAGGTCTGGCGGTTGGGATCGCCGGGTTCGGGGATCGTTCGCGTTCGCCAGAGCTTGCGACCTGTCGCGGCATCGAAAGCGTCAATGAATCCTGTCAGCGCACACTCCCCGGCCGTCACTCCGACGATAATCTTCCCGTCGATGGCCAGTGGCGCATGAGTATTGGAGATCCCCAGGCGATAGTCGTCCTGGACCACATCCCAGATAATATTGCCGCTCCGGGCATCGAGGGCGATCAGATGCATATCGAGAGTGGCCAGGTAGAGTCGGTCACCCAGGATCGCCAGACCGCGGTTGGTCATGACCGTGCAATGGCTGGCCACCGCCGGCAGACGTCGGGTATACCTCCAGATCACCTGTCCGGTCCGCGCATCCAGGGCGGTCACATTGTTCAGCGGGCCGGTGACAAACATCATTCCATCGACCACCAGCGGGGTGGTCTCGATCGTTGTCCCTCCCAGCTGAGCTGTCCACGCGGCGTGTAATCGACCAATGTTGGCGGGGGTGATCTGCTGCAAACCCGAATAGTGGTGGCCCCGCAGATCTCCCCAGTAGGTCAGCCAGTTCTGCGGCTCTGCTGGCGCCTTCCTCAATCTGTCGAAGCTGACATTGAATCCGGCCGCCGGTCTCCAGGCCGGATCCGGTTCATACCGCTGTTCGCTACGCAGGAGAAAGGCCAGCAGGTCGGCCTGCTCTTTCCCGCCCAATGCGCCCAATTGCGGATGGGGGAGGGTATACTCAGTGGCGCGGACCACGCGCTTGTCGAGAAGATGCCAGCGTCGCTGCTGATCCAGCAGGCGCAGGTTGAATGTATCCTCCCCCTTGACGAGCCCCTCCAGCATCTGGCCCGCCGCGAGGCGCACCCGCGCCATCCGGATGGGATTCGCCATCTGTCGGGTGATTCGGCCGACGTCACTCCGACTGCGCAAGTCGGTCAGATCGGAGGCCCGGATATCGCCACGCCCTCCAAACATGTGGCACTCGGCGCACCTGGCCGTATTGAAGAAGAGGCGCCGTCCCGCCTCCACCTCCCCGGTCAGGGCTGAATCACTGCTCTGTCTGCTCAGGGATCGCAGAAAACTGACAATCCGCCCCGCCTCGACCTCAGAGAGCGGAATGGCCGGCATCTGTGTCCCCGGGATACCTTTCAGCGTATTCCGGATGATCTCAGCGTTCGACCCGCCATGCTTCCAGGCTCCACTCGTCAGGTCCGGCCCCCGCCCACCCTTGGCGTTGTCACCATGACAGGCTGAACAGTTCTCGAGAAAGAGTCTCCGCCCCTCGCTGAGGTCAACTGCGGGCAGATCAACCGCGGGTTTGACCACTGGATGCTGGGAACGTCTCCAATCAGCCCATCCGGTCCATTCAGTCCACCCGGTCCACCCGGCCCATCCGGCTTCAATGAGCAGGACCAGCAGTATCGTTAGCGCCGTCCTCATTGTTCACTCCTCCGTCTTGGGCCGTAGATTGGCGCGGGCCGGCCAAGCTCCAACGCTCCCAGATCCGGCGCCCCACCGCTGTAGTCGTCATTGATGTTGGGGAGACGGGCGCCGGCGTCGACGGCCCGACTACCCTCCCTGAGCCGA
>Ga0209972_10004305_pt1 | contig 10804 bp, 8 predicted proteins | sample NOAtaG_7_FD_187302 | JGI IMG/M metagenome (GOLD analysis project Ga0209972, IMG submission 187302) | Freshwater lake microbial communities from Lake Erie, under a cyanobacterial bloom - NOAA_Erie_Diel1S_2200h metaG (SPAdes) (version 2) | ecosystem: Environmental > Aquatic > Freshwater > Lake ...
GGCGCGCAGAGCTTCAACGGCGGCGAGCCCGCGGCGACGGCGAGCCTGGTGCCGAGCACGGTGAAGCCGAGGTGCGCGCAGGGCGACCTGAACTGCGACGGGTCCGTCGACGCGAACGACCTCGCGATCGTGCTGGCCGCGTGGGGCACGAACGACCCCGCGGCCGACATCGACGGCAGCGGGGTCGTGGACGCGAGCGACCTCTCGTTCATCCTCGCCAACTGGGGCGGCGGCGCGCAGTAAACACCGCCGCCGCGTTCAGAACGGCGTGTCATCCGACTTGTCGCCATCGCGCTTCTCGCCGTCAGGCTTGGCGTCGTCGGCGGGGGTCTCCGTCGGGCGGTCGATGTTGGGGTCGTCGATCGCGTCGAGGCGGTGCCAGCGGAGCCAGCGCTTCTGCGTGTCCGCGTCCGGCTTCGGTCGCTGGGGCTTGACTGCGGGCGGCGGCGGCGGCGGATCATCGCGCCTTCCGTTCCTGCGATCGCGCTCCTGCGCATTCTCGAAGTCCCACCACAGGATCGCGGTCTCGGGCGTGTCTGCCTTCGATGCGAGCAGCGCCCGCACCAGATCCGTCGCGGTCATTCCCCGCGCGGCCATCGCCTCGAACAGTTCGACGATTCGGAGCGGATCGCGCTGGTTCCTCTGGATCCACCGATCGCACCATGCCTGCGTCTGCCCGACGCCGTCCACGCGCTCGCACGGGATCGGCCATCGGACGCGAGGACGAAGCATCTCGATGCGCGTGCGCATCTGCGGTGCGGTCAGCGTGCAGGCGGGCGCCTTCATGTCGTGGGCGGACGGATGCGTTCCATGCGGCGAAGCAGGGCCGAACTTCACCAGTCCGCGCTTGGGCACTGCGGGAAGGGGATGCTCGCGATGCTGGAGCGGCCGCTGCGCCGCCGCCGCGAGCGCGCCTGCGATGTCGGGGCACTCCCATGCGCCCGTGAAGTGCGTGTACGCGGGCTTCGAGTCGACGAGGCACGCGACCGCGTAGCCGCCGAAGTTCGGGTGATCCGAGATCAGGAAGTCCTCGGGCAGGAGCAGCGGGCGGTTCACCGACCGGCTCGTCCGGCTGTCCGCCTCCCACGGTCCGCCGCCGCTCGTCTCGCGCATCGTCGTCGACCAGTCCTTGACCACGATGTTCCCCGCAACGCGCGACGCGATCTCGCGGTCGCTCACGGCGATGCCCGAGCAGAACCACACCGAGCTGCAGAAACCCGCGAAGATCGACTCCGCCTGCTCCTTGTAGGTCGCGCGCACCTGGTTGAGGCTCTGGACGAGCCCGTAGAACGCGTAGCCGCGGCTGCGGCCGAGGTTGAGCGTCTCGGCGAGATCGGGAATCGGCGGCGTGACGCCGAACTCGTCGATGATCATGTTGACGCCGCGCGGCAGCACGCCGCCGTTGTCTTCCGACACCTTGAGGAGCGACTGGAACCAGAGCGTGAGGAACAGGCTCACGAGGTGCTTCTCGCTGCGGTAGGTGCTCTCGGAACACTCGATCACCAGCACCGAGCGCCGGGGCGACGCGATGCAGTCGACCAAGTCGAACTCGTCCGCGCCGCTCGCGACCGCGCGCGCGGCGTCGGTCGCGCAGAGGGGCGCGATGCGCCCGGCGAGGTCCACGCCGCTCGTCGCGCCGTTCGCGCCGCTCGAGCGGTAGTTGGTGAACTCCGCCAGATCGGGGTCGCCGGTCCGCTGCGCGAGGCTCTCGAGCAGAGTGCTGTTCGAGAGGAGCTCGTGCATCGCCGCGATCGAGTCGACTGCATCGCAGCGCAGGACGGCCTCGAAGACCGGCTTCGCGACGAGTTCCCAGTAGTTCGAGCCGTCGCGGCCCTTCTCGATCGCCGCCAGGAGATGCGCGACGAAGGTCGACTCGAAGCGGTGGCGACGCGTGAACTTGAGGAGGTTGATGCCGACGGAACGCGCCGCGTTCCCCGGCGCGAAGACCGTGACAGGCGTGCCGGGCGCCACGCGCTTCACGAGTTCGCGGATCTCCTCGGTGCCGCGCGGGCCCTTGAGGTTGTTGTAGAGGATCGTCTCGTCGGTGTCGCGCAGCAGCGCGTGGATGAGCGGGATCGCGAAGCGGTACGTCTTGCCGCTGCCCGTGGCGCCGACGACGAGGGTGCCGCGCCTGCGCATTTCGGCCGTCATCGCGAGTCCGTGGTAGGGGCGCGATTCGAGCAGCGACCCGTCGGGCGTCACCTCGACCAGCGGCGTTGCCGAGAGCACCACCGTTCCCGCCTCCCCGCGCGTCGCGTCGAGCTTCGCGAGGTCCGCCGCGTTGAGGAGCCGGACTTCCGGGTTCCCGAGCGGCGACTGGAGATCGCGCGCCGGCCGCTTCGGCACGCGCGGACCGTAGAGCAGCTGATGATCCGCGCTCGTCGCCAGCTTGTTCTTGTCGATTCGACGCGCGGGTTCGTGCGCCCGAGTCTCCTCGCGATGCTCCTCCCGACCGTCCTTCCCGTGCTGACCATCGACACCTTCGCTGTCCAGACCGCCATCTCGACCCGAATCCATGTGACAACCTTCTCCGCGGCGTGCCACCGCCGCGCATGTGGCGGGCGTGAAGCGTCGCACGCGCGCGACCGCGTCGCGCAGCTCGTGAGACCACTTCGGCGCCGAGCCGTGCCCTGCGCCATTCGCCCGAGTTTGATGATGTGAAGCGGCTCGTAAAGACGCCGGGCCTGGCAAGCGCGCGCGGTCGCGTGTGCGACTTGCATGGAGATGCGCGCTCCCCTGCAGGCGAACACTATGTCTTCACAAACGGTGCGTGCAAACGAAATCGCGAAGATTTCTCACATCGCGTTTCTGCGTGTTTCACCGTGGTTTTCACCACTTTCTACCACCTTGCACCACTTGCTACCACGCGCAACCACTCGCCGCCCCGACGCAGCACGCCTTACCACGCCGGAAACCGCGGCGCGCGCCCGCTCAGCACCGCGGCCACATCCTTCACGACCCAGCTCATGTTGTCCATGGCGGTCATCGTGCGGCTTGCGAGGTGCGGCGCGAGATACGCGTTCGGCACATCGAGCAGGGGGTAGCCGTCGCCGAACGGCTCGGGCTCGTGCACATCGAGCATCGCGGCGGCTGCGGGGTTCTGGAGCAGCCATTCGGCGAGCGCCTGGATGTCGATCACATTGCCGCGCGCGGTGTTGATGAGGTTCGCGTCGGGTCGCATCGACTCGATCAGCTCGCGCGAGACGAACCCGCGGTTCGAGGGCCGGCCGTCGATGTGGATCGTGAGAAGGTCGCTCTCCGCGAACAGGCGCGTGAGCGACACGGGCTCTGCGCCGTAGCGCCGCTCGACGGGGATCTCCTCGATGTCGTGGTAGATGACCGTGAAGCCGATCGCCCGCGCGACCTCTGCGATGCGTTTTCCGATCCGCCCGAGCCCGAGGATGCCGAGCACGAGTTCATCCATCTGCCAGAGCCCGACCACATCCTGACGGATCTGGTCCCACTCCTCCTTCTCGACGGTCTCCTCGAGGAAGAGCCTCGGCCGGAGGACATCGCAGACGAGGCAGAGGACATACTCGACCACCGCCTGCGTGTTCGCATCGGGGGTCGACACCACCGGCACCCCGCGCGCCTTGCACGCCGCGACATCGATGTTGTCGATCCCGACGCCCGCGCGCCCGACCACCTTCAGTTTCGGAAGATGCGCGAGCAGCGCGCCGTCGACCTTGGTGTAGGTCCGCACCACCAGCGCCTCGACCTCGGGGGCGAGTTCCCCGAAGCGGTCGTCGTGCACGCCGCAGAACTCGACATCGAAACGCTCCGAGAGCCACTCCGCGGCCTCGTCGGCGAGGTGCTCGGTGACCACGACCAAGGGCCGCCGGTCGGCGGGGTCGCGGGCAAGTCGGGTCGAGGTGTTCGGCTCCATTTGGGCTCGGTGCAGGCGGAACGGGGGCGCAGGGGCTCACGATAGGCGTTCTTTGCGGACTTCGCCACGCAGCCGCGGCCCCCCGAAACCCCACCTCCGTGCCAGACCGCACAGACGGACTTGGTCGGCAGGTTCCGTGAAACTGTCACGGATGGAGCATGCGGTTCTTGCCGATCTCGACGGCGAACGGAGTTCCCGTGCGTCGTTCCCACGCACGGCGGGCCGGACGGATTCCCGTCCGCTTGAGGAGGCGAAGGACATGGACAAGGCATCGGTCATCGGAAGCATCATCGGGTTTATCTGCTGCGCTGTCGTCTGCGTGATGGCGTCGGGCGGCAACCTCATGATGTTCTATTCGCCGAAGGGCTTCATCATGGTGTTCGGTGGCACCATCTCGGTGATCCTCATGGCGATGCCGATGGAGAACATCGCGTCCATTCCCGGCTACTGCCGCCGCTTTTTCTTGAACAAGGGACTCACTCCGCTCGAGACCGTCAAGATCATGAGCACGCTTTCGGACAAGGCCCGCCGCGACGGCATCCTTGCCCTTGAGAGCGAGATCGAGAAGATCGACGATCCGTTCCTCTCCAAGGGCCTCCGCATGGCGGTCGACGGCACCGATGAAGAGATCATCGAGACGACCCTGCGCCTCGAGGTGATGGCGATGCAGGAGCGTCACAAGAACGGCAAGAAGTTCTTCGACCTCATCAAGCTCTACTCGCCTGGCTACGGACTCGTCGCCACGCTGATCGGCCAGGTCGGCATGTTCGGTAACCTCGGTGGCGACATCCAGACCCTCGGCTCGATGCTCGCGATCGCGGTCGTCGCAACCATGTACGGAACGGTGCTTGCCAACGCGGTCGCCGGTCCGATGGGCGACAAGCTGGCGACGCGCTCGGGCGAGGAGATCCTCTCCCGCGAGATGATGCTGCAAGGCATCCTCTCGATCCAGGCTGGCGACAACCCGCGCGCCACCCAGGAGAAGATGCTCGCCTTCATCCCGCAGGGCGTCCGTTCCAAGATGAACCTCGCGGCCTGATCCGCGTGACCCTTCACCCCCACGAGGAGGCCAACCATGGCTGAGCACAAGGACGAAGGTCACGGACACGGCGGTGGCGACAGCCACGGCGGTGGCCACGGCGACGGCCACGGCGGCAAGAAGAAGCACAAGAAGCATCACGGCGGCGGTCACGGCGGTGGCCACGAGGAAGGTCACGAAGGCGCTCCCGAGTGGCTGATCTCGTTCGCCGACATGGTGATGCTCATGATGGGCTTCTTCGTGATCATGTTCGCGATGAACCTCCAGCCGAAGGGCGGCAACGCCGGCGGCGGCGGCGAGCAGTCGGACGGTGTCGCGGCGCAGCCCGACATGATCGACTTCGCGATCGCGGTGCGGAAGGCGTTCCACAACGATGTCGATGTGACCTCGAACGATCCGCGCGACCAGCTCCTGATCCAGCGCATCCTCGCCTCGCAGCATGGTGGCGCGGGCGAGAGCAAGGACGAGGGCACCAAGGGCAAGGACCAGAATGTCCAGAGCGTCCGGAAGAGCGATCACTTCGGCCGCGGCACGAGCGTGCTCTTCGCGCCGCGCACGGCGGCCGTCTCGGAAGCGGCCGGCAAGACGCTCGCGGAACTCGCGAAGCAGCTGCGTGGCCAGGCGACCGTGATCGAGGTGCGCGGGCATGTCGGAGTCAGCGAGGCCTTCGGCGACCCCGAGGCCGCGATGACGCTGGCATCGGATCGCGCCCTCGCGGCCGCCCGTCGGCTTGCCGCCGGTGGCATCGACTGGTGGCGCCTGCGCGTGGTCGCTGCGGGCAGCGGCGAGCGCGTCGAGCCCAATCCCGACGATGCAGCGGCCGATGCCAAGAACGCACGCGTCGAAGTGCGCGTGCTCGACGAGGTCGCAAGCCCGCGCGAGAACACGAAGCGCGTAATCGAGGGCGTCGCCGGCACGGGAACGCTTGGCGCACCGGAGAGCGGCAAGGACCGCGCGGCGCCGGCCGAGGGTTCGGGCGACAAGAACGATGGCGCGCAGCCCGGTGCCGCCGAGAAGAAGGACGACGCGCCTGCCGCAGCGGGAGGCGACAAGTCTGCATCGAATCAACGGACGCCGGCGAAGGGCGCCGACAGCGGGGCGGGGCGTTCCGCACCTGCGAGCGGCGCGCGGAGTTCCGCGTCGGGCGAGTCGCGGCCTGCGTCGCGTCCTGCGGATGCGGTGACCACGCCCGCAGGGCAGCGGGGTGCGGGCGCAGCAGGCGGCGCTCGGACGCCATAACTGGGGGATGCGCGCGCGCGACCTCGGGAGTTTCAGGGTCGCGGGCTTGAATCAAGAGGAAGTGATGCTAGGAATTGAGTTCTAAGACCGTTCGGCTGCGAATGGTCTGGCCGGGCGCGAGGCGGGAGGCAAGGCCGCGCGCTTCGGAGAACTGCGGTCGTGGGTCGATGGCAGTGATTCCAAGTAGGGCAGTGATTCCAAGTCTTGACAGAGGATCTGCGCATGCTGTTTTCAAGCGAGTCTTCCCGAACCTCGATGCCATGGAAGAGCGGCGTCGCCCTCGTCCTCCTCTGCGCCTCGACCGCGAGCGCGGACATCTTCTCCGAGATCCGCTACACCGACCTCCTCGCGCGGCTCGGCGCGAACACCCCGACGGGCATCAACATCAAGATCGGCCAGGTCGAGGCCCCTGAGAACGCGGCGGGTTCGTATGCACCCGACACGACGCTTCCCGAATTCGCCGGAACGACCTTCTCGCTCCTCTCGGGCACGACCGCTCCGCCAAGCTGGCACGGCACCGAGGTCGGCAAGTCGCTCTACGGCAACACGCTCTCGATCGCCCCGGGGGTCACCGCGGTGTCGGTCTGGAATGTGAACGCGTGGCTCACTTCGGCCAGCCTCGGCGTCGGAAGCGGTGCGCAGCCCGCATTCACGCCCACCGGCATGCGCGTGCACAACCACTCGTGGATCGGCTCGTTCGGACAGACCACCTTCGACAACGAAGGCCTGCGTCGACTCGACTTCGTGGCCAACCGCGACAATGTGCTCTTCACCGTCGGCGTGAACAACGGCGCCGGCAGCGCCCCGCAGCCGCTCGTGGCGTACGCGTACAACGCGCTCGCGGTCGGCCTCGCCGACGGCAACCACGCCACGGCTTTGACGCCGAGCGGCATCGACGGCCCGAACCGCCGCAAGCCCGAGATCGTGGCTCCAGGCCCGTTCACCAGCTTCTCGACGCCCGTCGTCGGAGCGGCCGCCGCGCTGCTCTTCGACGCGGCGCTCACCGATCCGGCCGTCAGCAGCAACGCCAACGCGAACAGGGCGATCACCGTGAAGGCGGCGCTCGTCGCGGGAACGACCCACCGCGCAGGATGGTCCAACGGCGCACCGACCTCGGGCGCAAGCCGCGGCATCACCACGACGCCGCTTGATCCGGTCTCGGGCGCGGACCTCCTGAACATCGACCGCGCCCATCGGATCTTCACCGGCGGCGAGCGCAACGGTTCGTCGACCCCGCAGATCTCGACCTTCACGCCGTCGGCCGGCTGGGACTACATCGCGTCGCAGACTTCGGGCACGAGCTCGTACTACACCTTCCGCGTCCACACGCCCGTCGACGAGGTGAGCGTCAGCGCGACCTGGTTCCGCCAGGTGGCGAGCACCTTCACCTCCGCGTCGGTCCAGAACTTCGACTTGCGGCTCTGGCGCGTGAACGGTTCGTCGCTCGCGTCGATCTCGGGCGAAGCGGGCGTCGGCGTGTTCGCCTCGGGCAATGTCGAGAGCAACAGCCTCGTCGACAACATCGAGCACCTCTATATCCGCAACCTCGCTGCCGGCGACTATGTGCTCGAGCTCAAGCGGGTCGCTGGCTCCCAGACCGCCATGCCGGTGGTCGTCGCCTGGTACATGCCGAGCACGAGCCCGAGCCCGGATCTCGACGGGAACGGCAGCGTGGGCGCGTCCGACCTCGCGATCCTGCTGAATCAGTGGGGGACCGTCGGCACGGCCGACCTGAACGGCGACGGCGTGGTGAATGCGTCCGACATGGCGGTCCTGCTGAACCAGTGGGGCTGAGCCAAGATCGCGGCAACGCCGTTCCAAGCCAACCGCGCGATGGTCGCTGTCGGTAGCATCCTTGCCCGATGCGTCCCTCGTCCCAGCGATTCTGGCTCGTCACCCTGCTCCTCGTGGTCGGGGTGCCGCTCGTCTACCCGATCTGGCTCGGCGTGGCGAGCGCCTTCGAGGACGAGGGCGGCAAGTTCACCCTCCTGCATGTCGCGACGGTGTTCCGCGATCCGGTCCTGCGCGACGGGCTCATGAACGCGTTCGGGATCGCGTGCGGCACGACGGTTCTTGCGCTCCTGATCGCGCTGCCGCTTGCGATGCTGTCGGCGCGCACGACCTTCCGCGGCAAGGCGTTCCTCTCGACGCTGATCCTCGCGCCGCTCATCCTGCCGCCGTTCGTCGGCGCGATCGGCATGCGCCAGCTGCTCGGCCGTGAGGGCGCGGTCAATGCGCTCCTCCTCGATGCGCACCTGATCTCGAGCCCGATCGACTTCCTCGGCCAGGGCGGGTTCTTCCTCGTCATCGTGCTCGAGGCGATCGCGCTCTACCCGATCCTCTACCTGAACCTCGTGGCGGCCATCGCGAACCTCGACCCTTCGATGGAAGAGGCCGCGACGAATGTGGGCGCCGGCAAGTGGAAGCGCTTCTTCCGCGTCACCCTGCCGCTGATCCGGCCGGGCCTCTTCGCCGGCGGAACCATCGTCTTTGTCTGGAGCTTCACCGAACTCGGCACGCCGCTGATGCTCGAGTTCACGAAGACGACGCCGGTCCAGATCTTCAACGGCATCAAGGAGATGGAGGCGTCTCGCCAGCCCTACGCGCTGACGGCGGTGATGCTCGGCGCGACCGTGCTTGCGTACGCGATCGGCAAGCTGCTGCTCGGCGGCAAGGGCCACGCGATGCTCGCCAAGGCGAGCGCCGGCGCCGGCTACAAGCCGCTGAGCGGCGCGCGCGCGGGCCTCGCGGCGCTGCTCTTCGCGGTGATCGGATTCGTGGCGATCCTGCCGCACCTCGGCGTGATCGGCACCGCGCTCGCCTCGAACGGCCAGTGGTACGGAACGCTGCTCCCCACGAGCCTGACCGAGAGCCACTTCTACGAGGCGATCTCGCATCCGCTCGCCGCGGGCTCGATCCAGAACTCGCTTGTCTTCGCGGGCATCGCCACCATGATCAATGTCGTGGTCGGACTGTTCGTCGCGCGGCTTCTCATCCGCGGCACCGTGCGCGGACGGGCGCTGCTCGACTCGCTCGTGATGCTGCCGCTTGCGGTGCCTGGGCTCGTGTTTGCGTTCGGCCTCGTGGCGGCGAGCCTCCGCTGGCCGTTCGACGGCACGCCGCCCGAGTTCCTCGCCAAGATCTTCTCGATCCTGCCCGCGGGCATGGAGGCGTGGCTGACGAACGCGCCGCTGAAGCCGTTCGGCGACATCCTCGGTCCGACGCCGAATCCGGTGCCGTTCCTGATCCTCGCCTACGCGGTGCGGCGGCTTCCGTATGTGGTGCGCTCGGCGGCGGCGGGCCTCGAGCAGACCTCGGTGGCGCTCGAGGAGGCCGCGTTCAACGCCGGCGCCTCGCGCTGGCGCGTGACGCGGAAGATCGTGCTGCCGCTGCTTGCTGCGAATCTCGCGGCAGGCGCGATCCTCGCGTTCTGCTTCGCCATGCTGGAGGTCTCGGACAGCCTTATCCTCGCGCAGCGCGTGGGCGACTATCCGATCACGAAGGCGATCTTCACGCTCGCGGAGCGTCTCGGCGACGGCCCGGGCGTCGCGAGTGCGCTCGGCGTCTGGGCGATGGCGTTCCTCGGCGTCGCGCTGGCGACGGCCGCGGCACTCGTCGGCAAGAAGGCCGGCGCGGCGTTCAGAGGGTAGCAACCACCGACGGCCACGCGTGTGGGCGGATCGAGCGGTCGCGGCTGCGGCTGTTGGCGATACGCCGGCGACGGTGGGGCGTGCGTCGCGAATGGCTTGACGCGAGGGTCGCGCTGTGTGCGTTCGGACTGCAGTCTGAAGGCCTTCCGTGCGTTCGTTGCCGCCACTACCCCTGCTGCGCAGGGGTAGTGCCACACGACACATCCGCGGCCTCCCACACCATCTGCTCAGGCTTCGCTGCGCTCCGCCTTCGGCGACGCCGGCGCCGCCCCTGCGTCCCCGAGCGCGGAGCGAAGCGAAGCGCGAGCAAGTTGGCGACGACTTCGCCAAATGTGTCGTGTGGCATCACCTCTGGTGATGGCGGCATCGAACGCGCCGGGTGCTCCACGACTGCAGTCTGAAGGCCCTTCGTGCGTTCGTTGCCGCCACTACCCCTGCTGCGCAGGGGTAGTGCCACACGACACATCCGCGGCCTCCCACACCATCCGCTCAGGCTTCGCTGCGCTCCGCCTTCTTCGGCACCCCCAAGCGCGGAGCGAAGCGAAGCGCGAGCAAGTTGGCGACGACTGTTGTCCCCACCAGAGGGAGCGCCCGCAGGCGCGACCGCTCAAGATCGTGTGGCATCACCTCTGGTGATGGCGGCATCGAACGCGCCGGGTGCTCCACGACTGCAGTCTGAAGGCCCTTCGTGCGTTCGCGGCCGCCACTACCCCTGCTGCGCAGGGGTAGTGCCACACGATACATCCGCGACCTCCGGCACCATCCGCTCAGGCTGCGCTGCGCTCCGCCTTCGGCGGCGGCGCTGCGCACCCTCCGTGTCACCGTGAGAGAACCCAGTCGGAGGACATCAGCCGTTGGACTGCGTCCAAGGTCACCCGCCGCCCGCGATCTCCGTCGCGAAGTCGGCGCCGAAGTCGGCGTACTTCTTCTCGCCGATCCCCACGATCGCGAGGAACTCGTCCTTCGTCTGCGGCTTCTCGGTGGCGAGGG
>Ga0209972_10004307_pt1 | contig 10803 bp, 6 predicted proteins | sample NOAtaG_7_FD_187302 | JGI IMG/M metagenome (GOLD analysis project Ga0209972, IMG submission 187302) | Freshwater lake microbial communities from Lake Erie, under a cyanobacterial bloom - NOAA_Erie_Diel1S_2200h metaG (SPAdes) (version 2) | ecosystem: Environmental > Aquatic > Freshwater > Lake ...
AGCGGCAGGTAGACCACCGTGTTGGCCACAAACATATGGCGGCGATCGAGCCGTGAGAAACCGAACTCAGGGGCGAGATTGTAGGCGTTCTCGTAAGCGATACCGCCGGCATCCCGCTCGTTGTCGTCGTTCGAGAGTGAACGCGAGAGGGTGTAGAAGGCGTTGAACTGCGCAAACTTCCGCCGGTAGTTGGCGCGAATGGTCATCGACTGGTAGACCGAACGCCCCGTCGACTCACGAACCTGGATGCTGCCGAGGGTCGTGATCGGACGCGGAATAGCCGCCCGACCGGTCGCCCCACGCAGCCCGAAGAAGGGGCGCAGCGCCACGTCACCGGCCAGAACTCCCGGGGTCGGGATGTTCAGCTCGCGGTTACGCTGCAGATAGAAGGTGTTGACCTGGCTGTAGTCGGCGCCAAGCGTGAAGCCGCGGAAGAGCTCGCGCTCGATGCCGCCGCCAAACTGGTATGACTTCGGATTCTTGAAGTCGTTGGCCATGGTGATCGGCTGGGCGCCGGTGAAGGGGTCGAAGCCCTGCAGACCGAGCGCTCCGGCAATCGACTGAATCTGCTGCGGAGTGATGACCGGCAGCTTGTCGAGCGTGAAGTTGTTGAGGTCAATCCCGATCAGCTTGAGCTGCTTGTAGACCGTGTTGTTCGGATTGCCAACCGGCACCCGGAAGGGCAGCTGGATCGAGAGGTCGCCCGGGGTCTCCCGGAAGTTGTTGAGCGGAGCAGCCAGGAGAAGCATCGGCGTCCGCGCATAGTAGATGCCGCTGAAGAGGCGGACGGCCGTCTTGCCGCTGCCAGTCGGATCCCACGCCAGACCAAGGCGCGGCCCCAGCTGATCGGTCACGTCCGGAATGTAGGACGGATCGACCTGGTGGCCAGACGGGAACCGGAACCCACGCACACGGTCCATAAGGGTGCGGTTGGTCGCCTCGGGAGCGGGATTGAACTGCCCCTCCCAGCGCAGACCATAGTTGAGGGTCAGCCGCGGGTGGATGCGCCACGAGTCCTGCGCAAAGAGCGAAATCTCACGCACGGTCAGGTCGAGCCGTCCGTTGCCAATCTGACGCAGGTAGGTCACGTCGGTGGTATCGAAGCGGTTGACGATCCCCGTCGTGACATTCGGAGTGTAAGAGAGAATATCGAGCAGCGTGTTCGGGTTGGTTCCGTTGAGGTTGAAGACACCGAACTGGTTGAAGGCAAAGGTCTGGTCGGCAAAGACGTGGTTGATCTCCGCGCCAAACTTGATCGTGTGGTTGCCCTCGATCCAGGTCAGGTTGTTGAAGATCTGGAAGCGCCAGTCGAACTGGGTCGTCGGCAGGAAGTTGACCGTACCGAAGCGACCGATCGCACTGGTCACATTCGGCTGCTCGGCATTGGCCAGACGCGGACGAACCTCGCGTGAGTACTGCGAACGAAGCTCATTGACCAGGTTCGGACGGAAGAAGGTCGTCAGCTGCCCGACGAGGGTCGAGGTGCGGTCCTTCTCGGTGCCGTTGTTGCTCAGCGCGCTGACCGTGTTCGGGAAGAGCTGGCTGCCGGTAGCGTTAGCATTCTTAGCCGTATTCCAGCTCTGGTTGAAACGGATGTTGAGGCGATTCGACTCGCTGAAGTTGTAGTCGAAGCGGCCCAGGTAGGCCACCGCGTCATTGGTCTGATCGAAGGGGACCTGGAGGCTCTTGTAGTAGTCGAAAGCCTCCTTGGTCGCCTCGGTCGCGGTGACATTCTGGAGAAGATTGAAGAAGACGACGCGCGGGTTGGTGAACGTCTGCTGCTCGTAGGAGCCAAAGAAGAAGGCCTTGTCCTTCTTGATCGGTCCACCGACCGAGCCGCCAAACTGCTGCTGCGTCGGGGCAACGTTGACATTGCTGCCAAGGTTGCTCTCGAGCGCCTGGTAGTAGTTGTTCTTCCGCGACAGATCCTGTGGACGGAGAAGATAGAACGCGGTTCCGCGAAGCTCGTTGGTTCCCGACTTGGTCACCGCGGTGACCACGCCGCCGGTCGAACGGCCAAACTCGGCCGAGTAGCCGGCCGCCACCACCTGGAACTCCTTCACCGACTCCTGCGGAATAGTGAAGGCCGTGTTGGAGCGCTCACCGCCGCGGATACCGCCGAAGAAGGGCTGGTTGTAGTCCATGCCATCGATGTTGATATTCGAGTTGATGCCGCGCTGGCCGGAGAGCGAGATCTGGCCACGCTGCGGATCGACCTGCGCCGTCGGCGTCAGCGTCACAAAGTCCTGGAAGCGGCGACCATTGATCGGCAGATTGGCGATCGAGGATTCGTTGATCAGCGCGTCGGGCTGTGAAACCGTGGTCTGGATGGCCTCGGCGGTGACGGTGATCGTCTCCGCCACCCCGCCAACTCCAAGGGTGACATTGATGTCGGCGATCTGGCCGACCTTGACCGTCACGTTGGCCACCTCGGCCTTGGTGAATCCATTCGCCTGGACCGTCACCAGATAGACGCCGGAGGGCACCAGCACGAGGCGGTAGAGACCATCCGCATTGGTGGTCGCATTCAGCTCAAGACCGGTCTGGGTATTGTTCGCCTTGACAGTCGCCCCGGCGACGGCGGCGCCATTGCCATCCCGGACGATGCCAATGATCTGTCCGGTGCTGCCCTGTGCCTGGGCGAAGGCCTGCACCGTCCCGGACAGCGCCAGGAAGAGCAGCAGGGCCGCCATCGAGGCCCATCGATAAAAACTCTGTTTAGACATAATTCTGCCTCACTTAAAATTATTATTAGAACCAGATCCGGGCCTCTTCTCCGTCTTCACTGATCAGCAACCGGACCGGCTCCTCCCAACCCTCGATCTCACTGGCCAAAAGGCACACTGGCCCGAAGGCAATGAAATATCTCCTGTAATTATCTCTTCAGTGGATTTCATCTCAGCTGGTACTGTCGACGGCCATTCTGAATCGATAATCTGTAGCCCCGCCATCGTAACGGAGTGGTTCTACGACAGATTCATCCCATGACCGCTGCGCCTTCTTGCGGGCGCTGGCACCGGACTTTTGGTGGATATCAGATAATTGCCGCACTCTGCGTGCTGTCCGTGTGCCATTTTGAGAAAGAATGTAACTTTATTGCTGAAGCAGGAAAAAAGGGTAGTCTACCCGAAGAAAAAGTTCAAGTTAACTTACCGTCAAGATTGTGTCTGTTTTTTATGGCTTTGCCCCGACGCCCGGCCGGCGCCCGCTGCAGAAGCGAATGGGGAGACGGGATGGCCTTCCACCCGTCTCCCCACGGAGCCTGACGATCGTCTGGTGCCGATCCTAGAACTCACCCATGCCGCCACCCGGAGGCATCGGCGGGGTCTTCTTCTCCTCCGGAATCTCGGAGATGAGCGCCTCGGTCGTCAGCATCAGCGCGGCGATCGAAGCCGCGTTCTGGAGCGCCGTCCGCGAAACCTTGGCCGGATCGATGACTCCCGCCTTGACGAGGTCCTCGAACTGCTCGGTCTCGGCGTTGAACCCAACGTTCTCCGCCTTCTCGCTCTTCACCCGCTCAACGATCACCGCGCCCTCACGACCGGCGTTCTCGGCGATCTTGCGGAGCGGCTCCTCGAGAGCGCGCTTGACGATGTTGACGCCGATGTTCTCGTCCTCATCCTCGAGCTTGAAGTTCTCGAGCGTCTTGGCCGCCCGCACGAGCGTCACTCCGCCACCAGGGACGATTCCCTCCTCGACGGCCGCGCGGGTCGCGTGCATGGCATCCTCGACGCGCGCCTTCTTCTCCTTCAGCTCGGTCTCGGTCGCCGCACCGACCTTGATCACCGCCACACCGCCGACGAGCTTGGCGAGCCGCTCCTGGAGCTTCTCACGGTCGTAGTCGGAGGTCGTCTCCTCGACCTGGCGACGAATCGTGCTGACCCGCCCCTGGATATCGGCCTGCTTGCCCGCACCCTCGACGATCGTCGTGTTGTCCTTGTCGATCGTCACCTTCTTCGCCCGTCCGAGATCCTCAAGCTTGACGTTCTCGAGCTTGATGCCCAGATCCTCGCTGATCACCTTGCCGCCGGTGAGGATCGCGATATCCTCGAGCATGGCCTTGCGGCGATCGCCAAATCCTGGCGCCTTGACGGCCGCCACCTGGAGCGTCCCGCGGAGCCGGTTGACGACGAGGGTCGCCAGCGCCTCACCCTCGACATCCTCGGCGACGATGACGAGCGGCTTGCCCATCTTCGCCACCTGCTCGAGCAGCGGGAGCAGATCCTTCATCGAGCTGATCTTCTTCTCGCAGAGAAGGATCATCGCGTTCTCGAGCGAGACCTCCATCCGCTCGGAGTCGGTCACGAAGTAGGGCGAGAGGTAGCCGCGATCGAACTGCATTCCCTCGACCACCTCGAGCAGGGTCTCGAGCGACTTCGACTCCTCGACCGTGATCACGCCGTCCTTGCCGACCTTCTTCATCGCCTCGGCAATGATGCCGCCGATGGTCGTGTCGCCGTTGGCCGAGACCGTCCCGACCTGGGCGATCGCGTCGCCCTTGACCGGCTTGGCCATCTCGTGGATCGCCGCCACCGCCTGCTCCACTGCCTTCTCGATGCCGCGCTTGAGGGCCATCGGGTTGGCGCCGGCGGCAACCGTCTTCACACCCTCCTTGAAGATCGCCCGCGCCAGCACCGTCGCCGTCGTCGTGCCGTCACCGGCGACGTCGGACGTCTTCGAGGCCACCTCGCGCACCATCTGCGCGCCCATATTCTCGAGGGTATCCTTCAGCTCGATCTCTTTGGCGACCGTCACTCCGTCCTTGGTGATCGTCGGCGAGCCGAACTTCTTGTCGATCACCACGTTCCGACCCTTCGGTCCAAGCGTAATCGCCACTGCGTCAGCCAGCTGGTTGACACCGCGCAGAATCGCCTGGCGTGAACTCTCTCCGTGAATTACCTGCTTTGCCATATCTGAACTTTTCCTCCCAATCTCAATATCTCAATTGCCGGAAGCGCCGGTCCTACTTCTTGCCCTTGGCGGCCGACTGAACAACTCCCAGAACATCATCCTCGCGCAGGATCAACAGCTCTTCACCATCGAGCTTGACCTCGGTGCCGGCATACTTGCCGAAGAGAACCCGGTCGCCAACCTTCAGGTCGATCGCGATCCGCGTTCCGTTCTCGAGCAGCTTGCCGTTGCCAACCGCCAGAACCTCACCCTCCTGCGGCTTCTCCTTCGCCGTATCCGGAATGTAGAGCCCTCCACGCATCTGCTCCTGCTCCTCCAACCGCTTCACAATGATCCGGTCGTTCAGGGGACGAATCGATGTTGCCATTGCTATCTTGCTCCTTTCAGATTCTCTATTCAGATTCTCAATCGTAACGCTCTGTTTTGAGTGGCTGAATTGCCACTGTGTTGCTAAGCGCCGTCTGTTGCTCACGCGGCGGTCGGTCACACGGGCCAGAAGAGATTTCATCAGCCGACAGAGAGCCCACTCAATGGATTCCCTGGCGGGTAAATTCCCGGCCCTGCAGTCTGCGGCGCCGAAAAGCTGAGCCAGCAAGACTCAGACTTTATTCGCCAGCCACGAGCAGACCCGACAGTATTAGCACTCCCAACACGGGAGTGCTAAGTATAGAAAGGCGGCGCGGGAGGTGTCAATCACAAATTTTAGAAAATATGCGCGAATCGGAGGGGGGGGAGTCTCGGGATCAGAGCGGGCGGCGGTCGACCGGTTCGTACTGGGCGATGCGGCGGGCGAGGGTATTGCGATGAATGCCAAGCTCCGCCGCGGCCTTGGAGAGGTTATGGTGGTGGCGATCGAGGACGCGCAGGATGAACTGCTTCTCAAACTCGCGGAGCGCCTCTTCATAGAGAATGCCGCTCGAGATCATCTGATCGATCAGTCGTTCGAGATCGGCCTTCATCTGGCGTCCCCCTCCTCCGGCCGAGGATCGCCCGGTTCGGGAAGGTCACGACCGGTGAGCAGGCGGTAAGCCTCGAGGTATCGCTCGCTGGTGGCGGTGACGATGTGGGGAGGGAGGGAGGGAGCCGGAGGCTGCTTATCCCAGTCGAGAGTTTCGAGGTAGTCGCGCACGAACTGCTTATCGAAAGAGGGTTGCGCGCTGCCGGGGAGATACCGATCGGCCGGCCAGAAGCGGGACGAATCGGGAGTAAGCACCTCATCGATGAGGGTGATGCCCCCCTCGCGCAGACCAAACTCGAACTTGGTGTCGGCGATGATGATGCCCCGCGCGGCCGAATAGGCGGAGGCCTGCTCATAGATGGCGAGACTGATCTGCTCGAGCTGGCGGGTCAGGTCTTCGCCGAGGCTGGCGGCCATGGTCGCGACCGAGACATTGATGTCGTGGCCGGACTCGGCCTTGGTGGCCGGAGTAAAGATGGGGTGCGGGAGACGGGCCGACTCGGTCAGGCCGGGGGGGAGCGGATGGCCGCAGACAGCGCCAGACTGCTGATACTCCTTCCAGCCTGAACCGGCGAGATAGCCACGGACAACGCACTCGAACGGGATGACCTCGGCGCGCCGGACGATCATCGATCGCCCGGCCAGATAGCGGCGCGTCGCAGCCGCGAGGCGGTCGCGAAGAGGGGCCGGGAGGTCGTCGAGGCTGGTGCTCACCAGATGGTTGGGGACGAGATCGGCCATCCGGGCAAACCAGAAGTCGGAGATCTGGGTCAGGACTTCGCCCTTGCGCGGGATCTCGTTTGGAAGAATGCAGTCGAAGGCCGAGATCCGGTCGGTCGCGACAATTAGAAGATGGTCGGCATCGATCTCGTAGATGTCCCGAACCTTGCCCTGTCTTAAGAATGTAAGTTCAGTCAGCATAGCCCTGCCCGCAGAGATGGTTGTTTGGTCTCCAAAAGTGACCGCGCGCTCGATTGAGCGTCGACCCGCCCGATCATAACACATCCGGCTGATCGGTTGAGTTCCCCGGATCGGGAAACAGATGGCCGGCGACGGCAAAAATGTGGCATTATTTGTTCGGTCGGCGCATTTGTCAAGGTGTGGGTCGACACAGCTTGCGTGGCGGGTAGTCGCAAACGTATCATTACCCGAGTTGTTTCACCAGACAGAGCGCCGGGTCGGGTGTGGACCGGGAAGTTGAACACAATTTAAGACAACCAAACCACAGTCAACCCGAGGTAGACGGCCCAGGTCGAAGAACTCAGGCAGATCAGACGCCGCCGCCCACGCGCTGTCCGAACCAGTTTGAGCCCGAACCGCGTTGAGCCGGCGCTTCGTTAACCCCGGTCTGAGTAGAGAGCCCGTCTGGGGCGAGTCAGATGGCGCGGGGAAGAGGGCCAAACAGAGAAAGCTGAAGGAGAGGCGATCGATGAACAAGCCATCCGCAAACACGACGGAATCGACAGGACGTTCAGCCACGGCCGGGTCAGGCAGTAGCTCTGGCAGCGGCAAGGAGCGACTGTTGGTGGTCGAGGACGACCCGAATATCCAGCGCATGATCAGTGACTACTTCCGCCATGTCGGCTATGAGGTCACGACGGCCAATGACGGCGAGGTTGGGGTTCGACTGGCGCTGAGCGATCAACCGACGGTGATGATTCTTGACCTCATGCTTCCGAAGGTGGACGGTTTGACGGTCTGCCGGCAGGTTCGTGAGCGGTATCCCTCCCTGCCGATCATTATGCTGACGGCCAAGGACGACGTGGTCGACAAGGTGCTCGGGCTGGAGATGGGGGCTGACGACTATATGACCAAACCCTTCAGCCTCCGCGAACTGGAGGCCCGGCTGAAGAGCGTCCTCCGGCGCACGCGGGCGCGCGGCAACGACAAGACGGAGTCGGACCAGCTGCCGATCATCCGCGGCAACCTGCGCATCGATCCGGCCCGCCGGGAGGTGACCATCTCCGGACGGACCGTCGACCTGACCCCGAAAGAGTTCGAGCTGCTCTCGCTCTTCGCCTCTCATCCCGGAAGGGTCTATTCGCGCAAGTTTCTGCTCGAGAATATCTGGGATTATACCTATGCCGGATATGACCGGACGATCGACTCGCATATCAACCGGTTGCGGGCCAAGATCGAGGAGAATCCGGACGAGCCGAAGCTGGTCATGACTGTCTGGGGGATCGGGTACAAGTTCAACGACGAACCGGAAGAGTAGCCGCGCTGGTTCTCAGGGGTCCTCGACCTTCCCTTTTCGTCCTTTGCGAAGGGGTTCCTCATCTCGCATGGTGGGGCGCGGGGTGGGGGCGGGGACCGGGCGCACCGACCGCGGCGACTCCGGTCGCAGGTCGCGTGGCTCCCGCATGGCGGCGGACGGCCCCGGCGAGACCGGTGGACGAACCGGTGCCGACGGAGGCGGCGCGGGTGATTCCGGGGGCGCAGCCGGTGAAGAGCCCTGGTCGGCCCCGAGGGGATCTAGTTCGAGGTCGGCCGACTCGGGCAGAATATCGCCGGTAAGCACGCCAAGTCGGGCGCGCTCATTGGCGTGAATTCGCGCCCGCATGGAGCGGATCGACCGCATCTCTTCCGTCAGTTCCGGCGGAGGCGCGAAGCGCTCCTTTGGCTTGTCTTTGAGATACTCGCGCATGAAGTCGAGCCAGAACGGGATGGCCGCCGAGGCGCCCGACTCGCCCTGCCCAAGTGACTTCTTCTGGTCACTGTAACCAATCCAGACACCACAGACGACCGACGGCGTATAGCCGATAAACCAGGCATCGGTAAAGTCATTGACCGTGCCGGTCTTCCCCGCGATTTCGTGGCCGAGCGACCCGGCCGCGGTCGAGGTTCCATACTGGACCGAACCCTTCATCAGTTCGACCATCTGCCCGGCGACATAGGGGGTGATGACCTGCTCCTGACGATTGGCCCCCGCGTCGAGGATGTTGCCATCCCGATCGACGACGCGGACGATCCGGGTTGGTTCAGACCAGATCCCCTGGTTGGCAAAGGCAGCGTAGGCCGCCGCGAGGCTCAGGAGCGGCTCCTCGGTCGCCCCAAGGGCCGAGGGCAGGAACGGGGCCATCGGATTGGGGAGCTTGAGCCGCGTCACCAGATTGGCGGCATTGTTGACCCCGATCTCGTCGAGAAGACGGACGGCCGGAATGTTGCGGGAGAGGGCGAGGGCCTGGCGAATGGTGATCGGCCCCATGAAGCTGTCATCATAGTTGCGCGGAATCCACTCGCCGCGCTGAAAGGGGACGTCGTCGACGTAGTCGTCGATGCTCAGCCCCTGTTCGATCCCCGCCGCATAGATGAACGGTTTGAAGACCGAACCGGTCTGGCGATTGGCCTGCGTGGCGTGATTGAACTTGGTGATCGCGAAGTCATATCCACCGACGAGCGCCTTGATCTGTCCGGTCTTCGCATCGAGCAGAACGAGGGCGGCCTGGACATCCGGTTGCGGCTCAAAGACGACCTCGACCTGCTTCTTCGCGACATCGATCGATTTGATCTTGAATGGCGCGAGATCGCCGCGTTTGAAGATCGCGGCGGGCGGTCGACCAACCACCTGGGTCTGGGCGGACGTGATCGTCGCGGAGTAGCCCCCGAAGGAGATCCGCGCGCCTCGATCGTTGACCTCTTTGACCAGTCCGGTCACCACCTCATCGATGGCCGGCGCGGTGCGCGTCCAGGTTGGATGGACATAACGATCGAGCGCCGCGGCATCCCGGGCGCCGATATTCTCGAGCTTGAGCTTCCAGCCGTGGCGACGCTGGTACTGCTGGGCTCCTTTGCGGACGGCGTTGACCGCGGCGATCTGCGCCTCCTCGTCGAGCGAGGTGTAGACGCTCAGGCCGGCCCGGTAGGCATCCATGGCATCCTGAGCGTGGCGCTCAACCAGTAAGCGCTGCAGCTCCTGCCGGACCTCTTCGATAAAGTAGGCGTGCGGCGAGCGGTCGTTCTTGCCCCGCTGGTCATCCGGATCGAGATCGAGGGGCAAGGCCCGGGCGGCGCCGGCCTCGGCGGTGGTGATGAAACCCGCTTCGACCATGGCCTGAAGGACGAGGTTGCGGCGCTCCAGCGCCGCCTTCGGACGGAGCAGCGGCGAATACTGCTGCGGCGCCTTCGGCAATGCGGCGAGCAGGGCGTACTGATGGAGTCCCAGATCCTTGAGCGGCTTGCGGAAATAGTAGTTGGCCGCCGCCTCAAAACCATAGGCTCCCCCGCCCAGAAAATGCTGGTTGCAGTACATCGTCAGAATCTGCTCTTTGGTGTAGACCCGCTCGATCTGGAGCGCGAACATGATCTCCTTGATCTTTCTGACGTAGGTCTTCTCGCGGTTGAGAAAGAGCGTTCGCGCCAGCTGCTGGGTGAGCGTCGAAGCCCCCTGGGCGCGTCGCTGGCGGATCACGTTCTGGAGCAGCGACCCGGCGATGCGGACCGGGTCGATTCCGAGGTGGTCATAGAAACGCGTATCCTCGATGGCGAGGATCGCCTGTTTCAATCGCGCGGGGATCTGTTCATACTCGATGGGAATGCGCCGTTCGAGGGCGAGTTCGCCGATCACTTTGCCGTTGCTGGCATAGACTTTGGTGATTTGCGGTGGCCGGTAGTCGGCCAGGGCGTCGACCTCGCGGGCGAAACTGGTCAGGGAGGAGAGCGAAACAAGGACGAGACCGGTCAGCCCTCCCGCAAAGATGGTCAGGAGGAGCAGCGCCGCCAGCCCACTGCTCTGGATGAACCCTCCAAGGCGGATAATAAAGTGGGGCAGCTTGTCTTCGTGCTGGGCAAGCCAGGCCATCCAAGAACGATCTGGCCCCGACCGATCTGGCCCCGACCGATCTGGCCGCTGACGATCCGAAATTCCTTGCTTCTGCGCATTCATGGGACGATTATAACAGCGAAATTGGTGGAAAAGTCCAGCAAGTGGAGTG
>Ga0209972_10004309_pt1 | contig 10800 bp, 15 predicted proteins | sample NOAtaG_7_FD_187302 | JGI IMG/M metagenome (GOLD analysis project Ga0209972, IMG submission 187302) | Freshwater lake microbial communities from Lake Erie, under a cyanobacterial bloom - NOAA_Erie_Diel1S_2200h metaG (SPAdes) (version 2) | ecosystem: Environmental > Aquatic > Freshwater > Lake ...
TTGCGAAGTTGGCGACTATTGGTTTGACCGAGGACGAAGCAAAACTGCTGTTCGGCCTTTAGCCAGCCTGGAGGGGCATGAAAATCAGTGTCGTAACCACGACCTACAACACACCCCCAGACATCCTCGCCCGCACCTGGGCATCCCTGAAAGCACAAACGTACAAGCAGTGGGAATGGGTCATCTGGGACGACTCAACCACCGACGCAGTATGGCAACAGGTATACGGGTTCGCTTCTGACGAACGATACAAGGTCAGCATCCACCGTTCCCATGTTCATTCTGGTTCTATTGGTGCGGTCAAACGCAAAGCGTTCATGGTTGCCACAGGGGAAGTGCTGGTCGAACTAGACCACGACGACGAACTAACCCCCGATTGCCTCAAAGAAGTAGCGGGCGCGTTCTACCACTCTGACGCTGGCTTCGTGTACTCCGACTGGTGCGAGATACTGCCCGACGGACAATCAGGAAAATACCCCGACGGCTGGGCGTTCGGCTACGGCAACCACTACTGGTCAGAAGAACACGGTGTCTGGGTCATGCAAGCCCCACCCATCAACCTGACCACAATGAGCCACATCGTCTCTGCACCGAACCATGTGCGGGCATGGCGAGCAGACCTGTACCGCGAACTCGGCGGGCATAACCCCGACCTTCCGATAGCAGACGACTACGAACTCTGTGTCCGCACCATCCTCGCCGCACCACACAAGCAGATACCTCGGCTCCTGTACAAACAGCACATCGGGGCGCATACTGCCCAGCGTCAGCGCAATGGGTTGATACAGGCTCTTGTGGCGCAGATAGAAAACAACTACCATGACCAGTTGGCGAAAGTGGATTGGGATGATAAAGCATCAGGAAACGCACCCAGGTCTTGACGTAGAGGGTTGCTTTGGCTGTCGCATAGCGCACGTCCGCACAGGCACGAACACGACCACCACCCGTGGGGCTAAGGTTGCCGAAGTCAATCAGACCGAACGTAACTGGAACAAAGACATGCCCGCATACAAGCGGCTGAGAGCCAATGGTTTACAGCCGAAGAAGATTGACGGTGCGGCAGAAGTCGAGAAGAAAGCGAAAGAGTCATGGCAGGTGGAGACAGGTATTCTTCCCGACTTCTAAACTTCTTCGGGCCCGACCTGCCGAAGGTCGGCTACGGAAGAATGTTCGTTTCCCTGCGTGACGCCCTGGCCGAACGTGTCCAGTTGGATGAAAAAGCGGAGCACACGGTTTGGGCTACTCAACCTGACATGGTCAAGGGCTGGCTACATGGAACTAGGAAAACAATTCTTACGATGTGGGAAACAGACAAACTCCCACCAAAGTTCTACGAATACCTGCCCCAGTTCGAAACCGTCATCGTGCCCTGCATGCACAACTTCGACCTGTTCTCCCAGTACCACGACAACGTGCACGTCATTCCGCTTGGCGTTGACCGCACGGTTTGGCATCCTGCCGTAAGACCCGAGAATGAGAAGTTCAGGATTGTGGCTGGTGGTTCCGAGTGGAAACGCAAAGGTCTGGACGTTGTTCTTGAAGCGTTCCAAAAGTTAGGTATGCCTAACGCCGAGTTGCATTTGAAGATTGTGCCGCCACACAGGGGTGCACCCGAGATACGCAACTGGCCGAACGTGGTGGTGCATGACGACTGGATGACCCTGGAGGAAGAGGTCGAGTTGGTGCGGTCTGCCGATGTGTTCATCTCTGCTTCCAGGGGCGAAGGGTTCGGGTTGATGCCACTGCAAGCCATCTCTGCTGGTGTGCCAACTATCCTCACTGACGCCCACGGGCATCGCGAGTTCTCCGACCTGGCAACGCATCGCATCTCCACTAGCCCATCTCCCGCAAAGATAGGCAAGTGGGACAATGTCGGTAATTGGGATGAGCCAAACCTTGACGAGTTGGTGGACGCCATTCAGGACGTAAGACAGCATCTCGGTAAGTACCGCAAACAGGCGTTGGCTCGGGCCGAGGAAACAGTGGCGTTCAACTGGGGCACAGCCGCCGACCAGTTGCTTCAGATTGTCAAGCCATCAAACAGGAAACTGGACACGAACTGGGTGCGGGCTGGCGAGGTGACCACCCCTATCCGTGTGACCCGAAAGGTGGTGGCGGACATTGGGGCGCATCATGTCGACCTAAAACCTGGTAACACCTATCATGTAGTGTTGAACGTGCGGGACGTTCTCGCCGAGGCAGGATACCTGGAGGTGTCGTGAAAGGTAAGAAGAAAGTCAAGAAGGTGATGAAGGAATACAAGGCTGGCACCCTGCACTCAGGCAAGGGTGGCCCTGTTGTCAAGTCCCGTAAGCAGGCTGTTGCTATCGCGTTGAGCGAAGCAGGTATGGCAAAGAAGAAGAAGCGTGGCAAGTAAAAAGGCTTTCTGGGATAAGAAGAACCCGAACAAGAAGTCGACGCCGTTGAGCCCTGCGCAGAAGAAGGCCGCTCAGGCTCGCGCTAAGAAGGCTGGCCGCCCGTACCCGAACCTGGTTGACAACGCATGGGCGAAACGAAATGGCTAAGTACCAGGGCAAGAACGTCTCGCTGAACAGCCCGCGCCCCATCCGCAAGGGTGAGCCTGGGTATGGTCGCAAAAAGTCTGTGGTGTATGTGTCGGCTGGGGAGCAGGTCAAGCGTGTGATGTTTGGTGACCCGAACATGAGCATCAAGAAAGACCAGCCTGGTCGTCGCAAGAACTTCCGTGCCCGCCATAACTGCGATAACCCTGGCCCGAAGACCAAGCCGCGTTACTGGTCTTGCAAGGCGTGGAGTGTGTTAGGGCTGGTAACACTTGGTATGATGGTGGCATGGAATACATCAAGCGTGGCAGGTGGCGTTATTTAGCGTTTGTCTGCCAATCATGCGACAAACAATTTGAAAGACGAATTGACAGGGTAAACGCAACTGGGGCAAAAGCAATTTGTTCGTCCTGCGTTCTTTCTGAAAAGGCCAAACAAAACAAAAAACATGGTTTTTATGGGACGCCCACCTATGTGTCCTGGGTGAAAATGAAAGATAGGTGTCTCAACCCGCGCCATAAATATTTCTATTTGTACGGCGGAAGAGGCATAACCATTGACCCCAAGTGGATGGATTTCATCGGGTTTTTGGAAGACATGGGGCCGATGCCTGTGGCGGGTTACAGTATTGACAGGATAGACAACGACCTTGGATACTCAAAATCCAACTGTCGATGGATACCTCGAAATGAGCAACAGAAAAATCGGCGTGTCTGCAAGGCAAAGCCTGGTAGAATCCCAACACTGAACAGGCACTAAAGGAGAAGTTATGCCAATGGTCGGAAAGAAGAAGTATCCGTACACCAAGGCTGGAATGAAGGCCGCCGAGATGGAGGCCAAGAAGTCTGGCAAGCCGATGAAGAAGGCCAAGAAGAAGAAGTAAATGACCACAGCGGCAACTGTCATTGACAGGACGTTGCGGCAACTGCTGTCGGGGACTGTTGAACAGCGCAACAAACTGAACACGTCTATCGACTCCGATGACACATCGGTCGTAACGACGTACAACCTGGACGGGTTGCGTGCTGGACAAACTTTCGAAATTGGTGCAGAACTTTTCTACATCTGGGACACCGACACTGGCACCAAGTCAATGACGGTGGAGCGTGGCTACAACGGAACCACAGCCACGTCACACACGGCTGGCGCAATCATCCGTGTCCAGCCCCGTTTCCCTCGCGCCCAGGTACTCGAAGCCATCAACGACGAACTCGCTGACCTGTCATCCCCTGTGCATGGCTTGTTCCAGGTGAAGACCGAGGACATTGACTACAACGGTTCGGACCGAATGATTGACTTCGAGAACGTAACAAGCGTTATCGACCTGCTTGAGGTGTCCGTGCGTTACATGGACGATGATTACCCCGTGGCACGCAAAGTCAAACTGATGCGCAACGTCCCCACCGACGACTTCCCCTCGGGCTACGCCCTGCGGTTCGACCAGTCCGTGTTCCCTGGCAGGCTTCGTGTCGTGTACAAGGCTGGATTCACCAGTGCTACTAGCGAAGCCACGAACCTTGTCAGTGGCTGTGGGCTTGCCGAATCCATGCTTGACATCGTGAACATGGGTGCACAGATTCGTTTGATGGCACCACGCGAAATCAAGCGCAACTTCACTGAGTCTCAGGGCGATACCCGCCGTGCCGATGAGGTTCCTGCTGGCGCTGTGGCTGGGTCTATCACGAACTTGATTCGTATGCGCCGTGACCGAATCATTGCTGAGTCCGCGAAACTGAAGAGGCAGTACCCCACCTTCCTGACTAAGGACTGAACGTGGCAGAACTGACACGGTTCACTACACCGTTCTACCCTGCCCCATCGTTTTACACGGGTGGAGCATCCACCAAACTTGTACCTGACGTCTTCCCTGTTGCTATCAACGGACGTCCGTATCTCATTGACCAGAAGTCTGGGCAGTTCGCTCGCGGCTACGAAGCCCGTGTTCGTGATTCGGTTGACCAGTCAACTGCTCCTGGTGAGGCGGCTATCAACCCGCAGGGTTTGTGGCGTCGAGGCGAAGTGTCATGGCACCGCGGCGCTGGACAAAAATACGCTGATACGGCAGACGCTCAGGACTACAGGTTTTTTTCCAGCAAAGGCGTGAACCCTTGGACCAAGGGCCAGTTGACTTTGTTGAACGCGACGAAGTTGTCGCTTGCTTCCACTGCTACCACAGCCCATACGGTTGTTCAGGATGGCCGTGTGTATGTATCGCTTAATGCAGACGTCAAGTACACGACCGACCCGTACGCATCCACGCCGACGTGGAGTGACGCAACAGGCGAACCTGGCGGTAACTGTGCGGCGATGGCTACCGACGGAAGCCGAATCTATTTGGCGTTCCCTTCTGACGGCGTGCGTGTCATCGACCCTGCCACGTCAATCTCTGCCATTTCTGGGTCAAAGTTTGTTAACTCAAGCGATAGTTACTACATGCTTGGTTTCGCCAAGGGCTTCATGTTTGGTTCTTATGACCACATCCTCCACACCATTTCTGCTGGTGGCTCCAAGAACGCCCACGTCACCCCAGACGACACCCAGTTCCGTTGGATTGGTGTAGCCACAGGACAAAGCGCCATCTACGCCGCAGGGTACGCAGGCAAAAAGTCGCTCATCTACAAAATCACCATCAAGAACGATGGCACTCTCGACGCTGGCATCGTTGCCCTCGAACTACCCACAGGCGAAGTTGTCTCCGCCATCTCTGGCTACCTCGGTTACATCCTTATCGGCACCAACAAGGGCGTGCGGTTCGCCACCCCAGATTCCGCTGGCAACCTCAACGCTGGACAAATCATCCCCACCTCTGGCTCCGTCACCAAGTTCACATCTGAAGACAGATTCTCCTGGTTCACCTGGACAAACTACGACGGCACATCAGGCGGCCTCGGAAGACTCGACCTCTCCACACTCACCGCCGAGAACACACCCGCGTATGCGACTGACCTCATGTACGACTCCACCAACACCATCAACGGACTCATTACATACGAGAACAAACGGTGTTTCTGGGTGAGTGGTGTCGGCATCGTTGCCGAAGACACCAGCAACCTGGTCGCAACAGGCGAGATAGTCACAGGCACCTACCGTTGGGGTATCCCCGACCGCAAGTTCGTAGCCAAACTCGACATCAGAACCACCCCTCTTGTTGGCGAAGTCACCCCGTCCATCAGTTTGGATAGCGGCGCATACGAAGCATTGACGCCTCACTCAACTGCGAACACCACCGAGCACGTTGCCACGGGTGCACAAACCAAGTTTATTGAAGCGAAGTTCAAGTTCGAATTGGACCGAGCCACCGCCACCACGGGCCCGACCTTGACCCGCTGGATGGCCCGCGCCTACGCCACCCCCGCCCGCTCCGAAGTGTTCCGTGTGCCCCTGCTCCTGCATAAGACCCTGAAAGTCAAAGACAGCGAATACAACTTCGACGTCAACTACGAACTGTCCCTTCTCCGAGACCTCATCAACAACCCACGGGTCATCACCTACCAAGAGAACTTCGAGGCGTACTCGGTCATTATGGAGGACTTGCAGTTCAACATCGAGGACGGGTTCGAACGGACCTGGGACCTTGAGGGCACTTGTATTGTTACAATGAGGTCGGTCCAGGACTAGGAGAGCAGATGGCTTACGCAACGAGAAGGTCTTACGCTGGGGCGGCACCTGCCTGCACCTTGACGAACAACATCTCGTCTGGCGACACCTCCATGTCCATCACGGGCACGACAACGAACTGGCCGAACACTGCCAACGGTGCGTTCTACATGGTCATCGACCCAGGTCTATCAACCGAAGAGAAGGTGCTCGTATCTGCCCGCACCACTGGTTCGCTGTCAAGCGTTACCCGTGGCGTAGATGGAACCGTCGCGGCATCGCATACTGCTGGCGCTACCTGCTACCCAGTGTTCACTGCGGTGGATGCAGACCAGGCGAACAAGGTTGCGTCCACGTTGACGACCAAGGGCGACTTGTTGGTGACCGACGGTTCGGCATTGAACCGCCTTGCCGTCGGCACTAACGACTACCCACTCCTCGCTGATTCTGCTTCGACGAACGGTGTGAAGTGGGGTCAGATTCCTGCCGCTGGTATCGCCACTGATGCTGTGACCACTGCGAAGATTCTTGATAGCAACGTGACGACCGCGAAGATTGCTAACGGTGCGGTAACCGCCGCGAAGTTGGATGCTTCTGCCGCCATCCAGCCAACCATCGTGGATGCGAAGGGCGACATCATTGCCGCTACTGCCGCTGACACGGTTGCGCGTGTGGCTGTCGGCTCGAACGGTCAGGTGCTAACCGCTGACTCGGCTCAAGCCGCAGGCGTCAAGTGGGCAACACCGACACCGTCAGCCATCACCGCTGTTGCATCAGCGACCGTCCTCACCCAGCAGGACACGACCTCCACCTCTTACACCGACCTTTCAACTGCTGGCCCATCAGTCACGCTGACTACTGGGACCGAAGCCCTGGTGACTATCAGCGCGGTTCTGGGTCAGGGTGTTGACTCAGGTGCTGTTATCTACGCTGGCGTCGCTGTGTCTGGAGCATCAACTGTTGCCGCCTCTGACAACTATTCGTTGTTCCTCAACGGCGACGACTTCACGTCTTCCTCGGGCAACGTCAGCCTGTCGACCACGTTCAAACTCACGGGTCTTACGGCAGGAAGCAACACGTTCACCATGAAGTACAAGACGTCGAGCAGTACCGCTAGGTTCTCCAATAGGCACCTCACGGTTTTCGCGATTTAGTCGGCTACTGGTTTTCGCCCCTGCCGCAGTTCTTGCGTTCAGTGCCCCCGCGCAGGCCGACCAGTATCTAGAATCATTTGACAATGGAACAGCCGAACTTGTGTCCGTATCCCTGGGACAAGGAGCGTTCTACTGTAGTAACTACGGAAATGCTTACGGCACCAGCGGACCATCTATCTGTCTGTTCAATACGAGTTCTCCGACAACTTTTCTATTTCCATCGGATGTGGAAGTACAAGGATTCCAGTTCGTAGCAGGAGCCAAGAACGGGACAGTCAACGGCACTGTCAACTACGACGACGGAACCACTGGAACATTCCCGATAGACGGGTCATGCTGTGTCGCTACAGTGCAGGTGCTAGCACCCGAAGGACGAACGATTAGTTCGTTCTCTGTTCCCGCTGACTACGACTTGTACCTGTTTGATTCTCTTGCGTGGGTCGGCTCATCGCCTGCCCCAACAACCACATCAACAGAAACAGTGCCGACAACAAGCACGCCAGAGCAAACAAGTTCAACATCTACGACCTCTACTTCTTCGACGACTTCCTCGACCGTTCCCACGACCATGCCGCCACCGCCGCCAGATACGCAACCAACGGTAGAAACAACTTCACCTGAAACCAGCCTTCCTGAAACGACAGTGCCGACCACGCTACCAGCGCCAACCACCACAGTCCCAGCAACCACGGTTCCCGAGACCACCACGACCGTAGCCCAGACCACCACCACAGCCGCCCCTGATACCACTCTCCCGAGCCCTCCACAGGACGACTCCCCTGTCTTAGTACCTGACACACCACTCGCGGAGGAGCCCCCAGCAAACGCCCCTGACGAGGTGAAAGAGGCGTTCGAAGCCCAGGTCGACATCTTCTCGGGCGAGTACGACACCTACGTTCCGCTTGGTTCCACCATCACCGTCGCCCAACGCCGCACCGTTGTTGCGGCTACCGCGGTCTTCATCATCATGATGCCAGCACCATCTACAATGAGACGACGCCAATGAGAAAGTTCCTCAACTTCCTAGCAGACAACTCCTGGACGTACGCAGGTACTGGGCTTGTCCTAATTACCCTGACTGGTCCGACCTTACGACAGGCATTGTGGCTTACTGGTGTAACATTGGTGCTACATTCTGTACTCACCCTGACCCAAAAGGACTAGCAATGGCAACCCTCAAGACACTCGTACTTCGCATCATCGCCGTGTTCGGTTCGTCCGCTCTCGCCGCTGTTGCGGGTGGTGCGGTGCTCGACGTCGAGTTGTGGAAGGCCGCCGCTATCGCAGGTATCGTCGCCGCCGCCAAGGTCACCGAGGCACTGCTTCGCGCCTGGTCGAGCGATGGCGTGCTCACCAAGGATGAGATTGCTGAGGCTTTCGGCAAGGCTAAGTAATGGCCAAGCCGTACCCCATCGTCAAGGTCACGCTCTGCTCGCACCTCAAAGGTGTCAAGGCTGGAGAACTGTCACCTGACTTGCTTCGCGTTATCGAGAACCGAGGCAAGTTGCATCACTGCTGTGCTGATGCGTACGAGGCAATGGACGAAGCCGCCAACAAGGATGGCATCGACCTTGCTCCGACGTCGTGGGCTGACACCTACCGTTCGCTGGAGATGCAGGAGTACGGATTCTTCCAGCGCTACACGGATAAGCCGAACAAGCGGTTGCTGAAGCAGAAGCCAAAGATTTACAAAGGCAAGGCTTGGTACCTGCGCAAAGGCAACGCACCACTGGCTGTGCCAGGTACCAGCAACCACAACCTTGGCATCGCTATCGACATCGCTAACGCCTCAGGCAAGCGTCTCGATTGGCTGTTGAAGAACGCGCTCGACTTCGGGTTCTCTTGGGAACTTCAGTCCGAGCCGTGGCATCTGCGTTACACCGCGGGAGACAATGTTCCAGAGCGTGTCAAACTCTGGAAAGAGTCCAAAGTTACCGAGGCGTAACATGGATTCGGGTTGGGCAACCGTCTTTGCGGCGGCAATTTCTGCTGTCGGTGCCGTGATGGTTGTCCTCCTGCAAAGGGCACGCAAAGAAAACAAGCGTGACCATGAGGTAGTGCAGGGGATTCTTCGCATGATGTACCGCGGGATGCAACGCACCGAAGACAAGGTGGACAAGGTGGCAGACAAACTTGCCGAGCACATCGAAGAGCACCATCGGGATTCGCAAGACGCTTAGATAAGTTGCTATCTTTCCCTGTCCTATGACACGGGAATCTCTCTACACAATCCGCAAGTTTCTGGTTCGAGCAAGGGTCGCAGGGCACACAGAAGAAGACGAGTTCTTCCGAGCCTTACAGGACTTGGACCGCCTCATCCTCGACACCGTCCGCAGGCAGGCGGAACAGCGGGTCGCCTAGTAGGATTGGTTCCCGTGTCCGCCCACGAATGGTTGACCTGCCCGACGTGCGGTGAAACATGGCCTATTTCGGAAGGAAAATACTGTGGTTCATGTAGGGACATCGGCGGTCAAGAACAGGATTAGCGACCGCTCATTCGTCGTGGTGCGTTGGGCTGATACGCACATGAGCGAAGGCGGCTGGCTCGACCTGGATGAGTACGACGACACGGGTGAGTGCATCGTCGAGACCGCAGGGTTCCTTGTTCCCATCGGTGAACCTGGCTCGAAGCAGGGGCACGTCTCGGTGTGGCAATCCCTGTGCGATGGCGAGGGAATCCACGGTACGCACATCCCTGTGGCGATGGTTCGGGACATCCAAATAATTTCCTGAAATAATCCTTGACAAGGGGATGACACTTCTGTACCCTTCAATGCGAGGGAAAGGAAGGGGTCATGAACATCACCCGTTACAGAATCAGCAAGCCCACGCACGGAGAACAGGAATGGTTGTCCGTCCGCTTTTGGGATGAGAAGAAACGCAAGCGCGTATCGGCGTCACCAGCGGCGGCAATCTACGGATTGCACCCGTTCGTGCCACAGGACAAGTTCGCGGCAGAGTTGCTAGGAGATACACCCCCTGCTCCTATCGCTCCGACGTGGGCAATGACCCGAGGCAACGACCTGGAACCGCTGTGCATCAAGTGGGCAATCGACCGAACTGGCATCCCATTCGATACGCCCGAGGAAATGTTTGCGGCAGACACCGACAACGGTGCCCGCATGATTGCCACCCTCGATGGGTTCTACGAGAACGGTGATGACCGCAAGGTGTTGGAAATAAAAACGATGAGCCGCGAATGGCAGAGCGAACTGCCCGACTACTGGCGCATCCAAGGAATCCAGCAAGCCATCTGCGCAGACGTAGACCTCATCACCTGGGGCGTGTTCGACTCGACCATGAGTTTCTACATCTACGAACAGAAGGTCAGCGACGACGAGAAGATGGAACACATCAACGCTGTCGCCCGTTGGCTCACGTCCATCGACCTCGGCATGACACCCGATGGTGTGGCATGGTCATACGAAACTATCTCGACCCGATACCAGACACCCGTGCATGAAACGGTTGAGGTATCGCCAACTGCTGTCGAGTTGGTCGCCCAGTTGAAGCACGTCAAGCGTGAA
>Ga0209972_10004316_pt1 | contig 10788 bp, 6 predicted proteins | sample NOAtaG_7_FD_187302 | JGI IMG/M metagenome (GOLD analysis project Ga0209972, IMG submission 187302) | Freshwater lake microbial communities from Lake Erie, under a cyanobacterial bloom - NOAA_Erie_Diel1S_2200h metaG (SPAdes) (version 2) | ecosystem: Environmental > Aquatic > Freshwater > Lake ...
TGAAAGCCGTGGTGCTTGGATGCCGCGGGGCTTGGATGCCGCGGGGCTTGGATGCCGCGGGGCTTGGATGCCGCGGGGCTTGGATGCCGCGGGGCTTGGACGCGCGTCGATCGGCTCCCCCGCCTACGCTGTGCGTTTTCCCTAGCGGCTGCCGTGCGCGAACTTGCTCCCCTCTTCATCCCTGTCCGACTCGTCGGCAACTTCGCGCGAAGCTTCCACCCTGCCGAGCTGCCGCCCATGCTCCGCCGCACCTACGGCCGCGAGCTCGTCAGCTGGGCGTTCCTGCCGCTCATGCTCGGCGCAATCGAGGGCGGCGCCATCGCCGTCGTCGTGAAGAAGGCCTTCGAGGGGCAGCCGGGCGTGAGCCCCGCGTGGCTCGACCTCGCGACCGCGTGGGCGCTCGCGGCGCCGAATGTCGCCAACCTGACGAGTTTCATCTGGGCCGCCCTCGCCCGCGGCAGGCCGAAGGTGCCCTTCATCTCCGGCCTCCAGATCGCGGCGTGCATCCTCGTGGCGTCGATCGCGCTCTTCCCGCGCAACGCCGCAGGCCTGCTCGCCGTCTGCATCGCGCTCGGCCTCGCGCGCACCGCGTGGACCGGCGTCATCACCATCCGCGCCGCCGTGTGGCGGAACAACTATCCGAATGCGAACCGCGCCACCATCGCCGGCAAGCTCGCGACCGTGCAGAGCCTCTTCCTCGCGGCGGCGGGCCTCGTCGTCGGCCGCGCGATGGACTGGAGTCCCGACAACTACCACTACCTCTTCCCGCTGCTCGCGCTGTGCGGGCTGATCGGAAACAACATCTACCGCAAGGTGCGCCTGCGCCGCGCGCGCGCGCTCCAGCGCGCCGAGATCGACGGCCGCAAGCGGGATTCCGGGTTCAACCCGATGGGCATGGTCACGCTCCTGCGCGAGGACCGGCTCTACGCGCGCTTCATGTGGTGGATGAGCGTCTTCGGCTTCGGCAACCTCATGCTGATGGCGCCGATGACCTTCGTCGTCACCGACGAGTTCAAGCTCGACTACACGCAGGGCATCCTCGTCAACGCGATCATCCCCCTGCTGGTGATGCCGTTCGCGATCCCGCTGTGGGCGAAGCTGATGGACGCGTCGCACATCATCCACTTCCGCTCGCTCCACGGCTGGACCTTCGTGCTCGCAAGCGCGGCCGTCACGCTCGCGTCGTACCTGCATTCGATCGAGCTGCTCTATGCGGGCGCGTTCCTGCTCGGCGTGGGATACGCGGGCGGCACGCTCGCGTGGAACCTCGGCCACCAGGACTTCGCGACCGCCGAGCGCGACGCCGACTACATGGCGGTCCATGTGACCCTCAACGGGATCCGCGGCATCCTCGCGCCGGTCGCCGCGTGGGCCTTGCACACATGGCTCGCACCGCGCGGACATGCGCCGCTCGTCCTCGTGATCTGCACCGTGATCAACGCCATCGGCGTCCTCGGGTTCATGTCGCTGCGCAAGTTCGTCTCCCCGACGAAGGGCGCCCCGCTTCCCACCACGGCGGCCGCCTGACCGCGCCGCACGCTGATAACACGGCTTGACCCTGCCCCGTCGCAGGGCGGTTTCCTCGATGGCGCTCCCGCGCGCCCCTTCTACCGAACGCTCGGCTCGGGTATCGTGGTCGATTCTCCGCTTCCGAGGCGGGGAACCCGGCTTCAAGTTCGGACGGTCGTCCGGCCCGGTGGACTTCTTCGGCTCGCATTGGCTCGGTGCCGGTGCGTTGGAAACACAACACACACCATGGTCGACAGAAACCTGATTGAGGATCTCAAGCTTGCGGACGGCGAAGTGGAGCGCATGCTCCGCGAGGCAGGCATGGAAGGCGTCGCCAGCGGCGACATGGATGGCCTGATCTCGAAGGAAGTCAGCGGCTACGCGCCCGGCGCGATCCTCAAGGGACATGTCGTCGGCTTCTCCGGCGACCATGTCGTCGTCGAAGTCGGCCTCAAGAGCGAAGGTCTGATCGACCGCAACGAATTCGACGACACCGATGTCGCCGTCGGCGATCTCGTCGAGGTCCTCCTCGAGAGCCTCGAGGACGAGTCGGGCGGCGTGCGTCTCTCGAAGCGCAAGGCCGACCGCATCCGCGGCTGGGAGAACATCCTCCTCACCCGCAAGGAAGGCGATGTCATCGAAGGCAAGTGCGTGCGCAAGATCAAGGGCGGCCTGCTCGTCGACATCGGCGTGCCCGTCTTCCTCCCCGCGTCGCAGGTCGATGTGCGCCGCCCCGGCGACATCGGCGAGTTCGTCGGCAAGCCGATGCGCGCGATGATCCTCAAGATCGACGAGGAGCGCCGCAACATCGTCATCTCGCGCCGCAAGCTCATCGAGGATGAGCGCGACGCCGCCAAGAAGCGCCTGCTCGAGAATGTCCGCGAGGGCGACCTCGTCCGCGGCGTCATCACGAATGTCGCCGACTTCGGCGCGTTCGTCGACCTCGGCGGCATCGACGGCCTCCTCCACATCACCGACATGTCGTGGGGCCGCGTGAACCACCCGAGCGAGATCGTCCGCATCGGCGACGAGATCGAGGTGAAGATCCTCAACATCGACCGTGAGCGCGAGAAGATCGCCCTCGGCCTGAAGCAGAAGGAAACCTCGCCCTGGGAGCAGATCGAGGCCAAGTACCCGGTCGGCTGCCGCGCGAAGGGCACGGTCGTCAACCTCATGTCGTACGGCGCGTTCGTGCGGCTCGAGGAAGGCATCGAAGGCCTCGTCCACATCAGCGAGATGTCGTGGACCCGCCGCGTCAACCACCCGAGCGAGCTCGTCTCGGTCGGCCAGGAGATCGATGTCGTCGTCCTCGACATCAACAAGGAGAAGCTCGAGATCTCGCTCGGCGTCAAGCAGACCGAGGTCAACCCGTGGGAGCTCGTCGCCGAGAAGTACCCGCAGGGCACGGTCATCGAGGGCAAGGTCCGCAACCTCGCCAACTACGGCGCGTTCATCGAGATCGAGCCGGGCATCGACGGCCTCCTCCATGTCAGCGACATCAGCTGGACGAAGAAGGTCGCGCACCCGAACGAGCTCTACAAGAAGGGCGATGTCGTGAAGTGCGTCGTGATCGATGTCGACCAGGAGAAGCAGCGCGTCGGTCTCGGCGTGAAGCAGCTCACCGAGGATCCGTGGGTCGAGGCGATCCCGTCGGCGTACCGCCCGGGCATGATCGTCAAGGGCACGATCACGAAGATCACCAACTTCGGCGTGTTCGTCGAGCTCGAGGAAGGCCTCGAGGGTCTCCTCCACATCAGCGAGCTCAGCGACTCCAAGGTCGAGAACCCGCAGGATGTGGTCAAGGTCGGCCAGGAGGTCGAAGTCAAGATCCTCCGCGTCGACACCGACGATCGCAAGATCGGCCTCTCGCTCAAGCGCGCCCAGTGGGGCGGCACCGCGACGGGCACCGAGGCTCGCACCGAGGACTTCGACCGTCCGGCCCGCGGCGGTCGCGCTCCGGCGCGCGGCGGCCTCGACAGCCACGGCGCGATGGGCTCGGACAAGTTCGAGTTCTGATCCGCTCGACCAACCAGTGTTCACGCGGCCGGCAGCACCCCTGCCGGCCGCGTGCGTTTTGGACGCGGCGGCGACGGGGCGCTCTGGAAACGACACGCCTCCGGCTTCTGGCCGGAGGCGGGTGAAGTACGATGGGTTGCTGCGGAGCGCGCGTCAGCAGAGCGCGATGAACGCGAAGATCGCGAGCAGAATGATCTTCCTGCGGTGGTCGACAGGAGCAAGGAGCGCAGTGACGATCATGACGATTCCGATCTTTCGGGGTGTGCCGACGGGAGCGGACGAAGCGTCCGTTCCAAGCGTTCGGAGTATGACGCCTGATTCCACCGCGCGCCATTGGAAACGCGATTTTCGCTTGCATTCGGCGCTCCGCGTTCTCAGCGCGATCGCCGTGGCGGCCTGTTGCATTCCTGCACCAGCGGCCGTCGCAGGAACGCCGCACCCGTCGCCCGATGCCGCCTCGGCTGCGGGCCCGGACGCCGTCGCCAAGGCTCAGGCCGGCCCGACCGAGGCCGATGCGCTGAACGCATACCTCGCCGCACGCGCGTGGCTCGATGCCGATGCGCTGCCGTCAGAGGACTCGCCCCGGGCACGGGTGCGTCTCGAGGGCACCACCGCCGTCTGCGTGCTCCTGCGCCTCGACGGCCGGCTCGTTGGTTCGGGCGACGCCGCGCTCGCCGGCGTCGCGCCCGATATGAACTCGCCCGACGGCGAGCTGATGCTCCGACGCGCGGTCGGGCGCGCCGTGACGAAGGCGCTTTCCGACGGCACCATCGGCGCGGTACGCGCGGCCGTGGGCGACAAGGTGACCGCGCGGCTGTCGCTTGAAGTCGAACTTGCGGGGTCCGTGCGACCGCTCATCGGCCGCACGATCGCGGAGGCCTCGCTGCGGGTCGATGCGGGCGACGAGGGCGTCGCGCTTCTCCGCGGGGACCAGTGCTTCCGCGCGTATCCGAGCCGCCTCCTTGCGGCGGACATCGCCTCGCGACCCGACCGCGCGATCACCGCGCTGCTCCTCGAGGCGGGCCTGCCGGTCAAGGATCTCAACGCCTTCACCGCCGAGGAACGCGTCTCGCTCGGCCGTTTCGAGACCATCCGCCTGCGCGCCGACGCCCCCGCGGCGGCGCCTTCGCGCGTGACCCGCGCCGGCCGGGTGATCGAGGCGTTCGAACTGACCGCTGGACGCACGCGGAACCTCTCCGCGCAGCTCGCCGCGCGCCTTGCGGGGCAAGTCGTCCCCCGCGATCCGGGCGACATCTCGAAGGGCGTGGCCCTCCTCGGGACGCTGAATCCGACGGCGGACGCGTACGCGCCCCCCTTCGCGACGGCGCGCGACGCCGCCCTCGGAGCCGTGGCGCTGGCCGCGGCGGCCGCCTCCACCGAGCTTCCGCAAGCGACGCGCGACCGAGCCGAGGCGACTCGCGACCGGCTCGTCCGCGCGCTCGAGTCGGAAGAGCGCGACGCGGCCGTCGATTCGCTCATTGCGATCGCCGCGCGCGGGCACGCCGACGAGACGCTGCGGGCGCGACTCGCCGGGCGCGTTGCGGCACACGCAGCCGAGGTTCCCGAAGACCCCATCCTCGCGTCGCTCGTCGCAGCGGCGCTGCTTTCGGGCGGCCGAGAGGCCGATGCGCCGCGGGCCGCTGCGATCGTGCGCGAACTCCTCGCCCGTCACGCGGCCTCCCCGGCCCGTCTCATCGATGCGGCGATGCCGCTCGCCTTCGCTGCCATCCATCCGTCGCTCGACGCCGACACGCGCGTTGCGCTCGCGAGGCTCTTCGCGGAGTTCTCGACGATCGCGCGCTCTCTGCAGATCCGCCGCGCCGATCCCGAGTTCGCATCGCTCGCCGCCGACCTCGAGGGCGGGCTGCTCCTGCCGGACGCGGGCGGCGGCATGCCCGATACCCAGTGCCTCCCGCTGGCGACGGCGCTTGCGATGGTCGAGCCCCTGCTGCCCGCCGAGGGCCGCGCCGCGCGTCTCGACTCCGGCCGCGCGTTCGTCCGATTCCTCGCGCAGCATGTCGCCGACGACCCCTGGGTCGGCGGTTTCCGCAATCCAAGCGCCCTGCGCGGCCTCGTCCGAGGCGATCTCTCGAGCGACGACTGTCCGCCCGGCCCGACCGCCGCCGGGCTTCTCCTCGCGCTTGCCGTCTCGGAAAATGCCTCGCGATTTGCCGCGGATGCGGACGGGAAGGCGCCCTGAAGGGCATCCTGCGGCGGAGAACCTTTGGAAATTCGACTTTCGCCTCGGAAATGGCGATACTTCGGAGTCGTATATTCACCACAGTCGAGGCGGCGGCCCTCTGGCCCCCCAGACGCACCTGACGGAGCTGCCATGAACCTCAAGCCCGCTTCGATTGCCCTCTTCGCCCTCGCCACCCTCGGCGCCTCGCTCATCGCGGGCAAGGCCGAGGCGCAAGGCCTCTCCGAGCGCCTCAAGGGCGTGGCGGAGCAGCGCCGCGCCGAGCGCGCGAACGACACGGGCCGGGGCGCGCTGCTTGGCGCGCTCCTCTACACCGACATCTCGGTGAACTTCGACAAGACCACCGCGCGCACCGCGTTCGAGTACATCGCGAGCGAGATCGGCGTGCCGCTCGTCGTGCGCTTCGAAGGCGACCGCGGATCGGGCAGCGCGACCAACATCGATCCCGAGCTCGAGATCTCGCTGCAGATCGAGGGTGCGCCCGCGATCACCGTGCTCGAGCGCCTGCTCGAGATGTGCGCGACCGACGAGGCCTGCACCTGGCAGCTCCGCGACGGCTTCATCGAGGCGGGCACGAAGGGCGCGCTCTCGGTTCCCGCGGCGCGCGAGCTGCGCATGTACCCCGTGCGCGACCTCCTCTTCGAACCGACCTACTTCGACAACGCGCCTGACTTCAACCTGAGCGCCGCGCTTTCGCAGGGCAACCAGCAAGGTGGCCAGGGCGGTGGCGGTGGCGGAGGCGGTGGCGGCGGATTCGGCGGCGGCGGCGGCGGATTCGGTGGTGGCGGCGGCGGCTCCGGTGGCAGCGGCGGCGGCGGCGGCATCATCGGCGACCCCGGTGAAGATCCCGAGCGCCGCAGCGAGGACGAGAAGTCCCAGCAGCTCATGGACATCATCATGGAGCAGTGCGAGCCCGAGGCGTGGACCGACAACGGCGGCGACGCTGCGAGCATGCGCTACTACCAGGGCGTGCTGATCATCCGCGCTCCCGACTACATCCACCGCCAGATCGACGGCTACCCGTTTGCTCCGAAGCGTCCGGCGCGCGCGACGACTTCGGCGAGCTCGGGTGAAGGCGGCGCGCGGCGCTATGTGACCTTCACCAGCAGCATCTCGGTGGTCGACAATGTGCAGTTCCGCAGCGTGCCCGTGCAGGGCGCGGTCGGCGGCAACGGTGGCAACACCGGCGGCACGACCGGTTCGCCGATCGTGAAGGACTCCGGCAAGACGGCCACCCCGCCGTCGAAGCCCGCCGACGGCGGCAAGCCCGACGCTCCGAAGAAGTAAGCGTGCTTCGACCCGTTCGCGAGTGACGGCAGTATTCCGGAGGCCCTTTCGCCATGCGGACCGCTTTCGCCTTGATTGGATCCGTCTCCTGCTTGCTGCTGGCCGGCCAGGCCGTCGCGGACGACGCGAAGCCGCAGGCCGCGAAGGCCCCTGCAGCCGCTCCCGCCGCTGCGCCGCCAGACCGCGTGCTGCACCAGGTCGTCGAGATCCGCAACGAATGGACCAAGACGCGCCGCGCCGACGCGCCGCCGCTCGAGACTGCGGAAGACCGCGGCCGAGAGCAGGTCGGACGGCTGCTCTTCTCGAAGGTGACGCTTGAGTTCGAGGAGGTCACGCTGCGGGAGGCGCTGCGTGCGCTCCGACGCGAACTCGGCCTCAACATGGTGGTGTTCCTCGCCGACCCGTCCGGCAAGGTGGAACGCCCCGGCTTCGACGGCGAGCAGATCGTGTCGCTCTCGCTGCGGGATGTCGACGGCCGCACCGCACTCGAGGCGCTGACCTCGATCGCAGGGAAGCAAGTCACCTGGCAGATCCACAACGGCATGATCGAGGTCGGCCCGCGCGCCCATCTCGCACGCCCCGATGCGCGCGAGACCCGCGTCTACGAGACCACCGACCTCGCGATCGATCCGCCGGACTGGGAGCCCCGCAAGACGATCCAGCGCCGCAACTCCGACGAGGTGATCGGCGAGCTGGTGAAGATGATCGTGACCCACTGCGAGCCCGACGCGTTCCTCCCGGCGCCGGCGACGCGCGTCGACGAGGAGACCGGCCGCGTGGTGCCGAGGCAGCACACCACCCCGCCCGCGAACGGCGGCGACAAGAAGAAGTCCGCCGGAGCGCGCGCCAATCCGAACACCGCCTCGACCGCGAACTTCGATCCCGAAGAGGCGCAGGTCTTCGTCAACGGCCGCTGGGCGTCGATCCAGGTGAAGGACAACAACCTCGCGGTGCTCGCGCCCGACTTCGTGCATCGCGCGATCGACGGGTATCCAGCGCCGATCCCGCCCCCCGCAGCCGAGTGAGCGGCTCCGCGCGTGCGCGGCGGTGATACGCTCCGCGCACACGGATGGCCCGCTTTCGCAAGGATTCTGCGCTTCGCTCCGATCTCCACGCCTGCACGGGCGACGGGATGACCTATTCGTTCATGGTCGGGACGGGCGAGACCTACTTCGCGGCGTTCGCGATCGCGCTCGGCTCGAGCGACCGGGTGGGCGGCCTGATCGCCTCGGTGCCGCCGCTCGTGGGCGCCACGCTGCAGCTCTTCGCGCCGATCCTCGCCGCCCGGGTCAAGAGCCCGTCGCGCTGGATCCAGACCTGCGCGATCCTGCAGGTTGCGAGCTTTATCCCGATGATCGTCGGCGCGATCTTCGGCGTGCTGCCGATGTGGGTGCTCTTCATCGTCGCGGGCATCTACTGGACCGCCGCGCTCGGCGCGGGCGGCGTCTGGAACACCTGGATCGGACTCTGTTTCCCGTCATCGATCCGCCCCCGCTACTTCGGGATCCGCAGCCGGCTCTGCCAGGCCACGCTGCTCGCGGCGCTCATCATCGCGGGCGTCATCCTCCAATCGACCGACGGGACGCGGTGGGAGCTCGCGGGCTTTGCGGCGCTCTTCGTGCTCGCCGCCGGCGCGCGCGCCGCGAGCATTCCGTATCTCAAGCAGCAGCGCGACCCTCCCGAGTGGCCCGAGCACCGCGGGGTTCCCCTCTGGCACTTCGTCACCGCGTTCTGGCGGCGCGCCGACGCGCGGCTGCTCGCGCTCCTCATCACGATGCAGATCGCGGTGCAGATGGGGCAGCCGTTCCTCAACCCGTTCCTCCTCAAGCAGCTGGATGTCTCGCCGGCGCTCTACCTCGGCCTGATCGGCGCCAGCTTCGCGGCGAAGAGCATCGCGCTGCCGTTCCTCGGCATGTACGCGAAGTCGCGCGGCGCCCGCAGCCTGCTTGCGATCGGCGCGGTCGGCACCGCGTTCATGATCCTGCCGTGGATCTGGGTCGCCTCGGTGCCCGGCATGTTCGCGATCCAGGCCGTCAGCGGCGTGCTGCAGGGCGCGTGGGAACTCGCGGCGTTCCTCCTCTTCCTCGAGACGATTCCGTCGAACGAACGCACGAGCGTGATGACGGGCTACTTCTTCCTGAACTCGCTCGCGATGGCGGGCGGATCGCTCATCGGGGCCGCGATGCTCGGCGACTCGCCCGATCCGTCGACCTACGCGCTTGTCTTCGCGGTCTCGACGGGCGCGCGCGTCGCGGCGCTCTTCCTGCTGCCCTTCGTGCATGTCGAGGTGCTGCGCGCGATTCCGCTGATCTCGTCGACCCTCGCGGTGCGCCTGAACGCAGGCTCGATCGAGACGCCGATTCCCGATTCGATTGACGAGCGGCCGAAGAGCGATTGAAATGACCTCGTGACGAGTCCCGCCTCCCAGACGACGCCGCTCCGCGACCCCGTGCTTCTCGCGGCGTGCGCGATCGGCCTCGCCTGCGCAGTGCTTGCGCTCGTGCCGACGGCAACCTTCGCGGAGGCCTTCGCCCATCCGCAGCGCGTCGAGCGGCTTGGCGGAGCGATTCCCGATGCGACCACGCGCGGCGCCGGGTTCTTCCGCATCGCGCTCGCGGTGGCGGCGGTCCTTGTTCCGTTGCTCGTCTGGATGCTCGGGCGCGCATGCCCGCGACACGAGATGCGCCCACCGCGGTCGATCGTGCCGGCCACGCGCGGCGGGTGGATGCTGCTCGCGTCGATCGTTGCGCTCGGAGGCGCACTGAGGATCGCGGTCGCGCGAGAGAGCCTGTGGTACGACGAGATCTCGGCGTTCCTGTCGTTCGCAGTCGAGGGACCGGGCGTGGCGTTCGGCTCGTACGCGGTGCCGACGAACCATGTGCCGATGACGCTCGCGACCTGGGCGGTGTGGACGCTTTCCAGCGGCTCGCTTAGCGAACTCGTGCTGCGCGCGCCGGCGATCGCGGCGGGCGTGGCGTCGATCGCGGCGGCCTACGCGCTCGGCTCGACGCTCTTCGGACGACGGCTTGGACTGTTCACGGCGCTCGCGGTGGCGGTCGCCCCGATCCCCGTCGTCGAGGGCGCGGAAGCGCGTGGATACGCGTTCGTCATCCTCGGTTCGCTCGTCGCGACGCTGGCGCTCGCGCGCGCGTTTCGCACGCGCAGCGCCCGCGACTACGCCCTGTTCGCCGGCGCATGCGCGTTCATGGCATGGAGCCATCCGGTGTCGGTGCTCGTACCCATCTGCGCGGGCGTGCTCGGACTCGCGCGCGACCGACGGCTCGCGATCGCCTCGCTGCTTGCAGGCGTTCTGGCTCTAGTGCTGCTTGCGCCTCTTGCGGGCGATGTCCTCTCGACGCGCGCCGACTACACGCGAGTCGACGCCGCGCAGCCAGCGCCGTGGTCGCGCGAAGGGCTGGAGGCGGCCTACGGCCTGACGCTCGCGTGGAGCGGCGACCGGGCCTGGTGGTTCCTTGATCCGACGCCGTTCCTCGCGATCGCGGCGATATTCGGATACATCGCGATCGCCGGGTCGCGCGAACGGGCGGCGCTCAGAACGCGCGCGGTGCTGGTTCCCATCCTGGCCGCGTTCGTCCTCGCGTTCGCGCTCTCGGCGGTGCTCGGTACCTGGATCTACGCGCGATTCCTGGTGTTCACCGTCCCCGCGGGCGCGCTCGCGCTCACAGCCTTCGCGTGGGGATGGATGCGCAAGAGCCGTCCCGAGGCGCGTCGGCTTGCGCCGTGGGTCCTTCCCGTGAGGCTCCAGGTCGTGGTGT
>Ga0209972_10004318_pt1 | contig 10781 bp, 10 predicted proteins | sample NOAtaG_7_FD_187302 | JGI IMG/M metagenome (GOLD analysis project Ga0209972, IMG submission 187302) | Freshwater lake microbial communities from Lake Erie, under a cyanobacterial bloom - NOAA_Erie_Diel1S_2200h metaG (SPAdes) (version 2) | ecosystem: Environmental > Aquatic > Freshwater > Lake ...
GAGCAAGGCAGGTCAGGAAAAGGAAGGAAGAAATAATGATGCGTATTTTCATACCCTTAGGTTAATGCGCGGCGATCAAGTTTTGCCGTAACTGCCATATGAGGGACAGTGAGCGCCCACACAATTACCAAGGCCATCCAGAAGAAATCATCAGTAAATTCTTGTCCACGAATTGCTAATACACCCGCAATAAAAAAAGTTCCTAATAGCGCTGGAATTCCTGGAATTACAGCCTTAAGAAATGCTGATCGAGTATTCCCATCTGCATATGCGCGCTGTGATGTCTCTAGCGAAAGAGTCAGGCGAGCGGTGTGTCTCATCGCATGCCAGCATCCAAAGTAGAGAGCAAAGGCGATCAGAGGTGGGGTAAGAAGAGCTAAAGCAAGAAGTAATCCGATATCAACGGCATCTCGATAACGTTTCCTCACCATTAATCGGGCGATTGATACACACGCGATAGTAATCACCGCCGTCAGAATCTCTTGGTCATACCCCTGGTGCCAATCAATCAGCGCGGGATTTACCTGTGCCAACGCATCTGTACTTGCGCTATTTACTAGTGGGATCAGAACCGGGATTGAACCAGCGCTGACCGCATAGATTGCGCGAGGAAGTCGCACTGACATTGGCCGCCTGCGATCAAGTTCACTGATAAAGGCAGCATCACCGATCCCAAAGTGGACTGCGCTCATCACCAATACAAAGATGAAACCAACAACGTTGAAGTTCAAGATCGCAATCACAGCCACGATCGCAACTAGAACATAGATCGCGATAAAGCCCGCCATCACAAGTGGTCGTGATTTCGGCAATGTAACAAGGTGATCAAGGGCCCCATGTGGGATTCCTATAGCTAGGGCCGCGATTGCAATCGCCACCTGCCATTGCATAGAACTTTCTCCCAATGTTTGCGAGAAGATCAATGACAGGATTATTCCAGCGAGGATTGCGGCACTTGAAAAACTTCTGATGCCTTCGAAGAGTTTCACCTCACCAGATTTCATGTCGAACCCCCTTGTAACCAACCCTACCAAAGGGGTTTATGAGAAGATTCGGCGTGGCAAAATTTGGATACATGGCGATGCTCGCCTTCACTGTCTGTGGTTCGTTCTGGCTAGAAGTGGTCTTAAAGACTGGTGTCTTGCGCCGTTGGAAGAGAGTTCTGGTCAGCGTCCTACCAGTAAGTCTTGTCTTTATCATCTGGGATGCTTATGCAATCTCGCAGGGCCATTGGTTTTTTAATCCAGAGAGAACGCTTGGAATTTATGGTCCGCTCAACATCCCGCTTGAGGAGTATCTATTTTTTATCATCGTGCCGATGGCTGCGATATTAACAATTGAAGGTGTCACAACAGTAAAGCCTCATCTGCGCGAAAAGGAGTTCGGAAAGGATGAGAAATGATCTATAGCGATCTTGCAATTGCCGCAGTTCTCATTGCTGTGATGGTGGATCTATTTGTCTTTAAGAATTCACTTCTCACTCGAGTCGCTTTCTGGATTTCTTACTCAATCATTCTTCCTTTCCAATTGATGACAAATTGGTGGTTGACTCATGAACGCGCAGACGGCAAGGCAATCGTGATGTATGACCCAAATACGATTATTGGTACCCGCATCGCCGCAGCCCCGCTCGAGGATCTGCTCTTTGGCTTCGCTCTCATCCTTTCAACCATGGGGCTCTGGGAATTCTGGGGCAGGCGCGGATTCCAGCGAAATAAGTGAGCCTCACCCTATTCAGCGTAACGATTTGGAAACCAAGGCAAAAAATCGCCTGATCTTCCCCCATTTCTTTTGTATTTAAAGGCAGATTGGTTAATCTCGGGCTGGGGACAGTGTCAACTTCCCCCTCGAGAGTGAGGAAATTGAATGAAGAAGATCAAGATTGCATCAGTGGCAACTTCGGCACTGCTCTGCCTATCTGTATTGAGCTTTTCTGCTGCACCGGCAAATGCCGCCGCTGATCGCTCAGGTAAGCCGTGTTATGTCCAGGGGCAGGTATTTAGCTCTGGTGGTTTAACAGTGACATGTTCAAATGAAACTGGAAAACTCGTTTATACAAAGGCTAAGAAGTTAAGTGGCTCGCTGACTGTTGTCTGTGGTGCAACTGAGGCATGGTGTGCGGCAATGACTGAAGCATTTACAAAGAAGACTGGCGTAACAACAAAGTTTGTACGTCTCTCCTCAGGTGAAACTGTTGCACGTCTCGATGCGGCCAAATCAAACCCTGAGTTTGATGTATGGCACGGTGGACCAGCTGATGGTTTTGGCGTAGCTCGAATTAATGGCCTCATCGATAAGTACATCTCGCCAACACGCACCATGATTCCTAAGAAATACCAAGATGATGATGGTTTCTGGACCGGCGTATACGTTGGTGCACTTGGATTCTGTTCAAATACAAAGGAGCTCAAGCGCCTTGGAACAAAGATTCCTACCTCATGGGCCGATCTTCTTAAGCCTGTCTTTAAGAAGAACATCTCAACTGCACACCCTTCAACATCAGGAACGGCATTCACAACTCTCTGGACACAGGTCACCCGCCTTGGTGGAGAAACCGAAGGCCTTGAGTACATGGCGAAGTTCCACAACAACGTCTTGCAATACACAAAGTCAGGTGTTGGCCCAGTTGCCATTACCGGACGCGGTGAAGTTGCCGTTGGTCTCGTGTTCTCACATGACTGCGTTGCTGGACAAGAGCAAGGTCTTCCACTGAAGGTTTCATTCCCATCAGAGGGAACAGGCTATGAAATTGGTGGAGTTGCCCTCATCAAGGGTTCAAAGAACCCAGATGCAGCGAAGGCGTACATTGACTTCGCACTTTCATCTGAAGCTCAGAACCTAGGACCAACAGTTGCTGCCTATCAGGTTCTCACAAACCCTAAGGCGAAGTACGACCGCCGTATGGTCACATTGTCAAACCTCAAGATCGTTAACTACGACTTTGAGAAGGCTGCTGCTGCTAAGAAGGCCCTTACTGCAAAGTTTGATGCCACAATCGCAGCTGCTCCAAAGTCATAAGTAAGCACCCAATAAACATGTAGTGTCGCTGGGAGATGTAGAGTATTTCTATCTACATCTCCCAGTTTCACCATGGTTGCAAAATTTAATTGGCCACACCACATTCCTGTGAGATTGATTGCGAGGCAAGACCATTACAACAACAGTCAATGTTGATAAGCCTGCTAAAGCACTTAAGAAGAAGAGCGGCATCAAACTCGATATTGGAACAAAGACCATATTGATTATCAGCGTTTTTCTTCTCTTACTTATGGTTGTCTTTCCGCTACTCAATATTTTCACCCGTGCCTTTGATGAATCTGGCAAAGAAGTCTTTTCAACGATTTTCACATCTGAAGTTGTACGCGGAATAATCAGGAACACTATTGTTTTGGGTGTAGTTGTGGCCACCCTCGGTACAATCATTGGATTCTTCTTAGCTTACGCTCAAGTAAAATTGAACTTTAGGGGCAAGAAGCTTCTCCATATCATCAGCCTTGTTCCACTTATTACTCCACCGTTTGCATTTGCTACTGCGGTGATCAGCCTCTTTGGCCGTAGCGGAATCATTACTCGAGATATTCTCGGGCTAACTCCAACTCTGTATGGATTGCCCGGCTTAACAATTGTGCTTACCTGTTCGTTCTTTCCTGTTGCATATATGAGCATCTTGGGAATGATGAAGAATTTGGATCCAGCCCTAGATGAGGCCTCTGCCTCCCTCGGTGCTTCTAAACTTAAGACCTTCTTTAAGGTCACTCTTCCAATGCTTATTCCAGGATTCGCTAGCTCATTTCTCTTGTTGTTTGTTGAAGCCTCTGCTGATCTTGCAAACCCTCTTGTTATTGGTGGTGACTACACAGTTCTTGCATCACGCGCCTACATTGCAATCAACGGGGAATACGATGTTCCAGCAGGATCTGCATACTCCTTAATACTTCTCGTCCCAGGACTCATCGTGTTTATCGTCCAGCGTTATTGGGGTGAGCGCAAAAGTGTCGTGAGTGTTACTGGAAAACCCACTGGAACACCCACTTACATTGAAAATCGAATTGCAAAGTTCTTTCTTCTCATTATTCCAGTATCTATGGCTTCGTTCATCGTACTCATTTACGCAACGGTAATCTACGGTAGCTTTGCAAAATTCCTGGGCGTGGATAACTCTCCTACTCTGGCAAATTACCGCTATATCTTTAGTGGTATTGGTAGCGATGCAATAATGAAAACGACAATCATGGCACTGATTGCAACCCCAATTGCTGGACTTTTGGGAATGGTCCTTGCGTGGTTAATCGTAAGAAAAGTTAGAAAAGGCCGCGAGGCGTTGGACTTCTTGGGAATGCTCGGTCTTGCAGTCCCTGGCACGGTTCTGGGAATCGGTTTTGCAATCACATTTAACCACTCAACTAAAATTGGTGAGACAACAATTCTTCCTCAACTAGCTGGTGGTGGTGCAATCTTTGGGGGCGCAGTTGCGATCATCATGGTCTATACAATTCGATCAAGCCCGGCAGGGCAGCGTTCAGCGATTGCAGCACTTCAACAGATTAACCCTGCTATCGATGAAGCATCTGCATCCCTGGGTGCCTCAGGCTTTACGACATTCAGGAAGATTACTCTCCCGCTCATCAAGCCAGCGCTTTTGACGGGTCTGATGTTTGCCTTTGCGCACTCGATGACAACTTTGTCGCCTATTATTTTTATTACAACACCTGAGACTCCAATTATGACTCAGAAGATTTTGGCTGAAGTTGATTCAGGTCGATTTGGCAACGCCTTTGCTTTCTGTACTTTGCTCATATTCATCGTGCTCACAGTGATGGGATTGATCAATCTTCTCGTTCGTGGAAAACCAAATTCATCGTCGTCAGCCTCAAATACACCGATCGTGAGGGCCTAAGGAATGGAGACAAAAATGGGATCAGCATCGACTTCAAGCAAGCTAGAGCTGAGAAACCTGTCAAAGGTTTTTGGGCAAGGGAAAGAGCAAGTGATGGCAGTTGATTCAATTGATCTTGATATCAATCCCGGTGAATTCATTACCTTCCTTGGCCCATCTGGTTGCGGAAAAACAACGACCTTAAGAATGATCGCTGGCTTTGAAACACCTTCACAAGGATCGATCTTGCTTGATGGCCAGGATGTTTCATCTCTATCTCCAGATAAGCGACCAATGGGTATGGTCTTTCAGTCCTACGCTCTCTTCCCCCATATGAGCGTGTATCAGAACGTGTCGTATGGTCCAAGAATCAAAAAACTTCCTGCCGAGCAGGTGAAAGTGGATGTATCAGCTGTACTAGATTCAATGAGTCTTTCATCTATGGCTAATCGCTCACCTAATCAACTCTCTGGTGGGCAACAACAAAGAGTTGCCCTTGCACGAGCCATGGTGATGCAGCCGAAAGTTCTCCTTTTTGATGAGCCACTTAGTAATCTTGATGCAAAACTACGTGCCCAGATGCGAATTGAAATTCGAGAGGTCCAGCAGCGCCTTGGTATTACCAGTATCTTCGTTACTCATGACCAAGATGAAGCGATGAGTATCTCTGATCGAATTGTCGTTATGCGTAATGCGAAGATTGAACAGGTAGGAATTCCAGCGGATGTGTATCTACGCCCTGCTTCGGTTTTTGTCGCTGACTTCATAGGTATTTCTAACTTTCTCACAGTAGAAGGAGTCTCCAAGTCAGGTACTAACAAAGCATCTGTCAGCGTCCTAGGTCGCCAAATGGAAGTTCCTGCTCACAAAGATGCACTGGCCTCTGAAAGCATCCTTCTGGTTCGCCCAGAATCAATTCGAGTCAAGCGAGCCGAGAGTGGCAACGTAACCATCTCGGGAACACAAGGTCAGGTAAAGCAGGTTGTCTTCTACGGCCAGCATGTTGAATATAGAATCCAAACACAAGTTGGAATTATCATCGCTGTTGTATCAGATCCGATATTTAGCGAGATCGTACCTGTGGGCGAGTTTGCAGAATTTTCATTCGATCCTAATAGATCGTGGTTATTGCCTGCTGATAAGAAATAACACAAATAAGTGTCAAAGATAGCTTTCCTCTTTGATCTGGATGGAACATTGGTTAATTCGCAAGTTGCTGTTCATGAATCATGGATGCAGATTGCGGATGAGGCGGGCTTTCATTTACCTAACCTAGATGGGATGCACGGGCTACCTGCTGCAGTCTCACTAAAAAAGTTGATGCCGGATCGTGCCGATGAAGAGATCACTCGTTGGGCTAAAAGACTTGAGCGAGTTGAAATTGTTGCAGCTCATAGCGTCTTTGCCGTAGATGGAGCGATAGAACTTTTGAGTAATCTCAGCACTTTGCAGATTCCTTGGACGATCGTAACTTCGTGCACAATGGATTTAGCCCGCGCTCGTGCGGGTGCTGCCGGCATTTCTATGCCAGAGCATTCGGTCACATTTGATCAAGTCACACATGGCAAACCAAACCCAGAGCCATTCTTGCTCGGTGCAGAGCGCCTTGGAGTTCCCGCTGAAATCTGTTGGGGAATTGAAGATGCTCCTGGTGGAGTTCGCGCCGCCAAGAGCGCCGGATGTACCGTTGCTGCTGTCTTGACTACACATAGCGAAGATGAGCTCTTGGAAGCAGATCACCACTTGGAATCACTAGATCAACTAATGATTCTCTGTGGGCTCGTTGCGCCCGGCTAGTGCAATAGAATAAAGAACCCACACGGGACGGTAGCTCAGTTGGTTAGAGCCCCGAACTCATAATTCGGTCGTCGTCGGTTCAAGTCCGACCCGTCCCACCATCGCTTACTTTCGAAGTGGGCCTTGTAGCGCTTTCTCAAGAACGTTTTTACTCACAACGCGAGTGAATTCTCCGATGTCAGATTTCTCTGGAGCGCTCAGGCCTTTGGTTACCCATCCCATTGTTCCAGTGGAGAAATTTCCACCAGCACTTCCATCAGATGTCACAAGAATCATATTCATTCGACCAAAACGAGGGGCATACCATTTGGTACCGCATCTCACTTTTGCTTCGGCTAAGTTGATTACAGTTCCCATCGTTGAAGAACTTGAGAGGAGAGAATCTACTTCGGGCCCAACAAGCCCCTCTAAATCAAGATTTTCAAAGTCTGCAACTCCTTGAAAGACAAAAGATTGCGGCTCTTTTAACTCCAAGTTTCCACTCGCCGGAAAGCACTTATATTCCAAACCAGTGAGTTCAGGTTCTGGTTTACCCAGGTCGCGGAATTTAATTGTGGCGTTCTCTTTATTGGGGTCTTCCTCCGCCGACTTGAAGATCTCCATTACTAAGTGGCTATCAGGGTTTGATCTCACAAGTCGCGTATTCCAATACCCTGCATTTGCTCCGAAGAAGACTGTATTGAGTCCGCGCTTGCGAGCTTCGATGACATTTTCACGCTCTTGCATCGTCCAGTATTCATCGTGGCCAGCGGTGATGAGGACTTTTTTGTTTGCGAGTAGTTTCTTATCAAAGTGAAGATCTGTGTCAGCAACATAGCTCACATCAAGTCCGAGCTTTTCAATGTAGACGATTAGAGGATGGACATAGCGAAGATATTTGCCCGCTCCATTACCTTCATCAAAGGGTTTTCTGAAGTCAACTACCCGTAGGCGAGATTTAAATCCGTCCGGCCCGCCGTAGGTATCGGCACCAGTCCAGCTGTTATAGGCCTGCATTGTCATCGTGGGAACTGAAAATACTGCCTTAGCTTTAGCAACTTTTTCTCTCAAAATGATTGGGATATAGCTTGAGTATTTATCGCTATCTCGAATAACAAAAAGGTACATTCCGTGTGGAAATGAACTCGTGTTGATCTCTAGATTGGCTTTCCAATACTGTGAGTCACGCTTTGATTGATCTAAGCAGCGAGTCTTTTTTGAAGTAAAAATTCGCCTACCTTGACCTTCTTCGTAATAACCCACTCGAATAGCCTCTAGATAGTAATCCGTCGAAGGGCAACTGATTTTGAACTTAATCGATGCGCCAACAATGTAGGACATCGAGTCGGAATAGCCAGCGGTGCTTCGCCTTGTCTCTTCTTTCTTAATCTTCCAATTGAACTTCTCGGATGCAATCGCATGTGTGGGAGGGTGAATCAATGCTCCACACAGCATGACGCTGAGTCCAAGGCGCTTGGCTTTTTTCACCGAATAATCGTATGACACCTACCGATCGGAGCGCTCACAGACATTCTTCCCTACATCATCTCCCGATGTGGTCACTTCCTTCTACCTAATGCCTGCAATAATAAGCGGTGTGAAACCTCTGCGATTTTTAACTGACCGCCTTACTCGTCGCCAGAACGGGCATCAAGGATTTATTGGGTTTAGGCACGCAAACGGAGTCGGCATCAGAAGTAAGTATTACGTCATTCCACTTTCCCGTGGAGCGTCTGGCTTTACCCGTGCGATAGCAATCGATGCATCACTTACCTTGATTGAAAATCACACTCTTGCCAGTGATCTCACTTCAATGAACGAAGTAGTCCACACCTTTCTACCTCAATTAGCACGCCATAGACACACCGCAGGAATCTTCATCATCGCAGTTGGTGATGAATCGATTTCAGCAGCAGAGGTTGCAGCAGGGGTTCAAGCCATCGGAACTCCTTGTGAGTACATAGTTATCAATGATTTTGCCGATCTGGAGATGGCAACAAATCTGACATTAGGAACTGCGCAGGAGTTAAAGACGATGGCACTTTCGGGTATAGATCGCATTGAAGAGAGTGATCTCACTATTACCTATCAGGAAGAACCCGCATGCTTGACTCAACTCGTAGCCCTCCTAGAGAAGAACAAATTTGCTGTGCGCCTTCATCAGATGAGCCCAACAGATAAAGGCGAGTTGTCATCTTTGGCGCTGGAAGGTTCGCATGCGATCCTCTCATTCGTTGCAGAAGATCAATACCCCTCAGGAACCCTAGTCACACCCGTTATCAATGTGGCGAGCGATTCGGATTTTCATCGGGCAATATCAACTGAATTTGATCTTAGCCATGAGAGCTCCGTTGCCGAGATCGTGCAGAAAGTCCAGGAAGTCTTTGGAATGATTCCCACCATCAGTGAAGCGCTAGGTACACATGAACCACTATTTAAAAGCAATGTGCCATCACTTAATGATGTTGCTGATCCAAATGAAATCTGTCTTATTCCGGCCAACCCTGTTCTCATCTCATTCTTAATTGATCTTGTCTCAAACCAGTCAGGATTTTTCCTCAAGGATTGGGAGAGCTTTGAGGGGCAGGGGGTTGCCGCGAAAAGGATCCTTGTAATCGGAACAGGCGGTGCTGGTGATGAGATTTTTAATTCATTTGAGTCAGACTCAAGTGTGAAGAAGTTGAGCGTTTCAGAGTTCGGCTCATTTCACGGATTGGCAACTGCCATCTTGGCTGAGGCTTAGTTATCTGTGCAAAGAGATACCCCTCGCGCATCTGCGCGAGGGGTATCTCTTTTTAATCTACTGATTAATTATCTCTTGCTCTCGTAGTACTTACGGTTGGCAACGGCTGCCGCCTTTGCAACTGTATTGAGCTTGTCGACGATAACCTTTGCAGCACCTTCAGGGGTCTGTGAACCTGTGAGACACCTCTGGAACTCAGGAAGACATGTGAGATCACGCCATGCTGTAAGGCCTGGGAATGTATATGTCTTTGGCAAAGTTCCAAGGCCTGCTATCGCTGTATCGAACTGGCGATTGTCGGCGATGAACGAATCTTTCGCTGCATCGGTTGAAGTTGGGAAGTAACCTGTCGCCTTGAGGAATATAGTCTGAGCAGCTGGGCTACCGAGGAATGCGCAATATTCAAATGCAGCATCTGGGTTCTTCGTATGTTGGAAGACACCATTTGCGAGAGGCGCTTGGAAGCCAAATTGGTCCTTTGGACCCTTTGGCCGTGCAAGTGTCATAACTTCGGAGCCATACTTTAGGTTCTTGCCAACATCGATGAAGCTACCACCATGGTGCATCACCATCGCTGCTTTACCTGTGTAGAAGTTGCTAAAGATCTGCGCGTAACCATCTGTAGCAACCGTTGGAACTACTGCCTTATCTTTTACAGCCAAATTGACCCAGAAGCGCATCGCAGCGACTGCAGCATCGAGGGACAAGGTTGCCTTATAGGAAGGTGAGATAATTGAACCGTTATACGCGTGAAGAGCGTTGACGATAAATCCACCGCCACCTGATCCTCCGCGCATTGCAAATCCGTACTGACCCTTGCTTGGATTGGTACATGCAATCGCTGCTTCACGGAATTCTTCCATGGTTGTTGGCTCTTTCTTGATTCCAGCGGCCTCAAAAAAGTCCTTGCGGTAATAAGTCCAGTCGATAAATGTAAAGAAGGGAACGCCGTAGACTTTGCGTGCGGCGGTAAATGCTGCTGTGTCTCCTGCAACAGAATCCTTACCTGGCCACTGCTTGTTATATGTTGTGATATCGCGCAAGCCACCAATTCGTTGCATGTCGGTAAAGCGCGAGACATCGATCATTACAGCATCTGGACCACTTTTTGCAGTTGTCGATGCGATGTACTTGGCCATCCAATCATCGTTGGTAACCGTCTGAATATCCGCCTGGATTGCAGGTGATGCCTTCTTAAATGCTTCTGTCGTCTCAGCAAATGCCGCACGCTCCGGAGCGCCTGTGAAGTGGTTCCAGTAAGTCATCTTGCCGGTGCCTTTTTTATTTACGCGAGCTGCGAAGGCAGATGACGCTGAGGTTCCCAGCGTTGCCAAAGTTCCCGCAACCGCACTGAACTTAAATAGAGTTCTGCGGGAGAGATTGCCA
>Ga0209972_10004319_pt1 | contig 10780 bp, 11 predicted proteins | sample NOAtaG_7_FD_187302 | JGI IMG/M metagenome (GOLD analysis project Ga0209972, IMG submission 187302) | Freshwater lake microbial communities from Lake Erie, under a cyanobacterial bloom - NOAA_Erie_Diel1S_2200h metaG (SPAdes) (version 2) | ecosystem: Environmental > Aquatic > Freshwater > Lake ...
GAGCGTTGCGTGTATGCACCTGTTGTCTTTCCAGCAGTTTCTGAGCATAATACCGGACACGCTTGATATCATTCGCATTTGTAAACTCAAGGGCCTTGGAACCAGAGCCAGAGCCTTTGCAAAAGGACATCATATAATCTTTAATATTTGACAGGCCATCTGCTGTCCTGTCAGGCAGGGCGCCCTCAGGGTTCTTCGGAGGCAGACGAGCAAACTTCGCCTCCAGAATCTTTACAAATTTCAGATACTCCTCCCTATTGGATATCTGCGGCCTCTTGTTTTCAGCGAGTTTCGTGTAAAAGAGATGGTTCAGAATTGCAATGCTGTATTCGGACGTAATAGAGGCACTGGGGTCTGGAAGAGACCTGTCCTTAATAAGAGGGAAATTCAAATTGCAGACATTCGTAGTTGCCGCCCCTGCTCTCGTGTTCAGAATAGCGTTGGCGTCCAGGAGTTGTAGTGCTCTCGCAACAGCATGTGCCTTTACAGCGGGACTCTTTTTAAGGGCCTTCCAATAGTCCAGAACCTTTAAAGAGGGTGGCATGATTGTTGAATCGTGAGGGATAGGCATGTAGTCCTTGTTGTACTTGATGTCTTCCTCTATAACGCGCTGTTTCAGGCCCCGTTTAGAGAAGAGGTCCTCCATTCTGCTCTCCAGATATTTCGGAATGCTCAGTCCCTCATCAGACACTGGGCTCACGTCTTTAGAGTTCGCATAAAACATTTTCCTGAGGTTTGTTGAAAAGTCCAAGTAGCGCATCATATCGCTGGGGACCACTTCCACATCATCAAAGTTGATTTCCACTTTGTAGGCATAGGAGGCTCGTGTGGTGCTCTTCACTTCAGTGATTTCAAGAGCGGCCTTCACCCGCACATTCTGCTTTCTTTCCTTGTATTTCATGGGTTTGCTATAGACAAACGTGATGGATGGCTCTGAGAGTTGAGAGTATGCGGCTGGAATGAGAATAGATGTGTTTTTGAGAGCGATAGGTCTATTATCACGTGTTGGCTCTTCACTGAGAGCCCTTATACGATGAAGGAACTCAATAGGGGAAAAGGTGGTGGCTCTTGTCTTTTGGAAGACTTTGAGAAGTCGGTTCACGATGGCTGTTGGGAGTTGATAACCTCTTGAGCCAGTGGTAGACTCCTCTACATATTTTCCATCTCGTGTGCGTTCTATTCGTATAGACTCAGAGCCCTCAGAAAGGCTCTGGTCGTCTAGATAAAAGTCTGAGAGAGTGACACCGAATTTGTTTTCTTGCGGCTTTTTACTTATTTGCATGCTTGCTTTCATCGTGTATGTTTCATCGTATTTTTTGAATTCGTATGTGATGGTTGCTTTAATATTGTTGTCACCTTTGAATCTGCGACGGCTCAAGACTACGGGTGCTATGGGAGCTGAAGAGGGGGGTGCAGAGGGAGCTGGAGCTGCCATAAGGGCTACAGGAGGTGCCATAGGGGGTACTACACGAGCAGGCAAACGGCCACGAGGAATCGCAGGAGGTGGTCCAGAGGGCCGAGGAGGTGGAGCAGCCACAGGAGCCGCTGCCGCAGCCCCTTCCTCGCCATCACCTCCACGCTGATACTCCATATCATACAAACTCTCCTGCGTAATAGAGAGCACTCCTTCATCAGGCTCCTCTCCCATTTCCAGATATCCACTGAAAAACAAATCTCCCCTGTACTCCGCGTAATTCTTTACAACCCGCGTCGGCAGATTCAGATATATAAAAATATTGTACACACTATCATCTGGAATTCCTGCATCAGTCTTGAACACTTTATATAACTCCTTAATATCCCAAATATTCACAAAGCCCACACTACCACCACCTCTAAAGCCAGGCGCCTGCACCCCATGCACAACAGCCCCCCGTTTCCGCGTCCCATTCCTCGCATACGCATATTTCGTAAAAGGGTCCTCAATCTCCGTGTTCAGAATCGTTAAAGACACCGCGGCAAATATCTGAAATATCCGCACGTAGAAAAAGGCCAGGTCCATACAAAAGCCCTCCTGTTCAGCCGCAATAGGGTTGCTATCTTTTATTCCAGACAACTTCTGGAAAAAATAGGAACCCTCGCTCCCCCTCCCAGGATACAGCGTAATCTTTGAAAACACCTTCTCCATTGCCTTTGACGTCATCACCACATACTCCTTGCACTTTAAAGGGTCAGACAACGAATACAGGTCCACAATACCCGCTTTTGACATCATTTCTCGCATTATTTGATTAATTATTCGGTCCACTTCTTTTCTTTCATATTGTCCTGATGTTCTCAAGAGGGACGTTCCTGCGCCCATATTCCTACTTTATTGCCCGCTTTTTTTTGCAGCATCAAACATTCCAGCAGCCTCTGCCGCCTCCAACTTCTTCAAACACTTGTGCAAGGTTCCCTCACTCACTTCACACACTGCTGCCACTTTTTCATAGGACACCGTATCTGGAGGACAATTCTCCACATCCCTTTTTATGAGAAAGGCGATGATGCCGGCCGCCAAAGAGGGTGGCATGTTCTCCGAACAAATCTCCAGGTCCTCCACTAAATCCGCCAGCCGCATCGCCCTCTCACGCAACACTTGAAAGGCGAATCTGCTGATTGGCAGCTTACTCAGAGGGTTGCTGATGTAATCGGACGCTCTTGTACTCGGCATCGCAGAAGGGTCCGCGTGACCTCCCGCAAGCAGGCCGCGCTGGTGCGCCATACACAGAATCTCCTGGAAATACTTCAGTGACTTCGTGAACTGCGCCGTACTCAAATGAAACATGTCCGCGATGTCCTTTGGCTTTCTTGGCTGCCCCACCTGCTTCAAAGCAGAATAGATAGAGGACGCAATGACGGATGTGCGCGACATTCCTCTTCTGTCACAGTGCTCCACCAGTTTCACGTACATGTCTTTTGCAATATCCATTGTGCGCTGGTCAAAGCCATTGTTCGTGGCCGTGAGAGCAATGTGCTCAAAGACCTGCAACAGACTCCTTTCCTTATAGGGCAGCATGTTCCATGTATGGTATCTGCGTACACGGGCCATCGCAATCCGGGTAGAAGTCTTTCCGCCATGTGCATGAGAGAGAATCATAGTCCCGAGACCTGAAGAGGGGAATCTGGAATCAATGGGTGCACCTACACGACACGGGTCGCCGCCGCCTCTGTCCTCTAGACCAAAGAACCTGTATTCTGCGCCTGTGTCAATAGGGCGCTCCATGACATGACCACAGCGGCCACAGATACTGAGGTAGTCAAATGTCCAGTCTTCCCGTGGGACTTTACAGGTGGGGCACTCCATAGTATTAAGAGTGGTAGGAGTGCCCCGCTCCTCTTTGTCCACTTCGTCAAAATACGCATCTTCCTTTGAAGGGGCAGAAACGGCCCGCAAACTCCGCGCGATTCCAGGAAGAAAACTAGCAGCCATTTCTACTGCTTCTTTGGGCGCCGAGGCGAATTCAATTTTGCGAAACCAGGCTCTCCGCAGTAGCCGATAGCCATTTTAACAGCCGCCGCGCCGGCGGATGACTTCCAGAAAGGCGCATGAGCCACTGAATCACCCAATGATTAAAGAGCACAGTTGCGCGGTCCTTCTTGTCAAAGAAGTGCGTGTGGACGGAGCCCAGTGGCTCTCCTTTAACGAATATTCCAGACGAATTCGGTGCCTTGTGTCGGTTCATAGTCCACTCTCGTTTGGCCTCTTCTTCTCCCGCCTCGGACTGCCAGAGCCGCCACCAGCCATAATTCTGGCTCTTTGGAAATTCATAGAGGGCCGCTGGGCCTCCTGCAGAGTTACGCACAGCTGTCGCAACATCCTCTAGAGCCGACTGTTCATAAAAGCGGGAGCCTTTGCATGCGGTCCTCCACGTATCCAAGTACTCCCTATCCCGCATCCAGAGGAATCCGCCATTGTACCTACCGTATTTCGCTTCGTCAAAGGGGCGAATCATGTGGTGACTGAGTCCAACAACGGCCGAGCAGGGAATCTGTGGCAAGGGTCCGAAAAAGCAGATGTCTGCATCACAGAAGAGAATGCCGGTGGCGGTGGCCTCCGCGGCAAAGACCCATTCCATCAGGGCAATCTTTTCAGCCATGAAATCAAACCAGAGGCTGTCGTAGACGGCGCCACGGCGCCGCTCCATAGTGTGCCTATCCAGCCCCACATATTTGTCCAGGGCGACCTCCACGACGACCTTTCCAGGATACTTGAACTCCGCGACCTTTGCAGCGAGTTCTGTGTCACAGTAGAGATATACTGTTGGTGGCTGCGGATTGAATGCTGCGAGGCTGAAAAAGAGTGTCTTAACATCGTCAATTGCTTTGTTCGTTGCGAGCGTAGCAATTAAGGATGGTTGTAAAGTTTTGAGGGGAGGAGGGGCACTCATTCTTTTCTTTAGAGAGACATGGGTCCTATGTTTTAGGCGAACATGCGATATGTGTAGAGGGACGCGACAGCCCCGAGCACCTGGCTCATAACGTAGAAGAGGTACTCCTGGTTCGTCAGGGAGCCCTTAAAGTACATGGCCGTGGAAATGGCGGGGTTGACGTGGGCGCCAGAGGTCTTGCCAATCATAAACACGATGAGGGCGAGCACACCGCCAATCATGAGTGCATTGCCGCCAGAGGCGAACACGGTGAGGACGAGGAGAAAGGTTCCGAGGAACTCTGCGAGGAGGGCCGTAGTATCGATCATCTTTTATATACTATGGTCTAAGGTTTTTCTACAGATTCCTATAAAAAGAGCTAGGGCCCCCATGGCACTCCGAAGAATAGAAAAAGAGCTGCAGGACCTTCAGAGGGACCCGCCGTCCAACTGTAGCGCCGGCCCTATTGGCGATGACCTTTTCAGATGGGAGGCGTGTATTTTCGGCCCAGAGGACAGCCCCTATACAGGCGGTGTGTTCAAACTCAGCATTCAATTCCCGGTAGAGTACCCGTTCCGAGCACCGCATGTGCAATTCAAAACACGGATTTTTCATCCGAACATAAATTCAGCCGGTCTGATTTGCCTGGATATTCTGAAAAAGGAGTGGTCGCCTGCACTAACAATATCAAAAGTGCTCTTGTCTATTTCAAGTCTGCTCACGGATGCGAATCCAGATGACCCTTTTGTCCCTGACATTGCGCGGCTCTATAAATATGACCGTCGGGCGTATGAAGAGGAGGCAATGCGCTGGACGCTCATGTACGCCACGCCGGATTTAGAGAGTGGGGGTGCGCGCAGAGACGATGACGCGACCACCTGTTCAGATTCTGAATAAAATATAATCATTAAATATAAATGAAACGACACACTGCACGTGCTTCACGGAGTCATACTACAAAGACGCGTAAGAGTGGTGTAAAAATGTCTGATACGGATAAAGCATATTTGAGTGAATATATGTCAGACCCTAAATTCAAACTTACGAAAGTTCTACATGGAAAAAAGGCTGTTGATGTTGCCTCCAAGAAGTTTTATCCGAATGATATGAAGGAGGGAAAAAAGTGGGCCAAGCAATACTCTAGTAATATCAAATCAACTGCTAAACTATATATTATTAAATTGGGACCCGACAAGACTGCTTATAAGTTTCTGATTGCAGGGAGTAAATAAGACAAATAATTTCGTGGCCCGCGATAGATAGGGGAGCCATAATCATGAAAAAAATATCAACCGCTTGGGGATTTGTCTTAACATGGGGATTCTTCGTACTCGTACTATTGCTTCTTCTCCAGGTAAAGTCGCTCACGGAGTATCCTCTTGTCCGCGCGCGTCTGGAAAGGATAGAGGCGTTTCAGAATGCGATTGCTGATGGACTCGCGAAGCCCTCCACAGCAGGGACGAACTTTGTTCCGCGCCCTGAGCCAGCTGGAGACGGTGTCTCTCCAGGAAATCCGGGTCTGAATGAGCCTCGTGCTCAGTTTAATCTGTTGGCGGATTGGCTACCCGGATTTGCACCGACACCGGCACCAAAGGACTTGGAGCCAGAGGACATTCTGAATGGTGCAACTTCTCCTATGACGGCTGCAGGACAGAACACCGATTTTTTGAATGCGCAGCGGTGTTTTGAGGGTGACTTCCAGACCCGTCTGGAGCGCACTGGAAATTACAGGCAACTGACGAACAACTATAAACGCGGTGACCCGAATTCGTGCACAGCGCCTCTGCAGAATCTGGTGCTTCCCTTTTATAAAGTGGAGCCGCTTCCAAATGAGGGCTGCATCGCAAGAGGAAATGCATAGAGGGATGCATATTTTAAATAGTGGCTTAGTAGATGGACAAGCAAGAAACCCGGCTTTGGAGAAAATTTGATAGATGTAGAACAAGAAAATGTTCTAGACTTATCAAGGAAAGAAAAAAGGAGTCAAATATATTTTTTAAAGAACAAAGTAAAAAGTGTACCCAAAAAAACGCGAAAGCATTTTACAATTGTTCTAATAAATTTTATAAAGGGTCTACCTTAGCAAAAATATCAAATAAACTCACAAAATGTGGTAAAAAGAAATGTTCTACTGAGAAGAAAAGACTCAATACATATCTAAAGAAAGACCTTGAAAAATATAAGAATGCATTGTATCTGTAGATTTCCTTACTGCACCTCTGCAGAATCTGGTGCATCGCAAGAGGAAATGCGTAAAGGGCATGGGCTTGACAAAAAAGAAATCTGCAGATTGTATCGGCAGATTTCCTTTTTTATACATGGCGGAGGGAGCCTATACAGTTGCCACAGCAACCGCATCGTCCTCCATAATCATGCAAACGGGGCCTGCACCCTCTTTTGTCACAACCACCTGTGGCTTTTGGGTTGCCCCCCGAGGCCGCGACGACTCAACAGGTGTATAAGACCCCGCCCGCGCCTTCTCAACATCGGCCCAGAAGCGGTCGCGCATCTCCTTCGTTCCCTCAAACCAGCTCCTATCACGTGCCACAGTTTCCGTATAGAGCTTACCAACCTTCCACGGGATGGTCTCAATGAGCTCTGCCCCTGCAGCTTCCGCTGCAGCCTTCTCCTCTTCAGTATACGCATAGCTCATGGGACAGCCTTCGTCCATTCGCTGAAAGAGCCACACATAGCCATCGGGCTTAACCGCCTCTCCAGAAAGCTCCGTCTGATGTTTCTGAATAGAGTCAATCTTCACCTCTACATAGTCGCATTCGCCGATACCAGTCACCTCCATCTGAATCTGCATCTGACACCAGTACTCAAAAGGGATGCCTTCACCGACTGTCCGACTAATCGGGCACTTGATTTCAATGAGACGGCCCACACGCCTCTCGTCTGTAGCAGCGACCACAAGACCATCGGGGCTCGCAGCGACAAAGGGGTCCAAAGGATGCAAGAGGCGCCCCGCCTCTAGAATTTGTGCCCCCCAGCGCGCAGCCAGCACCTGTTTCACGACAGGCTCAAAGCGAATCCCCCAGTCAAAGGGGCCCATCTCACACGTCATGCAGGCTAGGCGATTCGTCCTTGCCGTGGCGTCAATGGGCTCTGTAGGTAGCACCTTGCTCATTACGAGCTGACTCACAGCCCGCGGCGACTTATAGAGAGTTGCAAACTCCGATGCCGTCAGCACTTTTTTCCCCTGCAAATACCATTCAGAGGTCCTCTGGGGCACCTGCGGAAGACTCAAGAGGTGGTCCACATGTGCCCTGCGCTTCTCTGCAGGTTCAGCCGACCACCCCACGGCCGAAGCGCGAGCAAGAAAGGTCTCCATCACATCAAAAGCAATCCCTTTTACGATTTCAAAGCTCTGCTCCTCTTTTCTGCCCATTTCCAACTCCGATGACTTCACAGTGGCATCTATGGTGTCTTCCACAGTGGAAGACCAGCCTGTAAAGAGGGAGGGATGCGATGCTGCCGGTGTGGCAGAATCCGCCCAGCTCAAGAGGTCCGCGATTGGTTGAAACATTTCTCTGTGGGGCCTGATGCTTGTTGGAAACCAACCTACGGTCTGTTCCTTTTCCATTTCGTGTTTAGTCCGTCGTCCGCCCTTCTTATTATGTCTATGTGACTCCTTCTTAGGCACTGGGTCCGACTCGGGCTCGGGCTCGGAGCCCTCACGCTTGTGCTTGTTCTTGTGTCGGCGGCGGTGGCTGGGCCGCTCCTCCTCCGCTGGGGGCATTTGACCGCTTCCGGAACGTGACCGCATTCCTCTTCTCCAGCAATTGAAAAAGCACGTCGCCGGTGGCAGACTGATGCATGACAAGCGGCTTGATTTCACGAATCATTTCCGCATCGGCATCGTATTCAACGGCGGTCTTAGAGTTCAACATCTTTTTATCAAGGGCTTTCGTGAGAAGGGTGAGCAACGCAGTCCTCTCGGAGTCCTTCAGACCCCTCTTGTTTCCGAGGTCCTCTACAAAGGCACGCAATCTATTCAGGCGCAGACCTCTTTCCAGCCGATGCCACGGCTTCTTGAAAGCATTATCTGCCTCTGCCTGTATGATTCGCTGAATAGACTCGTTCATTGCAAAATCAATTGCATTGGAACTGATGTCATATGTCGCGGTGGACTTCCTAACTGTTCTATTACGAATGCTTGCCATTTCTATATATATATACGCGCTCGTCTCTTAGACCTCTGCCGCCACCGAGCTCAAAACAGAAAGAACGGTGTTTGAGCCTCCTATAGTAATATCCGCCAGACGCGCATTGAGTCCAAAGGGGTCCCCGCCGCTAGCAAAAAGGAACATGCGCCAGGCCTCCTTTAAAGTTCCTGTGCTTGGACCAGCGCAGCCACCAACCTCTTTCCATGTGTAGAAGTTCGCCAGCTCCTTGTCTGCTGCAGATACCTCTATAAAAACCAGGTCACCTCCCTTTGAGACCCGTGGCACCCCATACATCGTAATCTCATTCGCACTCATAAAGTCCACGGAGGCCTCTGCGGAGTCCTTGTGCCCTTTTGGTAGTTCAATCAAGTGTGTCCCATTCCTCTCCAGAAGAAGCCAGTATTTGCATATTGTGGCCGTAACAGGCTCTTTTATGAAGGGCACGATGTATACCATCGCGAAAACTGCTTAGTAAGCTAAGTCTCACATCTCTTTAGACAGAGGTCCCCTCGTGCCCTCAATGTTTAATCCAAATCAATATGCTGGACCGGTCCGTATACCGCCACCTTCTATGCAAGTACGAGTCCGGCAAGAGGTCTTTCATAAAGATGCCATTAACGCACGACATGTTGAGGCGTGGCGGGCATCCGTCCCTATACCACAGGGCGAGTTCCTCACTGTAAAGGACAACAAGGCCTTCACAGGCCGCGAAGCTTTCCAGCCACAGGCATATGACATGGCACCGCTAACGAGCCGCACCGATAGGCGCAACTATCGTCAATCACAACCCTTTCAAGTGAATGGCCCCTCTCTGGCAATGAACCCTTATTTTGACCGATATGACCCCACACGCGACCCGCGAAACATGATTCGTGAAATGCGCGGAGTTGTGACGGAAGACCCTGATGTGGACCGTGGCCTGGAGGAGTCCCAGCGTCTGGTCGCACGCGGCTACATGAGCCGCTGGATGCCTGAAGGCTCATCTGAAGAGGACTTGAAGATGAGTCTGCAGGCGTATGAAATCATGCGGCCCAAGATGGATAATATTCAGCGGGAATACAGGGGCGCCGGCGCGCCCCCCTCTGTAGACTCGCGCCCCTTTCAAATGAACACAAATGTGAATGGGCAGCAGCGAACCGCCAGCTACCAGGCCCCTGTACTGACGGAGCTTCCCAAAATCGGCTAGAGCTAATCAAAGCGCACCTCTACTTCGCACTCATGCTTCTGCATCACTTTAGAGTTGGGCTGTGCGCTTGACGATAGCCTCTTTCGCGTCATGCTTCTCACTGTAGAGGTGGTCTGGGCCGTGCCCGTGGTACTGACGGACGCCACCTTTCTCGCCTTCTGAAGTTCCCGAGCATTGGCGTTCATCGCAGTCTCAATGCGCGGAAGATTCATTTGTATGTAGTTGAGCACCCCCTTTTCAATCGCCCAGCGAAAGAAGTTCAGTTTCCCCACCGTGGTCTGGAAAAGGGGGTAGCCAGGAATCTGGAACATGATTCTTTCACGGCGGCAAAAGGGGTCAAAGAGTTTTTTAGAGTAGGCCTTGAGCTGGGATTTGTAGTTTGTGTAGACTAGAAATTCTTGCCCATTCAGAATATACGAAATATTGTGTTGTTTCGCATAGTTCGTCACGAACCAGTCAATGAGACGCAGGGAAATTTGCGATGTGCCCTCAAGGAGCTGCAGAATCTCGGTCTTGTCGTCGCGGCCTGCATAGAAGCGCTGTAGACTGCTAATAATCAGTTCCTGTTTGCAGTGTATCTTGCGACGCCTCGTTTGGGGGTCAGGGTCCGCTTGCACGATAGGGAGTTCACTTAACACATCCATGTGTGGCAATCAGTCTGAAAAAGGAAGATGCGGCGCGTCTTAGGCCACCTCGTCCTAAACACTTATTTTGCAACGATACAATAAGGAAGATGAGTGGACCGCCACCCGGATATAATCCAGCAGAGACAACACTACAGGGGGGAACATCAGTGCCGATTCATGCGGTACAAGGGGGCGGCGGGGCTATGCAGACGGACCCCTCGCAGACCCTTCTACAGGGCGGTGAATCTGCTACTATTCACCCTGTACAGGGTGGTGGTGAGCCACTCAGTGAGACGCGCTTGGCTCTGCAGAAGAGCGCCCCTCTTGCAACACAGCGCCTTTTGGATATACCTGCTGAAGAGGGGGTCGGTATAGGTGATGCCATTATAAGCGAGCCAACCACGATTCGTGGGATTCTGAAAAATGATGCAATTCACGCTGCAAGCAGCG
>Ga0209972_10004326_pt1 | contig 10763 bp, 10 predicted proteins | sample NOAtaG_7_FD_187302 | JGI IMG/M metagenome (GOLD analysis project Ga0209972, IMG submission 187302) | Freshwater lake microbial communities from Lake Erie, under a cyanobacterial bloom - NOAA_Erie_Diel1S_2200h metaG (SPAdes) (version 2) | ecosystem: Environmental > Aquatic > Freshwater > Lake ...
TGAGAAAAATGATGATGCCAAGCTTTGCGGAGATGAACCACTGGAAATCAAACAAGCCTTCCCGGAAGTGCCTGTGGTGGTTTGTGAAAACCGTTTGAACGGCATTGCCTTTATTGAAAAACAATTTCCTGCGTGCAGGCTCGTGCTGCTTGATGATGGTTTTCAGCACAGGCAATTGAAACCCGGACTTGCCTGGATATTGATGGATTATCAGTCCCTTCTCAAACCAATGCAATTGCTGCCACTGGGACGCTTGCGTGAACCCTTATCTGCTCTCAAGCGAGCTCATTTTCTTATCATCACCAAATGTCCTGATGATTATGATATGAATCTGTCCCGAGAAAAAATAATTCCAATTAAAATTCCAATTATTCACAGCAAAATCGGTTATGTAAATGCCCTTGTTCATGCAAGCAATAATCATGATACCATCGGGCCTGAGGCGCTTAAAAACCACATCGTATATTGCATCAGCGGAATTGCCAATCCTGATGCGCTCCATCAGTATCTGAAAAAAGTTAGCAGGAAACTCTATGCCCTCACCTATCCGGACCATCATGGATACAACAAAAAAGATGAAGCTAGATTTTTACAACTGCATAAAAATGAAGCTGCACAACATGTATTTGTATGTACACAAAAGGATGCAGTAAAACTGAAAAAGTTCATGGAGCAAAATCCGGTATTTCCCTTGTATGTGCTTCAGGCTTCGGTGGAGTTTGCGCAACAAAATGATACCTTCGCACTCATCAAAAACATTAGAGACTATGTTGGAAAATATACAGGAGACGGCCAGTTTTCTTAAAACCAAAACCGAAAACTTTGCTCCCTTGGCAGGAATCATTCTGGGTACAGGCTTGGGAGGACTTGTAAAAGAAATTGATATACGGTATTCCATTCCCTATGACACCATTCCCCATTTCCCGGTTTCAACGGTGGAAGGGCACTCCGGCAGGCTCATCTTCGGAATGCTTGGCGGAAAGCCGGTGATGGCTATGCAGGGTAGATTTCATTACTATGAGGGATATCCCATGAAGCAAGTAACTTTTCCGGTGAGGGTGATGAAGTTCATGGGCATTCAGTATCTGTTTGTCTCTAATGCCAGCGGAGGGGTAAATCCCGATTTTGAAATCGGTGACTTGATGATCCTGAGTGACCACATCAACCTTTTTCCCGAAAGTCCACTGCATGGTAAAAACATGGATACTCTGGGCCCTCGTTTTCCCGACATGAGCGAAGCCTATGACCATACACTGATTGAAAAAGCAAAAACAGTGGCTGCCTCACTGAATATAAAGGTACAAACAGGCGTATATGCCGGTGTGAGCGGGCCTTGTCTTGAAACGCCTGCTGAGTACAGATATGTTCGGAACATTGGTGCAGATGCTGTGGGTATGTCAACTGTTCCGGAGGTAATTGTTGCCAGACACATGGGTATTCCGTGTTTTGCCATCTCAATCATCACAGACCTGGGTGTACCCGGAAAAATTGTCAAGGTAACCCATCAGGATGTGCAGGAGGTGGCCTCCAAAGCAGAACCGCTTATGACGAGTGTGATGAAGCAGATGGTTACCGAGCTTTGAAGCCACCGCTCACAGGTAAAGAAGTAACCTCATGCGAGCAAGCGCCATAATCGGCTGCGAGAGCATTCTTTTTAAAAGGAAAACATATTTATAAATCAAAAACAAAAGCAGACGCCTACTGTTTTTGTACCTTCAACGCAGCAATAATTTGTTTACATGAAGTGCAGAGCCCACCTGATTACCATTGGCGATGAGATTCTCATTGGTCAGGTAGTGGATACCAATGCCTCACATATTGCGGCAAGCCTCACTGCTGCCGGTGTTAGCGTGGTTGGCAAAACATGTATTGGCGACCGTGCTGATGAAATCCTGGCAGCACTCAATCGATTGTGGGAACAAAATGATTTGTTGGTGATTACCGGCGGACTTGGTCCCACCAACGACGACATCACAAAAAAAACCCTCCTCCGATTTTTTAATGACACACTTGTTCACCACGGGCCTACGCTGGACCACATCCGTCAGTTGTTTCGATCCTTCGGTCGGGAAATTAACGATGCTCAGTATGGACAGGCCATGTTGCCATCCACCTGCAGGGTATTAAAAAATGTGTTGGGAACCGCTCCGGGCATGTGGTTTGAGCGAGAGGGCAGAGTCATGATTAGTTTGCCGGGAGTACCTTATGAGATGAAAGGGATTTTGGAAAAAGAAGCATTACCACTTATTACTTCTCACTTTGATTTGCCATTTATTTCCCAGAAAACCTTGCTCACCATGGGGCTTGGAGAATCCTATATTGCCGAAAAGATAAAACATGTGGAGGATCAGCTGTCTTCAGATGTTTCTTTGGCTTATTTGCCCCATGTCAGCGGAGTAAGACTGAGGGTGAGTTGCACAGGAAACAGACTGGAAGCGACGGAAAAGGTAGAACAGGTTATCAATCAAATGGAAGAGATTCTCTCGCACTGGGCATTTGGTTACAACGAAGAAACACTGGCGGGAGCTGTTTTAAAAAAATGCCGAGAGCTGAATGTGCATATTTCCACAGCTGAGAGTTGCACCGGAGGATATATGGCCCAGTTGATTACCGGCGTACCGGGTGCATCCGCGCATTACAAAGGAAGCATCATTGCCTATGATGAAGAATGCAAAGTCAGCCTTCTGGGCATTCCGCAAGAAATGATAAATACATTTGGTGTGGTAAGCAAAGAAACGGCTGAGGCAATGGCAGCAGCAGTGGCCCGCTTAACGGGAGCACACATGGGTATTGCTACCACGGGAGTAGCCGGTCCAAGCGGAGGAACTGAAGAAAATCCTGTTGGCACTGTTTGGATTGCGATATGGTACAAGGGCAAGATCCACAGTAAAAGATGGCAGCTGGGTGAACAGCGTTCAAGGGTCATAGAGAGGGCATCTCTCACAGGGCTTATAGAAGCATACAGGATATTAAATACACATCATACATGAAAATATACACAAGGACAGGCGACAAGGGTCAGACCTCCTTGCTGGGAGGCAGCAGGGTTGACAAGCATCACATCCGTATAGAGAGTTACGGTACGGTTGACGAATTAAACTCCTGGTTAGGAATGCTGGCTTGCAGTTTATCAGGTGAGTCAGAGCGCAGCGTGCTTATCAGGATACAAGATCGCTTGTTTACCATGGGATCCAGATTGGCCATGGAGCGTGAAACGAACATCAAACTACCCGGCTTAAAGCAGGATGATGTAGATTTTCTGGAGAAGGAGATAGACCGCATGGATGGTGTTTTGGAACCCATGCGTAATTTTATTTTACCCGGCGGTCATCCGGTTGTTGCGCAGGTGCATATTGCCCGTTGTGTATGCAGGAGAGCAGAACGCTGCATCATGCGCTTGAACAGCGAAGAAAAGGTAGAGGAGATACTCATTCAATACATCAACAGACTGAGTGATTACCTGTTTACCCTTGCGAGATATGAATCACTGCAGGTAGGCGCATCTGAACACGCCTGGGTGCCTGAGAAGTGAAGGAATAAATACTTGAAAAAAAACTTTGAATAAGTATCTTTGACATCCTTTTAAAGCGAGAGCATTGAATACTTTGGAAAAAGAGCATTGGACGGAGACAATTACACCTAACAGTGGAATTTTTGAATTGAGGCTTAAAGAATTGTGGCGCTACAGAGATTTGATTCTACTTTTTGTGCGCCGGGATTTCATCGCCACCTACAAGCAAACGATTTTGGGGCCTTTGTGGTTTTTCATCCAACCCATCTTTACTACTTTGGTTTTTACACTGGTATTCGGAAAAATTGGGAAAATGGGACCGGAAGGTGTTCCTGTTTTTCTCTATTATATGTCGGGTATCATACTTTGGACATATTTTTCTGATTGCTTTCTCAAGACTTCAAGCACCTTTATCGACAATCAGAACCTTTTCGGTAAGGTTTATTTTCCCAGATTAACTGTTCCGCTCAGCATCGTCATTTCCAACCTCATCAAATTTGGTATTCAAATGGTATTGTTCTTGGTTTTATGGATCATACAATACAGTAAGGGTTTGGTGCATATTCAGATAAGCATTCTTTTATTTCCGTTTTTATTGATTCTAATGGCGGTTTTGGGTATGGGCTTCGGGCTGATAATTTCAGCTCTCACCACCAAATATCGAGACCTTCGTTATTTGGTGCAGTTTGGGGTTCAGTTGCTGATGTATCTCACTCCGGGAATTATTATGCGCTATGAATCCATTCAGCGTCAGTTCCCTAAATTCGTTTGGATAGCCGACATCAATCCTTTGTTTCCCATTGTTGAGTCATTCAAACATGGATGGCTTAGTGCGGGCACTCTTCAAATAATTCCACTGCTCTTATCTGCTTTGGCATCCGTCCTCATTCTTTTGGCTGGAATTGCCATTTTCAATCGGACTGAGCGAAGCTTTATGGATACGATATGAGTAAGTCGGGAGAATTTGCTATTCAGGTTGAGAACCTCAGTAAGATGTACCGTTTGGGCAGCATCAGTTCCGGAACCATTTCCCAGGACTTGAATATTTTTTGGCATCACCTACGGGGAAAAGAAAATCCTTATTTGCGGATAGGAGAAAAGAATGATCGTACTGCTGAAGGTGGTAGCGACTATGTGTGGGCATTGAAGGACCTTAGTTTTAATGTAAAAAAGGGAGATATTCTGGGAGTAATTGGAAGCAATGGTGCCGGAAAAAGTACCCTCTTGAAAATCCTCAGCAAGATTACTGCGCCCACTTCCGGAAAGATAACCATTGATGGTAGAATCGCCAGCCTGCTTGAGGTTGGGACTGGATTTCATCCAGAACTTACAGGAAGAGAAAACATCTTTTTAAATGGTGCCATCCTCGGAATGAGTAAGGTAGAAATTAAAAGGAAACTGGATTCCATTGTGGAGTTTTCGGGTTGTGTGCGATATATTGACACTCCTGTAAAGCGTTACTCTTCGGGTATGTCTGTGAGACTAGGTTTTGCCGTTGCAGCCTTTTTAGATCCGGAGATAATGGTAGTGGATGAAGTGCTGGCTGTAGGCGATGCAGATTTTCAAAAAAAATGTCTGGATCGGATGTCGGAGCTGAGTCATGCCGAAGGGAGAACCATTTTGTTTGTGAGTCATAACATTTCTGCAATCCGTGCTTTATGCAACAATGCGATCGTATTGGATCGCGGAACACTTGCCTATAATGGGAATGTAACAGATTCCATCGAGTATTACCTCAACATGAACCGAAGCTCAGGCATCATCAATCCAGATGGTGATGAACTGAAATTAAAGCAGGTTGTTATCGGCAATCAGGATAAAGAGACCAATGCTTTGGAATACGGAGATACCCTTGTAGTTTCTCTTCATTTTTATTCTGAAAAGGAATGGGACAAACCGTATTTCTGGTGCGGGATAAAAAGCCGGTTTGGAAGCCTGATTGGCGCCAACGGATTGCTTGATGGCATTAAGGCAAAAAAAGTTTCCGGGGACTTTACAGTCACTTTTAAGTTTCCCAATCTTAAATTACTTCCACAGGATTATACTGTTTCATTCGGATCTCGTGCCTCCGATGGCCACACCTTTTTGATGACCAGTATGGAGATTGGTAGTTTCTCTTTTGTAACGCCTGTGCAGGAATTAGGAATGAACGGTCCATTGGCTGAAATGCTGGCAAAAGAATCTGCTCCCGTATTAACCCCATACGAAATTTGGATTAACGACAATTTATTGGCAACTTTCGAACCACACAAGAGATAATGGAAAGCATATTAATAACAGGTGGAACGGGCTCTTTTGGAAAGGCTTTTGTAAAAAAAATTCTCCAAGAGTACCCTCAGGTAAAACGATTGGTCGTTTACTCCAGAGACGAACAAAAGCAGTTTCATATGGCGCACGAGTTTCCCAGCGACAAATACCCTGCTATGCGATATTTTATTGGAGACATAAGAGACTATGAACGGCTTAAGATGGCATTAAAAGGGATTGATACGGTGGTTCATGCAGCGGCCATGAAACATGTTCCGATTGCTGAATACAATCCTATGGAATGTATTAAAACCAATATCATTGGAGCAGAAAACATCATCAATGCTTGCCTTGATTCTGATGTAAAAAATGTTGTTGCCTTGTCTACGGATAAAGCTGCTGCACCAATCAATTTATACGGCGCCTCTAAGCTCGCGAGTGACAAACTTTTTATTGCCGCCAACAATATCAAAGGTTTTAAAGACATAAGATTTTCTGTAGTGCGTTATGGTAATGTAATGGGCTCGAATGGATCTGTTATTCCTTTTTTTCTTAAGATGCGTGAAACGGGAGTACTTCCAATCACAGACCCTACCATGACCCGATTTAATATTTCACTTGACGAAGGTGTTGACATGGTGCTTTTTGCTTTAAAAAATGCCTGGGGTGGAGAATTGTATGTACCTAAAATTCCCTCTTACAAAATAACAGATGTAGCAACCGCTATTGCTCCTAAATGTGAACAAAAGGTGGTAGGCATAAGGCCAGGTGAGAAAATTCATGAGGAAATGATTACTGCATCTGATTCATACAGCACTTATGATCTTGGTAAATACTATGTAATATCACCACAGGTACCGAGCTGGAAACTTGCTGATTTCATCGATTATCACAAACCAATCGCTGTTACCCACGGATTTTGTTACAACTCCGGAAATAATACTGAATGGCTGAGTGTGGAAGACATTCGCAATCTTATCAGACTGCATGTAGATCCTGAATTTTCAGAAAAGTAAAATGAAACCCATCCCATACGGAAGACAATACATAAGTGAGGAGGATATAAAGGCAGTGATAGAGACATTGCAATCTGATTACCTCACACAGGGTCCGAAAATTGCTGAGTTTGAAAAAGCATTTGCTGATTATGTTGGAAGTAAATACGCCGTTGCGGTTTCCAATGGAACGGCTGCACTTCACCTTTGCGCCATGGCAATGGATGTAAAACCGGGTGAAAAAGTAATCACCACACCCATCACTTTTGCCGCTTCGGCAAATTGCATTCGCTATTGTGGAGCTGAAGTTGTTTTTGCAGATATTGACCCATCCACTTACCTACTTGACATAAACAAAGTTCGTGGGCTTCTTGAAGCTTCACCCAAGGGAACCTATGCAGGAATCATTCCTGTAGATTTCGCCGGAAGAGCGGTGAACCTAGAGCAATTCCGAATGCTCGCAAGTGAATTTAATCTTTGGATGATTGAAGATGCCTGTCATGCACCCGGAGCGTACTTTACAGATAGCAAAGGAAACAAGCAGTTGTGTGGCAATGGCAATTATGCAGACCTCGCCATATTTTCATTTCATCCGGTTAAACATATTGCCTGTGGAGAGGGAGGGATGATCACAACAAACGATGAGACGCTCTACAAAAGACTTTTGAAACTGCGTACACATGGAATCGTGAAAGACGATTCACAATACAGCAATTCTATAGACTTTGCAGGTGGCACAGATACCTATCCTCTTTGGTACATGGAGATGCAGGAACTGGGGTACAACTACCGGCTCACCGATTTTCAGGCAGCCCTTGGAAGCAGTCAACTTAAACGCGCAGACCAAGGATTAGAAAAAAGAAAGGAAATTGCAAAGAGATACAGCGATGCTTTTTCGGGAAAAGATTTTATCGTTGGTCAATCCGGAATAGTTGAGGGACATGCGTATCATCTGTATATCATTGAAGTAAATAATAGATTAGGTCTTTACAATTTTCTGCGGACCCAAGGAATTTATGCACAGATTCATTACATCCCTTGTCATCTGATGCCCTATTACCGGCAGCAAGGATGGAATGAAGGCGATTTACCACATGCAGAAACATACTACAGGCATTGCATCAGTTTGCCCATGTATCCTACGCTCACTGATACGGAACAAGACTTTGTGATTACACAAATTCTGGGTCATTATCATGAGTAATGTATGTATCATACCTGCCAGAGGGGGAAGCAAGCGTATTCCACGAAAAAACATTAGAGATTTTTGTGGTAAGCCTATTATCGCTTATTCCATTGAAGCTGCCATACAAAGCAATTTGTTCGAAGAAGTAATGGTATCAACAGATGACGCAGAAATTGAAAAAATTGCATTAAAATTTGGAGCCAAAGTACCATTCTTAAGAAGTTTAAAGAACGCTGATGATTTTGCCACTACTGTGGATGTTTTAACAGAAGTTATCGGACAATATAAGAGCGCAGGTAAAGAATATAACACCTTATGTTGTTGCTATCCTACAGCTGCATTTGTTACATCTCAGAAATTGAGGGAGGGCTATGAACTATTAAATATCCAAAATGCAGATGCCGTTTTTCCGGTTGTGGAATACAGCTATCCCATTCAAAGGAGTGTAATGATGGATAATGATCATCGGGTTTCCATGAAATGGCCGGAATTTATACATGCGCGCTCACAGGATTTAGAAAAATCTTATCATGATGCAGGCCAATGGTATTGGGTAAAGATTGATTCACTTTTGCAGAATAAAAGTTTATTTACAAAAAACACTTTTGGTGTTTCTCTTGGTCATTTGGAGGTGCAGGATATCGATAATGAATCAGATTGGCGCATAGCAGAGATAAAATATGAATTCCTACAAAGCCTTACATAAGCAAATTTTCACCCTGGGTGAGTATTCACTCGTTCCGATTCGCTTCGAGGACAGGATGGACATCATGAAATGGCGCAATGAACAAATTTATCATTTGCGGCAGAATAAACCTTTGGCGAAGGAAGATCAAGATGCCTATTTTGAAAATGTAGTAGCAAAATTGTTTGATCAGGAAAAACCTCAACAAATACTTTTTTCATTACTTCGATCCGGAGAATGCATTGGTTATGGTGGACTTGTACATATAAACTGGATCGACCGACATGCAGAGATTTCTTTCATTATGAATACCTCCCTTGAAAAGGAAGAATTTCACTCTATCTGGGGAACCTATCTGAATATGATAGAAGAAATAGGATTCCTGGAGATAGGATTACATAAATTGTTTGTTTATGCGTTTGACCTTAGGCCCCATTTATATGAAATGCTTCAGGAGAACAAGTATTTTTTGGATGCACGATTACAAGAACATTGCCTATATAACGGCAAGTTTATTGATGTTATCATTTATTCCAAGATAAAATGAAAATCGGCGTTCTTTGCTCAGGTAATTTAGGGATGAAAGTGTTGGAAAAAATATTTAATGAATTTTCTATTGCTTTTGTGTTGACCGATTCTAAGTCAGAAAGTATTTTATCCTTTTGCGACAAGCATGCCTTGCCTGTATTCAAGGGAAATCCAAGAAATGGAAATTGCAGAAACTTTTTACATGGAAAAGAATGTGAAGTATTACTATCGGTAAATTATCTTTTTTTGATTGATCAAGATTTGATTGAATTCCCCAAAAAATATGCAATAAATGTTCATGGGTCACTCCTGCCAAAGTACCGAGGACGAACCCCGCATGTTTGGGCCATAATTAACAACGAGAAAAAAACAGGTATTTCAGCTCATTTGATAGATATTGAGTGCGATGCAGGTGACCTCATTGAGCAGGTGGAGGTTGAAATTGAACATAGCGACACCGGTGCATCCATTTTACAGAAATACGAAATTTTATATTGGCCACTTGTTCAAAAGACACTTCGGAAAATTCAGGAAGAAGTCTTAATAACGACACCACAGAATCACACAAAAGCAACATATTTCGGCAAAAGGACTCCCGATGATGGAAAAATTGATTGGAGTTGGCAAAAGGAGCGTATTTTCAACTGGGTTAGGGCACAGGCACATCCATATCCAGGCGCATTTACTTATCTGAATGGAGAAAAATTAATCATTGATTCAATTTCATTTACTGATGATGGCTTCAATGATGAAATACCAAACGGAAAGATGATGTCTATCAATCCCTTAAAAGTAAAAACCCCTAATGGGGTAATCAAAATTGAGAAATACCGCGGAGAATTGGAAATAAACGAACAAACAAAAATTGTTTTAGGATGAACATCAGTAATTACCTCATCAACGCTGAATCACCATGTTTCATAATAGCTGAATTATCAGCAAATCACAATGGAAGCATTGAAACAGCTATAGAAACGATTCGTGCCGCCAAAAGGGCAGGCGCAGATTGCATAAAACTGCAGACATATACTGCTGATACATTAACCATTGATTCATCTCAAAAAGATTTTATCATCAATTCAGGATCAATCTGGGATGGAAAGAATTACTATCAACTATACCAGGAAGCATATACTCCCTGGGAATGGCATGAAAAATTGTTTCAGGTTGCAAAAGAAGAAGGGCTTGTATGTTTCTCTTCCCCTTTTGATAAAACTGCTGTGGATTTTTTAGAAAACCTGCATGCACCGGCATATAAAATTGCATCATTTGAAATCAGCGATATCCCGTTGATAGAATATGTAGCGTCCAAAGGAAAACCTGTGATTATTTCCACAGGTATTGCTACTCTCGAAGATATTGAACTTGCCCTGGATGCTTGTTACAGGATGGGAAACAAGGATATCGCACTTCTAAAATGTACTTCCAGCTATCCAGCTCCTGTAGAAGAAGCAAATATGGTGATGATAAAAGATATGGCAGAGCGATTCGGTGTAATTACAGGTCTATCAGATCATACCATGGGTAGCACCGTGCCGGTGGTAGCTACCTGTTTTGGTGCTAAAATCATTGAGAAACATTTTATTTTAGACCGTTCCATCGGTGGCCCCG
>Ga0209972_10004327_pt1 | contig 10763 bp, 7 predicted proteins | sample NOAtaG_7_FD_187302 | JGI IMG/M metagenome (GOLD analysis project Ga0209972, IMG submission 187302) | Freshwater lake microbial communities from Lake Erie, under a cyanobacterial bloom - NOAA_Erie_Diel1S_2200h metaG (SPAdes) (version 2) | ecosystem: Environmental > Aquatic > Freshwater > Lake ...
CCAGCCACTCGCCGCGCGGCGAGAGCCGGCCAGCGCGGCCAGCCCACCGCTCCGCTGTCTGACCGTCGAGGCCGCGAAGGGGGTGAGCAAACCGCGCCGACAGCTGATCGAGGCGCGCGCAATCGCCGCGCTCATCCGCCAGATGCTCGCGGAGCAGATGCCAGTGCACGACCGCGCCACGGGCGCGATGCGCCCGATCACTCCGGCCGACATCGCCATCATCTCGCGCACCTGGCGGCCGCTCGACGCATTTGGCGAAGCCCTCAGCGCCATCGACATCCCCACGGCCAATATGGGTGGTGGCGATCTTCTCCGCACCCGCGAAGCAATGGACCTCGCGGCAATGGTTCGGTTCCTGGCCAACCCGGAGGATGATCTGGCGCTGCTGGCGATTCTGCGCAGCCCCTTCTTTGCCATCAGTGACCGGGCGCTCCAGCACGAGGCCGAGCGGCGGGTGAAGGGGGTTGGCTGGTGGAGCCTGCTCACGTCGGCCATCCGGCCCGAACTAGCAGAGGCGGCCGATATTCTGCAGAGACTGCTCGACCAGCGCCAGACGACCGGGGCGGAGATGCTGCTGCGACAGGCTGATCGGCTGACCGGTTACTCGGCGGTGCTGGCCGGGCTGCCGAATCGCTCCCGCCGCCTTGCCGACTGGCAGGCTTTCCTCGAACTGGTGCGCGATGAGGAGCGTGCCGTCGGCGGAGACATCTTCGCCCTCTGGCGTCGTCTCCGGAGACTCCTCGACCGGGAGATCGCCCTTCCCCGCCCGTCGATCGAGGCCGGACAGGCGGTCTCGCTGCTGACGATCCACGCCGCGAAAGGGCTTGAATGGCCGGTGGTGATCGTTCCCGATCTGAGCAGCGGGCGCGGCGACAACGACCGTCTGCTGTTCTTCGATCCGCAGCTCGGGGTGGCCTTCCGCATCCGGACGGACGAGGCGGACGAGAAGGGGGATCTTCCGGTTCTCTACGCCTCGCTCGTCGCCGCGCAAGAACAGCGGGAGCTGGCCGAGTCGCGGCGTCTGCTCTATGTCGCCCTGACCCGCGCGCGCGATCAGGTCATCCTCTCGGCGGCCGATCGACAGGGCGGACTGCTCGATCAACTCATCCCCGGACTTGAAGCCGCAGGGGTCGTCATCGAGACCGTCGGGGGTGAGTCCGGCGCCTGAACGGCTGGGCATCCACTAATTGTCGCATGAGTTCATCGCTCGATCGCCCTGCTCAGAGCCATACCTGTCCCACCTGTCCCACCAGCCCACCTGAATCAATTAAACGAAAAAGTGACCTTCCAAATGCCCACCGGCTGAATATCCAGCGCCGGGTTGACGGATCGAATCTCATTCGTTACGCTCTTCGTACGAAATTATTGACTGACAGAATTCATTCCATCAATCTGCACTGCGATCATTCATTGTGTGACCATTGTCCAAGGCTGTTCCCGCTGCGGGGGAACTGATCGAGTGTATGACCGAACAATCCGACAAAAGACCCTGGCTGCTCGAAAACGAGTACGAGATTGGCGACTTCTTCGATGAGATGTTCACCGCCTCGGGTGCGCCGCACAGCCACTATGAAGCGATCTATGAGCAGCTCCGCGAGCTCTCCCGCGAATCGTTCGAAGAGCGGCGTCGCCAGGCGAACATCTCCTTCCTCTACCAGGGAATAACCTTCACTGTCTACAACAAGGACGAGGAAGGGATCGAGCGGATCTTTCCCTTCGACCTGATTCCACGGATCATTCCCCATCACGAGTGGGACTATCTGGAGCGCGGCCTGACGCAACGGGTGACGGCGCTCAATATGTTCCTGCACGACATCTACCACGATCAGCGAATCATTCGTGAAGGGCTCATTCCACCCGAGCTGATCTTTGGCGCAAAGCATTTCCGGCGGGAGATGATGGGGATCCATCCGCCGCGCAATGTCTATGCCCACATCGTTGGCAGCGATCTCGTCCGTGATCGGAACGGTGAATACCTGGTGCTCGAAGACAACCTCCGCTCGCCGTCCGGCGTCAGCTATATGCTCGAGAATCGCCAGGCCATGAAGCGGACCTTCCCGAACCTCTTTCAGAAATATGAAGTGCGGCCGAATGAGCACTATCCGCAGGAGCTGCTGGCGACGCTCCGTTCGGTGGCGCCGCACGACATGCCCGATCCGACGGTCGTCCTGCTCACCCCCGGAATCTACAATTCAGCCTATTTCGAGCATACCTTCCTCGCCCGGCAGATGGGGATCGAGATCGTCGAGGGGCGCGACCTGGTGGTGCATGACAACCACGTCTACACGCGGACGACGCGCGGTCTCAAGCCGGTCGATGTGATCTACCGCCGGATCGATGACGAGTTTATCGATCCGCTCTCCTTCAACCACGACAGCATGCTCGGCGTCTCCGGGCTGCTCAACGCCTACCGGGCCGGCAATGTTACGCTGGCCAACGCCATCGGCACCGGAGTGGCGGACGACAAGGCGATCTACGCCTTCGTCCCGGAGATCATCCGTTTCTACCTGAGCGAGGAGCCGATCCTGCGCAATGTCCCAACCTACCTGGCGATGCGCGATGAGGATCGTCGTTACATTCTCGACCATCTCGACTCCCTCGTCGTCAAGTCGGTCAACGAGAGCGGCGGATATGGAATGCTGGTCGGGACGCAGTCGACGCGGGCCGAGCGTGAGCGCTTTCGTGAGCTGATCGAGAGTGCGCCGCGCAACTTCATTGCGCAGCCGACGATCAGCCTGAGCCGCCATCCAACATATCAGGATGGTGAGTTGTATGGCTGCCACGTCGATCTCCGCCCCTACATCCTCTGCGGTGAAGAGGTGCGACTGGTTCCCGGTGGACTGACACGGGTTGCCCTGCGGAAGGGTTCGCTGGTCGTCAACTCCTCCCAGGGCGGCGGCAGCAAGGACACGTGGGTTCTGGGTAAGTAGGCGCACGGTGGTCGCTGAAGAACGAAGGACAGGCAATAATCTATGTTATCTCGCGTAGCAGATGCACTCTACTGGATGTCGCGATATGTCGAGCGGGCCGAAGATATCACGCGCATTCTGACCGTCAATTTTCATTCCCTGCTCGACGCTCCGGTCGAGGCGGCGGAGGCCGCCTGGCAGCCGATCATCGCGATCACCGGTGACGAAGAGCGCTACCGCCAGTGTTATCAGGAGTACAGCGCCCGGAACGTCAGTGAATTCCTGCTCTGGAATCCACTCAATCCGAATGCGGTGACAACCTGCATCACGCTGGCGCGGGAGAATGCCCGCAGCGTCCGCGAGCAGATCAGCAGCGAGATGTGGGAGAATCTGAACCGGCTCTACTTTCTGGTCCGTGATCTCGACCGTGAGGAGGCGAGCCGCAGCGGCCCATACGAGTTCTTTGATCAGATTCGTTATGGTTCGTGGGCCTTCCAGGGCATCACGGCCGAGACGATGACCCACGGCGACGGCTATGAGTTCATCCAGCTTGGGAAGATGATGGAGCGGGCCGACAAGACGATCCGGACCCTTGACGTCAAGTATGCCGCCGTCAATCAACTGACCGAGGGGCCGGAGGCCTCGCTGCAGCTGATCGTGCTGCTCCGTTCCTGCAGCGCTTTCGAGGCCTTCCGGAAGACTGGCGCATCGGTTCTCCAGTCAGGAAGGGTCGCGCAGTTCCTGCTGCTCGACCAGGAGTTTCCGCGGGCGGTCGGGTTCTGCCTCAACCGGGCTCTCCGGTCGATCAACTCGATCTCGGGCAATGTCGGTGGCGAGTCGATCCGCCAGCCCCACCTGCTCAACAATCCGCAGCGCCAGATTGGCCGCATCTGTGCCGATCTCGACTACCTCAATATCGAGGATATCCTCGATCACCGCATGCATCCCTTTCTCGATGGGCTGCTGCTGCGGATCAATCTGGTGGGCGACGAGATCACCCGCACCTTCTTCAATACCCAGGTGATTCTGCCGGGACGCGGCCAGCAGCCCGCCCAGCAGCAGCAACAGCAATAATTTTCCACGACAATCATAGATTCAAGATGAGACTACAGATCAGGCACACGACCGTCTTTCGTTACGCTGAATCGATCAACGAGGCCTACACCGAGATGCGGCTCCGCCCACTGGAGACCGCCGGGCAGCGGTGTTACCGCTTCTCACTGGTGACGGAGCCGCGTGGTGAAGTGATGAGCTATGTCGACCGATACGGGAATCAGGTCCACCATTTCGATACGCTGCAATCGCACGAGCAGGTCGTGGTCACGGCATCGAGCGATGTCGAGACGCCGGCCGCGTTCCGTCCGGAGTTTCAGGAACTGCCGCCGCTGGATCGGTACGATTTCCTCGCCCCGACCGATTATGCGCCGGAGAATGGGCGCATCGCGGAGTTCGCCCAGCGTTGCCTGGTGAAGGATGATCCGCACCAGACCGCGCTCGGGTTGATGGAGGCGATCTACAGTGGCCTGAAGTACGATCCGGGAGCGACGGATGTAAAGACGCGGGCCCCGGAGGTGCTGGAGCTGGGGCGCGGGGTGTGCCAGGATTTCGCCCACCTCATGCTTGCCGCGACGCGCAGCCTGGGGATTCCCTCACGATATGTGAGCGGATATCTCTACAGTCCGCAGATCGTCAGTGAGCGCAAGGAGGCGGGGATTGCCGTTCCGGACAACGCCGCCTCGCACGCCTGGATCGATGTCTACCTCGAGCAGCGGGGATGGGTCTCGCTCGATCCGACCCACAACTGTGAACAGTCCGACGAGTATGTCCGGGTGGCGACGGGCCGCGACTACGCCGATGTCCCGCCGACCCGCGGCATCTACAAGGGCTCAGCCAAAGAGCGTCTCGAGGTGCGCGTCGAGGTCCGCGCCGCCAACTGATCGATGCGTGGTGATGGGTGGTGAATCCCACCCATCACCGCCGAGTATTTTTCCCCAGCCGCCGCCAGCATCCCGCCGTTTTTGACCACCTCGAGACCAGATTCAAGCCCCGGAGAGCTCTCCGCCACCGGCACAATTATTGCGTTTTATTGCGTTGACGATATATCGCGGTGGCTGATCGGTTTGGAGCCACTCTGGGGGCGGAGGTTGAGATGATGAACGAGACGACAATGAAGGCAGATCAGCGGCCACCGGGGCGGGTCTGGATTGGCGCTGAGGAGTGCAAGGGATGTGGTCTCTGTGTCGAGGCCTGTCCAACCGGGGTTTTAAAGATCGGCGAGCCTTTCAATGGACGGGGATATCATCCCGCCATCTGGATTGGCAGCGGCTGCACGGGGTGTGGAGTCTGTTTCTATGCCTGTCCGGAGCCGGGAGCGATCAAGGTCTGGCAGGTTGGACCGGATGAAGCAGTGAGGTGAACATGGCTCCGGAACTGATCAAAGGAAATGAAGCAATCGTCAAGGCGGCCCTTCTCGCCGGATGCCGGTCATTCTATGGCTATCCAATCACGCCGGCGAGTGAGATCACCGAATCGGCGGCCCGCTACTTTCCGCGGGCGGGAGGCACCTTTCTCCAGGCGGAGAGCGAGATTGCGGCGATCAACATGGTCTACGGCGCAGCGGCGGCCGGGGAGCGGACGATGACCGCCTCCTCCGGACCCGGGATCAGCCTCATGCAGGAGGGGATCTCATACCTGGCCGGAGCCGAACTGCCCTGTGTCATCGCCGACATCACGCGGGGCGGCCCCGGGCTCGGCAACATCGCGCCGGAGCAGAGCGACTACAACCAGGTCGTCAAGGGTGGAGGGCACGGCAACTACCAGACGCTGGTGCTCGCCCCGAACTGCGGCCAGGAGATGTGCGATCTGACGATCCAGGCCTTCGCGCTGGCCGATCGCTACCGCAATCCGGTCGTCGTCATGACGGATGGGGTGATCGGGCAGATGATGGAGCCGGTGGAGTTTCCCCAGCCGGTCGGACTGCTTCCGGAGCGGCCCTGGGCCGTCGCCGGAACCGCCGCGACCCGCCGCAACCTGATCAGCTCATTCTTCATGGCGGCGGAGGATCTCGAGGCACACCAGCAACAGCTCGAGGAGAAGTATGCGGCGGCGCGCCGCGCCGAGATCCGCTACGAGGAGTACCTGACGGCCGACGCGGAACTGATCGTCATCGGCTATGGAATCATCTCCCGCCTGCTGCGGTCGGCCGTCGACCAACTGCGGGCCGCCGGGCGGCGGGTCGGACTCTTTCGTCCGATCAGCCTCTGGCCATTTCCGGAAGGGGAGCTGGCCCGCCTGGCATGCCGGGAGCGGAGTTTTCTGGTGGTCGAGATGAGCCACGGGCAGCTGGTCGCCGATGTCCGACTCGCCATTAACGGGCGCCGCCCGGTCGACCTCTTCACGCGCGTTGGCGGGATCATTCCGACCGTGCCGGAACTGGTAAGCCGGCTGACCAAATCATTCGAGCCATTTGAGGTGAACCATGGAGACGAGAGTCTATCAGAGGCCGGCGAGCTTCTATGCCGAGTTTGACCGGAAACCGGTCGATCACCTGACAACCCACTACTGTCCGGGTTGCGGCCATGGCAATCTGCACAAATATATCGCCGAAGCGATCGATGAGCTGGGCATCCAGGATCGGACGATCTTCATCAGCCCGGTCGGCTGCGCGGTCTACGGCTACTACTACTTCGACGTCGGGAACGTCCAGGTCGCGCATGGTCGCGCTCCGGCAGTCGCCACGGCGATGAAACGGGCCCATCCAGACAGTGTGGTCATCAGCTACCAGGGTGATGGTGATCTGGCGGCCATTGGCGGCAACGAGATCCTGCACGCCGCCAACCGGGGTGAGAACATTACCGTCTTCTTCGTCAACAATGCGATCTATGGGATGACCGGCGGCCAGATGGCCCCAACGACCCTGCTGGGGCAGCAGACGACGACCACTCCCTTTGGGAGACTGCTCGAGAACGAGGGCTTCCCGCTGCGGGTCGGCGAGCTGCTCGCCGGGCTGGATGGGCCAACCTATATCGAACGGGTCGGACTTTACGACAACAGATCGCGGATGCGCGCGCGGCGGGCGATTCAGAAGGCGCTCCGCAATCAGGTCGAGGGGCGGGGCTTCTCCCTGGTCGAGATTCTCTCTCCCTGCCCCACCGGCTATGGACTTGAGCCGACGGCGGCCTGTGCGTGGATTCGTGACCATCTCGTGCCGCAGTATCCGCCGGGCGTCCTGAAGGACGTCTCAGCAGAGAGGGAGGGCTGGGTGCGCCGCCGCACGGAGGTCGATCCGGCCCGCCTCGCCGAGATCCTCGAACTCCATCCGGCCCGCAATGAAGAGACGACCAGACCCTTTCGCCGCCCGGGCAGTCCACTCACCTCGTCCCGGCCGGAGATTCGCCCGGAGATCAAGATTGCCGGGTTCGGCGGACAGGGGATCCTCTTCCTAGGCAAGGCGCTCGCTGAGGCGGGAATGCGCCACGGTTATCATGTCTCGTGGATCCCCTCCTATGGTCCGGAGATGCGGGGCGGGACCGCCAACTGCCATGTCATCCTCAGCGACGATCCGATCGGTTCACCACTGGTCTCCCATCCCGCGGTGCTCATCGCGCTCAATCGCCCCTCACTCGACCGCTTCGAGCCGGATCTCATCCCGGGCGGACTGCTCATCTATGACTCCTCACTGATCGATCGCGGGCCGCTCCGGACCGATCTGGAAGTCCTGGCCCTGCCGGCGACCGCGCTGGCCGTCGAAGCTGGCAGCGCTCGTGCCGCCAACATGGTCGCCCTCGGGGCGCTCCTTGGCCGGCTCGGCCTGCTCAATCAGGACGGAGTCCGCACCCTGCTTGGAGAGATGACCGCCGACCCGGCCCGCCTCACAACCAACCTCCGCGCTTTCGAAGCCGGGTTCAGGTTTGCCGGCTCCTGATCGGTCTCTCTGCGGCTCATTCGTGTTTTTCGTGGCGTAGATTCTTCCCGATCTTTTGTCCACGAAAAACACGAAACAGCCGAAAATCGTGCGCGAACCTGCCAGAGCCAGCAAACTAGATCGACAAACATATTCTCAACGGCGCCGCCCATGGCCATCGGGCAATCCGCCCGGGCCGCCCGCTTGCATCTCCGGCCAGTCTGGTCCAATAATCTGGACCGGTACACAACGGCAGACGCTTGACTGGACTTTGGATCATGATCAAAATCGGCGGCCTTGTTCGGGCATTCAATCAGATTCGGGCAACCCTGCAAACGGGAATCGCCGTGGCGGAACAGGATCAATTCCGGCGTCAGGTGCGCCAGATCATCAGGGAGGTCGAGGAGATCTGCGCCGGCCACGGCCACCCGTCACGGGTCCTGCCCGGGCCATCGCGCATGGCCTACCAGTTCCTGAAGAATATCGACCTCGACAATCTGCCGCTGCGCGATGAGACCTCACCAGGTGGGCCAACTGGTTCGCCCGAAGGTGGGCCGGTCAGCAGCGTCAGGATTCGCAATGTGGTGGGCATTGCCGAGAGCGTCTCCCGGCAAGTCTGGCTCAACCACAACCAGCTGGCCAATTCCCCGCCCCATTTCGCCGAGATGCTCGCCCTGCTTCGCCAGCACACGGCGACGATCGACGGGATCTGCCGTGAGCAGGGGCAGACTCCGGCGGCGCTCGAGGCGCGGACGCGGGTCGCTTACACCTACCTCAGTTTCGCCGCTGGCGAATCGAACATGCGCTCGATCCTCGCGGCGCTCGCGCGGGCAGCTGATGCCGCGCGCGGATACAGCTTTCCAGCAGGCCAGCCGCTCATGATCGATCTGCTGGGCATGAACTCGCTCTGGCGCTTTCGTCAGCAGAACAACGTACTGGTCCTGCGGGCCAGCCTTGGCTTTATCAATGCGGAGGCGGATATCTGGAGGGCGCTCCTCGCGACGATCTTTCGGCGCGGCAGCGTTCGTGAACGTCAGCAGATCACCGAGTTCACCATGAGCGAGGATTTCAGCGACATTCTCTTCGAGGTCGAAGCGCTCGCCGCGCCCCCAACGCCGGTCACCCGGGGGCGGGTCTACGACCTGGCGGAGAGCTTCGCGCGGGTCAATCAACTCTACTTTGCCGGCCGGATGGATCAACCGATCCTCTGCTGGAACCAAACCCTGACCTCACGCAAGTTCGGACACTACCAACCCTCGCGCGATACGATCATGATCTCCGTCAGTCTCGACAGCCCGCAGGTCTCGAGCCTGCTTCTCGACTTCGTGATGTACCACGAACTGCTCCACAAGCGGCACGGCTGCCAGGTTGTCAACGGCCGCCGGATCGCCCACACCGCCGCCTTTCGCGCCGACGAACGGCTCTTCAGGGATTGGCAGCGCGCCGAGCAGGAGCTGACCCGACTGGCGACCCGTCTGGCCAGCGGTCGCTGACCCCGGGAAGGTCTCAATTCCAGTTGTCGAGAAGCTGAATATCGCCGAGGACATTGCTGATGTAGCTGACGCTGATCACATCGCCACCCGGCTTGACTGAGATGCCCGGCACCCACTTCGCCATGACCCCCTTCAACTCCAGCAACATCTGGAGGCGATTCGTCCGCAGATCGAGGTGGCTCAATTGAAAACTATTACTCTTCTCGGCCGCCAGGGCAACGTAGATCCCTTTGGGAGTCAGATCCCAGTACCGACTGATGGTCTGGTCCTCCAATCCCAGGACCGGTGACTCCAGTCCACTCTCAAGATTCTTCTGCCAGAGTTGGTCGACCTTGGTGAAGTAGAGGGTCCGCCCATCCGCCGATTCAATCGGATCGCGCGATTGGGTCTCAGTGACCTTGATCGCCGCGCCGCCCACGACCGGAATCTTCCAGACCTGCGGCAGTCGACGCCGGTTGGAGACAAAGTAGATGAAGCGTCCATCGGCCGACCAGGAGGGCATATAACCCTCGGTGATCAGTCGGAGGTTGTTCCCGTCGGCATCGATCACATAGACATCCGCCGGGCCACTCTTGCGTCCATCAAAGACTATCTGTCGTCCATCGGGCGACCAGCGCGGACTACCAACCCCATCAAAATCGAGATTGGTCAATTGGAGAGGCTCGGTACAATCGTCTTTGGCGACCCATATCTGGTTGCGGCCCGTCAGGTTCGAGATGAAGAGCAGCTGCTTTCCGTTCGGAGAGAAGCGGGGATTCAGAAAGTTCCGCGAAGTGCCAATGCTGAAGACACTCTTTGAAAAAGAATTGAATCGTGAGTTAAGGTTCTTTGTGTTGGTATCGATCTTACAAGTCCAGCCCTGGCTGGGTTGATTGACCGCTCCCTTTCCCCGGTCGAGTGGCCAGACCTCAATCGTCGTGTTCTGTGAGTACTGGGTGAAGACGATCCTCTTCTGAAATGGGTGGACATCGAAACGGAAGATATCACTGACCAACGAATCGATCAGGACAGGGGTCGGTTCATCGATCTGCTGCCGCCAGAGCAGCATGACTCCGGAGCGACCGGAGAGGAAGAGAATCTCTTTCCCGTCGGCAGACCAGCGAAGATCGGCGATCACCATACGATCGGAGGTGATCTGCCGCTGTTTCCTGGTACGAAGATCGACCACCCAGATATCTCCATCGAAATCGCCGCGCCAGCGGATGAAGGCGATCGATTGGCCATCGGGTGAGAAGCGGGGCGTTGAATCGTACCGCCACTCCCCCGGTACCGGCTCGGTGAGCCGCATCCGCTCGGTGCCATCACTGGAGATGAGGTAGACCGACGAGGGGGTGTCGGGACTGTCCTCATCGATCACCGCCAGGTAGCGACCATCCGGCGACCAGTCGAGTCCGCCCCAGACCTTCGCAATCAGTTTTTCCCCGCCGCCACTCGTACTCGCAATCATTAAATCGGTCT
>Ga0209972_10004332_pt1 | contig 10759 bp, 3 predicted proteins | sample NOAtaG_7_FD_187302 | JGI IMG/M metagenome (GOLD analysis project Ga0209972, IMG submission 187302) | Freshwater lake microbial communities from Lake Erie, under a cyanobacterial bloom - NOAA_Erie_Diel1S_2200h metaG (SPAdes) (version 2) | ecosystem: Environmental > Aquatic > Freshwater > Lake ...
GCAAGGGTTGCATGCGGAAACCGGCTTGCAAATCCTCCAGAATTTGATCCAGGCGCTCCATTTGCTTGGGGTTATCACCGCACAGAAAAAGCCGGTAACCCTGTTCGGACAGCTCCCGACCCGTCGCAACCAAGCGGTCAAATTGCTTACGCATCACGGGTTGTTCCGCTGTACGAAAGGTCCATTTATAGGAAGGGCCCAGCCCATAGGCCGCTTTGGTTCGGGGGTCCTGTCCGCCGTCCGCTTCCAAAAGAACTCTTTTGAAGCCCATCAACAAATCAAACCACTCGTCCGGGCTGGTCAACCATCGCTGCAAATCATCGGGCACCCCGTTCCAGCGTTCTTCGGCCGAGGCCATGAGCATGGACCAATTGCTGTGCCATAACACCGTCTGCGTTGGAAAATACGAGACCAGGGATTGTTGACCTTGTTCCAATAAATCGGCCTGTAAATTGGGAAGAATCACAGCCTTGTCAATCTCCTTCACGGTCAACTGAGATTCCGGATCAAAGGTGCGGATGCGTTCGGCGCAATCGCGATAAAGTTCAAGGCGGTACGGCCAGTCCGAAGCGTAACTAAAGACATCCAATATCCCTCCCCGGATGGCATACTGACCGGGTTCGTACACAAAATCCACCCGCTCAAAGCCCATTTCGCTCATCAATTCGATCAAAAAATCCAGATTGACGGCTTCGTTTTTGTTTATTTCTAGTGTGTTACGGGCAAGGGTTGTGTTAATCACCACCTCTTCCATCAGGGCATCGGGCCAGGTCACCAACCAATGAGGGGCTTCGTTGTTCCGAAGGCTCATCTGACCCAGAACCCCGGCCCTTTGCAAAACCAAGTAAGGATCTTTTTCGCTATCCCCAAATTTTCGCTTGGTCGAGCCTGGAAACAAGGAAACATGGGCACCGCCCAGCAAGGCTTCCAAATCAGAACAGGCGTACATCGCTTCTTCACGATCCGCCAACAAAACCACCTGCAATCCCCGCAATCCGGCCCGCTGAGCCGCAGCTGCCATCCACCACCGCGCCGATCCCGCCAAGCCTTCGGCCTGAACCCAACAAGGATGGCCTGTGACCTTCTCGTTTTGGTTAAGAAATGAAACTCCCCCAAGAATTCGCTCCGTACGGGCGTATTCCTCCAACAATCGCTCGGTATTCCAAACTTCCTGCTCCAAAATCGCCCGCAAAACTAAACAAAATAAGGGAAAATAGGCTTTTGAACCACATTGCCTTGCTTTCATTTCCTCCGAAACACAAACGGTATATATTTGGCAGTAACATTCAATAACGTTTATTATATTTGCCTATAATATATTAATTTTTAGATATTTAACGCATTTTTTTCAAATAAATTATTTTTATGCCGCTTATCAAGTCTTCCTTCTTATTCCTGCTTTTTTTTCTTTCCTTTTTTTTCATAGGCAGCCAAACGAGCTTGAGCCAAAACATCACGGCGCAAATTGGGGCCTATAATTCATCCAATTGTCAGCCCGGAGATACCATCAGCATACCCGTTTCCGTCACAACGGCTACTGGAATTGGTGTGTCCGCCATCTCTCTGGCAATTGAATACGACACAACCAAGCTAGAATGCTTAAACTATGTAACAGGATTAAACCAGGCACTTTCGAGTGCTTTTATTAGTAATTGTGGTTCCTTTAACAATCTTGGTGCCTCCTATACTCAGAGTGGTCGACAATTCAGAGTATCTTGGTTTCAACTTAATCCCGTTCAGCTCAATGGATTGGCGTTTAATATGAATTTCAGAGTCCTAAGCCCGGGAAATTCATCTTTGACTTGGGACTTACAAACCCCTGAGGTTTGCGGATTTTATAATGATCTTGCTGAAGAAATTAACCAAGTCACCTACCAAAGCGGAGGAGTACAATGCCAATACAACCCTTTTAGTCTTCAAACCCAATTGGTCAATTTGGGAACATGCAGCACTTTGGTCGGCGATACGCTTGATGTACCGGTTATTTTGCAAAACTATTCTGGAGTTGGAATTACCTCCATCTCTATGGCGGTTGATTATGATTCCACCAAGCTACGTTGTCTGCCCAATGTTATTGGTTTGCAATCCACATTAAATCAAAATTTTATCAGTAACAGCGCATGGTTTAATAATTTAGGCCCGCAGGCTAACACAGCAGGTTCACAATTCAGGGCTGCATGGTATCAGTTAAATCCAGTTACGCTAAGCGATACTCTTTTCAAAATACGATTTGTAGTAAAAGAGCCCGGCACACATCCTATCAATTTTGACGTGCAAACCCCTGGTAATTGCGAATACAGCGACCTCAATGCGTCCGTTATCCCTAATACCCATTGGGTGAATGGCTCAGCTACAGCCTCATCCTTGCCTCAAAATTTATTCCAGACAGATACCCTCTTCGTGTGTGGGCAGTCCACAACACTCATGACACCTTCCGGACTAGGATCCTACACCTGGAATACAGGGGATTCCACCAACGCTATTATTGTTAGAAACAGCGGGTGGTATCGCTGTGAAATTTCGAACGGTCTTTGCATATCAGAAGATTCGGTGTTTGTTAGTATAAATGATTTCAATGCTGAAGCCCTAGATAGTATTTTATGCTCAGGAGGATCGACGTTGCTAAGTATTGTTGGACAGCGCGCACCTGTAATTAATTCCCAAGCAAATTTCTCCGTAAGGCTCACCGTGAACATGAGTCAATTTTTAGGCCCAATAGCGTCTAATGGGATGAGAATTGGAGGAAACTTGGGTGATGTAGGTGGCACCATTAATGGCATCCCCATGAGCTGGTGGAATCCAACAAGTCCTGAGTGTGCTATGCAACCCATAGGTGATTCATTATGGACCACCGAAGTTGTTTTTCCGATTTCTGCCCTCGGATCTATGGTTCAATTTAAATTTGTAAACGGCAACTGGGGGAATAACGAAGGCATAGCAAATACAAGCATAACCGACAATGGATGCGGAATCAACGACGGGTTTGGAAACATCAACCGTCGCATATCGTTGCAGCGAGGTATGGATTTAATTTACTGTTATGATTCTTGTACAAATTGTGATGATAGTCCTGCGCAACAAAACGTCTCTGCCGGTATTGTTTGGTCAACCGGTGACACAACATCCTCCATCACGGTTTCTCCTACGCAAACCACAACATATTATGTAACGGTATCCAATAGCTTCCACAGCTGTGTGGATAGTGTGACCGTAAGTGTTATTCCCAATCCACTCAACCCCAATATATTTGCGGTTGATTCGCTGTTTCATTGTGGCGATAGCCTGGTATTGGACGCAGGTACCGGCTACTCGCGGTATGAATGGAGCTCTGGCGATACCACCCAGACCAAAACCGTCAGTTTCACGGGTTGGCATAAGGTCAGGGTCTATAATGGATTATGTTCTGTGGAGGACTCGGTTTTTGTGAGTTTAATTTCCGTTAGTATCTCGGATAGCTCATTTTCTTGTCATGGTGCGAATACGGAACTTTCTATATTTAATGAATATAACGGATCATTATATTTTAACGGCAACAATCAATTTGCATCAAATAATAGTAGCTGGATATCACGGGATAATTTTTCAATAGAAGTTTACGCAAAACCAAATTCCAATAATGGCACAGGTTTCTTGATCAGTCCAGCTTATGGGGGACTTAATGATTGTGGTGTAGGAATTCAATTAAATAACAATTCAATTAGCATCGTTGAACATGCGCCATATTATATCCCGACCGTTTTAAGCTATAATTTTAATCAACCGATTGAAGATTTTATTCATATTCTACTGGTTTATTCAAATAAAAACCCATATTTATATATTAATGGCAATTTGGTTGCAACTGGAAATACCTCTAGTATACACCAAGCTTATGGTATTCAACATGTTTTTGTTGGTTTTAGTGATCCCCCGGGCACTCATATTGGAGGTCTAGGAGGTAACGCGATGTATGGTTATTTTAATGGATGGGTTTCCAAACTTACAATTCGAGATTTTGCTGCTACATCAGTTGAGGCAAGCAATATTTATAATTCACACTTGGGAGGCATAAAGGACAATAATTACAAAGAATATTATATTTTTAAATACGGTTCGCCCTATATTAAAGCAGAAGTTGATTCTAACAATTCTCTATTTTTTAGTTCGAGCGCACCAGCTTGGTATGACATCTTAAGTAATAATAACTTAAGTTGTTTATGGTCCACAGGTGACACCACCGCCTCCATCACGGTTTCTCCAACGCAGACCACAACGTATTATGTTACGGTGTCCAACGGAATTCATAGCTGCGTGGATAGTGTAACCGTAAGAGTTTCCCCAAAAATATTCGTACCCGATATGGCTGTTTGCCAAGGAGACACCATCGATGTGCCTGTTATTGCTTCTCAGTTGGACTCTGTAGCAGCAATATCCTTAGCTCTGAATTACAATCAGCAGGCCATGACCTATGTTGGTTATACCAGACTACGTCCTGATATGGTTTCAACGAGTAGCATTGGAACAGCGCCCGGCCAAGTTCGTTTGGGTTGGTTTGGTTTGAGTCCTTTGGTCAGCGGCGGGTTGGATACCCTTGTCTGCTATCGATTTATTGTGAATCAGCCTGGCGGAATTGGTTGGAACACCCAAGTGCTGGGAGATTGTGAATTGGCCAACCTAAATCTTGATATCTTGGATTATTGTTTTGAAGGCGGCCAAATTCGTTTGTTAGATACCGTGTCTATTTTATCTAGTAGTCAAGGGCCTTGGAGAGTACAAGTTGGTGATTCCATACAGTTGAATGTTCAATCAACGGGGACCCTCACCAATCAATGGCAAAGTTGGAATACACAACTTGGACAATGGGAAAATCTCCAGGATAACGGTGTTTATAGCGGAACATCAACACCCACACTTACATTTCATTGCAATACCTATCAGCGACCCTTTCCAAAATTCCGCTTGGAGCTCACCAACGGATGTCGACCATCCTATGGGCCGGAGATGCCTGTAACAATTCTACAAAACATCCATGTTTCTATAGGTCAATCAACGACTTGCCAGGGAGACACCTTGGACATTCCTGTTTTGATTTCAGGAGCAAGGGAACTCGGAGCGGCATCCTTGGTCTTGAATTTCAATACCGGCAGCGTTCAATTCCTCGATTGGGTGAATGCTGCTCCGCAGACGGGTACCAACCCTTGGTTTGTCAATCAAGTAGGAAATGAAATCCGATTGGCCTGGTTTTCTCTTCAGTCTGCCAATATCCCGGATGGACAACCTTTGGGAATCCTTCGAGTTATTGGTATGGGAACCACAAGTTTAAATTGGGATCTACTAACCCCCGGCAATTGCGAATTTGGAGATGAGGAGGCCACTACGATCCCGGCCAGCTTTACTCCTGGCTTCTTATCAGTGAACCCTAAACCCGTGGTACAGCTCCAAGCTTCTGCGTCGGCTATTTGCCCGAATGGAGGTACCACAACTCTTTCGACCATTTTTGACCCCAATTACACCTACCAATGGTTTTTGAATGGTCAACCCCTAAGCTCATCACAAACATCTACTCTTACGACTGGACAATCAGGCCTATACCAAGTTTTGGTAACAACATCCTTGGGCTGCTCACAATGGTCTTCGGTAGAAACCATCGTAAACCATCCCCTTCCAAATCCTGTGATTACGGTGATTGGCAGTGCCACCACTTGCGACCAACCGGTTACGCTGAATGTCAACGCAACCCAAGGCAATTCACTTGAATTTTGGTGGCATCTAAACGGAGCCCCCTTGTCCAATTCACCAGGCACCCAATGGATAGGTACCCAATCGGGGGACTATTCGGTCTATGCAATGGACCTGAATACGCAATGTATTGCTTGGTCCTCCGCAGTAACAGTAACGATTCATTCCCTACCAACGGCAACGGTTTCTTACAATGGATCAACCACCTTCTGTCTCGGAGATTCTTTGGCTTTGGTAGCCAATTCAGGATCTGGATTTGTTTACCAGTGGACAAGAAATGGCCAAATCTTGGCGGGATCTACATATCAAAATTATATGGCCTACATGGGGGGGGACTACGCCGTCACGGTAACAAATGGACAGGGTTGTTCCTCAACCTCTAGCCCCATTTTCTTATCAACCCAAAATTGTAACCAAGTAACCGGACGTCTTTCCTACAATAATGCGCTGAATACGGCCCTCAGAAACACCAAGGTTTACTTTCAAGATAGCATTGGGCTTCCATTGGATTCCACAATAACCAACCTTGCAGGTGATTTTTCGTTCTCTGGATTCATCAACGGAACTTATAAAATCAAATCAGCTCCAAGCCTGACTTGGGGTGGCGTAAATGCCACGGATGCCTTGGGAGTGGTTCGACACTACACGAACTACGTCCTGCTTCAGGGTTTCAGGCTCAAGGCCGCTGATGTTAACGGTTCCAACAACGTGAACAATACCGATGCGCTACTCATCACCAGGCGTTATTCAAACTTAATTCCCCAATTCAATGTTGGGCCTTGGCTATCAGAAAATCCGACCGTACATGCGAATGGTTATCCAATTGTTAGCAACATACAGGCTTTGTGTTACGGAGATGTGAATGGGTCTTATAATCCCATCCAAACTCGTATCGCTCCTAGAGTTAACTTCGAAGAATATGGTACCATTCACCCATCCGGAAAGTGCTACAAATTACCGATTTATGCACTTGAAAATCAAGAGATTGGGGCTATTTCTTTGGCGTTGGTTTTGCCAAAGGGTGTTGTCGTCAAAGACGTGCATTCCAAAATAAATCATGGCACCATGGAGTTTGGTCAATGGGAAGATGAACTAAGAATCGCTTGGTTTTCGCCAAACCAATTCAACGCAAATGCAGGTGATGTTTTGTTTGTTTTGGAGGTTTGTTCGGATATGGATTCCATGTCTTGGGGGCCAACAGACCTAGAAGTTCGTGGACTTAGTGAACTTGCAGATTTTTGGGCAAACCCCTATGATTTTGCAAGGCTAGGACTACCCTCGGTCAAGTCGAGATCCGTGTCCGGAGATGAATTGGTGGTTTGGCCCAATCCTGCGCAGGGCAATACGTATGTTCGTTGGACTTTTAACGAGCCAACCACTCTTTCCTCCATCCGCGTCTTGGATGCTGTTGGGAAAGAGGTGTACTCTGAACAGTTTGGTTGGGCAGGAACTGGCGCCAAAGATCTAGTCTTGCCCTCGTCTGAATGGGCAGAAGGAATCTATGCAATTCAGGCCCAATGGACAACCGCATCTGGACATACCAAAACCAAGTCCCTCCTGTTGCGCAGGAAATAAACCCGCCTACTCCGCGAGGAGGGCGTTGATTTTGTTTTGAAGCAACGCCTTTTGGCGTTCAAAAGCGGACCCGGTGGCGGGTCCATCAAAACCGGTATGTACGTATCGAATGCGGCCTCCGGCGTCCAACAATAGGGTGGTAGGGAAGGCCTTGAGGCGGACCAGCTGAGGGATGGCCCGTCGCACCGAGGCTGAATCCGGCTGTCCTGCATGCACCAAAGGGTAAGGCACTTGGTAGCGAGCCCGTAGTTTTTGGAGGTTCTGAACGGCCTTTTCGGGTTGATACGTCCGTTCAAAGCCAAGGCCGATGATCTGAACGCCTTTGCGAGACCATTCCGGGTAGACGGATGCAAGGTATTCGGTTTCGTCCAGGCAATTGGGGCACCAGGTCCCCAACATTTGAACCAGGGTAACGCGGGCGGGGGGGCCGGGGCGAACGACCTGACCTGTTTGGATGTCTTTGAATTCAAAGGCCAACGGGGCCTGTGCGTTTTGTAAGGTCGATAACCCGTAAGGATCCGGAAGGGTCGCCGCGCTGTCCCGAACCGCGGTCCAAGGTCGGCCCGGCCCCCGCGCCGCGTAAAGCTGACCCTGCATGGAGCCATCCTGGGCCAGGTGTCCCCGGATCAAATAAGCACTGCCACCGTCCATTCCGCTCATCCACAATGAATCCCCGTCCATGATCCCGCTGAGGTATCGATAATCCCCCGTTGAGGTACGCAGCGTACCGCTGATTTCCGGTCCTTTTTGGGTCAATGGCATCAGAGCCGGGGTACCAGGCCCCAGGTCCACCTTCCATTGAGCCCCCACCTCTGCCGGCAATCCTGCGGTCCGCGATGCAAATTTGTACTGTCCACCGCGGGCAGCCGACCACGGCATCATGATCGCCGTATCGTTTTTGGTTTTAACCCAAAAACCCTTCAGGCTATCTCCCAGGTTGCTAACAGCGGCCACCAACACCGACTCATAGACGGGGAAGCTCCAATACAAACTATCACCCCGGACCTCTGCACTTGATTCCACCCACGTATCACCGTCTTGCAATCGGGCTTTGAAAAGTCGATCCGAAGGGCGCTCCTTGTTGGGTCCTGCTTGACGTTCCAGTCTGAACAAAAAGGGCAAATCACCCCCTTCCGTCTGTAGGAGACCCCGCCAATCCCCTTCCTGAAGGCGGTAACAGGCCTCTAGATCAATTCCCCATCGGCAAGAGGTCCCGCCCAACAAAAACAGGAAAGCCAAGCCCCCTGCAAATTTTGAAAATTTTAACATAAAAACCGGTTTCAATAGGAAAACAAAAATGCGTGCAATTCGGCCTTTCGCCGTTTGTTTTTTTGCGGTGACTTACCTTTCCCGAAATTCTTTCAACCATGCCTGCCGAAAACAGCCCCTCCGAGGGCCAGCACAGCTTGACCGTGCATCCCCGCGATCTACGGATTTCTGACTTTGGGTATGACCTGCCCCAGGAGCGTATTGCTTTGTATCCCACCGAATTCCGTGAGCAGGCACGGATGTTAGAATACAGAGGCGGTTCCATCTTGGATCGATCCTTTGGGGACCTACCAGATGCACTGCCCGAAGGAGTCCATTTGGTCCTCAACAATACCCGGGTGGTACCTGCGCGCCTCCGCTGGCCTTTGCCCAACGGTTCCATGCTGGAATTTTTGCTCTTGGAGCCCGATCTCGCCACACCTGGGGAGGGGGAGGGGGTGACCTGGTGGTGCATGATCGGTAACAACCGCGCTTGGAAAACCGGTGTCCTTGATCTGGTGTTACCAACAGGGAATCTGCATTTGAAACGTGGGCAAAGCAAGGATGGTCAATGGCAAGTCCACTTTGGATGGCAACCAAATCCGGAGGCCGGGCCAGACAGTCCACAGACCCTGGAAGAATTGTTGGATCTTGTTGGCGAAGTTCCTTTGCCGCCTTACCTTCAACGTAGCAGCGAGTCTCTGGATCGCGAACGTTACCAAACAACCTATGCCAAGGAGCGCGGAGCAGTGGCGGCACCCACGGCGGGTTTGCATCTAACGCCTTTGTTGTTGGAACAAATTAAACAAAAAGGCGGCCTAACAACCGAGGTCACCCTGCATGTCGGAGCAGGCACCTTTCAGCCGGTCAAGGCTTCCCAAATGGCCGAACACACCATGCATACCGAACGGATTTCGATTCGTACAGAGGCTCTGGAAGCCCTTTACCGCAGCCAAGGACCGGTTTATGCGGTAGGAACCACCTCTTTACGCCTACTCGAAAGCCTCTATTGGGCCGCGGTCCACATCCACCTAAATACAAACAATACAGATTCAATCAACTCAAAAACCACCCTCCCAAGGGTGCATCAGTGGGATCCCTACGATCTCCCTACAACCGACTTATCGGCTCGGGATGCATTGGGAATCCTGCTTGAATTTGCCCAAAAAAATCAATGTTCTGAACTAAGCGGACGCACCGGTCTTATGTTGGCTCCGCCTTACAAAGTACGGATGGTACAAGGTCTCATAACAAATTTCCATCAACCCCAGAGCACCCTGTTGTTACTGGTTGCTGCGCTGGTCGGTAAGGATTGGCGAAATATCTATCAACATGCCCTGGACAAGGGTTATCGTTTCTTGAGTTATGGCGACGGATCCCTCCTCCATTTTTGATCGTTGTTACGAAAGGGCGCTTTCTGCGGGACACCCCGCGGAATCCCACACGGATCAGTCCGCGGAATCCCACACGGGACACCCCGCTGATCACTCCGCGGAACGAGGTGCGGCAACAAAGACCGGAGGGGTCTTGGCGGGCCTTCGGGTTTTGGAAACAGCGACGGTTTTGGCAGGGCCGGCCGTGGGCATGTTCCTGGCCGAATGCGGGGCGCGCGTTCTCAAACTGGAACCACCGACCGGTGATGTTACCCGGCAATGGACCCTGCCCGAGGAAAACCCGTCCCAGGGTCGATCGGCTTACTTCTGCTCGGTCAACTGGGGCAAAGCCAGCCTGCAATCGCATCTCAACGAACCCGACGAACAAGCCGTTTTCCGGCTCTTGCTGTCGGAGGCAGATCTGTTGATTTCCAATAACTTACCACACCAAGAAAAGGACCTGGGCCTGGATTGGGAGGTTTTGCATGCTTTGAATCCACGGCTCATTGCGGCTCGAATCAATGGCTACGGGTCTTCCTCTTCCAGGCCGGGATACGATTCCTTGGTCCAGGCCGAAAGCGGCTATGTTTCCATGAACGGTCCCATCGGGGGTCCTGGTCACAAAATGCCGGTGGCCCTCATGGATGTTTTGGCCGCTCATCAACTCAAAGAGGCCCTCCTGCTAGCCCTCCTGCAGCGAGGACAGGACGGAATGGGCCGCGAGGTGCGGGTTTCTTTGCTGGATGCAGGCCTGGCTTCCCTCAGCAATCAGGCTACTAATTGGTGGATGGAGGGGATTGAGGCCCGTCCCATGGGTTCGGAACACCCCAACATTGTCCCCTACG
>Ga0209972_10004334_pt1 | contig 10757 bp, 12 predicted proteins | sample NOAtaG_7_FD_187302 | JGI IMG/M metagenome (GOLD analysis project Ga0209972, IMG submission 187302) | Freshwater lake microbial communities from Lake Erie, under a cyanobacterial bloom - NOAA_Erie_Diel1S_2200h metaG (SPAdes) (version 2) | ecosystem: Environmental > Aquatic > Freshwater > Lake ...
AACGTAAAGTGGCTGCAGCTGTTCTTCTCCGCAGCCGATGACCCCGTCGAAGATGCAAAGCTGCAGACTGCGCTCCGTTGCCCTGGCCTGCGGGGCCTGAGGCTGCACGCGTATTGGGCTCATGACCTCGCGCTGCTTCGCAACCTCCCGCAGGACCTGGAGTCCCTGGTGCTGGATGCGGAGACCGATCGTCCGAAGATCGGCATGGATGCCTTGCGGCGGTTTCGCGACCTCAGGCGCCTGTCGCTGGCGGGGCCGTGCAAAGGACTCGACGCGCTCGGGGATCTGAGCAACCTGCGGGAACTGGGGCTGCCCAAGGTCGGTGCCGACACCTGCGCGTTCCTGCCGGAACTGAAGGAACTCGAGCACCTGCATCTGGGTCGAGGGTCGCTCTCCGATCTCACTGTCGTCGGCACACTGCCGCGCCTGCGTCGCCTGTCCCTGTTCGAGATGAGGCGCGTGTCTGACGTCTCGCCCCTGTCCGATTGCCACAGCTTGCAGTGGTTGGACCTTGACACGATGCCGGGTGTGTCCGAATTGCCCTCGCTGGCTGGAAGCCTGCTGGTGCTGAGAATCGAATCACTCCACAACGTGGTCGACTTCGTCAGGGTGTCGGCGGAGTCCGCGCTCGAGTTGTTCCTGTTCGTGTCGTCGAAGAAGCCGGCCGCTGTTCCGGCCGATTTCGAGCCGGTTCTGAAGCTTCCCTCACTCAGACACGTGAAGGCCGCATTCGGCATCAAGCGACTGAACGACGAGTTCGAGCGCTTGGCATCGCGCTATGGAAAGGCCTGGCATGCGCCCGACTTCGACGCCTATCGAGCGCGTGTGGCGCTCTCGGCAACACGGGAGGCGTGATCCGGACTTCTTCATGGCACGCATTCCAGCTGCACCAAATGTCCCGCTCTTGTCTCCATCCGCCGTTGCGAATTGAAGTCCACCGGCGTCAGGCACAGCCGCGCCGCGTGAACCACGTCGTCGGCGCGCGGCACCGCCTCTGGCAGGGTCGGATCGCGCGTGACCGCGCGAAAGCCCTTGAGGCACAGCGGGATGCGAATGGTGCGCGACGTGTAGCCCTTTCGGGTAAGATCGGCCGCCACTTGCGCGCACACGTGGGAGTGGATGCGGCTGCGCTGCGCGCGGATGCGCTTGGCGCCGAGGTCGCGCTCGATGGTGGTCTCGCGGCTGATGGCCACGAGCTCGCTCTGCGCGTCCACGGCGCGTGCCTCGTGGCCGTGGGCGGCGTCGCGCAGCTTGATCCGTGCGGCGCGCACGGTTCACACCGGGCCCGGCGTTCACCCTCGACGCGGGCCCCAGCGAGTCGGAGCCTGACGCGCGCCCCGCGCGTGGCCGCCGACGCCTTGCCGGGTGAGTGAGGCTGCCCACACAACTCCCGCCTCCATGCGGGGGGCTTGGCACACGCGTGATCCCATCGCAGCGGCCGATCCGCAGCGGATGGGCCCCGTCGGCATGCGCGCTCGCTAGGCGACCGCTGGTCGCACGACGCTCGTCGCGTGTGCGAGCCGTAACGCACGCTGGCGGCCGCCACGCAGCGCTGGCAATGCCGATGTGTGCGCCGTGACCTCGACGGGTACCCGACCCACCCCGATCGGTATTCCGTCCCCATTGAAGACGCGTGAGCCGATCATGATCATCGTGTTCGTTACCACCGCTGACAGCGTGGTCGCGGCGATGTACCTGCGCATCGTCGCGATGATCGACGCTGTGCAGTAAAGGCACCGCGCCATCCACGGTGCGGTGAAGGCACCGGGCAGCCGCGGTGCAGTAAAGGCACCGCGCTCGGGCCGTCCGCACCCCACTCGGTGCCTCTCGCGTCGGGCGGGGTGTGGCCGTCGGAGCCATTCGGTCGGCGCCGCGCTAGTTGCGGTGCGACCCGGGACGAACAACAGCCTGACCTTCACCGATTCGTGACGCAAAGCGGGGAGCGCCGTGACACGGCAGCCCGATACTCCTCGCGCTCCGTCACGCTGACGTCGCGCCGTATCACGCTCCCCTCCCTCCATGCGCTCCTCATTCGTACGCGCCGCTGCGCTTCTTGCGCTGGCTGCGGCCTCGGTGGCCGCTCAGCCCGCGACCGGTGCCATCGCCGGCTCCGTGACCGACCCCTCGGGCCGGCCCATTGCCGGTGTTCGCGTCGCGGTCGACATCGACGACATCCGCTCGGCCACGATCGCCGGCGGCACATACCGAATCGGCCGCATTCCGGCGGGCCCGCGGCAGGTCACCTTTCGCTACATCGGCTTCGCCCCGATCACCCGCACCGTGACGATATCCGGGGGCCAGACGGTGACGCTGGATGTCCGATTCGCCGAGGCCTCTGCGGCCGCGCTCGCGGCGATCACGGTCAGCACGCAGGTGGCAGGTCAAGCGGCGGCGCTCAACCAGCAGCGCACGTCGGATCGCGTGACCAGCGTCATCGACAACGAGCTCGTCGGTCGCTTGCCCGACCCGAACCTCGCGGAAGCGCTCGCGCGCGTGCCGGGCGTCGCGATGGTCCGCGACCAGGGCGAAGGGCGCTTCGTGCAGATCCGCGGCACGGCGGCGGACCTCAACGCGATGTCCATCAACGGACTCCGCGTCGCCACACCGGAGCAGTCGAGCCGCCAGCTGCCGATGGACGTGATCCCGTCCGACCAGGCCGGAGCGATCGAAGTCTCCAAGACGCTCACCCCCGACATGGACGCCGACGCGATCGGCGGCAACGTCAACCTCGTCACGCGGTCGGCCCAGCGCGGCCGGCCGGTGCTGAACCTCACGGCGGCAGGCGGCCGGAACCAGCTCGGCGGCGGCGGCCTCACGAACCTCGGCTTCAATGCCGGGCGCCGGTTCGGGGCGAACGAAGCGTTCGGCGTGATGCTCGGCGGCACGTACTATCGGAACGAGCGCGCCTCGCAGAACTTCGAGGGCACGTGGTGTTCGCAGGAGCGCGACTGCGGTCTGGCCACTGATCCCTCGCGCAGCGCGCTTGACGCGCCGCGCCTCTGGGAGTTGCGTGACTACCCGCAGGTCAACCGCCTCCGCCAGGGCATCAACGGCACGTTCGACTGGCAGGCGAACGCCTTCAACAAGCTGTTCCTGCGCGGCACGTACAACACGTTCTCGGATGACGAGATCCGCTTCCGGACGCGCTACGGCTTCCGCGCCGGCAGCGGGTCGCGCTGGACACTCGTGACGCCCGACTCCGGCATCACCACCGGCAGCCGTATGGACCGCGACGTCCGTCTCCGCAAGGTTGACCAGCGCATCGTCACCGCGCAGCTCGGCGGCGAGCATGCGACCCGCGGCGGCACGCAGGTCGAATGGGTCGCCGGTGTGTCGGAGGCCCGCGAAGATCGCCCGGATGTGCGCACGATCGTCTTCCGGCAGGGCGGCATGTCCTTCGGCTACAACTTCGCCGACGCCGACCGCCCGCGCATCAACGTGGCGACCGGCAGCTTCGACAACCCGGCGAGCTTCGTCTACAACAGCTTCGCGCGCGAGGTGCGCGAGACCGTCGACCGCGACGTGAGCGGTCGGGTCAACGTGTCGATGCCGTTCCTGCTCGGTGCGACGAGCGGCACGTTCAAGGCCGGCCTGTCGTACCGCGCCAAGGATCGCCGCAACATCCAGAATGTCAACGACTTCACGAACGCCTTGGGGATCAACTCGCTGGGCGCGACAGCGGCGACGCTCTTCGGCACGCTCGTCTCGCAGACGTCGGGCAACGCGCTCTTCGGCGGCGACTATACGCTGGGCCGCATGATGGATCCGGCCCGCACGGCCGAGTTCATCCGGGCCAACCAGGCCGCCTTCACGCGAGACGCAGCGGCATCGACCATTGCCAGCGCAGGCAACACCTTCACGGTCGAGGAGAACGTCGCCGCGGCCTACGCCATGGCCACGCTCAACGCCGGCAGCCTGACGCTCGTACCTGGGGTGCGCTTCGAGCAGACGTCGCTCGACAACAGCGCCAACCGGCTGCAGATTCAAGGTGCCACCGTCACCACGACGCCGACGACTGGTTCGGCCTCGTACCTCAACGTCTTCCCGAGCCTGCACGCCACGTATCGGGCGGGCGAGAACACCATCATCCGCGCGGCCGTCACGAGCAGTCTCGTGCGTCCGCAGTTCCAGGACATGGTGCCCTACGTCAACATCACCGTCGGCCAGCCGACGGTGTCGATCGGAAACCCTGACCTCGAGGCGACGACGGCGATCAACTACGATCTCATGGTCGAGCGCTACTTCGCGTCGGTGGGGTTCGTTTCCGGCGGCATCTTCGTGAAGGATGTCACCAACTTCATCTTTCCGACGTCGCGGCCGCTGCAGCCGGGCGAGCAGTTCGGGGCCGATGCCCAGCTGGTGATCCAGGCGGACAACGGTCCGACGGCGCGCCTCTCGGGCTTCGAAGTGGCGTGGCAGCAGACGCTGTCCTTCCTGCCGGGGCTGCTCTCCGGGCTCGGCCTCAACGTCAACTACACCTACACGCGCTCCGAGGCGACGCTGGCCGCCAGGCCAGGCGTCACGGTGCCGCTGCCGGGCCAGACGGGCAACGCCGGCAACGTGGGCATCTTCTACGATCGCGGCCCGCTGTCTCTTCGCCTCGGCGGCAACTACTCGGGCGAGTTCCTTTCGACCATCAATCCGGTTACGCCCGACGGTGACACGCGCACCCGCGCCCGATTCCAGATCGACGCGTCCGGATCGTTCGCCTTCTCCCGCAACATCAAGCTCTTCGCGGAGGCGATCAACTTGACCAACACGCCGCTGCGCGCCACGGTCGGCAATCGCGTCAATCGCGGTGGTGGCGGTGACGACCCGTCGTTCGAATTCTATCGCACGTGGGCGATGATCGGCCTCCGGTTCGAGCGGTGAGGTCTGCGCATGCTCTCTGGATGGCCGTCGGGGCGCTGGCGTTCGTCGCCTGCGCCCCGAGGGCCGACGGGACGCCCGCCGTCACCTTGCCGTGGCGTCCCCTACCGGCGATTCCGCCGGCCGATATCGTGACGACTCCGGCCGCCGGGGCGCTCATCCCGGCGGTCGTCACCGAACCCGTGCTCAACGACTCCGACGATCCCGCGATCTGGATCGACCCGGCAGACGCGAACCGATCGTTCGTGATCGGCACTGACAAGGGCGACTCGACGGGCGGGCTGTACGCCTTTCGGCTCGACGGCACGCGCGACACGGCGCGCACGCGATTCCCGATGAAGCGGCCGAACAATGTTGACATCATTCAGGGTGCCGTCTTCGGGAAGGACACGCTCGATCTGGCCGTGACGGCGGAACGCGGGGCGATGGCGCTCCGCGTGTTTCGCCTGCCCGACATGACGGCGATCGATGGCGGCGGCATCCCGGTGTTCGACGGGGACGCCGCGCGCGCGCCGATGGGCGTGGCGCTGTGGACGCGTCCGTCCGATGGGGCGGTGTTCGCCATCGTCGGTGGCAAAGGTGGCCCGTCCGATGGCTATCTTTGGCAATACCGTCTCTCGCGCGACTCAACTGGGGTCATGCGCGGGACACGCGTGCGGGCCTTCGGGTCGTTCAGCGGGAAGAAGGAGATCGAATCGATCGCCGTCGATCGCACGCTGGGCTACGTCTTCTACGGTGACGAAACCGTCGGCATCCGGAAGTACCACGCGGATCCCGACGCCCCGGACGCGGCCAGAGAGCTGGCGCTCTTTGCGACGACGGGATTCGTGCAGGACCACGAGGGGATGGGGATCTACGCGACGTCGGACAGCACGGGGTGGCTGGTGGCGTCCGACCAGCAAGGGCGGCGGCTTCAGCTGTTCCCGCGCGAAGGGATGCCGGGCAAGCCGCATCAGCACCCGAGCGTAGTGACGATCCCGGTCTCGGCCGAGGAAACGGACGGCGTCGAGGTGACATCAACGCCTCTCGGCCCGCGCTTTCCCAACGGCATGGTCGTGTTGATGTCGACCAACCGTACGTTCCATTTCTACGACTGGCGTGACATCGCAGCGCGCCTGCCGGCCGCACGGCGACGGTAGCGCGGCCGTTACGGCGTGCCGGGAGGGGCCGCTGGCACGTGGGCCGAGGGCGCGGACGGGGCGGCCTCGGCCTTCTGCTTGAGCTTGGCCAGCCCCTGAGCGAAGTCCTTCTCGAGCATCGGCCGGAAGAAGAGGCCGAACCAGCCGCCGATGGGTCCGAAGGCCATTTCAGAGGTCATGGTCCACTCGACCTGCGTGCCAGCTCCAGTTGGGCGCAACGCGAAGGCGCCGCGCGACGGTGGTCCCATGCCGACGATGGTGAGTTCGAAACCCAGATCGTTGGGCGCCGTGCCGCGCGTCATGACCATCGAACCGTCGCCCTGGGACGCGCTCTTCCACTCCCACTTGGCACCGGCGCCCGATTCGGGGCCGGAGTACGCGATGGCCATGTTGGGGTCGCGGTCGTTCCACGGTGACCAGACAGGCCACTGTCGGGGCGTCGCGATCATCGGATAGATCGCCTCCGGTGGTGCCTGGATCGTCGTGCTGCGGGTAACCGTGACGACGTCGGGCAACAGGAACCCGCCGCCGATCACCAACACGAGCAGTATGCCGACGCCGATCAGCACTTTGCGCAGCATTCAATTCTCCGTCGAGAGCACGAAAAAGATGTCGCCCTTGAATGTCCACGCTTCGACCCGAACAGCAAGGACCCGGGCGATCTTCGGGCTGCCGACACCGGCAATGACCGACGCGTCCGGTCCGTTACGGCCGATCAGCCAGCTGCGAGGAACCCGGTCCGATCGGCGGCACTGTGAAGGGATGACGGTGACCACGCGCCACGGAACCTTGTGGTTGTAGTTGACCCGTGTCGGTGGAGACTCACTCTCGAGTCATGAGACTCCATCGATGCCCAAATCCCGCAAGCCGTATCCCCCCGAATACCGCGCCAAGAGTGCCGCGCTGGCGAATGCCGGCCGGACGGTCGAGGAGCTGGCGACGGAATTCGACGCCTCCCATTGAACGATCCGGAACTGGATCGCGCAAGCCGCGGCGGATCGCAGCGAGCGGCCGGGTGAGCTGACGAGCGCCGAGCGGCTCGAGATCTTCCGCCTGCGGCGGGGGATTCGTCGCTTCCAACGGAAGCGCGACATTCCGGGACAAGCCGCAGCGTGGTTCGCTCGAGAGACGGTCGTGATTCGGAATGCCGAGCGGTCTTCGGCTTCGTGACGGCGCGCCAGACCATATTCCCTATCGCCACGAGCGTCGCCTGCGCGGCGTGTCCGAGGGCGGCTATCATGCGTGGCGTCGCCGCGCGCCGTCGCCGCGCGCCGTCGCCGCGCGCCGTCGCCGCGCGCCGTCGCCGCGCGCCGTCGCTGCGCGCCGTCGCTGCGCGCCGTCGGCGCGCGCGCGGCGCGATGCTCCTGCCGCAGCTGAGGGCCCTTCACGCGCGCTCGGAGGAGACGTATGGCGCACCGCGCCTGCTGCATGATCTCCGGAAGAGCGGCGAGCGCCACGGTCAGAAGCGCATCGCGCGCTAGATGCGGCAGACGCAGCGCGTTGGTGTCAGCACGGTGCAGGGGCCGCCCTGCCCCACGCGGCTGACTGCCGAGTGTCCACCGGCCCCGGATCTGGTGCATCGCCGGTTCGTCGCCACGGCGCCGAATCAGCTCTGGGTCGCCGACATGACGTACATCCCGACCGATCGCGGCTTCCTCTACCTCGCGAGCGTGCTCGACGTATTCCAGGGGCCGCATCGGTCGTTGGGCGATGGACAGTCGCATGCAGATGGCGCGCGTGCTCGATGTGCAGCCGATGGCAGCGGCCCAGCGCCGGCCGTCGGACGTGAGGCTTCATGCGGATCAAGGCAGGTCATACCGCGCCATCGGCTTCGGGCATCGGTGTGAGGTCCTCGGCGTGCGCCCGTCGATGGGCTCGCGCGGCGATGCCGACGGCACCGCGATGGCGGAGAGCGTCTTCGCGACGCGCGAAACGGAGCTGCTCGCGAAGCATCGCGTCGAGTCGCCGAGCGAGGCGCAGCTGAAGGGCGGCCGCCCCATCGACGGCTGGTACAACCCGAATCGCCGACACTCGGCGCTCGGGCAGCGCTCACCACGTCGCTGCGAACAGCTCTACCATACGCCCACCTCAGTCGCGGCTTGACCCCCCAAGTCGCACCGCTCTACGAAACCGGGGTAACTGCACTGTATTCATGTCGCGCGTGCGCAAAGACTGGGCGTACACGCGCGGCGTACACGCGCGGCGTACACGCGTGGCGTACACGCGTGGCGTACACGCGTGGCGTACACGCGTGGCGTACACGCGCGGCGTACAGCGCGACGACACGCGCTCGGGCAAGCTCACGGACAATAGCGACAGCGAATCGTTCAACGGCGAGTTGCGGGACGAGTGCCTGAACGTCACGCAGTTCGCGGACATCACCCACGCGCAGCAAGTCAGCGCGGCGTGGCACACCGACGACGTGGCCCGCCTTTAGGAAGCCCTGGGCCAGCTGACCTCGAAGCAAGCCTCCGAATCGCGTCAGGAGCTGAACCCCCAAGAAGCGGCGCACCTCTACTTGCGACTGCTTCTGGGCCCGAAATCACACACCGCCCCAGTCCAGTTCCGACCGGTCCGCTGGACGGGCAAGCTTACAGCGTCCCGTATGTCCCCGGCGCTTCAGTCACGCGCGGAACATCTTGGCAAGCACGCCGAGGGCCTTCGCGAGGGTCGGGGAGGTGAGGGCGCCGAGGCGCTTGCCCAGGCGCTCGCGGTCCACCGTGCGGAGCTGGTCGAGGACCACGTGGCCGTCCTGGCCGCGGACCCATAACGCGATCCGGAAGGGGTACGCTTGGCTGCCCGTGGTCAGGGGCCCAACGATGAACGTGCCCGTATGCGCGTTGGGCTCATCCGGCGAGACCACGACGCAGGGCCGCGTCTTTCGGATCTCGCGACTGCGGGTCGGGTTGAGGTGGACGAGCCAGACGTCGCCGCGGCGGACCGGGACGTCTACCACGCCCACGCCTCGTCGTCGAAGCGCGTGGCCGACGGGGCGTCCACAAGGCCACTCGGCCCGAACGTGGCAGCCGCTTCCGCCCAACCGGCGCGGGCGGTTGCGGCCGGCGCGATGACGTGGGCCCCTGCCTCGACGCGAATCTCGACCTCATCCTCGAGGCCGGCCTGCTCGAGCAGGGGCTTGGGGAGGCGGAGGCCGCGGGAGTTGCCGATGCGCACGAGGCGGGTCTTCATTGGGGCTCTGGACGGCAGTGTTTGCCATGGAAGCACAGCGGCGGCCGTGCGGAAGTCAGCTAGGCAACGCTCACGTGTGGTTCTGCTGCGGGGCGACCGACGGGTGCCGACCCCCTCGCAAGATTCCGGTCGCCCCGGCAGCAGCAACCGTCGTTGGCAGGCTGCGCGTACAGCGCGATGGCGCTAACGAAGCAGTGCCACAAGGCCAAGTGGAAGACACACCGCGGCGACGCCGAAGAGAGCGCGCCGAAGGGTCTTGTTCGAAAGCAACGAGGTGGACGAAACGGCTGCCAAGCTCGCGAGAACAAGGAGGAACCCTTCGGACGTCTCGGGCGTGGCAGGCATCGAGAGGCGCCGCGTTGCAGCCCACGCAAGCAGGCAAAGCGAAACCGCGAAGAAGCCAACGTCGATCCTGCGGATTCGAGCGCTCACCCTGTCCTTGTTCATCGGTGGTTCCTCCGGGAGAAAGCCTGCCAACGTGAATTATGCAGTGGACACTCCATGAATAATGCGAGGGCGGAGCCCGCGCCATCCATACCGTGGTCATCAGCAGCAAGCGGCGTCATACAGCCGCGCGCCGGCCTTACGGGCGGGCGGGGAACGGCGTGGCAACCTTGAGGCCGGTGACGGACTTCCGGATCGCGGTGAAGTCCGCGTCGCGCGTCACGATGGTCCAGCCGAACTCGCGCGCCTGGCAGGCGAGTAGGACATCGCTGAGGCGATTGGCGGACGGTGCCGCCCCTACGACGGCCGCCGCCCGTCGCCACGCCGCGCCGCTCGGGGCGAGGATGCGGCCGCGGCGCTCGAACGGCGCCAAGAACTGCTGCTCGAGGGCCTCGCGGGCCTTCGTAGTCCGCGCCCCAACCGTGAGTTCGGCGACGACAACGCTTGACAGGACAGTTGACGGCAGCGCCCGACTGAGGAACGCCTTTAGCCGGTCGAGCTCTGCCGGTTGCCGGAGCGCATCGACGAGGACTTTGGTGTCGAGCGTGTAGATCACCCGGCGCGGCGGGCCGGGGCCTCGAGTCCGCCCGCAGCGACCAAGGCGTCGAGCCCGCGGAAAACCTCCGCACGGAACACGACGAGGTCGAGGGCGGCGTCCACGGCGGCCGTCTCGGTCTTCGCGCCGAGGGCGGCCTTGGCCGCATCCAGCTTGCGCTGGTCGATGAGCATGTTCTTGCGGCGAATCACGCGGCGCGTCTTGGCCATTGATGCTTCCCGGAGGATTCACACGGAAGGTAGAGCCAGATACAGCGTGGGGAAAGCTCCGGTCTGTATAACGAGGCTGTAGGAAAAGCCGGCGGAGACGGCGATGTGGAAACGGAACCGATCGCGCCGGCCGGTGTTGGCCTCGGAGAGAATCTGCGGTTCGGTTCACGCCTCGTCGAGACCCGCCATGGCCCGATACAAGCACGTGGACACGCAGCCCAAGCTCCTGCCGGTCGACCTCGCCGCGCAGCTGCTCCCCGGCACCTTCGAGCACGCGCTGCATCACCTGCTCGAGCACGCGATCGACCTGGCCCCCTTCGACGCGCGGTTCCGGAACGACGCGACCGGGGC
>Ga0209972_10004336_pt1 | contig 10748 bp, 9 predicted proteins | sample NOAtaG_7_FD_187302 | JGI IMG/M metagenome (GOLD analysis project Ga0209972, IMG submission 187302) | Freshwater lake microbial communities from Lake Erie, under a cyanobacterial bloom - NOAA_Erie_Diel1S_2200h metaG (SPAdes) (version 2) | ecosystem: Environmental > Aquatic > Freshwater > Lake ...
GGAATAACCCGCGACGGTTGGATCTGGGAGGGGGCCACCAACTCCACGCGATCGGTGCGGACCGGCCCTGATCCATCTCAATGCGGATCCTCTTCACGGTAGTTGCCAATAATTATTGCCAACTACAGTTGATGTAATCGACTGGCCGCCAAGTCAACCGACCTGCAGGAGTGGCGATCCCCTCGCGGAGACCGATCGCCACTCTTATTCATCTCTTTTTACTTGACGTCCGGCTTTTTTCTTCTGGCACTGCTCTTCAGGACCACCATTTAGCAGGCCAGATCTTGACTCGGGGGGAAATGGCCATGCCTGCGTCACCCCACGGCGTTCTGCGCTGTTCATTCTGCGATCTCGGCGAAGGGCAGGTTGCCCGCCTCTTTGAAGGTTACGCCGGGTATATCTGCGACGAGTGTGTCGACGTTTGTATCCAGATCCAATCGGATTTTGAGGAGATGGGACTGGATCCACCGCGGCAAGGACGTCCATGGTACAAGAGGTTCTTTGGTTCCGAAGTTGATTCAGACGGTGTCTGCAGCTTCAACTACCACGACCGAAACAATCCCCAGGGGGATCGCCTCTTCCCCGGACAGCACGCCCGGATCTGCAATAAGTGCGTCCGTGCCTGCGAAGTTCTGAAATCGACTCTCGTTCTCGGCGGATGAAGGAACCCTTCTCCCGAAAAGACTCCGACCGCCCTTCTTGCGCCGCCTCAAATGCTTGTTTATGATAAACCCTGATCGATCGGTAACGCTCGATGCGATCTTGTCCTGCGGTCAACCCCACGTTCGCGCTAATCGCTGGCCCGGTGACCGACAACTGCCAGCTCTCCCGGACAAGCTGATGATCAGTATGCACCCGGACACTGAATTTGCAGGTAGAATCAGCTTGCTGGTTCGATTTATCAAAGTGGAGGCCTCCCAGTAATGAGACGAGGAGACGATACATTGCGCTGCAGTTTTTGTGGCAAGAACCAGAATGAGGTCAGAAAACTCATCGCCGGGCCAACCGTCTATATCTGCAATGAATGCATCGACATCTGTATCGAGATCATTAGCGACGACGCGCAGCAGGATTCTGCCGCGACCCGTCCCGCGCTTCCCAAACCGACCGAGATCAAGACCTTTCTCGATGAGTATGTGATCGGTCAGGACGAGACCAAGAAGAAGCTGGCCGTGGCCGTCTATCAGCATTACAAGCGGATCGAGATGCTCAAGCGACGCGGTGAGGTTGAGGTTCAGAAGGCCAACATTCTGCTGATCGGGCCGACTGGAACCGGCAAGACCCTGCTCGCCCAGACCCTCGCCCGCATGCTCAAGGTGCCCTTCACCATCGTCGATGCGACGACCCTCACCGAGGCCGGATACGTTGGCGAGGACGTCGAGAATATCATTCTCAAGCTGCTGCAGGCAGCTAATGGAGATGTCGAGCGGGCTCAGCACGGAATAATCTACATCGATGAGATCGACAAGATCTGTCGCAAGGACGAGAACCCCTCGATCACCCGCGATGTCTCCGGCGAGGGAGTTCAGCAGGCTCTCCTGAAGATTCTCGAGGGGACCGTCGCCAATGTGCCCCCGCAGGGAGGTCGTAAACATCCCCACCAGGAATTCTACCTCGTCGATACGACCAACATTCTCTTCATCTGCGGCGGCGCGTTTGTCGGTCTCGACAAGGTGATTCAGAAGAGATTTCGTCAGCAGGGCATGGGGTTTCAGGCCAATATTCGACCGCTCAACCAGACCGCCAACGCCTCCTCCCTCGAGCAGGTGCAGCCCGAAGATCTGATCAAGTATGGACTGATCCCCGAGTTCGTCGGCAGGTTGCCGATCATTGGGACGCTGCACGAGCTCGACGAAGCGACGATGATCGAGATTCTGACCCAGCCCAAGAACGCCCTCGCCAAACAGTACCAGAAGACCTTCGAATGGGATGGGATCAAGCTGCGCTTCGCCGACGACGCCCTGCAGGCGATCGCCAGGCAGGCTTGTGAACGGAAAGTGGGCGCGCGAGGTCTGCGCATGATCCTCGAAGAGCTGATGCTCGAAGCGATGTATACGCTCCCTGGCCAGAAGAAGATCAAGGAGTTTGTTGTGACCGCGGAGATGGTTGCCAACCGGCGCGTCGTCTTCCCGCTCGAGAAGGCTGGCTAAGAGCAAGCAGGCTGGCTTAGCGAAGATTCCGACCGGCTACGCAGGAGTTGAGAGAGCAAACATGCAAGAATTTCACGACCGAACACCAGGCGACGTTGTCCAGTATCCGATGGTTCCGATCAGGGACGTCGTCGTCTTTCCACAGACCAAGGCGGCCTTTGTCATTGGCCGGCCAGCCTCTGTCCGGGCTCTCGAGGAGGCCCTGACTGGCGACCGGATGATCTTTCTTGCCACGCAGCACGATGCGACGATCGAAGACCCGACGCCTGATCAGATCTACCAGGTCGGCACGCTCGCCTACATCGCCAATTCACTCCGCAAGCCCGATGAGCAGACGATCAAGGTTCTCGTCGAAGGCCGTGAACGCGCCCGGGTGGTGAGGGTCGAAGAGGGGGACGGTTTTTCGATCGCCACGCTCCGGCGCGCTCCGGCGCCGGCCGAGATCCAGAAGCGGAGCGTCCAGATGGTCGCCCGCCTGACCGCTCTCGCCGAGCAGTATCTGAAACTGGCCCAGGACGTCAATCCCGATCTTCTGCAGGCCGCCCTGCGCATTCCCGACCCGGGTCACCTTGTCGATCAGCTCGCCGACAAGATGAAACTCGAGATTACCGACAAGCAGAGTCTGCTCGAGATCTACTCACCTGACGAGCGACTCCTGCGCATGATCGAGATTCTCGAGATCGAAATCGACAAGCTCAATGTCGATCGAACCATCCAGACGCGCGTCAAACGGCAGATGGAGAAGCAGCAGCGTGAGTACTACCTCAACGAGAAGATCAAGGCGATCCACAAGGAGTTGGGGCGGAAGGATGAGCGGGCAGAGATTGAAGAGCTGAAGCAGAAGATCGAGGAGTCGGGCATGAGCGCCGACGCCATGGAGAAGGCCATGGCCGAACTGAAGCGGCTCGAGCAGATGCCGCCGATGTCAGCCGAATCGACCGTCTCCCGGAACTACCTCGACTGGCTGCTCAGCGTGCCCTGGAAGCAGCGCAGCGAAGAGATTCGCGATATTCGTCACGCCCAGGAGGTGCTCGATACCGACCATTATGGCCTTGAGAAGATCAAGGAGCGGATCATGGAGTATCTCGCCGTCCGCCAGCTCGTCGAGAGTCCGCGTGGATCGATCCTCTGCTTTGTCGGCCCTCCCGGAGTCGGCAAGACTTCACTTGGTCGTTCGATCGCCAAGGCGACCGGTCGTAAATTTGTTCGCCTCTCCCTGGGTGGCATCCGCGATGAGGCGGAGATTCGCGGCCATCGGCGCACCTACATCGGCGCCCTCCCCGGTCAGATCATCCAGATGATGAAGAAGTCGGGGACCATCAATCCGCTTATTCTGCTCGATGAGGTCGATAAGATCGGATCCGACTTCCGGGGTGATCCATCGGCCGCGCTGCTGGAAGTTCTCGACCCGGAGCAGAACCATACATTTCACGACCACTACCTTGATGTCGAATACGATCTGTCGCAGGTCATGTTCATTGCGACGGCCAACGTGCTCCACACTATTCCCGCCGCCCTCCAGGATCGGCTCGAGATCATCCGCCTCGCCGGTTATACCGAACGCGAGAAGATGGAGATCGCGCGGCGCCATCTGGTGCGGAAACAGGCGGAGGCCAATGGGTTGAAGCCGGAGCAGATCGAGTTTGAGAATGATGGTCTGACGACGGTCATCGAGCAGTACACCCGCGAGGCCGGGGTCCGAAACCTGGAGCGGGAGATCGGCTCGATCTGCCGCAAGTCGGCGCGCCAGATCGTCGAAGAGCTGGCTGCGAGCGGAGAGAAAAAGAAGGACACCGCCGATTTTCGCATCGTCATCGACGAGCCGACCGTCAAGCGCATGCTTGGCCCGGCCCGCTACCGCGCCCAGCGCATCAACGCGGAGAGCGAGATCGGTCTCGCCAACGGACTTGCCGTGACCGAAATTGGCGGCGATGTGCTCCAGATCGAGGCCGTCCTGGTTGAAGGAACCGGACGCCTTACCCTCACCGGCAAGCTTGGCGACGTGATGCAGGAATCGGCCCAGGCCGCGATTACCTATATCCGCTCGCGGGCCGCCAGTCTTGGCATCCCGCCCGATCTGCACAAGAACTATGACCTCCACGTCCACGTTCCCGAAGGAGCCATTCCCAAGGATGGACCGTCGGCCGGCATCACCATGGCCACGGCTATGACCTCTGCCCTGACGAGAATCCCTGTCAACCGCGAGGTGGCCATGACCGGCGAAATTACCCTCCGCGGGAAGGTTCTGCCGATTGGCGGAGTCAAGGACAAGCTCCTCGCCGCCCACCGCGCCGGCATGACGACCATCATCCTCTCCCGGGAGAATGAGAAGGACCTCGCGGAAGTGCCTGAGGATGTCCGCCAGGCCCTCCAGATCAATCTGGTCGAGACGATGGACGAGGTGCTGCAGATCGCCCTTGAAAAGATGCCCACGCCACGGGCAGACTCTGCCCTCGAGATGGGCTCGCCACTCTGGCAATCCCATCCCGCAGCCGAGCCGGCGGCCGGAAATGCTGGGGCGACGACGGAGGGTTCAGTCAATGGCTGAGGTGACGATCATTCCTCAGCCAGCTGACTCCAGCCCCCAATGAGAATCAAAAGCGCCCAATTCAAACTGGCGGCCACCGAGCCGTCATCTTTTCCCAAGGATCCGCGCCCCCAGATCTCATTCATGGGGCGTTCCAATGTCGGCAAGTCGAGCCTTCTCAACAGCCTGCTCGGGGTGAAGGGGCTGGCGCGAACCAGCTCGACCCCCGGTCGCACGCAGACGATCAACTTCTTCCTCATCAACGAGGAGTTCTATTTTGTCGACCTTCCAGGTTACGGATACGCCAAGACCTCGAAAGAGAATCGTCGGGCCTGGGGTCAATTAATTGAGAGATACCTTGCGGAACGGCCGCAGCTTGTGCTATCTATTCTTCTCGTCGATGCGCGGCACGAGCCCACCCCATTAGATCTCCAGATGAAATCCTGGCTCCAACACTTCGGGCTCCCCTTTTTAGTGGTCTCAACAAAGGTTGACAAGCTGTCGGCAAACGAGAAGCATAAATCACATAAGCTCGCCTGTACTGCTCTGGGAGTTGACCAAATAATTCCTTACTCCTCCGTTACTCACGAAGGAGCGGGGCAGGTCTGGGAGATTATTGGTTCCCGCATCGCTCAATACGGAAGAGCCTCGTTTTGAGTGTCGTCAGGTCGCTCCCCCTTCCGGGGGCAGGAAGCGCCGTTATGCTGCCTCCTGCCACGCAAAGGAGTAATTACTTTTTCGGTATCGATTGACTGCTGACCCCATCGTTACCCCACCATCCGTCCAGAAGTTGACGCAGAGGTATACTCTATATGCCAGAAAGAACGCCCAAAAGACCCAGTCCGAATACAACACACAATCCGATTGATGAAGAGCTTCTTGAGTACGAGGAAGAGTATGGAGATTTTCTCGATATCGCTGATCTGAAAGAGATGAACATCTCCAAGCTCACCCAGATCGCCAAGGATCTCGATGTGCCCGGGGCGACCGGCATGCGTAAGCAGGAGCTGATCTTCAAGATCCTCCAGGCGCAGACTGAGAAATCGGGGTTGATCTTTTCGGAGGGTGTTCTGGAAACTCTGCCCGATGGCTTCGGATTTCTCCGCGCCCCGGAGTACAACTATCTTCCGGGCCCGGATGATATCTATGTCAGTCCATCCCAGATTCGCAAATTCGATCTGCGGACCGGCGACACGATCTCCGGGCAGATTCGTCCGCCCAAAGAAGGCGAACGCTATTTTGCGCTGATCAAGGTTGAGGCGATCAACTTTGAGCCACCTGAAATTGCCCGCGACAAGGTCTTCTTCGACAATCTGACGCCGCTCTATCCGAACGAGCAGCTCCGTTCAGAGACCTCGAACGAGAATGTCTCCGGGCGGGTGATCGATCTCTTTACACCGATTGGCAAGGGGCAGCGCGGACTGATCGTCGCTCCGCCACGTACCGGTAAGACGATGCTTCTCCAGACGATCGCCAACTCGATCACGGAGAATCATCCCGAAGTGACCCTGATCGTTCTGCTCATCGATGAGCGTCCCGAAGAGGTCACCGATATGCAGCGCTCGGTCAATGGCGAGGTCATCTCCTCGACCTTTGATGAACCGGCCTCGCGCCACGTCCAGGTTGCCGACATGGTCATTGAAAAGGCCAAGCGACTGGTCGAACACAAGCGCGATGTGGTCATTCTGCTCGATTCGATCACCAGGCTTGCCCGCGCCCACAACGCGGTCGTTCCGCCCTCCGGAAAGATCCTCTCGGGCGGTGTCGATTCGAACGCCCTGCAGAGACCGAAGCGATTCTTTGGCGCCGCCCGCAACATCGAGGAGGGCGGAAGCCTGACGATCATCGCCACGGCGCTCATCGAGACCGGGAGCCGCATGGATGACGTGATCTTCGAGGAGTTCAAGGGAACCGGCAACATGGAGATCCATCTCGATCGGAAGCTCTCCGACAAGCGCGTCTTTCCGGCGATCGATCTGCAGAAGTCGGGTACGCGTAAAGAAGAGCTGCTCATCAACAAGAAGGATCTCGACCGGATCTGGGTTCTGCGGAGAGTCCTCAATCCGCTCTCGTCCGTCGAACAGATGGAGCTCGTTCTGGAGAGGCTCGAAAAGACCAAGACCAATGCAGAGTTCCTGTCTTCAATGAACCAGTAACTACTTCCTGTTTTACGAAGAGGAGGAGTCGGCGCCGCGCGCCATCTCCTCCTCTTTTTTCGTCTCGGCTGGCCTTTGCGGTTTTTATGGAAGCCGCTTCAACGTCAGCACGATGTTGCGAACTTCGTCATTTTCGATCGACAATTCGAGAGAGGCTGGTTCAAAGCCCTCTGCCTCGGCCGTGATCCGGTAGCTGGCTGTATCAGCCTTGAGCCGAAAGGCAAACTCTCCACCCTCACGCGAGACAGTCTCCATCTTCGTCTTCTTCCGCCCATCGATCCTCTCCAGCCGGACGACCGCGTTGGGAAGCGTGTATCCGAGCCCGTGCAGCACGGCGCCGCGGATCACTGCGTAGGGGTCGTCTTCGCGAGCCATTTCGATGACGCGGCTCAGTCTGATTGTCTCGCCGGCGGCCACGGCCAACGAGCGGGTCGTGAAGGTCTTGTAGCCGCCCTTCGAGAAGGAGAGGACATAGTCACCAGGGGTCAGATCACGAAAAACGAATTCCCCCTGACCGTCGCTCGTCATTTCGTACTGCCGTCCATCGGCCGTTGCCTTGATCGTCACTCCGGCCAGCGCCCGCCCCTTCTGCTCTTTGACCCGTCCGCGCAGGCTTCCGGTCGAAGCGGCTGTCTTTGAAGTTTGGCCGCTCTGTCCAACCACGGCGGGCCCGTTCGCCAGAATGGTCATCGCGATGACTGCTGGTATCCAGTAGAGCTTCATTACTTACTCTCCTCTTTGATCAACCCTGGTCTGTGCCATAATTTGTTTCCTGATAATTAACTGGCAATAATTAGCGGGAAAATAATGGGTAATGGTGTTTGGGCAATCGTGATGGTGCAATAATATGCGTGGATCACGAGATGTTTGAGGTCAGGTTGCGTACTTTGACCGCTGAAGTCCAACCAATCTCTTCTCCTGTTCTGAATTCAACAACAGGATTGACTAGCAGATGAGACAGACCATCCTTTTAAAATCGATGCTCAGTTTAAAGCCGATGCTCAGGTTGTTGCTGATGCTCATGGTTCCCGCGGCCGGGCTGGCCCAGGACCGCCCCCTGACGCTCAAACTCGAGACCGACGTGGTGACGATCGACATCGTCGCGACCGACCAGAATGGGAACTATGTGCGTGACCTCCGTCCGGAGGAGCTGCTTCTCTATGAGGATGGTCGCCAGCGCCAGTTCGATCTGTTTGCGGTCAATAATCAGTCGAGTCTCTCTCGTCCACTCGCGGTAGTCTTTGCCCTCGATCTCTCTGGTAGTCTCAAACCAGAGGAGACGGTGACGCTGCGTGAATCCGCCCTCAAATTTATTGAACTCGTGAAGGGAGAGTCGGTCTTCGCCGCCCTGACCTTCAACCACGAGGTGAAGGTGCGGCAGGACTTCACCCGTGACGCCCGCCGCCTGATCCAGGCCTTCACCCGCGATGTTCGATTCGAAGGTTCAACCCGCATCTACGATGCCATCGATCGGGGCATTACTCTGCTCGAAAAGAAGGCTCCGCGCTATATCGGCAGCAGGGAAGTCCGGCGAGCCATGATCGTCATCAGTGATGGTTTCGATTCGGCCAGCGTCATCGACCGCCGGGAGATGGTGCGTCGCGCGGTCTCCGCCGGCGTAACAATATATTCGATTACCCTTCCCTCGTATATCCTCACCGCGACAAGGCGCGGAGAGAGGGTGTTGACGCCGCTGGATGCGACGAGAATCGTCAATGCGACCGGGGGCAACGATTTTGCGGCGGATGCGGGCGATTTTTCGCCAGTCTTCAAGGCGCTGGCGGAAGAGATCAGGTCCAGCTATGCTGTCGCTTTCTATCCCCTCGCACGGGACGGAAAATTTCACCGGCTTGAGGTGAAGATCGCCCGACCGGGGGTCAGGGTGCGCCTTAGCCGCAATGGCTACCAGTCGCCGCCCCCGTAACGGACGTTCGTTCGGCGATCAGTAGTCGTCGTCTTCGTCGTAATCTTCTATCTCTTCCTGCGCCAGATCAACTTCGATCGGATCAAGCCCAACCACTTCGAGGGTCATCTCGCATTCATCGCAGTGGATGAGGTCTCCCTTGTCGACCTCCTCATCGACGTGAATCTCGGCTCCGCATTCAGGGCATTCAGCTATTGGCATGATCAATCACCTCCGTCTCATTATGATTACAAATGAATGTTACGATACCTGCAGAATCTAGCGAAAATAGAGCTGTTTGGCAATCCTATCTGAGGGCCTCAATGAAGGCCTGACTGAAGCGCACATCGCGACCCGCTGCGTGTGCGTCATGCTGAGTGTGTCGGGCCGAGTGTGTCGGGCCGGCTGTGTCGGGCCGGCTGTGTCGGGCCGGCTGTGTCGGGAAAGACTGGTGGGACAGGGTGATCAGCCCAGGCGGTCGCCATCGACAATAATGAAGCGGGGCCTTCGAGTGTCGGAGAAGAGAGCCAGATCAGCGCAGAAAGTGCCCGTATTTACTGGTCGTTTGCTCGGTCAGGTGTGATCTGCATAGTGTGGACAAGCCTTCGCGCAAAGCGAAAACAGTTTTTATCTTGCACGGCGACTATGGATTACTGTATATTTGCCGCGGTCGTGAATCTGCTCAAAGACCTGTCAATTGGCTCGTTTGGCGGATTGGTGGCCGGTGACGATCTTATTTGCGTCAGTTCTGGTGATCGTTACGCAAGGTGTTAATCCTGATCTGACAACCGAATTCCGATCCGGTTGCCGATCAAGATGGCCACGGAGACTCTCAGAGAGAGATGCTCAGTTAGAGATGCTCAGTTAGAGACGCTTAGCTAGACACTCTGATTGACAAGCTGATTGGCAGATGTCGGGACCGTTGCTTGACTGAAGTGGCATCGATACACTGCCCAAAGCTCTTTCCCGGACTTCATCGTTTAGATTCTCTGGCAGAGAATCTGCCTAAGAATCTTCCTAGGAATCTGGCAGAACTCTGGTTGAGATTCTGACCGTCAGGAAATCTGTAGTTAAGACTACTTGACCAAGTTCTTTTGAGACAAGAATCCCACGACGCGGGGATCATGCTTTAATAACCACATGGCGTTCGTTCATATTGTCGATTCCTCAATACATCAGCCTGAGCGATTGCCAGCTAGCAATAATAACTTATCAGACACCCCTGAGTTTCCTACAAAGGAAGTTACAAACCCTACCAAAGGAGAATAATAAAGATGGCAGCATCAGCAAAGTTGATGACGAAAAGTCAGTTGGCCGCACACCTTGCCGAAAAGTTCGGTATGTCGAAGAAGGCGGCGAATGAAGTTCTCGATGAGATCGCCCTCGTTGCCGTGACCCAGACGAAGAAGGCTGGCGCCTTCACGATCCCGGGCATTGGCAAGTTGGTCAAGGCGAAGCGGAATGCCCGCAAGGGACGCAACCCAGCGACGGGTGCGGAGATCAAGATTCCGGCGAAGACGGTGGTCAAGTTCCGTGTGGCCAAGGCCTGCAAGGAGTCGATCGTTCCACCGAAGAAGTAGTATTGACCGCTTCAGATTGGTCTTAAATGCAGTGCAACGCGCCGGTCAGTCCGATGGCGCGGCAGACCAACAGCGGAGACGGACAAGCCAAGGCGAAGCTGGTTCAGAGATGACCGCTTCGCCTTAACTATTTAGTAAACGTGTTATCAAATAAGGAAGTGATCAAGGGTGGCTGCCTGTTGATGAAATCGCCGTGTGTTCTATCAGGTCGTCACATCTCTGAGAGTAGGCGGAGAGATCAACCCATTTGGTGAGGATATTGAAGATGGAGATCGTGCGGGAAGAGTCTGAACCAGAGCGAAGGCGTGGGCCGATCGATCACCACTGTCTCGATCCCCACCACGCCGCGGACCGGGAGGTGCTCGACAACTGCCATCCATCAGGTTATGTGAATCCCGCCGGTGACGCCGTTAGTGGGATCTACAATATGAT
>Ga0209972_10004340_pt1 | contig 10739 bp, 8 predicted proteins | sample NOAtaG_7_FD_187302 | JGI IMG/M metagenome (GOLD analysis project Ga0209972, IMG submission 187302) | Freshwater lake microbial communities from Lake Erie, under a cyanobacterial bloom - NOAA_Erie_Diel1S_2200h metaG (SPAdes) (version 2) | ecosystem: Environmental > Aquatic > Freshwater > Lake ...
GGCGACGCGCGACCAGGACGGGCAGATGGCGACGATGGCCGACCAGATCGTCCGCCAGGCGCAGGAGCGACCGACGCAGGTCTCGCTTGCCCTCGAACTGGCCGAGCTGATGCTCAGACCGGAGCTGCGCGGGGAGAAGGTCACTCGTGCGCCGCTCCCCGACAACTACCTGCGCCATTTCCGCGAATCGGATGTGGTGCGGATCCGCCGTGGTTCACTCAGTGCGACGATCGTCGCCAAAAGTTCACGCTTCCTCTCCGTCCGCAGTGGCGGAGTGGTGATCGAAGCAGTTCGGCTGGCGAGCGCCTTCTTTGGCAAGGGGCAGTTTGTCGGGCGGCGACTGGAGCGGGAAGGGGAGACCTGGGTGCTGCGCCAGGAGCTGGAAGCAGGCTACTACCAGCCATTCTCAGCCGGGGAGGGGATTCCGCAACCCGACTGGGAGAAGCTCGACCGGAATCGCCGCCAGCGTTCGCACATCTGCCAGTTGAAGACGGAGGTGCGATTGACGCCGCTCGAGCGCGGCTTCGAGCTGGAGGTGGTGATCGAGGGGACGGAGCGGGTGCCGGTTGCCCTCGAGTTCTGGTTCCGCCCCGGCGGAGAGATCGTCGCCGGCCCGGACGGCCAGCTGGTCGTCGCCAACGGGACGACCTTTCTCGCTGGCGGGAGCGCAAAATATCGGCTCAATAAAGCGGACTGGACGATCGGGCCGGGCCGGGCCGACCACCGCTGGGCCAATCTGCGCGGAGCAGAACCGCCGATCGAGAACGCGATCCCGCTCACCCTGTCCGGTTTCACGCCCTTTCGGCAGCGGCTCAGAATGGTGGCGGCGTCATGATCGACTGCCGGATCATTCTTGTCCACCCGCGTGATCCGAACAACATCGGGGCCGTGGCGCGGGCGATGAAGAACTTTGGCTTTACTGATCTCGTCGTCGTCGCGCCCCATCCGCCAGTCTGGGCCGAAGTTACCGCGGCGGTCCGGGCCGAGGATCTCCTCGCGCGGGCCCGCGTCGTCCCGACCCTCAGCGCGGCGATCGAAGATCGAACCCTGGTTATCGGCACCCTCGACCGAACGCGCGTCGAAGAGAAGCAGGCGCTCTTCACCCCCTTCGATCTCAGCCACGATCCGCGGCTGGCGACCGAACGCGTTGCCCTGGTCTTCGGATCGGAGAAGCACGGCCTCGTCAATGAGGATCTGAGCCATTGCCACCGGCTCATGAGCATTCCGACCCGGCCGGGATGCCCCTCGATGAATCTGGGCCAGGCCGTCGCCGTCTGCTGCTATGAGCTGGTCCGCGAGTCGGCCCAGCGCGAGATTGCCCCGTGTCCACCGACCTTGGCCACTGCCGGGGCGGTCGAACGGGCCCTTACCCTCGCCCTTGAGACACTCCGGAAGATCGATTTCATCCTGCCGGGCAACGAACCTGATCTGACCCGGCGACTGCGCGCGACCTTTATGAAATTTGGGATGAGCCATTATGATGTCGAGATGTTATGCGGTATCCTAAGCCGAATAAATCGTCTCAGGTAGATCGACAGCGATCGATCGCCCGGACTGTCAAACAGGAGAAAAATGAGTCAGCCACCGGATAAGGTTATATTTTCAATGGTCGGGGTCAGCAAGTTTTACGATAAAAAGGCTGTCCTCAAGGATATCTACCTCGGCTTCTATTATGGCGCCAAGATCGGAGTTCTCGGACTCAATGGATCGGGAAAGAGTTCGCTCTTGCGTCTCATCGCCGGCGTCGACAAGGAGTACCAGGGAGAGGTCGTTCTCTCGCCCGGCTATGCGATTGGCTACCTCGAGCAGGAACCGCGGCTCGATGAAGCGAAGACCGTTCGCCAGATAGTCGAGGAGGGGGTTCAGCCGGTCGTCGATCTGCTGCGCGAGTACGATGAGATCAACGCGCGCTTTGCCGAACCGATGTCTGACGATGAGATGACCGCCCTGCTCGATCGCCAGGGCGAGGTCCAGGATCAGCTCGAGGCCCTCGGTGGATGGGATCTCGACAGCCGGCTCGAGATGGCCATGGATGCCCTGCGGTGCCCGCCCGGCGAGACGCTGATCGGCGTCCTCTCGGGAGGTGAACGGCGTCGCGTCGCCCTCTGTCGACTGCTGCTCAAGCAGCCGGAGATCCTGCTGCTCGATGAGCCGACCAACCATCTCGACGCGGAGACTGTCGCCTGGCTCGAACACCACCTCAAGCAGTATCCCGGGACGGTCATCGCCGTCACCCACGATCGTTACTTTCTCGACAACGTCGCCGGCTGGATTCTCGAACTCGATCGCGGCCAGGGAATCCCCTGGAAGGGAAACTACTCCTCGTGGCTCGATCAGAAACAGGAGCGGCTCCGCAAGGAGGAGCGGGCGGAGACCCAGCGCCAGAAGACCCTCGAGCGCGAACTCGAATGGATCCGCATGGCTCCCAAGGCCCGTCACGCCAAGAGCAAGGCCCGCATCAACGCCTACGAGTCGATGCTCAACCAGGAGGTCGACAAGCAGGCCGCCGAGTTCGAACTCTATATCCCACCGGGACCGCGGCTCGGTGACATCGTCATCGAGGCCAACGCCGTCAGCAAGGCCTATGGCGACAAGCTGCTCTTCGACAACCTGACGTTCAAGCTTCCGCCCGGCGGTATCGTCGGGGTGATCGGACCGAACGGAGCGGGGAAGACCACCCTCTTCCGTCTCATCACCGGCCAGGAGCAGCCCGATGCCGGCACCTTCCGGATCGGCGAGACGGTCAGCCTCGCCTATGTCGACCAGAGCCGCGACACCTTGCGCCCCGCGGCCTCGATCTGGGAGGAGATCTCCGATGGCCAGGATACGGTCGCGCTCGGCAACCGCCAGGTCAATTCGCGCGCCTATGTCGCCCGCTTCAACTTCTCCGGCTCCGATCAGCAGAAGAAGGTCGGCAGCCTCTCCGGCGGCGAACGCAACCGGGTGCACCTCGCGAAGATGCTCAAGGCCGGGGCCAACGTCATCCTCCTCGACGAGCCGACCAATGACCTCGATGTCAACACCATGCGCGCTCTCGAGGAGGCGCTCGAGAACTTCGCCGGATGCGCGGTAGTCATTAGCCACGACCGCTGGTTCCTCGACCGCATCGCCACCCACATCCTCGCCTTCGAGGGCGAGAGCCGCGTCGTCTGGTTTGATGGCAACTACTCTGAGTACGAGGCCGATCGCCACGCCCGCCTCGGCACGGCGGCCGATCAGCCCCACCGTCTCAAGTACCGTCAGCTTACCCGGGAATAGCGTCAGGCCCGGAAAGTCAGACGCGAGGCGAGTTTTTACGAGAGGGTCTTGCTTAATAATTGACGAAGGGCTATGATTCGTTTTACTGTGAAGGTGGGCTCGCGCCCACCTTTTTTGTCAGCCAAATTACTGATGCCCGCACCGCTTGGTTAATAAAGCATGGGAAGCACAGCTTGGTTAGCAAAGTTGAGGGAGCCAAGTTTAGGTAGCTGAGCCTGGGGCAGCAGATTTAGGATCAATGGGGGAGAGTTGAAGCTCGATTCGCGGTTACAGGAGATCGTCGAGAAGGTCACAGCCCGCGAGGGGCTCGAGCTGGTTCATGCTGAACTCTCCGGAGGGCGACGACCGATCCTCAAGGTGCTCATCGACAAACCCGGCGGCGTGACGATCGATGATTGCGCGACGGTGAGCGAGAAGCTGGGGCTGACGCTCGATGTCGAGGATGTCATTCCCAGTCAGTATATGCTCGAAGTGGCCTCGCCCGGTCTCGATCGCGGGCTCTACCGTGAGGCCGATTACGAACGATTTGCCGGCCTCCCAGCCCACATCAGGACAATTGAGCCGATCGCCGGACAACGAAATTTTCACGGAAGACTGGTTGGGCTCGACCGCACAGGTGAGCTGGCAGCGGTCCTCGAAGAGCCGACCGGCGTCCGACACCTAATCCCACTCGCCTTGATCACCAAGGCCTGGGTGGAGATTGAACCGCAACAGATCCACCCGGTGGATCGCGACGAATGAATCGATATGAACTCATTAAGCTCGATTGCGCAGAATATCGAGGTTCTCAGCAGAGAGAAGAAGATCGATCCACAGGTCATCATCAGTGCGATCGAGGATGCGGTCGTCACCGCCTCGCGTAAGCAGTTCAAGTCCGGCGAGGATCTCCACGCCCGGTACAATACCGATTCCGGGACGATTGAACTCTACGCGGTCAAGACGGTCGTCGAGGAGGTGGCCGATCCATCCCGCGAGATGACCGTTGACGAGGCCAACGCCGAGGTCGGCGAAGGGGCCGAGGTCGGTGACATGCTCGAACTTCCCCGCCCGATGGAGGATCTGGGACGCATCGCCGCCCAGACCGCCAAGCAGATCATTCTCCAGAAGGTCCGCGAGGCCGAGCGGAACATGATCTACGACGAGTATATCAATCGGGTCGGCGAGCTGATCAACGGGTTTGTGAAGCGGTTTGAAGGCGGACGGATGATCGTCGATATCGGCGCCGGCATCGAGGCCTTCATGCCCAAGACCCAGCAATCGAAAGCCGAGGCCTTCTCCCAGGGTGAGCGGATTCGCGTCGTCATCAGCGATGTGCACCGCGACATCAAGGGGCCGCAGGTCGAGGTCTCCCGGACGAGCCCGGATCTTCTGCGCCGCCTCTTTGAGATGGAGGTGCCGGAGATCTACGATGGTACAGTGGTCATCAAGGCCGCTGTGCGTGAGCCGGGTGAACGGGCCAAGATTGCCGTCGTCTCCAACGAGCGTGACGTCGATCCGGTCGGCGCCTGCGTCGGCATGAAGGGATCGCGTGTCCAATCGATCATCCGCGAGCTGCGGGGCGAGAAGATCGATATCATCGAATGGTCAGAGGATCCGGCGATCTTCGCCGCCCACGCCCTCTCGCCCGCCAAGGTGAGCCGGGTCACCGTCATCGACTTTGAGTCGCGCAAGCTCCAGGTGACGGTCGAGAATGACCAGCAGAGTCTGGCGATCGGCAAGCGCGGCCAGAACGTTCGTCTCGCCGCCAAGCTGGTCGGCTGGGACATCGATATCCGCAGCGAGGAAGAGATGAAGCGCGAGATCGCCTCGCAGATGGAGCAGATGATCACGGCCAGTGTCGTCTCCCTCGCTTCGATCGAGGGGATCTCGGCCAGTGACTACGCCATCCTCTCCGAGCACGGCATTGAAACGATCGAGCAGCTGGCTGAAGCCTCGATCGACGACATCTCCGACTGGCTCGATCTGAGTATCGACGAAGCGCAGGAGCTGCTCGAGATGGCCGTGGCCATCACCGAGGCCCGCCGCAAGCGGGCTGACGAGGAGGCCCAGGAGGCCCAAGAGGTCCAAGAGGATGAGGCGGCCGACTCTGTTGAAGCCGGTGATGCCGATGAGCCCGATGAAGCTGATGAAGCTGACGAAGCCGATGAAGCGGGCGCCGGGACGGTCGCCGCGGTCGACGAGGAGTCTGCGGACGCGGTGGTGAGTGGAGAAGAGCCGGAAGTTTCGAGCGAGGCGAATGAGGCTCATGAACCGCCGACCGTTCTTTAACCGTCCGAACGCTAATCGGGATGTGCGTTCGGAGACAATCACCGGTAAGGATGATCCCGCTGCCCCGCCAGGCAGATGCTGATTACTTGAGCTTACTTCAGGAAATGTCAGCGCCGGCGGGATCGATTGAACGGATCACGCCAGGCAGAATGTTTGGAGGCGCTGTCCTTTCTGAAAGGTATCAATGGGGAATAAGGTCAGAATCTACGATTTAGCAAAGGAACTGAAACTGGAGAGCAAGAAAGTGCTTGACGATGCCCGAATGATGGGTGTCGATGTCAGTGTGCCCTCGAATTCAGTCGACGACGTGATCGCGGCCCGGATTCGTGAAAAGTACTATCCAAAAAAGGAGCAGGCGACAGCGACACATCGGGCGCGTTTGATCAAGCACCCGCCGGCGTCCTCTGCACCGGCTGGTTCGCATGGTCTGGGTGAGGCCGAGACCCGGTCTGAGCTGGTCGCGGAAGCCGAGTCCAGCGTCGCCCAGCCTGCCGCACCGCCGCCGCCAGCCGAGTCAGCGCCGAGTGCGCCCGCCGCACCCGAGCCGGCGACGAGAGTCGTCGTTCTCAAACCAATTGTTCCGCCAGTGGCGGCGCCCGTGCTCCCGGAGCCCCAGCCCACCGAAGTGGTCGCGGCGCCGGAGCCGGAAGCGCCACCGGTGGTCGCGGAGCCTCTTTCCCCGGCTCCCGAACCCGCGGCGGAGCCGCCCGCGCTGCGTATCTCGAAGCTGACGCCGCCGCCGCCGCCGGAGGCCGCTCCGGCACCGGCTCCGGCGTCGGTGACGACGATCAAGCAGATTCAGGTTCCCCCGCCAGCTCCCCCGTCAGCTCCCCCGCTAGCTCCCTTGGTGGCCGAGCCGCCCGCGGCGCCCGTCGAACCGGTTGCGGCCACACCGCCGCCCCGCGTTGAACCGCCGGCCCCAACACCGGGCGGGACAGTCGTTCGCAAGCTTACTCCGCCCCCGCGGCCCATGCCAGCGCCGCCGCCACAGGTGGCGACCCGGACCCGGCCGGCGGCCCCTGGCCAGCCTGGCTCAGCCGGGCCTGGTGGACGATTCGACCGCTCCGCTCCGCCGCGCGATGGCCGAGATGCCCGCGACCCCGGACGGGAGCAGGGGCGGAACGTTCATATTCTTCCCTCCGGCGCCCAGCAGGTTAAAGTCTATATTCCACCCAAGGATCAGCGCCCCCAGGGACGCCACCAGAAGCGCAAGGAGCAGGAGGGGCAGCAGAAACAGATGCCAAAGCGGCACGGCGGCGGTGGCGGTGGCGGACATCACGCCGCTCCTTCCGCGCCGGTGGTCCCGGTCGAGTTGAAGCCGATCCGGCTCATCGAGGGAAGCACGGTCCGCGAGTTTGCGGAGAAGATCCAGGCCAAGCCGCGTGATCTGGTGACGCTTCTGATGCAGCGGGGCGTCATGGCCTCGATCAACCAGACGATCAAGCCGGAGATGGCGATCGAGATTGGTCGGGAATACGGATGGGAGGTCTCCTTCGGCGACTTCGAAGACATGGTCATCGAGTCGGAGTTCGAGATTACACCGGAGGCGATGGAGGATACCGATCTCCGGGCCCCGATCATCACCGTCATGGGCCACGTTGACCACGGTAAGACCAGTCTGCTCGACGGCATCCGTTCGGCGCGGGTGGCCGAGGGTGAGGCCGGCGGCATCACGCAGCATATCGGCGCCTACTCCGTCGAAGTTCCCAATCACGACAACCCCTCCGAGTTGCGGCGGGTGGTCTTCCTCGATACTCCCGGTCACGAAGCCTTTACGCTGATGCGTGCGCGCGGGGCGCGTGTGACCGACATTGTCGTCCTTGTGGTTGCGGCCGACGATGGGGTCATGCCCCAGACTGTCGAAGCGATTGAGCACGCCCGGGCCGCCGGAGTGCCGATCATCGTCGCCATCAACAAGATCGACAAGCCGGATGCCAATCCGGAACGGGTCAAGAAGGAGCTGGCCGACCGCGGACTGCTCTGGACCGGTTGGAGCGGCGACACGGAGATGGTCGAAGTCTCGGCCAAGAAGCGGCAGAATATCGACGGACTGCTCGAGATGATCCTCCTCACCGCCGATATCATCGAATTGAAAGCCAATCCGACCCGCCGGGCGACGGGAACCGTGCTCGAGGCGAAACTCGACCGCGGCCGCGGCGCGGTGGCGACGGTTCTGGTCCAGAATGGAACGCTCCGTGTTGGCGATCCGTTCATTGTCGGCAATTTTTACGGCAAGGTTCGCGCCCTGATGAACGATCGCGGGGAGCGGGTCGATGAGGTTGGCCCGGCGATGCCGGTCGAGGTGCTCGGACTCGAAGGGGTTCCTTCCGCCGGAGATCAGTTCCAGGTGGTCGATGATATCTCAAAGGCCCAGCAGATCTCGAGCTATCGTCAGACCCACGCCCGCGCTGCAGCGCTGGCCCGCTCGGCCGCCCGTGGACTCGATCAGCTGCGAACGCAGCTCGAGGCCGGCAGGGTGCGCGAACTGCTCGTCATTCTCAAGACCGACGTGCAGGGTTCGGTCGAGGTTCTCAAGGATACGCTCATCAAGCTCTCGACCGACAAGGTCAAGGTGCGGATCATCCGTTCCGATGTCGGCGCGATCACCGAGTCGGATGTCCTGCTCGCCAGCGCGTCACAGGCCACTGAATCGGGAGCGGTGACGGTGATCATCGGCTTCAATGTCCGTCCGGAGACGCGGGCGGAAGAGGTCGCCAAACAGGAATCGGTCGATATTCGGCTCCACTCGATCATCTACAAGGTCGAAGAGGAGATCCGCAGCGCGATGCTCGGCCTGATGGAGGCGACGAGCAAGGAGACGATCATCGGCAAGGCCGAGATCCGCGATGTCATCCGCGTTCCCAAGGTCGGCACCGTCGCCGGTTGCATGGTCATCAATGGCTACCTCAAGCGGACGGCCAACGCCCGCCTGATTCGCCACAATGTCGTCATCTTTGAGAGCCAGCTCGGCAGCTTGCGGCGCTTCAAGGATGATGTCGCCGAGGTCCAGCAGGGCTATGAGTGTGGTCTGACCCTCGAGCGGTTCAATGATTACAAGATCGGTGACGTAGTTGAGGCATACCTGATCGAGAAGGTCGCCCCGACGCAACTTTGAGGCGGGTTCAATGCAGCATCGACGAAACAGAGTGGCCGAGCAGTTCCGGGTTGAGATCAGCGCGATCCTCTCCCGTGAGCTGCGCGACCACATCCAGGGGCTGGTCACGATCACCGAGGTTCAGTTGAGCCCCGATCTGCGCCAGGCGCGCGTCCTCATCAGCCTCTTCGGAAGCGAAGAGCAGAAGGCGGCGACGCTGGCATTTCTGGAGGAATCGGTTGGACAGATCCGGCGGCTGGTTGGCTCCCGGATCCGTCTCCGTCATACCCCTGAACTCGTCTTTGTCCTCGATCGGGCGATCGAGGAGGGAGATCGGATGGTCAGGCTGATTGAGGAAGTGAGCCGCGAACTGCCGAAAGAGTAGCTTGAACAGTACCGGGAACGCACGGATTGGCCACTGACAGGGAAGGTCCTTATGCTTGGACAGGTCATCGAACTGATTGAAAAGCACGATCGATTCGCGATCACCTCTCACATCCGGCCAGATGGCGATTCCCTCGGTTCCTCACTTGCACTATGCTGGATCCTGAAAGGGCTCGGCAAGAACGCCGAGGTGATCATGCGGGATCAGGTCCCGCATGCTTACCTGCGGCTCCCCGGCAGCCAGGAGGTCCGGGTCGTCGACGATATCGATCGCGAGTATGACGCCGTCTTTGTGATCGAATGCAGCGACGTGACGCGCCCGGGCATTCCCAGCCTCGCCGACCAGTTTGTGGTCAATATCGATCACCATTCGACGACCGTTCTCTTTGGCAATCTGAACTGGATCGACGCGACTGCGGCGGCCGTCGGCGAAATGATCTACAATCTGGCCAAGGCGATCGGCGCGCGCGTCACCCCGGAGATCGCTGGTTGCGTCTATGCTGCGCTGCTGACCGACACCGGATCCTTCCATTTCTCCAACACCACCGAGCGAACCTTCAAGATTGCCAGCGAGCTGGTCCGCTATGGCGCCCAGCCAGCCAAGCTGTCACAAGCCATCTTCTACAACTACCCTTTTGCCAAGATTCAGTTGGTTGGTTCGGTTCTCTCGACGCTCGAGCGTGACGAGTCCGGGCGCATTGCCTGGATCCGCATGACGCGCGAGGCCATGGAGAGTGCTGGAGCCTCGGAAGAGGACTCCGACAACATCATCAACTATCCGTTGACGATTGGGGATGTCGAGGCCGTCGCCTTCTTTCGGGAGATGCCCAATTCGACCTACCGGATCAGTCTGCGCTCCAAGAATCGGGTCAACGTGGCGCGGGTAGCGGAAGAGTTTGGCGGTGGCGGGCACACCAATGCCGCCGGCTTTACCATCCAGGCCGATTTCAACCAGCTGAGCCACGAAGTGATTGAAAAACTGCGCGAGGCGGTCGAGGACGCTCCGCATGGTAGCGCCCGAGAGATCAAGCCCCGCTAATCTCGGCCCGTTGATCTTTTTAGTCGTCCCCCGCTAACGCAGCGCCAGCCCGGCCCGCACGACGATCAGGTGGTGACCCGGATCGGCAACCGCAAAATAGTCGCGTGCTTCTACTCTCAACCCCCGTCCATCTTTAAACCACCAGGTTACCCCTCCTCCAAAGTTGAGGCCACTGATCGCCGCCTGGCGAAAAATGAGTGAATATCCCCCGGTGACAAATGGGGCAATCCGGCCATTGTCGCCTCCGCGGCGCAGATGCCAGGAGAGATTTGGTGAGAAGACTCCCACCAGCGCCCCAACCGAGGCGGAAGGGAAGAGCACCCCGAGTTCGCCGCCGACGGCCAGGTTGCGGTAGACGAAGAGGTCGACTCCCCCAGCCAGCGAGAGGATCGTTCCGCCGCTGGTGGTCGTCCCGCCACCGGCAGAGAGGTAGCCATAATGGTCGTGGTCGCGGGAGTTCTGGGCTCTTCCCGGGCACGGCAGCAGCACGATGATGAGAAGCAGCAGGAGTAGGTATCCGTTCTTCAATTGAGTCGCTCCTGATCAGGGGGGCCGAGTTCGACCGGGCAGGGGCGTCGCTCGACGGACAAGGTGATGGTTGATTATGACGGTGGAAGGCCAAGTCTAGCTCAATCCGGACAGCATTTTCAACGCCGCGATTATTTCGTCAGGGCGAGCGCATTTGAAGAGGCGGGC
>Ga0209972_10004343_pt1 | contig 10738 bp, 19 predicted proteins | sample NOAtaG_7_FD_187302 | JGI IMG/M metagenome (GOLD analysis project Ga0209972, IMG submission 187302) | Freshwater lake microbial communities from Lake Erie, under a cyanobacterial bloom - NOAA_Erie_Diel1S_2200h metaG (SPAdes) (version 2) | ecosystem: Environmental > Aquatic > Freshwater > Lake ...
TCCACGCAGATGATGTAGAGGGCGTAAAGGATGTCGACGGCGACGTAGGTCACGAAGATCACGGCGGCGGTGACGGGGGAGAAGTCGGTCATCCAAGCCGCTCCAGCAGGCCGCGTAGCGTGGCGGCGTGGTGCGAGTAAAACGATGCCCCCCACTCCAACGCCTCCCGCTCCGCGTCGGTGAGGCAGGCCGTATCGCCGCTGCGAATCACACGCTCCTGGAACCGCGTCAGAGACATCAGCCTCTCCCTTTCATCCAACAGCCTGCCGATCATCCTCGCCGCCGTCCCGAAAGATGCCGTCCAGGCGTTCGGAGGCCCGTAGCTGTTTGACCACTGCCGAGCCTCCGAAGCCTCGCTGTCCGTGTACGGGACGCTCATCGATACCGGATCACCGCGAACCACTGCCGGCGGGCCGGCGAATACGCCACGCCCTCCTCGACGATCTGCCGCTTGCCGAAGAAGCAGCAGTTGCGGCGGGCCGACTCGGGCGTCGAACCGCAGCCGATGCCCTCGGTCTGGCCGCACGACGAATGCACGAGCGAGCCCCGGCTGGCGATGAGCACGGCGTGCTCCTGGGCCGAGATGAACACCCGGCCGCGCGGCACCACGATCACGTCCTGGGCCACGGCCGCGGAGCAGAGCAGGGCGGCGAACAGAAAGAAAAATCTCATGTGAATCCTTTCACGAAAGAGGGAGCGAAACCGCCCGCAGCCTCCCACGGATCCGGTAGGCGTCAACCGGGTCAGCGGCCGAGTTTTGCCATCAACTCCGCCCGCCGGGCCGCCATCTGCTCCGGCGTGATCACCACCCGGGCCACGGCCTTGCTCTCGACGCCCACCGCCGACACGCCGCTGAACGACGCCGCCACCGCGGCCCCCACGACGCAGTCCAGGAGGTGGTTGTCCCGGCCCGGGATCAGCCGCCACTCGTCCACGATCCGCTGCTTCGACTCGACCCGCACCGGCACCTCGGCGGCGAGCTGCTCCGCAAGCATGTCGTGCTGACCGGCGTGGATCGTCCACCCCTGCGGGTCGCCCACCGGCAGCTTCACCCGGGCCGCCACGAACGTCTTCCAGGCGTTGGTGTCGAAGAGGATGTGCCGCTGCCGCTGGATCGTGCTCGTCCGCCAGTTGGCCCCGATCCGCTCGCCGCGGTCGGGGGCCTTGTCGCTGATCGTCTGGCCGCTCGCGCCCACGAACCGGCCGTGGGTCGGCAGCACCCGCGGCCCCCACTTGCTCCGCCGGGCGAAGTCGCGGATCACGCCCTGCGACTGTGCCCAGTTGGCGTCGATGCAAAGCTGGTTTACCCGCAGCACGGCATCGTCGGTCTCGCGGGCAAACTCCCGCTCGAGTAGGTCGCCCGCCAGGGCCTCCAGGCCCGCGTGGATCGCCGCCTCCACGTTCGCACCATGCACGAGGGAGAGCGTCTTCTTTGCATCGCGTAGGGTGAAATATGGGCGGCCCTGGTCCGGGTATGTGCCGTAGGCCACAACATGGCCGCGGAACTGGTGGCCCCAGGCGACCACGGCCCAGTAGAGAATCTCCTTCTGCACGTCGACGAACGCCGTGAGCGTGTCGAGGCCCGAAGGTACGGTCCAGCGGGGGACGTTGATGGTCTTTGCCAGCACCTCGGCAACCTGGATGCCGTCAGCCTTGGCGGCATCCGCGAGCGGCTCATTCTGGAACTCGGCGGCGAACGCGGCCTCCCCGCGGTCGATGCGGAGGTTCCAGGCGTGCTGGATGGCCGACAGCTCGCCCGGCTCCTTGCGGGCCGGCCAGCCCACCTTCCCGCCGGCGTCCATCGCCTCTCGGTTGGCGGCGTAGAACTCGTCCGCCTCTGCCGTGCCCCGGCCGTCCCGCTGGCCCCGCTTCCGCAGTTCGGCGTACTCGTCCCACAGGCCCGTCGCCGTGGGCCAGGCGTAGACCATCCGCATCCGCCGGCCGTTCCACGAGGGATGCCGCTCGCGGTCGAGGAGCCGGTCGGCCAGGTCGTCGGGCTGGATGACGGTCACGGTCGCGAGGCCGGCGATCTTCACGCCCGGGCCGGCCAGGCCGAGGATCGCCCCCTTCAGCACCGCCTCGCGGGCGGCCACCTGGGAAGGGCTGCGGGCTGATTCGTCCGTCTGCGGGTCGTCGATCAGCACGAGCGTCGGCCGCACCTTCCGGCCGTCCACGGCCCGCTTCGCCGACATGCCGCGGATGCGGCCGGTGATGCCCGCCACCCGGATGATCCCGCTCGACGCCGGCGAGCCGGGGATCGTCGGGAACTGCACCTCGTCAGCGGTCCACAGGATATGGGTCGGCTTGCCCTGGAACAGCTGCCCCTTCGCCCGTTGGTGGATTCGCTCCAGGGCCACGATCGGGAAGATGGCCTCCGGGAAGTCGGCCAGGAGCAGGTCGTTCGTCTCGCACTCGATCTTGATGCTTTCGAGCATCATCGACGCGGCCCCTTCGTCGCTGCCGATGATCGCCACGAACTCCCGGTGGCCGTAGAGCAATGCCCACAGGGCCGCGGCCTCCACGAGCGAGGTCTTGCCGCTGCCGCGGGGCATGGCGAACACGAGCAGCTCGCCGCGGATCACCGACGCCTCGACGGCCGCGATCGTCTCCAGGTGGTCGTCGGACCACTCCAGCGGGAACGTCGCCGGCATGTACGACTCGCAGAACAGCCGGAACGATTCGCGGGCGGCGGCCTTGCGGGCCGGATCCTCGACGGCGGGCAGCGCCCCGATGTCGCGGCCGGATTCGGAGAGCTCGGATTGGCGTCGGGCTTCCCGCTTCTTCCTGGCGTCGTATGCGGCCTGTTTCGACGGGTCAGGCTCTTTGGCGGCCGCCATGTCTCATGGGCTTTCTGGGCTCAAGCAAGCAAGTCAGTTCGCAACTGTGGATTTCGCAGCCGGGGCAAGGGCCGTGCCGCGGCTGGAAGTACCTTGGAAATCCAGGCGGCGGCGGGCCTTGGCCATCCACCACTCCGCCCCTGTGTCCTCGTGCGTGCGGGCGACCGCGTGGCACATCGCCACGAAGTCGACCCAGTCCATGTCGCCCTTCGATGCGTTGATCGTCTCGTGAACGATATGCAGGTTGTCGATGTCGTTCGATCCACCAATCGACCGTGGCATCTTGTGGTCGAGGCTAGCCCATTCAGGCTGGAGCTCCACTCCAGTACCAGCGCATCTGTATTCCTGCCTCTCGATCATCTCCCGAAGTTGAATCTTGCTCGCCATAACGTGACTTCCTCCGTTCGCTGTTGCGGCGTTTTGTTTCAGCCCATCGCATCCACTTGTCTTCGTTCATCCTGGCCTTGTTGTTGGCGTTCTTGAACTGGTAGCGCATGCACTGGATAGCCTGCTCCCAGGTTGATCGCTTCGAAGGCGAGAAATACCGAGCGTGATCCCGAACCCGCACGGGCTCCTGTTGCGTGCACATCCATGTGACCAGCTTCTTTTCCCATTCGGGCATGGATGTCAGAGGTCGCTTCCCTAGCTGCCTTGCGAACCGAGCCAGCATCCTGTCGATCTGGATGTCCCAGGCGATCTTCGACAGCCCGACCGTCGAAGCCGGCTCGGCACAGCCAGCGTTGACAACACCAACCCGATTCCCCATCCGATCGAACACCACGATCATGCCGTCGATCGTCGCGATCCCCGTCAGGCGGATAGTTCGCGGCCGGGGTGAACGAATCTTCAGTGCCATGCCGCGAATGTACGGCGGTTCAGGTATGCGTCAACCGGTCTGAAATGCCTTGTTTTCAGCCATTCCCGCGTGCCGCACCCACCACTGAACCAGCAGACAGGCATCGGCCCGCCCATCATCCTTCACGCGAGCGAACAGCCCGGCATCTGCGGGCCATGCCCGCATGGCGGCTTGACGATGCTGGCCTTTGTCTCGTGACACCCCGAGGGCTTTGGTCCAGGCTTGCGGCCGCACCAGCGTTGTCGGGATCGCAAGCGCCGCCAGTACGCCTTCCACCAGGCCGAAGCTACGCCCGAAAGAGAACGCGGACGTTGCCCCCGTCCCTTGCACCCCTTGCACTTCCTCGAGCACGGCGTGGTCGATGGCGTGCTCGCGGAGCAGGGCCGCGAGCATGGGGGCACACACCCGCCGCTTGCCGCGGATCTCGACCGTGGGCATGTCGTGGCACACGACCCGCCCACCGTTGACGAAAGCGATAGCACCGCACACCCCGGGATCTATGCCGCAAATGTTCATTCGTTCACCACCCGCAGTGTACGCGACTTCCCGGGCTCCCAAATGACCCAGCCCTTCCTGTGCAGCAGCCGCAGGTGCTGGGCCACGGCGTTCGGCGTCGAGTAGCCCATGGCGTCCACGAGCTCGCGGATCGTGGGCGGGTAGCCCTGCTCGTTCGTCAGCCGGCCGATGGCCCGCAGCAGGTCGCGTTGCCGCGGGGCCGGGGCGACCCGGCCGTGGGCGTCACGGGGCTGGTTGGCGATGGCGTTCCAGGTGGTCATGCCGCACCACCGAACCGGATCGGCTCAACATCCCCGTCGCTCGTCACGCGACCGAAGATCGCCTCCTGGCCGAGCAGCCGCTTCCGGGCGTACATCAAGACCTTGTAGGCCGTGACGGCGTGCATCTTCGGGAGGCTGTCGAGGACCATCTTCTCGATCATGCCGAAGTCGTTCGGGCCTGCATCGTCGATGAACGTCACGAACTCCTGCCCGAGCCGCTTGTCTTCCTCATCGGAGATGTCGGGCAAGCCCTCGCGCTGCTCGAGCTTCGACGCCAATGGTTTCAAGGCCGCCTTCTTCGCGGCGTTGAGCTCACGGTAGGCGGCGTGCACCCACGCCAACTGCGGGTACATCGAATCCCTGGTCCGCTTCACGTTCCGCAAGGCGTCGTAGAGCACGACCTGGTCGAGGCCCGATAGATCGTCGTGCCACAGCCGTTTCTCCTCGGCCGTGAACTCCATCATGGGCCACAGCTGGTTGATCGTCTGCCGATTGTCATCCCAGGTCTTCACAGGTTTCCTCCTACGGCTTTCCGCCGTTCGCGTTTCACCGACTTCGGCCCGTCGAACTCACCGGCGAGAATCCGGTCGACGTAGCCCATGAACTTCGTGATCGCGACCGGCCGCTCGAACCACTCGCAGCTCGGCAGCTTGGCCAGGGCATGGGTGGCACGGTCCAGCCACCCGGGCGTGTACGCCAGTTCACTCCAGCCCGTTGGCGGCAGGATGGGCGTCCATGGCACAGCCCTTTCGGTGCGGTTCCAGGCCGAGACGAACCGCTCCCAGGCTTCCGCCCCAGCCCCAAAAACGCCGCTCGGCGTGTGTGTGTGTGCGCTGCATTCTTCCCGGAGGGAAGGAGTAGGAGTAGGAGTAGGAGTAGGGGCTATCGTTTTGCCAATGCGGTCGCATGGTTCTGCCAATGGCACAGCCATGGCTCTGCCATCGTTTTGCCATGCCGTTTGGGGTGGCTGCTGGCCCTGCCACCGACGCCTCGCCCCCTCCTGTCCGGCCTTGGATTTGGCCTCCTTCAACTCCGCGACGGCCGCCCGCTCGAGCTCCAGCCGCTGATGCGACAGCCGCTCCTCGTCGGTGCCGGCGTCGATGACCATCAGCCGCTGCCGAATGGCCTTCCAATCGCCCTTTCCGAAGCCCCCGGCGATGCGGCTGCACGCCTGTTCGTCGTTCGGCACGCCGCCCCTGGTCCAGGCGTAGCACAGGATTCTCATGTACGCCCCGAAGCACCCGGGCGTCATGTCCACCGTGGACGCGATCAGGTCGTCACAGAAGAGCGGCAGGACGTGGTGACTGTTGCTTCCCCTAGCCATGCTTGGCCTCCCCCCACACCGCCCGCTCGTGCCCCTCGGGATCGCTGGCCCATGCCAGGACATCCGCGACCCGGTACCGCACCGGGCTCCTGTCGGCCTCGCCGAACTTCGTGAACCGCGGCCCGCGGCGGTAGCAGGCGAGCTTGGCGAGGTAGTTCGCGGACATCGAAAGCAGCTCGGCGGCCGCCTCCCGAGTCACGAACCGATCGCCGTCCGCCGTCGGTTTTCTCTGTGGTTCCATGCTTTGCCTCTACCTGTACGAAAGTTTACCTTGGCCCGTTGGTGTCCCGGGTTTCCATTCCGCCCCGCCGCGTCGAAGCGGCTGTGGTCCTCCCAGGGCGGCGGCTGTCAGCCGATCAACTCGGCGAGCCTCTCGTAGTCGAGGCCGACAATCGTTGGAAACTCTTCGCCCTGAATGAACTTGAACATCTTCGGACGCTCTCCACTGAGTTCGGCGTTGAACGCCTTGATTGCCTTGGCGCAGTACGACCGACGCAATTCGGTCCTTGCAGGAGTCCTCACCAAAGACTCGCGGAACACGACAAACGGCCTTCCGATGTCTGAATCGCCTTCTGTGAGAACTGACGCGAAATCGTCGGCCAAGCGTGAAGACACCAAAGAAAACAGCATGTGCAGCATGTTTCCATGCTGATTGCGGAACAAGTTGTTGCGGTTCATTGCGTGAACGCTGTGACGGATCTGCGGGTACGCCTCGAGAACCCTTGCGGTGAGGATAGGCGTTGCCTTCCTTCCTGCATTGGTTGATCCGTACACGTTCCCATTCAAGTCAACAAACGACACCAGGGCCTGAATTGCAGCGGCCACCTGGTTCGCGTTCTTCTCGCCTTCGATGGTGAGAACATCTCCAGTTGTTCGAATACGTCCTCCGTCGATCGTGCGAAACGCATCCTCATCGACATTGCGAACGACCATGAAGTCCGAGTACGCTCCTGACTGTATGGTCGCCGTGAGTCTGTGTTGTCCGTTTAGTAGATTTCCGTCCGACCCGAAGATGATCGGCTCGCCGTTCATCCACCACTCGCCTGCCGACATAGCGTCACAAAGTCGCTTCATATGTCGCTCGTTCAGCCGTCTGTTCTTCGTGTTCCTCTCAAGGTATTCGCGAGCCTTGTCAGGCCCGATACGTTCGATAGTGACCTTTACGCTGCCGTACTTGTGAAGCATCTCGTCAACAGCAAGCACCTCGACTTCGATTTCTGCCGTAGCCATCCCTGGCCTCCTTTGCCTTGTGACCAAAACCGAACACCGACACTTCGATGCGGCGTCAACGAGACGCCGCCGTTGCTTTCCACCTCGCCTCCCGCCCCCCACTCGCACTCCTGGCCTCGCCCTCTCTCGCGATCAGCCCGCCCCGTGCCAACTCCCCGAGTCGCCGTGACACCGCGGCCACGGTCAGCCCGGTCCTGCGGGCCAGCTCGGTCTGCCCGGCCGGCCCGGCCTCGAGGGCCGCGAGGATCCGCGTGCGGTGATCGCCCGCGAACGTCTTGGCCTTGGCCGCGGCCTCGTGCGATGTGGCCGGGTCGGTGGGCCGTGCCAGCCCGCCGAACAGCGGCGAGGCGGCGAGCCGCTCCTGGAGCACGGCGTCGGCGGGGCGGTAGTAGTCGCTCATGCCTTGCCCTCCCTAGCCTCGCGAGCGATCCGCAAGACGCTGCCCTTGTTGATCCAAAGCCGCAGGCAGACCTGCTTCGGCGTGCTGCCCTGGCGGAGCAGCTGCATCACCCGCTCTCGGTCGATCCTGTTGACTCCTGGCATCGTGCCCTCCGTGGTGTATTGGCCGCGTGTCGTGCGGCAGACGGCCCGGGTCACCGGCATGTGGCTGGGAGTGTTTGCCGCCGGCCCTGGACTGCGGAGTTACAACGCGACCGCCGCTTGCGCTCTCCCTGTGGCCGATGCGTAGCAGCCACTTGCACGGCCGGGAGCGGCCGTTGTTCTCAGTCCCCGGTGTAATACAGCGGTGCCATCGGCCCCTGCCGCTGGCTCGCGATCGTGTGGCCCCAGCGGTCATCGAACGCATCACGCACCGCCTCGGCGTCACGCTCCGGCCGCTGCCGCCGCATGGCGGCCATGGCGACCTGATTGCGGTAGCCTGCCGCGAGGTGGTGGTTCTCCGCGGTGATGATCCGATGGATCGCCACCTCGATCGGCCACGACCCTGCCGCTTCGATGTCGCTCATGCTCCGCCCTCCAGGCTGGCCGCCTCGGCCCGCAACCGCTCGGCCTGGGCGAGCAGCCGGTGGCCGAGGGCCTCGATGCGGCCGGCGGCGTCACGGCTCGCGTCCGCGAGTGTGGTGTGAAACCCCACGTCGCGAACGATCGAGCCGTGAGCCAGCCGCACCATCGGCTCGCCCTCTACCGCCAGGGCATCACCGACCGTGGTGTGCGTGTAGTGGCTGACGCCGTTCGTGCCAAAGTCGATGCGGTATCTGTTGCTCATGCGATCACCTGCACTGCGGAGCACGCCACCATGGCGATGATCCAGAGGAATGGGATGTCGTCAGTCTTCGTCGCCGCCGCGTCGGCCTTCTGCAGCGGCGTCCGGGCCGCCGGCTTCGCCGCCGGCTCCGGCTCGCGGTACGACTCGAAGGCCGGGGCACCCGGGGCCGCGGCGAAGCCGTTGACGTAGACCACCGCCGCGCCGCTCGCCTTGCTCACGCCCTGCTTCGTGGTCACGCTCACCCGCCGGCCGACGATCTCCTGGTCGATCTCGGCCGAGCTCGGCAGGCCGAGGGCCTGGAGCAACTGTAGGGCCAGCTTGCAGTCCCGCTTCTCGGTCGGGTCGAACCACCGCTCCAGGTCTTCAAACGTCCCGTTGCTGTCCCGCAGCGTGACGATGATGCACTCCTGCCCGTCCCGCTTGCGGGTGACCGTCTTCACCTTGACGATCTCCACCTCGTGATCGCCGTCGCTGAACAGGCCAACCGAATCGTCGTCTCCGAACGTGTCGAACCTCATCATGTCTGCACCTCTGGGGTGTGGGGTGTACCGATCCGCGGGATGGCCGGGTTCGCCCGGCCCTCTTCGATTCCGATGTTGAACGCTTCCGTCACCGCCATCGCGGGCGAGATGTCGCCCGTCGACAGCTTCTTCTCCAAGTCCGCGAGCCGGTCGGTAGCGGTCTGCACCGCCGCCTTCCGCTTCGACCGCCACGGCGATTCGTCATGCCACGCCATCGCTCACCTCCTGGGGCTCGAGCTGCTGGTGGCGGATGTTGATCTGCGAATCGAGCCGACTCCGCTGGGATGGCGAGAGTTCGCCGTTCGATTCGGCCAGGTCAGCGTCGTCGCTGATCTGCGACAGCTGCTCCACCGTGGTGGCCTCGTTGACCCTCTCCAGCCATCCCTTGCGGTCGCCGGTCGCCGCCGCGGCCGGCTTGGCCGGCACCGAAGGCCCGGCCGCCGCGAACATGGGCGCGAGGGCCGCCATGGTCATCGGGATCGTCTCGCCCAGGCCGAACCGGTTCTTCGCATCCCAGGCCGCCGACCGCTCGGCGTGGATGATCCGCTCCTTGCCGCCGCGGCCCTTGTTGCGGCCGTCGTCGCCCTCGACGATCACAGTCCGGTAGGTGAGGAAGAACACCGCATCGGCCCACTCCTTGAAGAGCGGGGCGACCTGCTTGTGCAGCTTCATCTCGTACCGATCGAAGCCGTCTGTCTGCTCGGGCGGGCTCACCCGCACGACCTTGGAGTGGGCCACCCACACCACGTTCAGGCCAGCCCGCACCATCTCGTCGCACAGGGCCAAGCACTTGCCGACGATCTCGGCGAGCATGACGTAGCCCTTGCCGAAGCCGAAGTCCTCGATCGAGGTCTTCTTCTTCTCCTTGTCGCTGGCCAGCAAGTGGACCGTCGCCAGCCTTTCGGCCCAGTCGGCCGAGTCGATCACCACCGTCTCGTAGCCCTGCCGGTCGCGGATCAGAGCGTGCATGGCACCGATCAGGTCGAGCCATGTCCGCAGCACCGGATCGCTCTCGTCATTCGGGTTCGGCACCCGATCGACATCGATGTGAACCGTGCTCCCCTCGGTGTCGAGGAAGATCGGTTTCGGAAACTGGCTCGCGAGCGTCGTCTTGCCGATACCCTCGACGCCGTACATCACCACCCGCAGCGGCTTCCGCAGCCGGCCCTTTGAAATCTTCAGTGCCATCCCTGGTTTCCTCCTTCTTCAACCATCTCCACCGCCGGAACGTCGTCGACCGCACTTGCGAGCCGTACCACAACCTCCGGCGGAATCTCGTAGACGCCCTTGCGGGCCGTGTGTCGCATCCGCAGCAGCAGGAGCCGGGCGGCCTTCACCACCTCGCACGCCTTGGCGTGGCGATAGACCAGCCGTGCCTCTTGTTGCCGCATTGACCTACTCGTGATCCCGATTGGCAGCATTCAGGTGTCCCTCCGTGATGACCTCTGGCAGTTCGTCGCGGCGGATCAGCACCGCCCGCGGGGCTTCGATGCCGAGCTTGACGTAGGGCCGGCCCGTCCCGACGCGGCGGATGTCGGTCACAAGGACCTCGATCCGTTCGCCGCTCGGGCAGGTCAGCACCAGGGCCTCGCCCGGCTTCCGTGAAATCACAAGCACCGTTGATCTCCTACCCGCTTCGTCAGCCCTGACTCGCGGGTGCCTTCCTGTTCATGCGGCCGCTCCGCGGCCGCTCCTTCCCACCGCGATCCGTCGCGGCGGTCTCCTGATTCGTCACGCGGTCCCCGGCCTGGCGGCCGCCGTCGATGACGGGCAGCACGCCATACCGGGGCTTGAGCGTTCGCAGTTCGGCGAGCCGGTGCAGGGCAGCCGGATCGTCGACCAGCTCTGCGGCGATCGCCTCGCGGAGTTGCGTCAACTCCGCGAGCGTGTGGCCGATCACGTCGTAGATGGCGAGCCGGTCGCCGGCGGCCAGCCGGCGGTCGAGGCCCCAGCGGATCGTGGCGTCGAG
>Ga0209972_10004344_pt1 | contig 10737 bp, 4 predicted proteins | sample NOAtaG_7_FD_187302 | JGI IMG/M metagenome (GOLD analysis project Ga0209972, IMG submission 187302) | Freshwater lake microbial communities from Lake Erie, under a cyanobacterial bloom - NOAA_Erie_Diel1S_2200h metaG (SPAdes) (version 2) | ecosystem: Environmental > Aquatic > Freshwater > Lake ...
CAAGTCCAAAAGGCAGGCGACCTGTTTTAATAGAAGCTGTAATACTTCTGCTTTTACAATTCACTCTTACAACACGATAGTTAGCTATATCTAGTACTAATAACTCGTCTGTCGCTTTTACATAGACCAAATCAGAAGTAAAACTATCATTGAATCTATCATCACCAACCGGTTGATTCAATGAGATAGAATCGACAAATTGAAGAAGAACGGGATTATACAATACTACACTTCCGCAATCGCCACCACTTAAGTATAATGTAGAATCTGATTTACCGAATGCGACTCCTACTAAAGAACCATTTAAAAATGGCGAGGGAATTTTTTTTTCGTAATCGGGTATCCTTGTTATCGTATTCTTCGAATTATCCAATATAGTTATAACCCCATTATGAATAGCAACTACCAAGCGACCAGTAGGTGAAACCGCCAGCCCAAAGGGGTCGTTTGTAATGCTAAAGATTTCACCAACAGGCTTTACAAATCGACCACTTGGCAGAACTGATATCCCATTTTTGTTAATAGATGTATAACTATTGCGGCCGGGAACTTGCATCATTTTTGCCTGTTGAGAAAAAGCAAGAAAAGGAATAGCCAATAGTGCGAAAAAAGATACAAATCGGAGCATATAAAACTCTATTTAAATAGCCATGTTCTAGTATTAATTTCATCCACACCCTGACGTTGAATTGCAGCTGTGCGATTAGCAGAGTTAAGTGCTTGCTCACTCAAGGGGTATATATATCTTACTGGTACAAGATTGTTGTTGAGATTAGCTGGACCAGGAACAATGGTAGGTAACCCAGTTCGTTTCCATTCATGCCATGACTCCAATCCATTAAAATAGAGAGAAATCCATTTTTGTAAGGCTATCTTCGCTAACAACTCATTTTCGCTTCCTGTATACTCAATAGAAGGTTGACTTATAAATCCAGCAGGCATTGATATTTGTAAATTATATGCAGCTGGAACTACAGATTGCCAATAGGCAAAATTGGCTGTAATGCCCTGATTATAATAGGTTGCTGCATTTCCTGCTGAAATAAAATTACGTTGACGCGCCTCAGCTAAAATAAATTGTAGTTCAGCATAAGTCATCAACAATGCACGTGGAGCATCTGGTAATGGTGCAGGTTGTCCGGGATCATTACATACAAGGCAAGCAAAAGTATAGCCAACTCTAGATACATTCTGTGGTCCACCATTATATGCTAGTGCACCTACATCACTCAGTCCGTTCGGTATACCAAGAATTACCGGGGATCCCGCACTCACTGAAGATTGTGTAGGCCGACCAAAAACACGAATCCGTGGATCATTCATAAGAGTTAATCTATCACTTAAGGTCTTACTAAGTCTTATTTCATCAAATGATCCTACCCTTGAATCATACAAAGGCCACTGATTAGGTGCTGCGGAAAGATATCTCAATTCTGCATTATCGGAATTAGCAGTGAAAATCGGATTATTGGTAGGGTCATTTATTATGGCTTGCATTTCAACATTAACGCTTTTCTGCTTTGATAATCTAAGCAGATACCGAAGGCGTAAAGAATTGGCTAGTCGACGCCATTTGATGATGGAAGCTGCCCCACCCCCATAAATCAGATCCCCGGAAAATGGGCCACTTGCTGTTGCAAGAAGTTCATTAGCCCTCTTCAAATCTGCCAATATCCCATTGTAAATATCCTCTTGCTTATCATAAGCAGGCTGAAACAATCCATCAGTTTTACCTTTACCTGCCTGGCTATATGGTACATCACCATAGGCTTCGGTTAATTGTGCAAACATCCACGATTTCAAAACTAGACATACACCAAAATAGGGACTTGAAGTATTTGACCCCACTTGTGTGAGAATATTCTGTAAATCACGATAATTACCATACACATTATTCCATATGCCATTCCTTTCACCCCACAAATAACGATCCTCATTTACAAATTGGATTTTTGCATTGTACTGGGCAACCAAATTCCCTATTGACCAAGCCTCACTTACTTGCTGGTTCATAGTACTTCTTATTACTCCGCTTAACAATAAATCAGGTGTAACAGAAGTAGGATTGTTTCTATTGGTATTTATCTCTCGGAAATCTTTAGTACAACCTGAAAAAACTAAAATCAGAGTACCAAATACCAATTTTACTAATTGTCTCATTTGAAATATATTTAAAGAATTAAAATTTGAAACTAAGATTTAGGCCGTAGCTACGAGTGGTTGGCATGCTCATATTTTCAATCCCCGGAAGAGCTGTTCCTCCACTATAAGACATGTTCTCCGGATCAACATGAGGAACATTGTCCCAGACCATTAAATTTCTACCTACAAAGCTTAAATTGACTGCTCTAAATGGTGTCTTCTTGAACCATTTATCTGGAAAAGAATACCCAATTTGAACTTCTCTCAACTTTACAAATGAAGCATCGAACATCACCCCTTCCGCAATATTACGTCCTGCGGTCCACGCCGTGTGCCATTCTCTTGCAGTAACTTTTGTGGTATTGGGACTAAATGTTCCATTTGAATTCAGAACTACACCTTGACCAATAACCCCATTTCCAGGTAATGAGAGGTCATAACCATTAGCTCGACCTTCGAGTGTCTCCATTATTATTCCCCCTTCTCTTCCTACCGTTTGTGTTTCAGAATAAAGCTTTCCTCCCTGACGAGTATCAAAAAGCACACTCAATTTAATTCCTTTGAAAGTGAAGCTATTACCTATACCCAAAAGCCAATCAGGATTATAATTTCCTAAATATATTCTATTGGTAGTGCGAATTGGACGACCATTCGTTCCAAAAACCATTTGCCCTGAATATTGACCTGAGGCATCATAGTAAGGGGCGTTTCTATCTGTGCTTTGCACACGTGCAAATCCAATTCCAAACATGCTACCCATTCTCTCACCTACTCGAGCCTCCACTGTAACCCGACGACTTGCCATAACATAATTGGTGAGACCATCAGAAAGTTCAAGTACCTTACTTCTATTGGCGGAAAAATTTAGAAATGCATCCCAAACAAAATCTTTCTTCTTTATTGGAGTTCCAGTAAGCATCATTTCCACACCATAATTGGTAATTAAACCGGCATTGATTCGACGTGAAGTATATCCGCTCGTATTGGAAAGGGGTATGGCGAGAATTTGATTTCTTGTTCTACTATTGTAGTAAGTGAAATCAATTCCAAATCTATTACCAAAGAACTTAGCCTCTGTGCCAAATTCATATGAATTACTTATTTCCGGCTTTAAATTTAAATTTGCTAGACTACTTGTTTCTCCATAGATCTGAGATGAACCAAATGGCTCACTGCGATTGAATGTTTGAGTATAGGCAAAGGGATCGGTATCATTACCTACCTGAGCAAAACTTCCACGAACCTTAAGATAGCTAAAGTATTTGGGAAGATTAACCATTTCACTAATAATAGCACTTACTGCAACAGAAGAATAGAAATAGGAATTGTCCTCAATTCCAAAAGATCTGAGATCTTCTGGTAGGGTTAATGCCGAACTCCAATCATTTCTTCCTGTAAAATCAATAAATATTTTATTTTTATAGGATACACCAGCAGATCCATATAAACTGTTAATACGCTTTCCAACTTTACTTTGCTCATTTACCAAGGCAATACGTGAGTTGTTGAGACTATAAATCTCAGGAACATTCAATTGACCTGCAACAGCCTCGTTAAAGCGAGAGGTTTGTTGCATAGCATTACCACCAAATGTTGCTGAAAAGGCAAAATCACTGCTTATTTCTTTTGAAGCTGTTAAGAGGAAATCCGAGTTCCTTTCTTCGTTAACAATATTTGTTTCTCTATATTGGCCAAAAGGAAATCGCTGCGTACTAAAAGCACGACGATACTCACGACGCTCATTACTCCAATCCGTTGCGGTTCTTAGCTGCAAACTCAACCAATCTGTAAAATCGTACTTCAAACTTACGTTACCTAAAATCCGATTATATAGTTGTCCATTCGTATTCTTATAGAGAGTAAGATATGGGTTATCATGATAATTATAATTCCATCCAAATTGACGAACGTTCTCCAGACCAGGCTGCCATAAACGTTTCATATCTCTCAACCTAACTGAGGCCGGTAACCAACAATTAAATAAATACATGATGCTTTCAGTTCCATAACTTATCGAAGGACGATTATCGCTTTCTCCAACAATATAAGAAACGAATGCTCGTGCGGTCAGTTTAGAACTCAATTTATAACCCCCTGATAAAGAAAATGTATTTCTTTTTAAATCAGTATTGGGAATCATCCCTATCTGATTGATGCCTGTGTAACTTAATCGAAAATCACCATCGTTATTTCCACCAACAAATGCAACATTATTTGTAATTGTTTTTCCCGTTTGTAAAAAATTCTTGAGATTGTCTTTTTCAGCTTCCCACAGAGTTGGGGTAATTACGCTTCCTGCAGGAGCATTCAAATCCCCACCCAAAAAAGGTATTACCTGTCCGTTCAAAGTTCGTGGTGAATTATATTGAGCGTATGACTGCCCGTTGAATGCAGGACCCCAGCCCTCGTCTGTTCCATCAGTCAAACCCCCACCTGCTCCATTCCCAAAAGCAAAAGGACCACCATTACCGTTCCCCTGTCCGTAAACAGTTTGGTATTTAGGTAACTTCAAAGGAGTTTCAAATGTAGTATTTGTACTAAACTCTATACCCAGTCCTTTTTGTTTTTTCCCCGCCTTAGTTTTAATTAGAATTACTCCGTTAGCAGCTCGTGAACCGTACAATGCAGAAGCAGCCGGCCCCTTGAGAACACTCATTGATTCAATATCATCCGGATTAATGAAACCAGCACCATTTCCAAAATCTATCTCAAGATTACCACGCCCTGAGGCCCCACTAACAGAATTACTAATAGGCACACCATCAACAACAAAAAGAGGTTGATTTTTATTTAAATCCAGAGAACGCTCACCACGTATGGTAACCCTCGAAGATCCCCCAACACCTGAAGGACTTGCAATTACAGTAACACCGGCTACCTTGCCAGATAATTGATTAACAACATTTGTTTCTCTTGCAACAGTTAAATCCTCCCCCTTAACCTCCTGAATGGCATAACCGAGTTTCTTTTTCTCTTTTTTAATTCCCAACGCCGTAACGACAACCTCATTAAGTTCATTGCTTAGAGCAGTTAATGTAAATGAAATGGAACCACCACTAAATTTTTGCTCAGCTGTATTGTAACCAAGACTACGAACCTCTAATACATCGCCATTATTGGCTTGGATTGAAAATTCGCCTTTTGCATCTGACGTAACAGACTTTTTAGAATTTTTTACGGTGATTATAGCACCTGCAAGTGGCAAGTTCCCTTCCCCAGAAACAACTTTTCCCTTTACTAATGTCTGTCCAACAACAACTGTTGAAATGGTAATGCTCAAGATGGTGAACACTAGGAATAAAATTCTCGAAATTCTTCTCATAAGTTTTATTTTACTTACACGAAGGTGAATCGAGCGAATGAACAGAACCTTACGGATATGTATCCAAATTGAGAAATATTAGTTAACTTAATGTGACCAATAATATATTTTATACATTTTCAACTCATCAATTGTCTACATGATGATATTGCATATCACATTAATAGCTTTATGACTTTTATATTATAAAATAATAAAATCGTTATATAAATAAATTCCTTTACAAAGAAAACTTCCACATATTGGATGTTCCCTCTTTTCCCCAATCCTTCATGGCTTTTTGCAAATCGGCATTGTACTTTACCCAATTGGTTTTTTTACCCTTGAGTGATGGTTGTAAAAGTTGGGCTGTTGGAGCAGTCAGCTCAACTCGCGTTGCAAACCAAGTAATTGATAAACGGGGAACCGCTAATCCAAGTATCATACCGGGAAGATTACCAAAACTCTCAGGACCACTGCTAACCGGAATCTGATCCGAATAAAAAGCCACAACATATACAGAATCACAGATGCGCGTTACTGCTTTTCTGCAATCAAAGCCTGCGATCTCCCTTTTTTCATCAGTTATACGCCACTCAAAGTGGCGCAAACTATCTTGTAAAAGATAGGTTTGCTCAAAAATATCCCGCTGTATGATGAGTTGACGTTTCCCATAATTTTGAACAACAAGATCCGACGAACTCGGCTTCCCACCCCATGTGTATTTATTATCCTGTTTCTCGCGAGCCAATTTATAAACTGAAACATCAGGGGAGAAAACCAACTCATATACATCTGTTACAAACTTGGGGTATTGTTTTTTTATCTCAAGCATCCATTCACTATCATCATCCAAATTGAGATGTTGATTCACTTTTCGTTCATATTCAATACGACCTGAGTAAATAAAAGTTGATTGTGCGGATGCCCCCGTTCCGGAAACCAACAGTAAAATAAAAACAATATACTTCATAAAATAGTACTTAAAATCCTCTTGTCTCTTTACCATTCTTGTTGAAATTATAAGTAAGAGATAGCATGCCGTATCGGCGGATTGTTTGCTGGGTGGTCTCAGAGATAAAATTGCTCGTAATATTTCTATTGATACCAAGATTCTGATTGAACATATCATTCAACCTGAACTTTATCTGCCAGTTTTCCTTTTTATCTATCGATTTTTTTACAGAACCATTGAGAATTATAATGTTGCGCCGGTTAGCAAATATGGGTGTTCGCTGATATATTTCCGAATTGCCGTCAAAACTGATGTACCATTTTTTAGGTAATTTGAGATCTACATTTAGTGACAGATTATAACTCCAAAATCTGGTGGCATTATTTGGATTGATGGAAGATGTTGAATAATTATTGGTTGCACTCAAATCAAACCAATAATTAATCCACTTTTCACCCCAATAACCAGATCCCACACCAAAATTTATATTTCTACTGTCATTGATATTTTCTTTTCCATCAATGAAATTCACGAATCTGGTTACCGTTGGCCGGAAATTAAGATTCAAATTAAACGAAGGAAAAAGTTCAAATGAATAAGATGACCAGATATTAAAAACATAATTTCCTTGCACATTCACCGCCTGATTAACACGCATCCCGGTAGCCTTGTCTATAGTATTAAAATTGGTAATGGCATTATTGACAAAACTATAATTGGCGCTAATGTATATACTCCTACTTTTTAACACCTTATAATCGGAAAAATTTAAAGAGAATCTATTGTTAAACTCCTGCTTCAATAATAGGTTACCAATGGTAATGTTCAGCGGGTCGGTGTTATCTACGATCGGATTGATTTGCTGTAAAGTTGGATTTTGTGTAGATCCATTGTACCTAAAACTCAATCTGGTCTGCTTTTTAATCTGATAATTGAAATTAAATGACGGCAAGAAATTAGTAAAATTAATAGCCCTATTATCCTGAGTACGTAGATCTTTCAAAGTAAAATCGGCACTTCCAATAGCAGTACCACCGGAAATAGTCACTTTTTTATGAGTGTAACGAAGATTGAGTCCGCCAGTATGCAATAAGTTATTATAAACAAAATGATTGCTGAGCTGATTGACAAGCTGGTTATAGTCACCCGTGCCTCCGGAACCACCTGTCAACGTATTTCTCTCAGCATTGTTTCGGTTGTTTCCAAACTGATAATTAAACTCTAGCGTTGTTTTTTTGGAAAGTGGTTCCGTATAAGACAACTTAGTGCTTATCCCAAAAATAGATTCCTCATTTGTTTTTTTCTGATCGATCTCCTGCATTGTGCCAGTGGTGAAAAAAGTGTTTTCTGCAAATAAAAAGCCGTCACCACTTCTTCTCGTGCCATTGATATCTGACGACAATGAAATGGTTCTTCCGGCTTTCTTGAATCGCTTTCTCCAAAAAAGGGTAGTGAGTAAATTTTGTTCCTGAGCATTAAAGATGGTTTGTCTAAATGTTTGATTAATCTGATTGCCTAGATTATCAAAAGAAGAACCATTAGATATGTTGTTGGTATTAGAATTAATAACGGAACCTGTAGCTATGACCTTCAATGAACTGGTAGAATCTATATTCCATTCATACGTACTCCTCAGTCTATTTCTTCGTTTTCTACTATCGAAAGAATCATCACTGTTATTGACTAGAAAACTTCCATCCGGTAGCAAAGTTTGAATTGTACTAGTATTATTACCGGTTACCCTGACATCATTGAATTGATAAGTATTGATGGAATTATGCTTATCCTTATTCCATTTATTGCTAAAATGAAGTCCCCCAGTTACAGAATTAGGAAACCCTTGACCACTGCTAAAATCATCTCCACCTGACCAAATCATCATACCCCCGTCATCTGAAAATTCCGTCCGCGTATTTAAATCTTCCCCATAATTTCTTCTCTCATCCCAATTCAATGATTCAAATTGTGTATTATCGGTAGTGATATAGGCAGCCGCTTTCTTTTTACCTTTAAATGAATTGACCATCCCTTTACCATATCGATACTTGTCTGCATCAGAGCCCGCCTCTACTTTTCCAAAATATCCATTCTTCTTGTCTTCTTTCAAAACGAGGTTAATGGTCTTTGTCGTTTGGCCATCATCGATACCCGTAAATACTGCCTGGTCACTTTTTTTATCAAAAGCCTGCACTTTATCGATAGCATCTGCTCTTAAATTTTGAGTAACCACAGCCGGGTCATCACTGAAAAATTCTTCTCCGTCTACCAATACTTTTTCAACTTTCTGTCCCTGGGCTGTTATTTCACCCTTTCCATTAACAGTAATTCCGGGCATCTTTCTAAGCAGGTCTTGAACATTGGCATTAGCATTGACCCTGAAACTATCAGCCCGATATTCCGTTGTATCTCCTCGCATCCTGATAGCAGATATTTTTTGCTTAACAATCACCTCTTCCAGTAATTGGGCTTTTGTAATAAGAGGAATTTTGCCAAGCTCATTCACTTTTCCTGGTTCAACATCAACCCGGTCAAGATAATCTGCATAATTTGGATAACTAATCAATAATAAATAGGTAGACGGTCGAATTCCTTGTAGGATAAATTCTCCTTTTTCATTGGTCCTTACATACTGCACCAAAACAGAATCTTTGGAGCGAAGCAATGAAACTACAGCTTTGTGGAGTGCTACTTGATTAATGGTGTCGATCACTGCACCTTTAATTACAAGCTCTTGTGACCGGGCAGAAAAATGTACAATAAAAAAAAGTAGAATAATGCCTGTACGAAGTGTAAATCTGTTCAATTGGATAATTTGATGTAAAAATATTTATGGGACTATTTCGACAATTAATGATTGTACCTGTATTTCATCAGGATATTCCCTGATAAACCTATACGATGTCTGTATATATGCATCGGCCTCTGTTATTTTTCATTAATAGATAAGAGATCAATTTATAGAGTGTAAAGTGTAGATTAATATTGCAGTACAGTAGGAAATTATTTATAATAGGTAAAAATAACTGATAAATGACATCAGAAGCAGATAATTGCACCTTTCGTCCCTATAGGAAATGTTAAAAAGACACAGTGTTTAGAAAAAAAAGATACTTTTATTCTGCAATTGAATGCTGTTGAAGCATCTCAATCATCCAATATCCTAGACCCTATGCAACCGATTTCACCAACGGTCCGTACATCCTTTACTATAGTCATTACTCTACCATCGTTCCCTTTACTATGTAATCTGTTTAGTATGGGTGGTATCAAAATTTTCCGTCTTTTACCATTGCCGGCTAATGACACGATGAAGGCAGTATCATACCCTTCATTCATCCAATCTCAAATCAAGTCAAGTCGTATAAAAGATCTCTAATTAATTATAATAATGTCATTTTTTAAATACTCTTTATTTCACTTTTCACAAATAGTCAAATATGTTTCCAAGTAAATCAATACTATCATTGGTGATGTTCCTTGCAGGATGGGTATTCACATCACAAGCACAACAGAAGAAGCCAACCCTGATGATACTTCCAAGCGACAATTGGTGCAACCAGCGATATTTCATGAGCTCATTCAATGATCAGGGTACGATGAAAAAAATTCCTAACTATAAACAGGCATTCCAGGAGGATACGGAATTGGGGCAGGTCATAGCTAAATTAGGTGCCTTCATGTTAAATGAGGGGTACACGCTGAAAGATGCAGAACAAGAAATAAAAAAGTTGGAACAGGTTTCTGCAGAAGACAATGTAACAGCCAGCAGTAATTCAGGATCAGATTTGAGTGAGTCACCACTTGATAAATTGAAAAAAAGAGCTAAATCAGACATCATCATCCAATTGTGGTGGGAGGTCAACACCGCTACAGGTGGTAATGTGATTCGATATACACTTGATGCATTTGATGCATATACCGGTAAAAGAATTGCATCATCCACTGGAAACAGCAAAGCTTCCGATAAATTCATTCCTGATTTACTATTAAAAGCAGTGAAAGAAAACTTTTCACTATTCAATTCCCAGATTGATACCTATTTCAATGACATGAAGAAAAATGGTCGGGAGGTAATTGTAAAAATAAAAACATGGAAAAACTGGGACAAAAATCTCGAAGAGGAATATGATGGCAAAGAGCTGAATGAATATATCACCGGCTGGATGAAAAAAAATACATTAAGAGGGAACTTTAATACTACCGATAATTCAGAAACCTATATTCTTTTTGAGCAAACTCGTATTCCACTTGTCAATGAATCCGGTGAAGCAATGGATGCCCGTGATTTTACCAGAGGCTTACAAAAGTATTTAAAAGCGGCACCTTTCAACATTACATC
>Ga0209972_10004345_pt1 | contig 10736 bp, 8 predicted proteins | sample NOAtaG_7_FD_187302 | JGI IMG/M metagenome (GOLD analysis project Ga0209972, IMG submission 187302) | Freshwater lake microbial communities from Lake Erie, under a cyanobacterial bloom - NOAA_Erie_Diel1S_2200h metaG (SPAdes) (version 2) | ecosystem: Environmental > Aquatic > Freshwater > Lake ...
TGTCCCCGGCTGGTGGTGTGTCCCCGGTTGGTGGTGTGTCCCCGGTTGGTGGTGTGTCCCCGGGCGGTGGTGTGACCCCGGGCGGTGGTGTGTCCCCGGCTGGTGGAGTGTCCCCGGCTGGTGGAGTGTCCCCGGCTGGTGGAGTGTCCCCGGCTGGTGGAGTGTCCCCGGCTCGTGGTGTGTCCCCGGTTGCGGCAACTGCTGCTGTGTCCCCGGCTGGTTCCCCGTCTGGATCCGTTGCAGAAAGCTCATTGAGGCTGATTGTCAGGGCCAGAATTGCCATCGGCAGAGTGAGAATGGCGGTCCAGAGCATTGCCACGGGCGGGGTCTGCAGGGGTGACCGGCGTGCCTCGGGCAGCGGATGCTGCCCCTGAAACATGCGTATCAGCCACGACACTCCGGTCCCGAAACTGGCTGCAATGGTGAGAAACAGCAGCAGGCCGGCAATGGTTTTCGCCGGCGTCATTTCCATCTCAGGCGCAGCCTGTGCAGCCAGCATCACCTGAAAAACGTTGCCCACAGTTTGCGCACCCCTGACTCGATATGATCAGAATCACTCCGCGGGAAGTTTCGCCGGGATCGCGGGAATCTCCCGCGAATGCTCGACCTGCAGCCCTGGAATCGAATAGCATCTGAAGACACGTATCAAACAGTGGAGCAGTGAACTTGTCGACCATTCTGGACGAAATCATCGCCCGAAAGATTCAGGAAGTGGCCCGGGCGCGGCAGAGTGTGCCGTTCAGCGAACTGGAGGCACGGCTGAGTGCCGCACCGGTTCCGCGTGGCTTTCTGGCTGCACTGCGGCAGGCTGCCGCACCCGCACTGATCGCCGAAGTCAAAAAAGCATCGCCTTCCGCCGGGCTGATCCGAGCTGATTTTGACCCGGTCAGCATTGCTCTGCAGTACCAGTCAGCCGGCGCTGCCTGTCTCAGCGTGCTGACCGATGAACACTACTTCCAGGGACACCTCGATTTCCTGGCAGCGATCCGGCAGGTCGTTCGCATTCCGGTCATGCGGAAGGAATTCATTATCGATCGATACCAGATCGCCGAAGCGCGGGCTGTGGGCGCTGACTGCGTGCTGCTGATTGCTGAATGCCTTGACGACACGCAGTTGCACGATCTGTACGGCTATGCCCGCAGTCTCGGAATGGATGTGCTGATCGAACTTTACGACCTGCCCAATGTCAGTCGCGTACTGGCCACGGGTACGCAGCTGCTGGGAATCAATAACCGTGACCTGCGGACTTTTGTGACGTCCCTGGAACACACATTCACTTTGCAGCGGCAGATTCCAGCGGACGTTCTGCTGGTCAGTGAAAGCGGCATCGCCACAGCCGCGGACATGCAGCGACTGCGGTCCGCCGGGGTCGGCGCTGTGCTGGTCGGTGAGTCGCTGATGCGGCAGCCCGACATTGCTGTCGCTGTGCGCAACCTGCTGAGTGAATCAGATCAGGCTGCCACGCATTCATCAATGTGACGTGTTGCCCCGGGGCCGATTCAGACGAAGCTGTTCCAGTTCCTCCTTCAGTGGCCGCCAGTACTCCCGGTCAGCCTGCCGCTGAGCATCCTCTTCAGCTCTCAGCAGGAACTCGATTTGCTCCAGGTCCTGAACATCCACAGAATGCAGCCACGGACGCTCCGGAACTGCAGCTGCAACGCTGCCCGGAAATCGCAGCAGCAGTTCCGCCAGCATCGTCGACGTCCGACACTCCCTGAGCCAGAACTGTACCATCGCCTCGGTGGGAGCACCTCCGTTCAAATCGTAGTGGGCCTCTACCAGCCTGCGAATCATTGGCCAGTCTTTATCACGCTGCGTTTTTTTTGCCCGCACCAGATCTTCAACAGCGACAACTTCGTAGACGGCATCAGTTTCCGGGTCCTCAATCGTCGTTCGGCGTTCGTAGAGCTGTTCGAATGAGTCGCAGCCACGCAGCTGACTCATGATATCAATTCGTAAACCGGTGACGTCCGGGTGCCTGCAGCGGAAATGAACAGCGTGACCCCGATGCAGGAACTCCAACTTGAATTCCGGCACGGCGATACATTCCGCCTGCAAAGCAGCCAGAGCTGCCTGCAGGTTCCGCAGGTTTTCGCTGTCGGCCAGAATCACCAGATCACAATCCCGGCTAAACTCCGCTGCGCCGTATAACACGCAGGCCTGACCGCCGATAAGCAGGTGGCGTACCGTGTGGCATGACAGAGTCGAAAGGACTTTGAGAATCGGGTTCGGGATCAAGCGAGCCTCCCGCTTCAAGGTAGAATTGCCACAGTTTCATCGACTCACGCATCCGCTCAAGCGGCGTGAGACGATACCATTCCAGCCACGAGTCTGCCTCGAGCTCTGCCTGCTGCAATCGAGTAAGCTGCTGCTGTTCGTTCATAAGTTACGACTGATGACATCATCACGATGAGAACTGCTGACCGACGTGGCTGCACTCTGATCAGGCACCCGACTGAAAAACGTCAGTTCGAGCTCATGTCACTGGCGGCATTATAGTCGCGGCGACCTGCTTGCGATAGGCTCGAAATATCGGCGAAACACTGTCCGGCAGCCGGGCAGGCCACTGCAGTGCCCCGCAGATCCCGGTCCGCCGCCCCCCTGTGATGCAAATTCTCCGACCGTACTGTGGAAAAACAACCAGTCTCCGGGTAGGCTGATCTGCGTCATTGGTCGTCGCAGTCTCCAAAGGAGCCTTCCCTGTGCCTCAGGTGCGATCCTTTCGTGTGTTCATCTCAGGCGTCAGCCACGAGCTGGAAAGCTGCCGCAGGGAAGTCGCTCGAAGCCTGCGTCGGAAAGGACTTGAAGTCCGCGATCAGGAACACTTTCGCCAGGGCGGGGCCACCCTGATCGAACAGCTCCGCGACTACATTCAGCAGTGCGATGCCGTGATCTGCCTCGTGGGCGACCAGTACAGCAGCAGCGTCACGGCCAAGCATGCTCAGGTACTGGGTGCCAGCGAATGGTGGAATCGCTTCCACATCGCCACCGGCCATGGTGCTGTTTCCAGTGAGTGAAAAAAGCCTTCACGAATTCCACGAAAACTGGGCTGCCCATAAGTCACAACAGTCGCCGGGAACAACGGAAATGTGCTGGTATTTGAGATAGCCCAGGACGATCAAACATGGGAGATTGAATCAATGAACCTGCAGGACCGGGTTGTTTTGAATCCAGATGTACTAGCTGGAAAGCCCGTCATTCGTGGCACGCGACTGGCGGTAGAGTTCATTGTTGATTTACCTGGACAGGGCTGGACTGAACCGCAGGTACTTGAGAACTACCCCGGAATTGCACACGAAGACATTTTGGCTTGCCTCCAGTATGCCAGTCAGCAGTTGAAGTCTGAGCGTGTTTACCCAGCACAGTCCAGCCCATGAAGCTGCTTGCAAACGAAAACATTCCCGCAGCTCTCACAAGAAGTCTGCGGGCGGCAGGTCATGACGTGAATTGGGTCTCGGAAATCTCTCCGGGTATCACAGACACGCAAGTGATTGAGTTGGCAATCCAGCAAGATCGGATCCTTGTCACATTTGACAAGGATTTTGGTGAATTGGCGTTTCGACGATCATTGCCCGCAACCTGCGGAATCATCCTGCTCCGACTGCCTATGGACGACTTGAATCGTCTGATACGCATGGTTGTTGAGGAAACGAGGGTTCGACTTCGCACGCTGCCATCAGTGTGAGGGGTTTTCTGAGCTCTCTGAACAGCAGCTCGCCTTTGTGAACAACCGATTTTTCCGCTGTTGATTTCCATCGCGAACTGCTCAGGCAGTGCTGTGGATGGAAACAGCACATTCCCTGCTGCCAATTTCAGCAGCGAGTCGACCTCCAGCGGTTGGGGCCTGTGACCGTCCCTGCCGCTCCCGCACACTCAAGGCGCCACCGCTCTGCAGTCCAGCACAGCGCATGACGACAATCAAATCTGATCAGAACTCCGCACGCAAAACGCGGCCGGGCCCAGCCCGCGGGAACTGCGTTAAACCTTGCGGCGCCACTCCGGGGGACCTCGAACCCGCTGATTCCGGCAGCAACGAATGTACTGTTTCCAGCACGGGACTCATGGGGGGGTAAGTCCAGTGGTTTGGGGACGAGCGATGTTTGGCGTCCTGGAAAAGCCCCGAATTTCCGCGCAGAAACGCAAAGACCCGCTGGGGTGAACCAGCGGGTCCTGAGCGATGTGGTCACGTTGCGGTGACCAAGTCGATGGAGGCGGTTTCGTGGACTCGCAAGGAGGCGGGAAATTTGGATGCTCCTATAACACGGCAGTCAGAGGTTCGAATCCTATTCCCGCAACTTCTCTGTCGTCTTGTCCTCCTTTGCTTATGATTCAACGGATTTTTTAGCTCATTTCAGCCCCGGCAGCGGCTGCGCCGTGACCGTCTTGGCGCCGGCGGCCTCGGCCGTGCCGCCGGCCAGGAGGGTGAGCGACGTGGCCTTGCCGCCAGCGGTCTTGCAGACCAGAGCGCCGGCCTTGGCCTTGATGCCGTCGGCGTTCACCTCGCGCTCTTTGGTGTCGAGCAGGACGTAGTGCGTCTCGCCCTTCCAGGCGATCTTCGCCCCGGCCCCGCCCGCCCAGGACTCGATCACCGGCTCCGGCTCGCCCGCCTTGCGCGGGAAGATCACGGCGAGGAAGCCCTCGCCCTTCTTGCCCTTGGCCCGGCAGACCACCTGCTTTTCCTCGAACCCCTTGCCGTACTTCTGTTGGTGGATGTGGCTCACATTCGGCTCGCACTGGTTGTGCGTAAAGCTGTCCTTGCTCAGCTCCGCGCCCATTGGCTGCAGCACCACGAGGTCCGTGTCCACCCCGAGCTGGCCCTTGAAGCGGGCGATCTGGCCGGCCAGGGCGGCGTCCTCGGAGAGCGACCAGTACTGGAAGAAGGGCGTGCGGTCGGCGTAGCCGCCGAAGTCGTCGCGGATCACCAGGTAGTTCATGCCCTCGATGCCCGGAGCCCGCACGCTGAGCAGCCGGCGCGTCCAGGTGAAGGGCTTCTCCAGGCGCTCGCCCGGTGGATAGGTATTGTTGGCGATCGCGATCTCGCCGTTTTCGGGCCGGGTCGGCGTCTCCGTCAGCGCTTTCACCTCCACCCGTCCCTCGATCAGGGACGCTTCCGGCGCCTCGGCTGCGAAGGTGGTTTGGCCGCGCGTCTCGACCGGATTCTTCATGCTCGCCTTGTCAAACCCGACCTCCCAATGCAGGGTCGGCGTCTTGCCGCCGAGGTCCGCCCAGGGCTGTTTCTTATCGTGATACCAGTTGCCGGGCTGATCCTTGCCCGGGTCCTTGGCGCCGCCGGGCCGCAGGTCCCAGCAGATCGTGTTGTGGCTGATCGCCGTGCAGGTCATCGGCTGATACATGCTGCCGGTGAAGACCGAGAGCGGCACGCCCAGTTCATGCCAGTGGAAGGCCATGGCGTCGGTGTTCTGGTGGTCAAACATGAAGTCGCCGCCGCAGAAGGCCAGGTAGGATTCGCCCGGCGTGTTCAGGCGGTGGCGCAGGAAGGCGCCGAACCCTGGGTAGACCTCCGAGTGCAGAGCCAGCGGCTGGGTCGGCAAGGCCGGGTCGATGATCAACAGGTCCGGTACACCCATGCCTCCGGTGAGGTCCGAGCCGCCCTCCTTCCACATCTGCATGAGCTGGGCCGAAAGCTCCGGATTGCTGCCGCGGAACAGGGTGCCGAGGATGCCCGGGAAAGACGAACTGCCGGGCCGACTGTCGCCCTCGCAGATGAGCGTGCGGATGCCCCAGCGCGGATCCGCGGGCGTCATGAGCTGCATGTAGTAGCGGGCATGGCGCTGCAGGATCTCGGACGTGGAGCGATCCTCGGCCAGGCCGCTGTTGGCCAGGGCGAACCAGGCGTATAAGGAGGTCGCAGAGGTGCCGATGTAGTGCGGGCAGCTCACCCCCACGCCGTCGGCGGAGTATTCGATCCGCAACAGCATGTCGAAGCAGCGGCCGGCGTCCTTGAGCCAATCCTTGGCCATCGGATGGTCCGAGATGGCGCTGGCCATCACCACCAGCCCGCCCCAGCGAGCCACCGGCATGTTCATCGAGCCCCAGCCGTAGTTGATCTGCTTGTCCGGCCAGGCATCCTTTGATACCAGGCAGTAGGTGAGGATCGCCAGTTTCTTTTTTAGCAACCGCGACTGTTCCTCGGTGCAGAACTCGCTGCCCAGCAGGTTGTCGATGCCACCGGCCACGATCATCCCATGCCAGTAACCCAGCATCCAGCCCGGATAGGTGCCGTCCAAGCCCTCCGCGCAGTAGCCGGAGATCATCGAGTCGGCCTGTTTGTTGATCAAATCATAGTCCATCTGGAAGCCGGCCTGGTCCTGGTTCCGCAGGAACGTGTCGAGCGGGTTGCCCGGTGAGCCGATGCCTTTGCCTTTCAGCCTGGCATAATAAGCCGCTTTCTGTTCCGGCTTGATGAACAGCCTCGGATAGCGGTTGTCCATCTGCCAGTCGGTGATCCAACTCCGCGTGATATCCAGACCCATATTTTGGCGGACGACCTCAGCGTTTAAGGCGGTCGCGGAGGTGCCTTGCGGCTGCAGGCTCTCGCCCCAGGTGGAAGGCCGGATAGCCCAGGACCGGCGGCCCAGGCCGATGGGACAGGAGACCGCCAGCGTCTTGCCGTCGGCCAGGGACAAGATCCGCAGGTCGTTGGCGCCGGTCCGCAAGGTAACGCCTTGGGGCAGCGGATGGACATTGGGGTTGCGCCAGTTGCGAACCGTGCGCGCACACAGGCCGATCGCATCCGAACCGGCCTCCTTGCCGGCCGCGGCAAGGTACCAGGCGACGCCGTCCGGCCGCCATTGGCTGCGCCCGACCAGGTACTTCTGCAGGTACTGTGGGCGCGCATAGGTCAAGGCATAGCCGTCCGGCTGGTCCTTCTTGACCGGATCCGTCGAACCGTGCTCGCCACCATGGCGGGCGCGATCAGGAGTGAATCCGTTGCCGCTGACAGTAAGCACCCAGTTGTTGGGGTGCGTTTCCTGCGTGCCGTCCTTGTCGCCGAACCAGCTCCACCACTCCCAGGCCAGCTCGTCGCGGTCCTCCTTGTACTCCTTGAACTTATACGTCTCGTCCGGCCCGAGATCGAACGTCTCGTCCAGATTGATGACGCGCGAGCCGGCCCAGAGCCCGACGGTCAGCGCGTGCGTGCGCCCGTTGTCGAAGGTCGTGGTCACCCGCGCCTCCAGATAGACCGGCCCCTCCTGCAGCAGCTCGAACTTCGAGCCGGTCGCCTTGGCCGTGGTGGTGGTGTAAGCGCTCGAACCGGCCCATTTACCGGAGGCCAGGCGGATGCCGAGGATCGGACCTTCGGCCTTGCCGCCCGCCGACAGCTTGACCCCGGTGTGCTGGTTGACGAGCGCCTGGAACCCGGCGCCGCGCTCGACGCGGAGCTGGGTGTCGGCCGGACCAGACTTTGCGGTATCGAGCTTGATCTCGGTGGCGGCGTCCTTGGCCAGCTGGTCCACGACGAGGCGCACGGCGGCGCTCTTGACCGAGCCGTCAGCGTGCCGTTCGAGGACCTGCGCCTGCGCCGGGATCGGCTTGCCGTCGCGGGTCACGGACGGCACGACGGCTTTGCCCTCGCCCGTGGACGTGCCGGACCATTCGCCGGGCGTGAACTCCACCGACCAGGTGATGGGCTCCTCCGCCCAGTCGCGGCCGATCGTGTCGCGGATGGTCAGGGTCCGTTCCGCGGCGACCGCCGTTCGGCCCCCAAGCACAGACAGGACGCTCAGGCAAGCGATGATGAGGAACCCCCAGGTTCGGCAACGTGTACGCATCGCTTCATCTTCCTTCATTCGGGTTGAGTTGCATCTTCGATACTGCTCGTGGCCTTCTCCGCTGAGACCACCGCTGGCTTCCGTGTCGTAGGCAATGGCTTCCACTGAGTGAGATCATCCGCGGCTGACAACAAACCGCTCCACAACATCACGAGCGTGATGGAGAAGAATCGAAGGTCGGAAGGCCAGCATGAGATCATTCAAATTTCCCTTGTGAAAACGATGTTTCGCCGCACTGGTCCAACCGATCCGGCGAACTTTCAGTTGCTAATAATCCTCGCCCAGGAGCAAGCCTGGACGACCGGCTTCGACGAGTTTGTGTACTTCTTCCTCCGTCAACGCACGATTCCAAATTGCGAGTTCGTCGATGCGACCTCGCAGAGAACGATTCGAATGGCCCCAGCCCGGCGCGGGCAACCAGTTGCCGATTCGACATGCGCCCGGGCGCATCGTGCCGTCTTCAAGCATCGGTCGTTCGCGAGACAGCTTGCCGTTCACATAGCACCGCTTGATTAAATCTGGCCGCGACACGGTGAGTGCGACATGAGCCCACCTGCCGATCACCAGCGGATTGCCCAGGTCCTTGTCTTCGTACTTGACTCCGATCAAGCCGCAGCGCGGAGAGCCGAGTCGTGTGAGTTGAAAGTGAACATCGCCGATGTCAGCGAGTTCTGAATTCAGCAACGCGTTGAATTCAAAGTCGAGTCGATCGACCTTCACCCACATCGCGATCGTGAATTCCTGATACTCGCCAGGAATGTCGAGTTGCACGTAATCCGAATCGCGGTCGAAAAGCAGTGCGTCTTTGCCCGGCCAGCGTCCCGACGCCCACCGTGCACCAACGATGCGACCATCCGCCACCGTGTTCTGTGGTGCCGGGCCATCCGCCGCATCGCGATCGCCGAGCACATTCGCGAGCACGCTTTCGTCTGCCACCCGCTGAAACGGGAAGTAGGCCAGCAGCCCGCGATCACGCCGCATCTGATGCTGATGATCCTGCCAGCGCTCAAAGCCAATCGCACCCGGCGTCGGGAACTCACTCGCTTTGAGTTCTGGCGCGTCGCCTCGCGTGACACCATCGACGTACCGCGACGATTGTCCTTCAAGCACCTCTGACAACACTTTGCCCGATGCCCGATCTACCACGTTCACTTGCCCATCGAAGACATACAGATCGCTTGCGACATTCTCGGGGGCGACGCTCAAACCGAACTCAGTCCCAAGATCGACAAAGTCTGCAGCGGGCGTCTTGATTGTGAAGCCTGCTGCCGCTGGAGGAGCGATCACGCGGACCTTGCCGTAAGTCATCCGTGTATGCTGCGAGTCAACGATCTCCAGTCGTACCGGACTAGCCAGCACCATGTCGGCCCCTTGAGAGAACCGCAGATGGACGACTCCCTTGAGTAACTCGTACTCACCCGGCGCGAACCGCACGCCATCCGGCCCCCGTCCAGGAGCGAACTCGGCGCCCGCTTCATCGACCAACAACGCCGCGATCGAGTCCCGAGCCGAAGTGATTCCGATCACAGCTTCGTTGGTCGGTTGGCGGCGAGGCAGCGCACCGGGATGCAGCCACGCGACGACAGCTACGACGGTCGCGAAGACAGCCGTCGTCCACGGCAGCCACGTTAAGACGACCGATCGTCGCGGCGTCACGATTGCAACCGGCGCGGTGCGATTCGTATTTGATAGATCAGCCTGATTGCGGAACTCCCAACATAACGATGCGTGAGTATCAACGTAATCGAGATATGCGTCGTGCAGTTCGGGTCGCTCACGCAACATCGTCGAGAGCCGCGCCGCGTCGGCAGCAGACGCCGTCCCGTTGACCATGACATTGGCCAGCCGCCGGAGTTCATCCAGCAATACGTTTGCAGAGGGACTCATGATGCCGCACCTTCCGCCAGTCGCAGGTTGACGCAGCCATGCAACGCCTCGCGCACGCGGTCGAGCAACTTGTAGATCGCATTCGCCGATAAATCCCGCTGCGTCGCGATCTCCTGCACGCTCATGCCGCCGTAATAGTTCTCGACGATGCCCCGGTTCCGTTCGGTCAGCTCGTTCAAACAAGCACGCAGCGCCGCGATTTTCTCGTCGTCACGCTGCCGCAGTTGACTGCTGCGTGTCGCCAGCATCTCGACAACATCAGCGTCGAGGTGCACCTGGCTGTTCTGCCGCTTGCGATAAAAGTTTCGCACATGGTTATGAGCGATACCACAAGCCCACGGCACGAAGTCGAGCGACATGTCATACCGCTCCCAGCTTTCCCACAGCGTGAGGCACGTCTGTTGGAACAGCTCATCCGCATCCGCCCGATTGGGAACCAGCGAAACGATATACCGAAAGATGCGCTGCTGATTCCGCACAACGCGTTCGGCAAATTGTTGATGCTGCGTGGAGTCCATCGAGTGACCATCGACCTGATTTCAACCGCCGGTATGCCCCAATTCTGCCGACATTCGGAGCGGGGTACTCCTACGTATTGTCGCGTCGAAGGGTGGATTCGCCACGAGTGGGTAAGGATTTCGGAAAATTGTCTGAAATGCCCCACTTCATGGAGCAGACGAAAGACCGTCAGCGCGGTGGAGGCCTTCGCCCAATACAAGTCAAGATCGGGTTCGACGATCTCGTCGGACTGCCCTGGCCAATGCCTACGCATGGCAGGAGCAACGTAACCGTACAGCACCGCCATATGGGTTTTGGGCCCAACCACTGCCATGCTGACGCTGCCCGCGAGCCATTCAGAGCGGGCCGGCGTTCCATGATTGGTACCTGGCGACGCTCAGCGGGCGTTTTGCTTTTTCGCGTTGGCAAATCGCCGCTGTGCTCGGGTCAGGCGGGTGCGGTTGACGGTGTCCCGTCGCTCTTCCGTGCGGTACGTTCGCACGAACTGAGGATGACTGAGTTTCCAAATATCGGGACGCAGCGAGTGGTAATCGGTGG
>Ga0209972_10004354_pt1 | contig 10724 bp, 8 predicted proteins | sample NOAtaG_7_FD_187302 | JGI IMG/M metagenome (GOLD analysis project Ga0209972, IMG submission 187302) | Freshwater lake microbial communities from Lake Erie, under a cyanobacterial bloom - NOAA_Erie_Diel1S_2200h metaG (SPAdes) (version 2) | ecosystem: Environmental > Aquatic > Freshwater > Lake ...
CTTGACCTTGTAGAGAAGGAATTGCCGCCCAGCAGTGAGCGTGACAACATTATCAATTTTATCCGTCATTCCGAGCGGGGCATCATGAAAGGCTTTTCCGCAAACGGATCTGATGAATGATCATCCGCACCGAACAGCTGAGCAAACGATTTAACAAAGAGTGGGTCTTTAAAAACCTCTCCGAAAAATTTACATCAGAAGAAACCATTGCCATCCTGGGCCCAAACGGTTCCGGTAAATCTACCTTGCTGCAAATTCTTTGGGGTCAAACGGTTCCGACTTCTGGAACCATTACATGGTCGCTGAACGAACAGGAAGTCGATCCAACTGAGCTTCACCAACACCTGACCATTGCTGCCCCTTATCAGGATCTGATTGATGAATTCACCCTACTCGAGCAAATTGATTTTCACTTTAGTTTTAAGAGAATCAAAAATGGAATAAGCCGAAAGAATTTCATATCAGCCCTATTTCTGGAGGGCGCAGAACGAAAACGCATTGAAAACTTTTCCTCAGGGATGCGGCAACGGTTGAGGCTAGGGTTAGCGCTTTACTCAGAGGCAAAAATAACCTTTTTGGACGAACCAACCACAAATCTGGATGAACGCGGGGGCAACTGGTACCGCCAACTGCTTGCCGAAACCAATAACAGACTCCTATTCATTGCAACCAATACCCCATCCGATTATCCGGAAAATTGCAGAACCATAAGAATGGATCACTTTAAATAACGAATAACTAAAAGTGCACCCTATTTTGAAAAAGGGTTAATTGAATTATATTTGAACAAACTAATGCTAATGAAAAAGGTCACCTCATTTGCACTGCTTTTTGCGGCTGCTGTTGCACTCTCCTCCTGTAAATCTGATCCAGATCCTTCTGTTCAGGAAGTACAACTTAAAAAGCTGGTTCGCACCTGGACTTTAAACAGTGTGACCTTGGACGGAGTCAATAAAAAGACCTCAAACGAATACAATAATTTTAAACTTAGTATTTCCGGTACTTTTAATTCCGCCACACCTGATGCGGAATATAATTACTCCGTAAGTGGCCGACCTCAACTTAGCCCCTGGCCTGCCAACGGTAAATGGAAATTTGGAACAGGAGCACCTCAGTCACAACTTATACGTGATGCCGGAACAGGCAATGAAATTGCCATTACCTATACGCTTCAGGAAAATCCTCTTCAGTTGACCGTTTCTTACAACTATCAAGGCAGTGGCATTGCCGGCCGCACCTCTGTAGTGAAAGGAAATTGGGAAATGGTCTTTAACTAATTTACTGCTTTAGCGCATCGTTACCAGCGTAATGCCGGCTCCACCCCTGTCGGCATGCTCATCTCGTATTCCGGAAACCTGACGATTTTTCGACAAATGTTCGCGAACCATTTTGCGCACAACTCCTTCACCCTTTCCATGAATAATTCGGATTTCGGGAACGCCAAGTAACACGGCATCATCCATGTAGGACTCAAGCTCAGGTATAACCTCCTCAGCACGGCGTCCGCGCAAATCAAGCGTCTCACTAAAAGAGGATCGGCGAGAGGCCAAATCAATACCTGCAACCCGCGTGGGTTGGGTTGATACAGGCCCCTCACTATACACTAACCGATCAGCAGAAACAATCGAACGCAACAGACCAAATTGAACGGAAATCTTATCCCCCTTTACCTCCAGAACCATACCACTCTGGTCTTGCCCCTGAAGCCGCACGCGATCACCCTCCTTAAACTTCCGTTTTACAGGAGCTTGCGGAGCAGGTGGAACCTTGACCTGTTCGGTCAGTTCAGTGAGTTTTTGCCGGACCTTTCGCGTTTCCTTTTTCTCAGCTTTATTTTCCCGGATGTGACGAATTGTTTTTTCAATTTCACGGTTGGTCTCCCGCAATAACGCGGAAGCCTCATCTTTGGCCCGCGCAATAATTTCTTTTTTCTTCTGCTCCAACTCTGTACTGAGCTTTTCGTATCGGGTCAGCTGCTCCTTCAACTGTTGATCCTTTTTGAGAAGCTCAGATTTCAATTTTTCTGTAGCCACCTTTTCATTTTCCGTTCGACGCATTAAGGCCTCCAAACCTACCAGACCAGAACCAATAAGTGCTTCAGCATCCTTCATAATTTGCTGGGGTAGACCAGACTTGCGTGCCAATTCCATAGCATAAGAACTACCAGGCTTTCCAATCACCAGTCGGAACAAAGGCGTTAATCGATCGGCATCAAACAACATGGCCCCATTTCGAATACCGGGCAGACGAGCAGGAAGAGTTTTAAGGTTAGCATAATGCGTTGTAATCACTCCCCAGGATCCGTTCCGCACTAAACTAGACAAAACCGCCTCAGCTATACCACCTCCAAACGACGGGTCAGTGCCAGCACCCATTTCATCAATAAGCTGCAAAGTACCGCCTCCGGAATTACGAAGGAACTGCGACATATTTCGCAGATGAGAACTATAGGTGGAAAGATCATTTTCAATAGACTGCTGATCTCCAATATCAATCATCACATTTTGAAACAATCCAAAAACAGAGTCGCCTCCCGCAGAAGGCAGCAGGCCACATTGCACCATATACTGCAACAACCCTGTGGCCTTCAGGCAGACCGATTTACCGCCCGCATTAGGACCGGAAACGAGTAAAAAACGGTTATCCGCCTCCAGGCTCATATCCATAGGCACAACGTGGTTCTTCCCTTTAATAAGCACCAGGACTGGATGGCGCGCTTCTTTCCATTTGATGACTGGCTGCTCGCTTAGCTCCGGAAGTTGGGCATCCAACACATCAGCCAATCTGGATTTTGCAGCGGTAAAGTCCATGGTTGCTAAAAAGCTGAATGCTGATTCAAGAATTTCGGCATTTGTTCGGATCTGTACCGTAAGGCTGCGCAGTATGCGCAGTTCTTCACGCCGCTCCTCATGCTGAAGATCGCGAATGTCGTTGTTGATCTCCACAAGGGATTCTGGCTCAATAAAGATGGTCTGACCAGTGGCAGATTCATCAACAATCACTCCCTTAATGCGTCGCTTGTACTCTGCTTTTACCGGTATCGCAACTCTTCCCTCACGGAATACAGGAGATGCGCCATCCGGTGTGAAACCTTGAGCAACGGCCTCACGAAAAAGCCGATCAATGAGTTTTCGGGCTTCAGACTCTGCTGAAGCAATCGAACGCCGTATACGCTGAAGCTCAGGGGAAGCTGAATCACGTATGCGTCCCTCCTCCTCCAATTTTCGGTCAATCTCGCGAACTACATCCAGAGGAACCGTAATACCACCAGTCGCCGCATACAATTCCGGATAATCCTCGCGGTGGTTATTCAGAAACTGAAGCCACTCACTAATGGTTCGTAAAGACAAGCGAATCTGCACAAAAGCTTCTGCACTCAGAACTGAGCCTTCAATTCGTGCCAGCTTAAAACTTTCAGAAGGATCGTGGTATCCAGACGATGGCCAGGAATAACCGCTGCGAATCAATTGAAGAAATTCATGATTGGCTTTAAGCAAGGAACGCAATTGAAGAAGGTCGGTAGTAAATACCATGTGTTCAACCATCCGTCCACCAAGGGCACTTAGGCAGTGTTGATGCAAAAAGGAACGGATACGGTCAAAGCCGATGCGTGATTCAAAATCAGAAGGAAAAATCATTGGTAGTTACTCGAATAGGCCCGCTGTTCGCGAAGCGCCAACGTATCGATTACCCGGATATATACATCCTGAAGTTCCTTTGGGCGGGACAAATAGTAATTATAAGAACGGTTGATCAGCGAGTCATTGATACCATGCTTCTGTGCAAAAGCCTGACGTAAATGAGTGAAAATCACAGCAGCGGAATCTTCCGTAACGGTGTTGGCTTTAACCCGTGCTTCTCGGAGATAAAATTCGACCAACATGGCCGCCATCTGATCCTTATCCATAATATCACGAGCCTCCTCCCTGGAACAGGAAAAAAGCAGGCTAAGGGAAAGCATAAAGACAATGGCCAGCCGGATCATAAACAGGCAAAATTACTGATAATTCACCTAAATTCGCGGGCTTAGGAAACTGTGAAGGAACTACTCAAAAAGCTTAGAAATTACGAGATCCAAATCCGTAAGGCGATCACCAGTCAAATGATTGGGGACTTCCGTTCAATTTTTAAAGGAACCGGCCTGGAATTTGATGACGTAAGGCCTTATCAGTACGGAGACGATATCCGAACCATTGACTGGAATGTTACAGCAAAAGGTCATGGGACCTACGTAAAAACATTCAAGGAAGAAAAAGAGCAAACCATTTACTTTATCCTGGATGTGAGTGCCTCACAGGATATTGGAGAACAAGGAAAAACCAAGGGTGATGTAGCCAAAGAGATCTGTGGTATACTGACCCTCGCAGGAGCAAAAGAAAACAGTCACATCGGACTGATCTGTTATTCCGATCAACGCGAAATATTTCTACGTCCGCAAAAGGGTATGGCCCAGGCCCACCAGATAATTTCCCGGATTTACCAGCTGAAGCCTCAATCGTTGAAGACCGATCTTAGGGCAGCCATGATGTTTGCCTTAAATACCATTAAAAGAAAAAGTGTACTCATTGTAATATCGGACTTCATCGATGAAGGCTATGAGCACCATTTTAAAGCCCTAGCGCGTCGACACGATTTGATTGCCATTCACATCCGCGACCGTCGAGAAACAGCACTCCCGGGTTTAGGCATCGTTCCTGTTCGCGATCAGGAGACTGGAAAATTGATTTGGATGAACGCTTCATTTGGAGATCTCGGGGAGCGACTTGCTGTAGCACATCAAAACCGCACAGCAGCCATCCGTGATCTTTGCCGAAAGCATCAGGTGAATTACTTGCCTCTGGACACTCAGGAGGATTTTGTACCAGCCTTGCTTCGTTTATTTAAAATCAGAAATAAGAGCATGAAGGTATGAGGGCACTGCTCAGCATCATTGGCATTATGATCGTATCACTAACCCTTGCCCAGGAGGTCCAGGTGAGTGGAAAATTTCTAACCGATTCAATTCGCATCGGTGAGCCCGTTCCTTATGCCTTAAGTGCTACATATCCCTCACACCGATTTGTACTTTTTCCAGATTCCTTGGATGAATTCAAGCCTTTTGAGTACCACCGAAAGCGTTATTTCCCGACAGAAACTAAAAATGGCATTAGTCGCGATAGCGCCATATACTGGGTAACTAGTTTTGAAATTGACAGCATCCAGTTTTTAAGCCTGGCCGTCATGCAACTAAGTGATGGCGACAGTATTTATTTCCAATCTGCCTCCGATTCTATTTTTCTATCCTCACAGGTTCATAGCCTTCCCGATACACTGGCAGCCAATCAATTGCCGCTGAAAATCGATACAGTCTACCGGGTTGTGAATCAGGTGTTCAACTATCCAGCCTTTATGATTGGAGCAGGGATTCTTCTGATGGCCTTAACAGCAGTATGGATCATCTTTGGAAAGCGGATAAGGAAGTGGTGGCTACGGCATAAGTTGACCCGCAGTTACCAGTCGTTTGAGCGCGCTTTTCAGACCATTACCGACAAAATTAAAAATGAAGGAAATCGAGCAGAAGCTGAACATGCTGTGCGAATCTGGAAAGGTTACCTGGAGGAACTAGAACGCATTCCCTACACTTCATATACTACAAAGGAAATTTTATCGCTTCAAAATCACACAGATATTCGGGACGCATTAATGTCGATCGACCAAAAAATTTATGGCGGACGACCGGTCAGTGATGTAAGCGATTATTTTTCATTGAAGAATTTTTCCCAGGATCGCTATTTTAAAAAGCTTGAAGAGTTGAAATGATGACAGCCCCGTGGTTTTCTCCTGAGTGGTTTTATCCGTCTTCCTTTGCATCGTATCAATGGGAAAATCCAGGATTCTTATATGCCTTGCCGCTGGTGCCCATTATTTTTATTATGCGTGCTCTGTGGAGAAAATATTTTGGACAAAAGGTTGCAGTTGCTTTGATTAAAAGTGATTTACAACCTTCGCCTAGTGCATGGCTGCGGTTTGTTCCTGAAGTCCTAATTTGTCTGGTGGCTGCGCTGATGCTGGTAGCTTTAGCCAGGCCGCAGCGCAGTAATGAAAAGGCCGAACAATGGACAGAAGGTATCGACATTATGATTGCATTGGACGTTTCCCAGTCGATGGAAATAGAAGACTTCACTCCTAACCGACTGGCGGCAGCTAAAAAAGTTGCACGTGATTTCATCCAGGGCAGAATGCAGGACAGAATTGGTCTCGTAATTTTTTCAGGTGATGCTTATAGCCTGGCACCGCTCAGTACCGATTACAAATTGCTGTACTCCTACTTAGATATGATCGATTTCAGCATGATCGATACGAAAGGTACAGCCATTGGAAGTGCCTTGGCAGTAAGTATTAACCGCATGCGGGAATCGGTTTCAAAATCCAAAGTTTGCATCCTCATCAGCGATGGTGAAAGCAATGCAGGAAATATCGACCCCATGACTTCAGCAGAGTTAGCTGCAGGTTATGGCGTTAAAGTCTATACGATTCTGGTAGGACGCGAAGGAATGGTTCCTTTTGGACGCGATCTGTTTGGCCGGCCACAGATGGTTCCCAATACCGTCGACGAAACGACCATGCGTAGAATTGCCGAAATTGGGAGTGGAGAGTTTTTCCGGGCCAGTGATAATCAGGCACTGGAGCAGGTATTTAAGAAAATCGATCAATACGAAAAAGCTGAAATCAAAGAAACCAGGTATCGGGATACCTCCGATTTTTATCAGATCTATCTGACCTGGGGGTTGTTGTTCTTAGGATTGTGGATGATTGGAAAGGCGATGTTTATAGCCACGCCGTTGGAAGACTGAAAAAATTTTCAGTTTTCAGATTTTAATTTTCAGTTTCTAGTTGCTGAAAAAACAGATAATCACGTGGGGCTTTTTCGAATCAAAGCCCCTGGCAATTTTAAATAAGAAACCAGACTTAAATCAAAATCCGAACAGGCTCTTCCAGTAATCCCTTGAGGGTTTTGAGGAAGGCCGCACCGACTGCACCATCAACCGCACGGTGATCGCAGGACAGCGTTACCTTCATTACATTTCCGGGAACAATCTGACCGTTCTTCACAACCGGCGTTTCTTTGATTCCACCAACGGCCAGGATGCAGGCATCCGGAGGATTGATGATGGCTGTGAATTCTTCGATTCCGAACATGCCCAGATTGGAAATGGTGAATGTACTTCCCTCCCAATCTGCAGGCTGTAATTTTTTATCAGCAGCTTTTTGCGCCAGATCTTTTACTTCAGCTGCAATGTGGCTCAATCCCTTGTTGTCGGCAAAACGAACTACCGGCACAACCAAGCCATCCTTAACAGCAACAGCCACACCAACGTGAATGTGGTGGTTACGACGGATTTTATCTCCAAGCCAGCTGACGTTAACATCAGGATGCTGACGCAGTGCGGCAGCAACGGCTTTAATGACCATATCGTTATAGGAGATCTTAACCGGAGAAATTTCGTTGATGCTCTTCCGTGCCTCTACCGCCTTATCCATGTTGATTTCCATGGTCAGATAGAAGTGAGGCGCAGTGTACATGCTCTCCGACAATCGGCGCGCAATGGTCTTACGCATCTGACTAACTGTTATCTCATCATAGCTTTCCTGGCCAACAATAGCAGGAAGCACAACAGGAGCTGATTTCACATCTTTAGTAGGTGCAGCAGTCGCAACCGAAGGCTTGAAGCTTTCAATATCACGTCGGGTAATTCTTCCGTGGTCACCAGTGCCGGAGATCTGGGATAAATCATAGCCTTTTTCTTTAGCAAGTTTTTTAGCCAAAGGAGAAGCTTTAACACGGCCATCAGAAGTATGGGCCGGAACTGCAGGTGCAGGAGCCGGAGCCGGAGTTGGCGCTGATACAGGTGCAGGGTCAGTCGAGGCCGTCGGAGCTGCATCAGTGGATGAACCTGAAGCATCAGACTGATGTGCATTCAATAAGGTTTGCCAGTCTGCACCAGGTTCACCGATGATGGCCAGCACTCCATTGATGGCTACAGCCTGACCAGCCTGTGCACCAACATACAACAAGGTGCCAGCCTGGTACGATTCGTATTCCATCGTTGCTTTATCCGTTTCAATCTCAGCGAGCAGCTCGCCACGCTTGACGGTGTCACCAACTTTTTTATGCCATGCTGCGATTACACCTTCTTTCATGGTGTCACTCATTTTCGGCATGGCTACAATTTCAGCTTTGATTCCGGAAGTATCGGTCTTTACCGGCGCAGCAGCAGCCGGAGCGGCAGTAGTTGGAGCAGGTGCCGGTGGAGCAGCAGGCGCAGCAGCACCTGAAAGGAGAGCCGCATAATCTTCGCCAGCTTTTCCTACTATAGCCAGTACATCGTTGATTTTGACGGCCTGCCCCTCCTGTGCACCGAGGTACAGGAGTACACCGGTGTTGTAGGACTCATAGTCCATGGTCGCCTTATCGGTTTCAATCTCGGCAAGCAGTTCGCCGCTTTTCACAGTATCACCAACCTTTTTATGCCATTTAGCGATGACTCCTTCGGTCATGGTATCGCTCATTTTCGGCATTCTGACTATTTCAGCCATAGTTTTTAAGGGTTTTACCCGTAATAGTTTTGCAGGGCCCAAAAATAGGGCTTGAAGGGGCAATACCCAAATGAGGGACCGACTTAAAAATTGATGGTTCCGAGCAAAAATTCGAAGTAAAAACGATTCGAAGGGCTTACTACCTGTGCAACCCGGAATCCAAGATCCAACTCAGGAACCAAGCGCAAAACGTTAACATCAAATTTTACCTCCGCGCCCACCGAAGCCCAGGTGGTAGCCTGGGTCTTTTGGAGAATCAATGCCAATGCAGGATTGCTGCCAAAGGCGTAATCACCAAAAGCATTGAAACGGATGCGTTTAATGTTCAGAAGCGAACCAATAGCCAGATCGGGATACCACACCGGCATGGTATAATTTATAGCCATGGAGTACATCTTTTCAGTACGACTGACGGCTGTTCCGCGAGGCACGGGAACCTCATTTCGAAAGGTATAGTTATCGCGGTTGCGCCAATCGATATCGGTATTTTGAAAAGCCCAATAACCCCATATGGAATGATGTCGGAAAAGACCAGGAAAATAGAGATACGCCGTGGCAGCTTGCTGCTTACCCGTGAAATCACTTCCCTTCATCGTGGCCGTGCTGTTTAAAAATAATACTTGCCCCCATCGGCTGTTAATATCTCTCGGGCTGGCCCGCATCAGATTGTATGCGCTGAATCGAAGCTTATTAAAAATCAAGGAACCATCGTCCTGGTAACTTCTGAAAAAATAAAGTGGATACTTACTGCTTACAACTCGTCCGCCATCATCAAAGCTATTTCGAAAATCATTTACTACGGTTGAACCTACATAACCACTAAAATTCATTTGTGAAAAAAACCTGGAGGAGGTTAGATTCAGTGGAAGTCGTAAACCTGCTTCCGCAGTGCGCTCATTCCACGAAAAGGATAAGGGAGCATTCACGCGCGTGGTGTCGCCATCATTTATAGCCGTTATGAATACAAGCTCATTGGCCACTTTAACATCCCGTTTCCCGTACTCATAGCCAACATCAATGATGGGGTAAAAGGACTGAAGCGAAGCACGTGTTTTCCAGGTTGGCGTCCGCTCCTGAATATCCATTTCAATTCCGGCATATAAAGAAAGGTTATTAAGCACATCGCGTGAGGAAATGCCAAGACTAGCTCTGGTAAGATCCGTTGCCACATAGGCCCCCCAACTGTGCGGATTGATCAATCGCAGCATCTTCCGGTAAGGCTTAACTGGATAGGTAGCAGAAGGGATGCTGTCGAAAAGAAAAGGTCTTCCCTCCTGCTGAGCTAAATGATCCCAGGCATTGGGAAAACGAATCGATGGACTTTTAAAATCGATCCAGCGCAAAGGATTAAATGGTGTGCGTACCACATCGAGACCATCTTTGGACATATTACTGTAAACCAATGAACGCGCATCTGGCGAAACAGAAATATTATACGCACCATATTTAGCCTGCGTTACCTGAAATTTTCTTCCAGTCGAAAGTTGTACCGCAAAAATATTATCAATTCCCTCGTAGGGAGCATTGTAGAACAAATAATCCCCATGAAGGACCGGATGCCCCACATTTGTTTCACTTGCTGCAAGTAAGGTTTCTGTTTTTCCAGAAGGAAAGTCCACACGGACTATTGACTTTAAGTTATTAGCTTGACGAAGGACTACAATAGCATTTCCGGTATCATTCCACCTGGGCATGGCATAAAAAGCGTTGGTTTCATTTTCAAAAGCTTTGATGACCTTTCCAGTTTGAAATTCAATCACCACCAACCTTACCCGATAGTTTTCGTCTGATTCTACCGTAACAATCTTTGATCCATCGGGGGATAGGGCTGCTCCGGAATACCGGCTTTTCCGTGTAACAACATAGGAGGAATAACGGCCACTATCGGCGTGATGAGCACGTATCACCGACCAGGTACGAACCGGCCACCGCGGATCAAAGCGAAATTCATTCCATACAACAGTAGAACCAGCAGCAGATAACATTCCGGAATCATTAATTTGTCCGGGCATATAGGAAAACTCCTCTCCTTCTTCGTTGAGCATAACCAGCTTTTCCGCATCACCCAATCCAGACTTCAACGCAACAATCTTTCCATCTGCCATATATTGAGGATAAGCATAATTGGTAAAAACGGAGTTTTTCCG
>Ga0209972_10004377_pt1 | contig 10675 bp, 10 predicted proteins | sample NOAtaG_7_FD_187302 | JGI IMG/M metagenome (GOLD analysis project Ga0209972, IMG submission 187302) | Freshwater lake microbial communities from Lake Erie, under a cyanobacterial bloom - NOAA_Erie_Diel1S_2200h metaG (SPAdes) (version 2) | ecosystem: Environmental > Aquatic > Freshwater > Lake ...
TGAAGAACAAAACAATAAATTTCAAGATAATTATGTATCTAATGTAGACATTGATTTATCTAAAGTTTTATTCGTAATAGCATTTAATGATTTATCAAAAATTAATAATATTGTATTAGATAGAATGAAAATTATAAATATTAAGATTCCTACAATCGATGATAAAGTCATTATTGCTGGTAAAAAAATGATTCCGGACATAATAGAAACATTACAAATTAAAACTAAAATTACTATAAACGACGATCTTATTAGATATATTATATTAAATAAAAATAATAATGAAGATGGTGTAAGACATATGAAAAAAATCTTTGAAAAAATATTTAATCGTATAAATTATCTTTTATTAATAGGTAAAATGGATAGAGACACCGATCATGTTATCAATAAAGAATTTGTAGATTCAGTAATTACAGTGAATGACAAAGAAAATGATTATAGTAAATCTATGTATCTTTAAATCTATGTATCTTTAAATCTACGTGTCTTTAAATCTCAATAAATAAAAATTTTTGTAAACTTTTTACATTTACAAAAATTAAAAATATATACAATTTAATTATACTTTTAAAATTATACTTTGAAAATGTTTAAGTTATTTCAAAAAAATCATATAATTTAATAATGGTTTCATATGAGTCACCAAATATTTCTTTAAAATGGTTGGAAGATGGGGGTAATAAACAGTTTTTTAGGACTTCTTGTTTTAAATATTTTTTAAGATCATCTCTGTATATTAAACCTATTTTTGTAAAAATCTCATATATTATATTATTATCATGTCTTGTATATAAATATTCAATTGAGTATTGAATGTAGTCTTTAATAAATTTATGTAATTTTGTATGATACATATCTTCATTATATTTTTTGAGATTTATAAAATGTTTCGATATAATAGCTGGAAATTCTTTTAATATTATATGAGAATTTATAAAAGATAAGCCATATTTATATCTTCCATAAGTGCCTGTATATAAATAATAATATATCTTGGTAATTGTGTGAAAGTCTAAATCAACATTATCTGAATTGTAAAATAATATTTCAAGTAAGTAATTAATCACTTCTTTACCCAAGCTAGATATTATAAGATAATTATCTTGGATGACATTATTTTCAAATATCATCTGACATTCAGATTTATCTGGATACATTTTTAATAATTTTTTTATAATATTATAATCATCATTTTCAATAGATAGTTGTAATTTTTTAATATAATCTCGTCTAAACTTTTTATTCAATAATAGCTTTTTTATAATAAATTTTTTTTTACCAACATTATTCATATCTTTATCAAGAGAGCATAACTTTACATAGTCGTCAATTGATTGAGAATTTCCCATGATATTATATAAAATATCTTTAATCATAAATAAATTAAAGTTGTATTTATAATTATAAGTTAAAATTCATTTATTATTATTTACATTAAATGACTTGCAGCCTTTGCAGATGCTTCACTAACACCTCTTAATAACATTTTCATTTTTTCCTTTGCCATGTCCATTTTTTCTTTCGATTTTATCATAGTTTGTCTTAATTCCTCTCTTTTACTTTTATCATTTTCAGAAGCATATGCTTCTTTAGCTTGTAAAAATTGCTCTCTTTTGTGTTCATAGTCTGATTCAATTTCTTCTCCTGCACCGCCGTACATAGACAATAACGCACCCATGCCCTTCATTCTATATTGCGATTTTGATTTCTTTTTAGTTTCATGCATTTCTTCGCTATGAACATCTTCTTGTATCATAATTGGTGTTTCATTTTGGAATTCATTTAAAGCAGGAGCCTCAGCTGATGGCATTTCAATTATGGTTTCAGGAGCTTCTTTATTTAATTTTTCTTTTTCCCCTTTTGCATGATTATTCTTAGATTTAGAATGTTTTTTTGACTTAACCTTCTTACTTGAATGATCACCCATTTTATTTATATAATTATGTAAATAAAAAAAAAAAGTAGAATGACTTAATTAAGATTTTTTACTCTTATTTAATACTTTTAGTATTCTTAGCATTCTTGGTATTTCTTGGAGTTTATACGAGCTTATACGAGTTTCTACGAGTTTCTACAAGTTTCTGTGAGTTTCTATGAGTTTTTTAAATTGTATTTATTGTTTATAATATAGATAAAATAATCTATATATTTATATATATACTCATATGTATAATTTACAGGTTGATCTTTACATGTAATAGGATCGCGTCTTACAAAATAATTTTCTACATAATAATCATACAATTTATCGATTTTTTCATAGTCGTATTTGATACTTTTACCATCAAGATCCTTATTGATATTATTTGTCATTTAATAGTACACAAAAAGTATACAAAAAGTATCTTTTCTTTTGATTTCATTTTATTTACACGTCTTAAATTGGCCAAATGTATTTCAATGTATTAATTGCTAAATACATGTAATTATCGAATAAACGTTTCATTTCATTTTCATTAAAATATTCCTCAAATACGATATAATGAGGGCTTGAAGTATTATCTAATTTTTTGGAACATGTAATATTAATATTTTTATTCAAAATATTTATCAACATATCTTTATATTCTTTAGAATCTTTAATTTCTTTTATTTCCACTCGTGTTGGTTTATATGGACCATAATTTTGAATAAAATAGCCTGGTAATTCCGTATCCCACAAATAATGTAAGTTAGTTGTTTTATTTCTACCATTTTTATTACGTATGATTTGATATCCGTTACCACCTCTATCGAAACCCATCAGGTGCATTGGTTGATTAAAATCTTGTAAAAAATGTAATATAAATTTAAATAAATCTTTATTTGGAATAGTCGTATTTAGTGTCATACTATAATTATTGTTAATACTGTATTTTAATTTAGAAGTAAAATTTTCCAAAGCAGATACAATACATTTATTTTCACAGTAATGATTAACAATTTGTTCATCGATATTTTTATTACATTCTAAAATATCAACATAATGTAATTGTCTAGTCCAGGCATATTGTTTTTGAAATTTAACTCTATCTGCCCATATACTTGCATTACCGAGTGGTTCTAATAAAAGTTTTTTTACATTATAAAACATATCTGTTTCATTTTCTTCTAAATAATTTTCTAACGTGGTTCCTAAATAATTATGAGTTTTAAAATCGTAACATGCAATGTTTTTTAAATTAATAAAAAAAAATGGACCTAAGATCCATTTAGTAATTCTCATTTTCACTATAATTTAAATATTTAATTTAAAAATATGTTTTATCCGTAATGCGCAATTTAATACGTAATGCGTAATTTAATACGTAAGTATACTATTAGAAATTATCTCTATAAGATCGTTATAATGATATTTTAAATAATTTTTAACTTCATATTTAATATTAAATAAAAATGTTATAAATTTAGATTCTGAATCAAATATATATATAACTTCAGGTATTTCGTTAATAGAAACTTTTTTTTTGTATTTTTTGAAATTAATAACTCTAACCAAGTTATTAAATTTAACTTTTTTTTCCTCTATATAAAAATATACTTTATCGGAATCATTTAATTTTGTATATTCTACTAACTCACTACTTCTTTCATTCGTCTTTAAAATCCCTGACATCTTCTCAATTTTAAATATTCTCAATTTTAAATAACTAATAAATTAATCATTTTTTTATTAAAAATCCGCCCAATTTCCAACGTCACCCCCAGAAACGTCTAATACATTTTGGAGTGTATTTTCTAATGTATTTTGTTCTGGAACAGAATGCTCAGTCTGTTCCTTTTTAGTTAATTCTAAAGTAAATACACCATGTTCATAAGTAAATTCTGTACTTTCATGTACTTCACAAGGCATCTTTACACGACGCATAAAATTACCGTACTTGCACTCCTTATACTTAGCCTTGCCTTCATAGCTAACCTCCTTTTTAAATCCAGATACAAGAAGAATCTGCGATTCTTTTAAATCTACCTTAATAGAATCACTTGTCATTCCGGGGAGTTCCATGCGGACAGTAAAATGTCGTTCACCTTCCACTAAATCTACCTTTGGTGAATGCATACGCTTTTGAAGTAATGACAATTGAAATTCAAGATCACTTTTAGTACGTTCAGTCTTACGAGGACGGACTGATGGTACAGTCTTTTTTGATTCGTCTGCCATTTTAATTTATATTTATTAACTTTTTTAATAAATATTAAAACATAATCTTATTCATTTTTTTTTAATTACGTTCACGAGTAAACTAAAGTCTGGTTGATGTTTCTTTGAACCCACTAACCGTGATCTTATTAAATTGTATCTCTATAGAATGAAGTTCGTCCATAGTAGAAACGCCTAAATAACTCATCCCCGACCTCATGCCATTACAAATACGCTTTAATTCATCTGTTACACTACCTTTATATTCAACTTCGCCCTCAATACCTTCTACATGAAAATTAGTATTTACGTTGCCACCTAATTTCTCTTGTTTTGATAAATTAGCATAATTAGATGCCATACCTCTATAATATTTAAATCTTCGCCCAGATTTATAAATAATTTGCCCAGGGCTTTCTGTCGTACCTGCAAGAGATTTTCCTAATAAAACAAATCTACAACCAACTGCCAAAGCTTTAAATTTATTTCCAACCTTACCACAATGACCACCATCACTAATCATAGCAACATCATATTTTTTAGCAATTTCACTACATTCTAAAAGAGCAGAGAATTGGCAGACTCCAATACCAGTTTGTAGTCTGGTAGTACAAATACTACCATTTCCGATACCGACTCTTATACAATCTGCGCCAGCTTTGCATAAATATTCAAAACCTTCTTTTGTACACACATTACCAGCCATAATTGTTACATCTGGATACTCCCTTTTCAATTCTATTACCGCAGTCTCTACCATTTTATTATAACCATTAGCAACATCAATACATAGTATATTTACACCAGCCTCGACTAAAACTTTACTTCTTTCCATATAATCTGTAACTCCGATAGCGGCACCTACTATTAATTGACCGTTAGAATCTATTGATGCAATATTTTTATTATTATGAAAATACATTACATTTTTTAATATAACTAAGCCTTGGATAGTTTTATCTTCATTTAATATTGGTATTTTTTCAATCTTGTATGTTTTATACAAATTTAAAATAGTATCATAATCATATTTATTTATATAAATAATTTTATCAAATGGCGTCATAATATCTTTTACTAATGTTTCTTTTTCATTATTGGTAGTTAAATTATGTATCTGGATATCTTTTTTTGAAATAATTCCAACAAACTTGTTATGATTATCTATTACCATAATTCCACTTGTATTATGTTTATTAATCAAATTTTCAAGGGTTTCGTTCTCATTAATTGTATATGGATTTTCTATAATATAACTCAAATGTCTTTTTACTTTTTTTACCATATTTACTTGATTTTCTACATTTTGAAATCTATGAATAATACCAACGCCACCTTCCATTGCCATAGCGATAGCCATCCGGTCTTCAGTAACAGTATCCATTGGACTTGATATAATAGGAGTATTCAAATATATACTGTTTGATAATTTTGTTCTCAAAGAAACATCCTTTCGAGACTTTATTTCACTATAACGAGGTGAAATTAAAATATCATCAAATGAATATGACTCTCTAATATACATTTTTATTATTGAAATTTTATTATTTTTAAATTAAAGTTAGTTTTAAATTCAAGTTAATTTAAGTTGAATTTAATTTTAATCATTTTTTAACAGAATTTCCATTTATTCCCACATTTGCAGCTGACAAAAGTTGTCATCGGTTCATCTGCCGAACGTGTCTGCATTTGGTAATAGGAAGTTCTGTATGTTTTACATTTACCACATCTAAACATACCGTCTTCTTCTTGTTCTGTGTCTATTTGTTTTGGTTGTAAGGCTGCATATTCTGCCAAAATTTGTGCATGTCTTTCTGGAAATAAGTCAGCTGAATTCAGTTCTGCCAATTCAAATTCAGTAAATTCTTTATTTACAAGTCTATTTATAAGATTTTTATTTTTTAAGTAGCTATTTGGATTTAAATTGGTATAGATCTTTACTGCTCTAGATTGATAATTGTGTTTTAAAACATTCCACATATTATCAATATTCAATGTATCGCCTTTTTTATTTGACTCATACATTTTATTTTCGGATCTATTTTTTATACTATAATTAAAAATACCTCTTTCGATATTTAATGCCATTTTTTGTGCACTTTCCTTTTGGGAACAATTATCTTGAGATGATTCTGATATAGGTAAGACATCATTTAATAAATTATAAAATTTTTCATATACATTTCTTCTAGAAGGATGTTTAGGAATATATGTATCAAGAGAACTATCTAAATTATCTGTTTCAATAACGCCGTCGGGTATTTCTTCTGGGGTTTCCTCGGGAATATCCAATAATGTATTAGAATTGAGATTTAATTCAAACTTAACTGCTTTTTCTTTTTTTTTTCTAACCATTTTTATTTCATTTATATTAAAAATATTTATCTTCAATTTATTTTTAAAATAAAATTTATTATATAATAATATAAATAAAAGTATTATGTCAAAACCAGATTGGAAAGAACTTTTCGGAGAAGATTCTGATGATGAGGAAATAATAATACCTCCAATGCCAAAATTTAAATCAAAAATTCAAAGACGTGATAATATAGAAGAAGATATACCAGAAGATATTCCAGAACCAGAAATATTATCTTTTAAACTTGATTCAAACGATGATTCCACTGATGTATTATTTTTCAATCCTGAAGATTCAATGGAAGAAGCAGCTAAGGGAATCGAAGGAATGAAATTGCAGGATATTGAAAAAATAGAAAAAGCTGAAGAAAAGAAAGAAAAAACTACAAAATGCCCACCAGGAAAAGTATTGAATCCTAAAACTGGAAAATGTGTAAAAGCAAAGGATGATTCTGAAGAAACTAAAAAAGTTAAGGAACCAAAAAAGGCAAAAGAATCGAAAAAAGAAGAATCAAAAAAAGAAGAATCAAAAAAATCTAAAGAAAAAGAACCTAAAAAAGAATCAAAAAAACCTAAAGAAAAAGAATCTAAAAAAGAAGAATCTAAAGCAAAAGAATCTAAAAAAGCAAAGCAATCTAAAGAATAAATTATAAAATGTTAATAATATAAATATAATAATGATTATTATATTTTATATCTTATTTAATAAATTATTATATTTAGATCGTGTTTAATAAATTTATTTTTGTTTTTAGTAAATTTATTTTATTTATAATATAATATAAATAAAAAATATGGATAAACTTAAAACTGGTGTTCAAACATTCGATAAAGTAGTTGGAAACTTCTTAGATAAATATGTAAAAACACCAACATTTGTAAGAGGCGTTGTACATTTACTATTAATGCTATACGTAGCTCGCATTGCTCCATCTCCTCCTAAGGCAGTCCTAGATCTTTTTGAAAACGTTTATTTCCGTCTATTTGTATTCTCAATGGTATTATGGACAGCTCAATTTAGCCCATCTACATCGATATTGATTACTTTAGCATTCTTAGTAACAGTAAATTATACAACTACAGGAAAAGTATGGGAACTATTAGAAAACACTGAAGAACAACCCGCTGTTATTGTACCAGTAACACCTGAAGATTCCGCTAAGGCAGTAGAAGTTTTAGCCGAAGCAGCTTCAAACTCACAAGCATTATCTCCAGAACAAGTTGCCCCAGTTGCAAATATTGCAATGGCTAATGCAAAAACTGAAGATGGCTTGGAAGCTATTAAACTATTAGCTGAACAAGCAGTTGTTCCAGAAGCCGGAGAAGCTGTTAAAGTAGAAGAAGCAGCTCAAAAAGCAGTAGAATCAATTGTAGTCCCACCTGCTCCTACACCATCGGAAGCCCCTGCTGCACCCACTGCTCCAGCTAGTATGCAAGCAACACCTGAAGAATCTGCAAAGGCTATTGTAGCACTTGTAGAAGCAGCAGCTTCTTCTGAAGCTATGCCCCCTCAAGAAGTTCTACCAGTTGCTAACATTGCAATGGCAAATGCTACAACACCAGAAGGAGCTGAAGCTATTAAAAAATTAGCTGAACAAGCAATTGCCCCTGAAGCTGGCGAACCTGCCAAATTACAAGAAGCCGCTTTAGCAGCTGTTCAATCAATTGCAGAACCTGCTCCAGCAGCTGCACCAGCAGCACCAGCTGCAGCTAAGCTCGAGGGATGCTACCCAATGAGACGTTATGATATGTCTAAAGTTCAACCTCAAATTGCAGGCGAATTAACTGCTGAAGATTATCAACCATTCGTAATGTCTCAATGAGGGTAACGTAAAGGTATATTATTTAAATTATATTAATTAGTTAGTTATGTCTTTTTGTTTAATTAATCTTCTAACAAACAAAATTTTGTTATGAGATTTTTTTGTTTTTCTTCTTCTTCTAAATGATTGTCTAGACCATTATTATAAACCTCTTTTGTGTTATCTGTTGCGTTATCTTTTGCTTTATCTTTATTAGAATTCTTATTTTTTTTATTATCTATTTTATTTTTCTTAGCTTTTGTCTCTATAGAATTGATATTTATTTTGTCTATTTCATAGTTATCCAAATTTATCATTTCATCTTCAAGAATTAATTCTTTAAAATGTTGTTTATAAAAAACTTTTCTTTGTGCAGATTGATTTTTATATACTGAAAAGTTATCCTGTAAATCAATAATCATCGGATGTAATTCAGTATGTTCTTTTCTAAATATTCTACCAACAATTTGTTCAAGTTTGCCACTTTCATTTTTTACAGAATTTTTTAGATGACCAGTAAATTTCTTTGGTGTAATTAAAATTAAAGTATCTAAATCTTTTTCTGAAACACCTTCTCCAAATGCCTGAAATGTTGCAAATATAACTTGACTAGATTTACTTTTCAATAAATCCGCAGTCTTCATGGCACCAAGGAATAAACCATAGGTAAAAGTAATAGATAAATCTTCATCAAATTGTTTCTTAAGATGAACTAGATGACTTCTTCTATCACTTAAAATTAATATACGTCGACCAGTATTTGCATTATATTTAATCAGTTCAATTATTAATTTATTTCTTTTTGGCATTTCAATTAATTCAGATAACATGCTTGTAAACTGTATCTGTTTTTGTCCTGTAAATTTATTCACTGTATTGATTTCTTTATATTCATCACTATCTATTTTTAATAATTTTATTATTGGACATTTTCCTTTTCTTTCAGATTTACTTTCATATACTATTTCTCCAATATGCCATTTAAAAACATACTCACAACCATCACTTCTTTTTGGTGTTGCAGATAATCCAATTGTATATTTACAGCATAATTTAAATAAAATTTTAGAAAACATCTGAGATGCAACATTGTGAATTTCATCAATAAGACATATTCTAAATTCTTCAAATAAAGATATAGGATAATCAATTCTTGCAAGACTTTGTAACATAGCTATGACTATATCTTTATCAGATACATCCACATTTTTCTGTCCTTGTATGATACCGACTCTCGCGTTAGGTAAGAATCTAGAAATTTCATCTTGCCATTGTTTCATAAGAGGAATTTTATTTACTACTATAATGGTTTTCCCCTTTAATTGTGATAAAACATACAATGCAGAAATTGTATTATGAGTTACGGTAAAATCTCCTAATAAATATCTATTATTACAATCCAATGTAAACCCATAATAATCTCCAATCCCGATATGTTTTACTTTAATACCAGTAACTAATGTATCTTTGATTTGATTTCTCTTTTTCGCTTTTTTTCTTGGACATAATGTAGGAATTTCTTCTATACAATTTCCTGATATAGATATACGATAATAATAATCTTCTTTATATTCTCCTTTATACCAACATCCTTTTTGTTGCTTACTTTTATAACATGAAAATCCGAGACTACGACACAAATAAATAACATCATCAACTAATGTTTCGCTTTTTTGAATAAAGTCAAATGAACATTTATCATGACATAAAGATCCATCTGAATCAAGTAATCCAGCAAGTAATTTTAAACGATTTTCTCTAGAATTACATTTATAGATCATAGGAATGTGTTTATTATTAATTAAATTATATTTTTTTAACTCATTTAGAAATAGATTTGATTTATATTTTCCAGAGAAACCAGATATACCATATACATAATCTGATTTTATTTTTGTGAGATATAAATCATATTTTCCTAAATTATTTGCAAAATAATGTAAAACTGAAGAATCCTGAGACGTTATTTGTGCTCCATTCGAAACACCATCTCCAAGCCAATATCCAATCATATATGGATCAAATGATAATTCTTTTTCAGGAAAATCTATAGGAACTTTAAATCCTTTATAATGATGTTTAAAAGTTTTTGTTTGATTTATATAATTTTTAACACTAATTTCTATTATAGATTCATGCTTTTCTTTTATTTTCTCTAGAAAATTTTTTGCCAATTCTTTAGAATGAAATCTTTTATTATAACTTTTATAATTTTGCCACCATTTAACATCAAACACACGATTTTTATTCTCTGATCTATTTTCTATCCAAGGGGTTTTTTTTGTATTTTTTAAAACTAGTATATGTTCTTGATTAACTGTGTATTTTTCTCCCTTTACTGGAATAATATCATACATTTCGTCTTGACCTCTTGCCAATGATAATACTTTTC
>Ga0209972_10004378_pt1 | contig 10675 bp, 12 predicted proteins | sample NOAtaG_7_FD_187302 | JGI IMG/M metagenome (GOLD analysis project Ga0209972, IMG submission 187302) | Freshwater lake microbial communities from Lake Erie, under a cyanobacterial bloom - NOAA_Erie_Diel1S_2200h metaG (SPAdes) (version 2) | ecosystem: Environmental > Aquatic > Freshwater > Lake ...
ACTAGCTACGTGGATCTGCTCGATAAGCTCGACACGTTCCTGACCGCGACCGGGCACGCCTGGGGCAAGCGGTTCACCGGCACCGGCACGGGCGACCTGATCAGCTACAACGGCACCGCGTCGAGCGTGGCCGAGACGGTCACGCTCACCGCGATCAACGCGAATACGTTCTCGGTGGTGGGCAGCGTGTCGGGCGCGCTGGCAAACGCGACCGTCGGCACGCCGTACACCTCGGCCGTGGTGGCTTTTACGATCACGGCCGGCGGCACCGCGTACGTGGCCGGCGACGTGTGGAGGATCAACACATCGCCGAAGTGGCTGCGTCTGCGCCGGGCGGGATGCTCTGGCAGCGAAAAACGCACAACTAACCTCGTGACCCTGGATTCGCTTTTCGACGGCAACGTGAACACGACGGCCACGCGCGCGGCCACGACTGCCTTTATCGAATGGGAAATGATTGCGCCGACCGAAGTGCGCGAGCTGGTCATCCAGACATGGACCTCCACGAACAACCCGGCAGCGTTCTCGCTCGACTGGAAAGACAACGCGGGCGACGCCTGGACGACCGCGCAATCGTGGACCGGGCAAACCTGGACCAATCAGCAGACGCGCGTCTATACGCTCACCGCGGCGCCGGGCGCTCATCGGTTCTGGCGCTGGAACATGACAGCGACGAACGGCTCGTCGCTGGAAATCGCCGAGCTGTATCTGCGGCAGCAGGTGAGTCAACCGTACCAAGTGCAGGAGCGCGCCGAGTACGTGTGGCGCGGCTACGGCCTGGACGGCACAAAAGAACTGTATGTCGGGGCGGAAACTTTCGGTTCGTCTGGCGTTGACACTTACAACGTGGGACTGACCGGTTTTAGCACGTGGGACTCGACAGCATCGGCGAGCGCGCAGGCGAACGGGACGGCCATGCGGTATTTGTCGCTGGCGAACGCGAACATCGGATATTGGATCGTGGCGAACGGCCAGCGGTTTGTCCTCGTCACGAAAAACAACAGCGTCTATCAGATCGCCTATGCCGGATTCGGTTTCCCGTACGAGCCGCCAAGCGCGCACAACTGGCCGATGCTGGTGGGCGCGTCAAGCAATCAGCGCGGCCTGCGATTCAACTCGAACGACACTTCGTTCCGATTCCCCATCGACCCCGGTCGCTATGGGCTGGCGTGCTTTTTCCCCGACGCGCAATGGCGCGAACCGTCGAATCGGTACCTCGGCTCGGCGGACGGGTCGGCAGATACGCCGACTGGCGGGCTGGTGTGGCCGGCCGTGATGAACCCGAACAAGACTCACACTACGTGGGTCCGCGACAACCTCGACGGCACAAAACCGCTGATCCCGGCGGTCATCGCGCATCGGCTCGCCGCGCCGTTGCACGTGTGGGGCGAGTTCGACGGGCTGTACTGGACGCCCGGCTTTTCGGTCGCGTCCGAGTCGATCATCCGCGAGGATCGGTTCAATCATCTCGTGGTGCAGAACTGCTTCCGCACGGGCGCGCAACACTTCGGCGCCGTGCGCTTGGACTGAGGCCACGTCATGCCATACGATACCGGCACCGCAACCGACGTAAACGACCTGCTGTCGAAGCTGCGCGTATTCGCGCTCGCGCAGGGCTGGTCCGTGGACTACAACGCCGCGCGCACCGATCACACCGGGCAGGCGGTACTGCTGAACAAGGGCGGGATGCGCTGCGGTCTGTTTACTCGCACGAACGTCAGCGGCCAAGGGTCAACCACAGACCCCGCTCCGTACATGGGACCGGCTTTGTATCCCGGACCGTACAACTCCGCGCAGGCCGCGCACGCGCAGACCGGAATCAGTCGGTTTGCGTACGCGAACAACCTGCCGGGGCCGTTCGTGGCCTATCACCTGTTCGCGGGCGTGAACCGCGCGGGCGAATCGTATATGCACGCTGTTGTCGAGGTCACTTCCGGGAGTTTTCGACACTTCGGATTCGGCACGATCAACCGGGCGGGCGCGGTGACCAATGGGAGCTACGCCTACGGCAACCGGTGGCATTGGGGATCGGGCACGCTGAACGATACGACCAGCACGCAGCACGAGTACCCGTGGGACGCGCGGAGCAGCACTTCGAACGCGTTCAACAACGACTCGGGCCTGTTTTCGCGCGGGACGATCATTCGCGCGGATGGCGACACCGTGTCGCCGCGGTATGCAATTCTGAGCTCGACCGGATCGAACCTGGGCGCGGCCGAGGCGCGGGGCGATGGCGGATATGCCAACGGCAACCAGGCCGACGGATTGCGTGTCGGCGTGAGCGCGCTCACCGGGCGTTCGGTGCTGCTGCCGCTGTTCGTGTCGGTCATTCGGCCGGGCGGCCTGTATTCGGTACTCGGTGCGCCGCCTGACATCAGGTTTGTAGATATGACGAACCTGATCCCTGGGGCATCGTTTGCGCTCGGCGCAGACACGTGGCGAGCGTTTCCCCTGATTCGAAAAAATGGAGTATCGGGTCAGGAAAACTCAGCGACCCTCGGTTACGCTTATCGCGTGGCATAACGCAAGCGCGCCCGCGTGAGTACCGCCGTCGAATACGCGCCGATTACCGGCCCGCTGGGCAGCCCGGATGCGTGGCAGTTCGCCGCGCTTACTGGACCGTCGGCGACAGGCCTATGGCGCGGCTCCGACCTGGGCGTGGCCGGCGGCAGCGCGCAAGCGACCTTTCCGCTCGCGGTGGACTACGGCGGCCCGTACGTGGGCACGACGCAACCTGCCTACGGTGGCGACTTGTTCGAGCGGCTGCACCTGTCCGAATCGCTGATCGCGCTGGGAAACGTGATCGGCCAGCAGGTGCGGACGATCAACGTGTGGAACGCCTACACGCGGGCGCAGGTGCTCGCCGCGTTCAACACCGCGGGAGCGGATGGCATCACCGTCGCGGGCGGCCCGTCGCCGCTGCCGGGGCAATTCGCGCCGTTGCAGGAGTTCGTCTACACGATCACCGTATCCACCGAAGGCCCGCCGAGCATCGCGGCCGTGTTCACGTGGGACTTCCTGCAGTACGACCTCGTGCTGACCATCACCGGGTCGCGCGTGATTCCGTGGACGTTTGTTCCCGACTGGTCGGCCGGGATCCTCGAAAGGCTGGAGTGGAAAACCGACGTGCTGCAGTCCTTCGACGCGAGCGAGCAGCGCGGCGCGCTGCGCCTCGGGGCGCGGCAGCGGTGGGAGTTCGAGGTGTTCTTTGAGGGCCGCTCGCGCCGGTACGCCGAGGCGTCCGCGTGGGGCTGGGGCGCGCGCGTGTGGGCGCTGCCGGTGTGGATCGACGGGCAGCAGCTCGGAGCGCAGCTCAACGCGGGCGCGCTATCGGTGCCGGTGGCGACCGCGTTGCGGGCCTACGCGGCAGGCGGACTTGCCGTTGTGTTCTCTGACCCGTTTACGTACGAGGTGCTCGAAGTCGCATCGGTGGGCGCCAGCAGCATCACGCTCGCCAGAGCGACTGCCTCGACGTGGCCGGCGACCGCCACCATCTACCCGGCACGGCTCGCCCGGCTGGCCGATCAGGTGGCGCTGCCGCGCTGGAGCGGTCAGGCCAGCAGCGCGCGGCTTGCCTTCGAAATGGTGACCCCGGCTGACTACACCGCCGACGCGGGCGCGGTGACCTACCGCGGCCGGCCAGTGCTGACCGATAAACCCAACTGGGTCGGCGGGTTCGAGCTGGAGCTGTCGCGCAAGCTGGCCGAGCTGGACGCGATGACCGGCGCGCGGGTGTACGACGACGAATCCGGCATCCCGTCGGCCCGCCAGCGCATGCGCTGGACGCTTACCAGCCGAGCCGAGCAGGACACCTACCGGCGACTGCTCTACGCCTTGCGCGGCCGTCGCGGCTCGGTGTGGGTGCCGACGTGGACCGATGACCTCGTATTGGTGGCGACGATTGCCTCGGGCGCGTCAAACATTGACGTGGACTGGACGGGCTACACGCGCCAGCTCGACCAGGACACCGGTCGGCGCGACGTGCGCATTGAACTGGCGAGCGGGACGATCCTGTACCGGCGCATCACCGGCGCGGTGGAGGTCAGCGCGACCGTCGAGCGCCTGAGCGTCGATGCCGTGTTCCCGTCTACTATCGAGCCGGCCGACGTGGTGCAGGTAAGCTTCCTCACGCTGGCGCGGCTGGACGCCGACGCGATTGAACTGGCGCACTGGACCAGCGACGTGTCCGAGTCGGCGACGACGTTCCGGGGGTTCCAGCATGAGCTTTGATTCAGTCGAGCGGAGCGTTGAGGGCCGGGCGCCGGTCGAGCTGTGGACGTTCTTCCGCAGCTTCCAGACGTGGCGCTACACCAGCGCCGACCGGGATATCAACTTCGGCGGGTTCCCATACCTCGCGCGCTCAATCGCCCGCAGCTCAATTGAGTCGAGCGCCGAGCTGGCGCGCGGCACGTTGCGCGTGACGGTCCCGCGCGACCTTGAGGTCGCTGACCTGTACCGGGTGGCGCCGCCGACCGTGCCAGTCACGTGCACGCTGCAGCAGTACCACGACGGGGACGGGGCTGCGATCATGCTGTGGAGCGGGCGGATCACGTCGGTCGCCTTCCGCGGCGTCGCGGCCGAGATCGCGATGGAACCTGTGTTCACCAGCATGCGCCGGGTGGGGCTGCGGCGGCTCTACCAGCGGCAATGCCCGCACGTGCTGTACGGGCCGGCGTGCAATGTCAACGCCGAGGCGGTGCGGCTCACGTCGATTGTAGACGCCATCAGCGGCGCGACCGTCACCGTCCCGGCCGCATCGCTGCAGGCTTCGGGGTGGTATGCCGGCGGCTACCTCGAATACGAGCCGACGGCCGGAATCCCGGAGCGGCGTTTCATCACCGATCACGTGGGCGGCTCGCTCACGCTCACCATGACGCCGGCCGGGCTGACGGTGGGCATGACGGTCAAGGTCTATCCCGGCTGCGACCATACGCTCGCCACCTGCTCGGGGAAGTTTTCCAACGCGGCCAACTTCGGAGGCTTCCCGTTCATGCCGACGAAAAACCCGTTTGACGGCTCGCCGCTCTACTGAGGTCCGACCATGTTCGCCGTGTTCATACAGATCGCGCTGCTCATCGTGTCGGCCTACATCTCGGCCGCGCTCGCGCCGAAACCGCAGCCGCCCGAGGCGGCCGCGCTGGGCGACGTGGACGCGCCGACGGCCGAGGAAGGTCGCGCGATCCCGGTCATCTTCGGGACTGTGTGGCTCGGATCGCCGAATGTCGTCTGGTACGGCAACCTGCGGACGACGCCAATCCGAAAGAGTGGCGGGAAGAAGTGAGCGGCGCGAGCGGCGCGATCGTCACGCTCGTGCACTGCCGGCGCCTGGGCTACTGCTCGCGCGGCCTGCGCGGGTTCTTCAAACGGCATGGGCTGGACTGGCAGCAATTTCGCGACGCCGGGCTGCCGGCCGAGGTCATCGAGGCCACCGGGAATGCGATGGCCATGCGCGCGGCCGAACTGGCGCGCGCTGAGCTGGAGGGCGGGCAGGCATGAGCAGCGGGGGCAAGGACCAAACCGTCGGGTACCGGTATTACCTCGGCCTGCATCTCGCGCTGTGCGCGGGGCCGGTGGACGCGATCCTTCAGGTGCGCGCGGGCGATCGGGCGGCATGGACGGGCACGCAGACGGGCAGCGGCTCGCTCTCGATAAACGCGCCCGAGCTGTTCGGCGGCGAGGCGCGCGAAGGCGGCCTCGTGGGCACGCTTGACGTGATGATGGGCGAGGCGGCGCAGACCGCGAACGCCTACCTGACCGCCCAGCAGGGCACGCCGCAGCCGGCCTATCGGGGCATTCTCGGGCTCGTCTGGCGCGGCGGCATGATCGCCGCGAATAACCCCTACGTGAAGCCGTGGAAGGTCAAGGCGCGGCGCATCCTGCAGGGCTGGCAGGGCGGCACGGCCTGGTACAGCGCAAAGGCAAGCATCACGCTCGCCAACGGCGACCAGGCCGCAAACCCGGCGCATATCGTCTATGAGTGCCTGACAAATGCCGAGTGGGGCATGGGCTACAGTACCGGGCAGATCGACGCGGCGAGCTTCACCGCGGCCGCCGACACGTTCCACGGCGAGGGGCTCGGCCTGTGCCTCGCATGGACGCGGCAGACCAGCATCGAAGCCTTTGTGCAGCTCGTCATGGATCACGCCGGGGCGGTGTGCGGCCAGGACCGCACGACCGGGCTTTTTGTGCTGCGCCCGATCCGCGGCGGCTACAGCGTGCCCGCGCTCCCGCTGTTCGACCCGTCAAACGTGCTGGCGCTGGATTCCTACCAGCGCGCGGCCACGGTCGAGGCCACGAACGAGCTGTCGGTCACCTTCACCGACCTGGCCACCGGCAAGACCGGCGCGGTCACCGTGCAGAATCTCGCGCAGATCAACGCGCAAGGCGGGCCGGTGAGCGCATCGCGGGCCTATCCCGGCCTGCCGACGGCCGAGCTGGCGCAGCGGATCGCGCTGCGCGACCTGCGCAGCCTTTCGACGCCAATCGCGCGCGTAAAAATGCGGGTCAACCGCGAGGCCTATGCCGTGCTGCCGGGCGACATGATTCGGATGACGTGGACGAAGCTGGGCATCGTCGACCTCGCGCTGCGGGTGCTGACCGTGGACCTGGGCACGCTCACCGACTCGGCCATCACGATCGAGGCGGCCGAGGACGTATTCGGCCTGCCGTCTACGACCTACACCGCGCAGCAGCCGTCCGGGTGGACTGACCCGGCGCAGCCTCCGGTCGCCGTGACCGCCCGGCTCGTGGAGGAGGCGAGCTGGTACGAGCTGCAGCGCCAGCTCTCGGCCGCCGACCTGAGCGTGCTGCCGAACGACGCCGGGTTCCTCGCCATCGTCGCCGCGCGGCCGGCCGCGGGCTCGCTCAACGCCTCGGCCGTGACCCGGTTCGGCGCCTCGGGACCGTTTGCCGAAACCGACGTAGTCGACTTCTGCCCGACGGCCACGCTGGCCGGCGCGCTCGGGCCTGCGGCGACCTCGGCCACGATCACGGCCGAGGTGGACCTTGACCTCGTGGCGGCGGGCGGGTACGCCATCATCGGCGGGGTCGAGGTGGTGCGGATCGACACGATTAACATCACGACCGGCGCGGTCACGCTCGGCCGCGGGGTACTCGATACCGTGGCGGCCTCGCACGCGGCCGGGGCGCGCGTGCTGTTCGCCTCGGGGTACGTGTCCTCCGACGGCATCGAGCGGGTGGACGGCGACCTGGTACAGGCCAAGCTGCTCACGCGCACAGGCCTGGGAACGCTCGCCGAGAGCAGCGCGCCGACTGACGCGGTCACGTTTGACCAGCGGCACTACCGGCCGTACCCGCCGGGCCAGTTTCGCCTGAACGGGCAGGCATACCCGGCCGCGTTGACCGGCACGCTCACCGTGTCATGGCGGCACCGCGACCGGACCGTGCAGAACCTCGAAGGGGACGAGTCGGGCAACATCGGACCCGAGACTGGGGTCAAGTACGAGATTCGGATCTACGATCACGGCATGAACACCCTGCTGCAGACGCACGGCAACCTGAACACGACCAGCCACATCCTCGCGGCCATCGCCTCGCCGTACACGCTCCGGGTCGAGCTGTGGTCTGATCGCTCAGGGATCGCCAGCCGGCAGAAGCACGTGCACGTGTTCACCTACACGCCTTGACTTCCAGACTGTGGACGGTGGCCGTCCGGGACATGGTGCGGCGCGGTGGTGGTGGAGGAAAGGGGTTGCCTGCGCCCGGCGACGCTTGCGCGCGGGAGGAGCCCGGTTGCGGCACACTGCATCGGAACCGGTTGCCGTCGCAGACTGCGGAGGTTAGCGCACTCGTCCGCTTGCGTCCGCGACTATCGTGCGCGGCCACGCTGCCCACCTTGAGGCGAAAAACTACGCGAGGGGCTCCGGCGGCTTGTGCCGTTGCGTCATGGCATCAGGCAGCGCGGCGCCGTTGTCCGTGACGATACCATATTGCGCGCGAAGGCGCTCACGCTCTTCCTCAACAGCGCGTCTTGTGGCCACGCACGCGGGGCGGTCGCAATGCGGGCTGCAGGAATGAATTGAGCTTTCGAAGCGATTGCGCTCGGCAGCGGCACCGGCTGCGTAGGCTGCGTCAAATAAGCGCAGCAGTAAGTTGGCGGTAGCCGGTGATCTTCGGTTGAATGAAAGTTTCCATTTTTGTTTCCGTGAAAGCGCCGACTTTGGCGGGGCCGGCAAACCCGTTTCTTTACTTCGTGCTAACGCTGTTTTAGCAATTGCTGCAATCTGCGGTTCTGCCCCTGCTTTTTCAGTAGCAGATTGCACGGTTATCCCTCGCAAGTTGCCCCCGATTTTCAGCCGGTTACGTCTGCCGATTTAGCAGTTGCTAAAGCCGCTCGTCGCTTCTGTAGCTTCTCCGCAACACGCCGGATCTCGGCGTGATCGCCGGGGTGGAGATAGAGCTCGAGGCGCTTCAGCCCAAGGGCTGCGCGCCGCTGGCGCAGGGCGGCCACGCGGGCCGCTGTTGTCTTGGGGGTCATCGGTGGGCCTCCAACGCGCTATCGCCACTGCGTGCCCGGTCGGCGTAGTAGGCGGTGATGGGGTTGTGCAGCCGCCCGGCGTCCCAGCCGTCGCGCCACGCCGATTGGAAAGCGCGCGACCACGTCAGACGACCGTCCCACTTTCGCCTGTCCTGATACGGGCAGGCCTCTGTGCCGAGGCCGGCCGCGCCAGCCTCGTAGCCCTTGCGGTAAGCCCCGCGCCAGGCGGGGTTCCACTTGTCGAACCCCTCCGGCTTGATCATCGTGCCTTCCCGGCGATCTTGCGGGCAAACAGCGCCTCGGCGGCTTCGCGGGTCATGTCCCGCTCGCAGTAGCGCCACGAGGTGGCGATGCCGCCGTGGACGTGGCCGGCGTAGTTTTTGCACTCGGCCCACACGCTGAAGGCGCCACGCAGCGGCACGAGGGCGTAGCGCTTGCCGGCTTTGTTTGCTTCGATCTTGAGGGCTTTCATGTCGTTGCTCCGGTTGCGTTGTCGATGGGTGAACTGTACCAGCGTTACCGGTAACGTACAAGCCCCCTGAGCGTTGTATTTTCACCACGCGGCGGCTCACGCGCCGCCGGTGGCCTTGGCGATGGCGGCTTGCAGCTTCGCCCGCACAAACTCTGGCAAATCAAGTGAGTTCCATTCTGCCGACTTGCATGCCTCAAGCAGCTCCTGGTTCACAGTCGGTCGCATCACCATAGTCCGTCACGCACTCACCGAGGTCGGGGTCTGTTAGACCAACCTCCCTCGCTATGCGGATAATATCGTCTCGGGTCATGCTCGCACCTCGCACACAACCGCGCCCCTAGAATCCCGCCGCGCCTGTCCAGCATAAACGTGCGTCGCGTTTCCTTGCCGGATTTCCGCCCTGCACGGTTGCGGAGGCGGCGGATCGCGCTTGAGCAGGCACGCAGCGATGATCATCGCTACGATCATCGCTACGATCATCGCTACGATCATTGCGCAAGCGAGGCCCACTGCGTTCGATGGTGTCATTTCATAGCCCCTTCAACTCGCGCCACTTCGTCACGTAGCGTCTTCCACGCCTCCCACGCGGTCTCAGTAGCCGCTTCCAGAGTTGCTGTTGGAGACAGGCAGGCTCGGATAATCTCTTCCTCGTACTTAGCGCCGTCGCCCGAGTCGTTCCACTCAATCGCCCGCAGAGCAGCGGCGACCTTGACAAGATGCTTGCGGAAAGCCTTGCGCTCTGGCGTTTGTTCGATAAACGTAGCGTCCTCTTCGACTCGCCTGTAAAGGTAGTTCATGCTTCCGCCGCGCATTTGTTTCCCTCCTTTGACTCGGCAATACAGCGGTCAAGAATCTCGTCGTATGTTTCCGGCGAGGCGTCTTCCATTTTGTAATCCGGCTCCCCGCCATTGGCTTTAAGCCAGCGATACCGCTCCGCGTCCGCCCGCAGCGCATCGCGCTCGGCCCGCACCTTGTTGTGTTCTTCTTGCGCGCTCGCCAGCCCGGCTGTAGTCAGCAGCGACCGCAGCGCATCGCGCTCTGCCTCGGCGCGCTTGGCGCGCTCCTGCAGCATTCGAATCGCCTCCGGCAGAGTTCGCAGGTTGTTGACTGCCGGATCGTCCACGGCCTCAGTCGCTTCGCGCAGTTCCGCCCGCAGCGCCTCGCGCTCGACTTTGAGTCGTTCAATCTCCGCGTGCTGGCGGCGCAGTTCGGCGGCTGTTGCGTCGCGTTCGCGCGACAGCAGATATGTCCCGCTCTCCAGCGCATCAGCCAGTCGCAGTGCTTCGGGTTGATTACTCATTTCGTCTCCTTCAGTGCGGCGCGGAGGGCTGTGACGCTCATTTAAGTTCTCCTTGAGACGCGATGGTTCCGCTCACCATGTCCTCGTCATCGCCGCAGGCTTTCCAGAGCGCATCTGTCAGCACTTGGTTGTTGTGGTGCAACCGGCGCAGTTCGGCAGCGGCTTGGCTGGTTGGCACAGTGCCACCAAACCGTTCTTTCAGTTGTTCCGCCAGACGCAGTGCTTCGGGTTGTGTGCTCATCTCACTTTCCCCTAACCTTGCGCTCGACGGCGCGGCATAGCTTCCTGGTGCGTTCCAGCACCCCCTCTGCCGCTGTCCCGTACTCGTAGATGTGATCGAGCAAAGCGTCGCGCTCCTGCGCGGTTGCCTTGTCAATCTCCTCATCCGTCAGCGGCTGGCGGGCGG
>Ga0209972_10004379_pt1 | contig 10673 bp, 22 predicted proteins | sample NOAtaG_7_FD_187302 | JGI IMG/M metagenome (GOLD analysis project Ga0209972, IMG submission 187302) | Freshwater lake microbial communities from Lake Erie, under a cyanobacterial bloom - NOAA_Erie_Diel1S_2200h metaG (SPAdes) (version 2) | ecosystem: Environmental > Aquatic > Freshwater > Lake ...
GCCACAAGCCTTATCTTGGCTGCGGCGGCTAACTATCTAATCATTACCTTTGCGGGAATGTTTGAGTGAAGATTAGTGCCGAATGTCTAAAGATGATAAAGCACCATGAAGGAGTTCGTACTCGCCCTTATCGTTGTCCTGCTCTTTTGTGGACTGTTGGGGTTGGTCACGTTATTGACCCTTCGCATATTGGAGTCAAACTAGATGAGCGCAAGAACCTACCAATCCCTGCTGGATGGGACCGAGTTCTCTCAATGGCAGAGGTGGATTCAATCCTTGCAGACGACTTGGTTAGGTTTGAGCGAGGAGTGTTACGACTTTGCCCTCAAAATCTCACTCAAGGCCGCTTCGATGCCCTGGTTAGCTTTTCATTCAATGTCGGACTCGGAAATCTCCAAAAAAGCACCATCCGCATGAAGCACAACAGGGGTGACTTTGGGGGTGCTGCGGAAGCGTTTATGGCTTGGACCAAAGCCGCAGGCAAAGAATTACCAGGTCTGGTTAAACGTCGGAAGGACGAGGTTTCGCTTTATTCATCTCAAGAATCCGACTCTTCAGCTCAAGAGTAACGTCTAGTCCGTTCTTATCCTCGAACCCCTGCAACCACTTTCTTCGCTCTTCCTTCGTTCTCATCTTCAGAACAAAGCGAGCTAGACCCTCTATCTTGGCTTCGTGTTCGGACATGACCATCTCTAGTATCTCCTCCCTAGAAGCTATAAATTCACCCCGGCTAACGATGCCGAGCAAATGTTTTATGCAACGCTTTTCTGGCGGCTGATACGATTCTAATGGCGTCTCGCTTGCGAACAAAGACCCCGAGGTGTATTCGTTTGTGGTCGGCGCAGATGTGGGCTTCATACTTGCCATTATCCCGCCTGTAGACCCCTTTTACATTCGTCTTGGTAGGTTGCTTCCTACGAGAGTTCCAGCGGTTCTCCATCTGCGTAGCCGCACGGAGATTAGACATCCTGTTGTCTGCTGGTTTCCCGTTTCTGTGGTCGATAGCCTCTGGCAACCATCCCTTATGAAACAGCCAGATGAGCCGGTGCTCCATGTAGTACTTCTTGGCTATACCAATTCTGATATAACCCCGTTTGTTAGGAGAGCCAGCCCTCTTGCTGGCATATCTCCTATTCCACATCACATAAGCAGAATACTTGGCAAACGACTCCTCGGGTCGGGGCTTCCAGTACAGGTGGCCTCTCTTGTAAGTAAAGAGGCTCCTGAGTTCATTTTTGCTTATCAAACTCTTGGATAATCCTGAGCATATTGGGAGGTCTCCAGCCAGGAGGTTTCATAATCTTGCCGTGGTCGTCTCGCAAGACGGTTCCTAGTTCGGCGTCAATCTTCTTGAGGTTCGTGATTGTGACCTCATCCCACCCCCACTCAATTGGCAGGTCCATGACCTTCCCTAGACCTATCAAGACCCAGATAGAGTCGCAAATCGCATCCAAAGCGTCTGCTTTTGCTACCTGCTCGTCCTGAAGGTTCTCGGAAGAGTGAAAAGCGGCCATCGCTTCTTCTAACTCCCCAATTTCTTCCCGCACCAAGTCTAGGTACAGACCGACCTTTTTCTGGTCTGGTCCGTGTCCCGCCGCCTTCATAAAGGCATCTACGTCATAGAAAATGCTCATGTTGTTCACCAAGGAATATCATCGTCCATTGCGACTAGGTCAGGTTCGGGCTTTTTCTGCCGCGGCTCTTGAACCTTCAGGCTCATAAACTTACCCTTCTTGCCTTCCCGAATCCACGCGGCCAGTTCGTACTCCTTGCCGTCCACGTTTATCTTGCCCTTGTAAGCCGGAGCCTTCTCGTTCTCGGATTCGTTCTTAAACAAAACCCCACTATTAGTATTGTCGTATTGCATATTCACCTCGCTGCTAAGTACAAGCCCACATTACCTAGTGCATAACCTAGAAAGGCTATGCCTAGCCCTATTTTACCCTCTACCAGCAGTTGAACCGCTACTAGAAGGTATACAACACCTATCCCTGCAATCAGCCACGACGCCATTCTGACCACACGGAAAATATAACGACTCCGGCCATAAACAGCAGAAACTTGGCCGGTCCTAGAGAATCCCAATCCACTACAAATACAGTCCAGTTCATAGCCACTCCTTGTTTTTCAAGCTCCAATTAACTACCTGTTCTAACCTCTCTGCAATATCTATTCTCGGAACCCAGCCTAGAGCTGCCATCTTCGAGCCATCTAAGGCGTATCTCAGGTCGTGTCCTGGTCTAGAAGAATGAAAGTCCACCATCTCGTAGTGCAAGGGTTTACCCTGTATATCCGCAATCGTAGTTGCGACCTTTAGGTTGTCCCATTCCTCCTTGCCTACGATGTTGAACTTAGCGCACTTATCTGCCTGCTTAACCTCGTTTAGCAGGAAAAGCATGGCGTCTGCTACGTCTCGGGCGTGGATGTAATGCCTGCTCCCAGCCTTGGTTTTAGACGGGTCGGAGTGAATCGTAATCTTCTCTTTCCTGTCCACCTTTTTAATACAAAGCGGAATGTACTTCTCAGGCGACTGCCTTTCCCCGAATACGTTCATGGTGTGCGTAATCCACACCGGAAGTCCGTAGGTATTCTCAAACGCTACGCAGAACTCCTCTGCCGCAGCCTTACTAGCGGAATATGGGTTAGTAGAGTTGTATCTATCGTTTTCTTTATAAAACACGCCTTCGGGGGCCGGACCAAACACCTCGTCCGTGGAAAAATATACAAGTCTTTGTATATCTATCGTCCGAGCATAATTTAAGAGGTTGACCGTCCCGATGGTGTTGTCCATCGCAAACTCCATTGGGAAGTCGATAGAACGGTCTACATGACTCCCAGCGGCCAGGTGCAGGATGATGTCTACCTTCCCAATATGGGAGGCCACATGGGGGTTTATTTCAGCCTTCAGGTCGTGATGGACAATCTTTACCCGCTTCTTGTGGGGGTTGTTTTCTAAGACGTTATGTAGCCGGTTCAGATTCCCAGAGTAGTCAAGTCTGTCTAGACTGACTATCTCCGCATCTGTTTTCAAGAGCAGCTCGTCTATCAGATGGTGGGCGATAAATCCTGCCCCGCCTGTTACTAGAATTTTCACTCTTCATCCCCCGATGCTCTTCGCATCAACTGATACTTCACCGCCTCTAAAACACCCACCACAGCCGCTACTGGCATCTGCTCCCCGTACTGGTCTATAACCTCATAGATTTCCTGCGCGAGAGCTTCTACCAAGACTGTATTCACTCGCACTCCTTGGCGACTGCTTTTAAGAAAGCCTGAACCTTCTCCATCATCTCGTCTAACTCTGACTGCTTGGGTTCAAACCGGACTATAAAAAGTCTTTTAGACTCCCGCACCCTGTCGTCAAAGCTAACAAAGTCCACCCACTTCCTGCCCGTACAGAGCAGTTGGCACATCATCTGTCGCTTGTATTTCGTAGGGACTTTGCCTTCTTTTCGGTACTGGAGGTGGGTGCTTGTTCTCGGGCATTTGATTTCGATAAGACCTTTTCCGGCCAGGCCATCAGGAGAAGCGCCAAAGTACGGGATTTCGGGGTGGAGCCAGAACCCTGTCTGGGTGACGAAAGTCCCTGTGTGGGCCTCGTAGGCGGCTCTGGCGATGGGTTCTTTTTCGGTTCCCCGCTGCATATCGGCGTTGACGTAGGTATCTTCTGCAAGACCTGTCTCGCGTTCTGCTACAAGCTGCCAGAGATAGTTTTGATAAGCGGCTGTCGTTTCGGCAGCGCAGGCATCATTAGCCCGTGATGCTGTTAGACAACCCAACCGAGCTTTCAGCCACTCCTCGGTTCCCTGAAGTATTTCTCTGTAATCGGTCATAAAGCCTCCTCTTGGCGATATGTAATTCACTTTCAAGCCTGTCCACCGAAATCCGTAGCCTTTGGGATACGGTGTGCTTCAGATGGTACGGATACATTATATAACGTGCCTTTAGAACCTTGCGGGACATTTCTGGGAGCTGCCTTATAGCGTTTTCCACTAGCTGCCCGTCCAACATATCCGGTTCAAGTCTAGGCTCCTCGCCCTCAAAAACGTCGTCAGATTCGTAGTTCCCCTCAGCAGAAGCGGCGGTGGTGCGGACCTCTGGCCCGACATGGCCCCATGCACAATACCAAGCCCAATTTTTTAGTCGCTCTTCGGAAACCATCGTTCGTAAAGCTCTGGCCTATTCTCTCGAATCCAAGGTTGTGCATCTGCAATACATTTTAGTCCGTCCTGCCCACAGGTCTGGGAGCCAACGTGGTGGACATACGCCCGACTTATAAAGTTTAGATAACCCTTAGACATTATGTCAAGGCATTGGATGTCGTCACTAAACCAATTCAAGGGCGGGAAGTCTACCCAGGCATCCTTGTGGATATAGGCGCAGATAGGAGCTATGACCTCAGCAGTCAGGATATGGTGCTCGCTTTGGTACTTGAAAAAGTCGCCTATGTCTCCCTTGCCAACTCGGATATTTTGGTATCCTCTCGCGTAGTCGCTTCGGCATGCGACCCAGCCGAGGGGGTTATTTTCTCTTCTGATAATGGAAATATCCTCGGCAAGCAGCTTCCAGGTGTAGGGGTTGAACACAATATCGTCGTTGCAACACACCACCTCGTCGAAGTCCTGAAAAGCCCGACCCATCACCGTATTGAAGGCGTCACCAAAATTACTCGCTTCGTTGAGTAAATTTACCGTCTTGTGCCTAGGTAATTTCATCTCCGACCCCGACAGATACACAACCACATCCTCGGGGACATAAAAGGTAATAGAAGCTGCAAGGACCGGAAGGCACTTCCCGTCCACGGTTGCTATGGCTATCGCTTTAATTTTCTATACTCCTCTGCCCTGTGGCCTGCATGAATTGTAAATAAGCCGTTGCCAAACAAAGGCTTATCGCACCGCAATATCTCTTGGCCTGTTTTCCACAAGACGTATTGCAGCGGAATCTGGTCTTTTATCCCCCACCTCATAATCTCTCGCCACCACATCTCATCTAACCCCACTACAGACAGGTTTCGGGTGTTCCTACAAATAATCCCAGCGGAGGTCATGCCAAAGTTTCTAGGCATACCCTGGCTCGCATAGTGAGCCATCTGCTCTTTCATAGGTTCGTCTAGATACTTGACCATATCGTGAGCCTCTTCGGTCTCATCGTATATACAGTCCCTCCAGGGGTGGGTGAACATACACCACGAGTCTTTTGCCTGGGAAACCATGTATTCGGCGAAATACGGGCTTGCAATCTGTACCGACCCGTCTACCCATATCGTGTAATCAAAAGGGCTCTCAGAGCCAAAAATCCGGTGTAATACGAGCTTGTAATACTTAGCCTGCAATCTAGGGTTATCCCCTAGTTCCTCGTGCGGTTGGCGAAAGTGCATGAATGTGCAGTCTATGGACTGCTCGGGCTGAGACTTCAGCGAGTCGTAGTCCCCGAAAATCGAGGTGTAGATTAGTACCTTTGCCATGTAAATCTCAGGTAGTTTCGGCTGTGCTCACCCCGCAATTTTTGCTGGTATAGACCCTCATTATTTGGGGTACGGATTAGCTGGCAGTCGGCACTATGCTGGTCGCAGATTATGGGAAGTGTTACCTCTCGGACATTGTTGCGTAAAAACAACGCTCTCAGGTAAGGGTCGTTGTATCCGTAATGTCCGGCAAAATCCTCGTCGTAACCACCGACCCGCCAGTAGTCCATCCTGCTGACTAACATCGTGCCTGCGGTTCTAGGTCGGTTCCTACGCTGGAAGGAGTAGAAAGTCCCTCTTTCTAGCTTGGTGTCAATAATGGCATCTATCGCCTCTTTGCTAAACGTCTGGTCCATATCGCAAAAGAGAATCCACTCCGTCGGGCAGACAGTAGCTCCTAAGTTTCTAGCCCCAGGAATGTTCCAAGGTATGTCTCTGTGTATTCGGTAGATAGGAACATCTGCATCTGGGGGAGAAATACTGCCGTCGTCTATTATTTGCTTCTCTACATAAGGATATGTACGCCAAGCATCTATATGCCTGTGTAGGTGCTCGTGGTCGTTATAAAACGTCAGGGAGATAGTAAACACCGCACATCCTCTAGTAAGTCTTGTTCCGTAAACCCGTAGTGTTTTGGGAAGCCTTTGGTTCCTAGTCCATGAACTCCAGTTTTGCCTCTATGGTGCTCGGGGCAGAGTGGTATTGCATGGTAATGGCTACTGCGGCCCCATCCCTGCCCTGCTCGCAGATGGTGGATTTCAGCAGGCGTTCCAGGGTATCCCAATCTTCGGCAGACAGCACAACCGAGTTCTGAGACTCGTGACAGATACTGTTTTTCATCTTTGGTCATCCCCATTGTTCTGCCATTGCTTTGGCTATCCCAGAATAAGTCGTGCTACGCTTTTTCCAGCGGTCAGGAGATGGCGGCATCTTGTGTATTCGGTTTTCTCTTCCGCTGACGATATTCGTCGGAACCAGCTTTGATAATCCCTTGAGCCACAAGCAAGTTGCTTTTGTCTCGCCATGCCCAAACTGCCAAGGCTGAATTACTTGGTCTGGTTTTCTAATCCGGCTGGAAATTATTGACACAGGATTTTCCAAAGCTATGCGTTCAATTGGGGAGTTTAATAACAGTCGCACAAACTCTAAAGCCTCGGTTTGTTCTTCTTGTTTTAGGTGAAACCATCTTGCGCCAGACACAGCCAAGTGCGTACAAGGCGGGTGGGCCACCATCAAATCCCAGCCGTCACCAAGAATATCGATTACATCACCTTGGTAGTGCGGCCCAGGAACATCAGTCGGCAAAAGGTCACAGCTCATGGCGTCATGCCCCATACGAATGAACGCGTCCCTGACCGTGCCTGAGTATTCACAAGCAACCAAAACTCTCATCTTGCCTCCTCAGACAATTTAACTTCATGCTCCACAGCCCACTTTGTTACCTTGTCCACATACTGCGAAAACTCATCTAGCTTTAACTCTGCCGTGCTCGGTTCTAGCATCTTTATGCTTCCGTCTGGCAGCTCTACTACGCGCTCAGGTAAGAACAGGGCTCGCAGGTATTCATGCCACACGCTAGGCTCATAAGATTTACCAGGAACGACCTGTTCGGAAATGTCTGACAATATCGCCCAGTACAGACGATTTTGTTCTAAAGACCGTTTGGCAGGTTTAACCTCTATGACATGACCATCAGGTGCAGAATCCACCATCTGATGTGCAAGCTCTCGGTTGTATTTTGTGAGAATCACTTTATATCTTCCTCGGCCATGTGGCAGAAGATACCGCACTCGATTGCCTGTTCTTTCGGGTAGTCGCCAGCGTCTTTAGGTAAGTCAGATAGCCAAATACGCTCATCACCAATTTTGAGAATCTTTGCGCCAATCTTTTTTTCCATTGCGGCCATGCGGTCAAATTGCTCTGGGAAGTCTATGCGAATCTTGTTCCAATATCCTGCCCCCCCCTTTACACATCCGATGCAGTTATTGTTTTGGTAGCCAAGTTTATACATAGCAGGAAGTTCTATTCCTGCCCGTTGAAGTATTGCTAGACAATCTTGTTTTGTAAGACCTTTGTCTATAAGAATCGACCAGAGGTTTACATCATTGTTGGCGTCTATAAAACGGTCTACACGGTCTTGCTCTTCTACTGTGTAGCCAAAGACCTGTCGGTCTCCTGCTTGCTCGTAATCTTTCCGCATTTCCTTTTTGAGTAACCGAGTGCAGGGTGCGCCAGCAATACCTACTAGGTACTTTGTTTTCTCAAATACATTGTAGATACTGCCGTCATACTTCTCGTTCCGTATCACATTTATTTCCTGCCCAAACCATTGCTCGCAGTCCTGCTTAAACCGCATATTGTCTGGGTGTTCTTCTTGGACATGGCAGTAGACTATTTCCACAGGAGTTGTGGATTCTGATAAGGCAAGTTTTGTAGCCACAGCAGATGCGGCCCCACAAGAGAACCAAGAGATTACTCTCATGCAGCCTTCAAACTCTTCTGCATAACAGCAACCTTAAACGCTTGCCAATGGTCAAACTGAGATGGCTCTAAACCAAGTTCTTTTCCTTTGGCTTCGATACCGCTTGCAGTTTCGTGCCAAGGCTTTTCGTTTACGACATCAGGCAAGACGACTACTAGCTCATCTTCCCATCTTTCGCCTCGTAGCCAGGTGGCGGCATGGGGAATAAACTGACCGCTACCCCGCATCCATTGTTCTGTCTTGCAAGCTGCGGTTACAGCAGATAACAGCTTTGTAATATCTGGTCGTATGTCTTTAGTCTGTAACCAGGCTTTACGCGCATCTGCTTTGGCGACCTTTTTAGGATATGCCGCCCAGAAGGTGTCGAAATCATCCAAGATATTTGCTCCTCATAATGTCTATGACTTCCCTCAAAGTCATTTCTGGCGATTCATGCCAAGTGCCATTCTCCCTATAACGTCTAACAATTGTCAAACCCATGTCTATATCCCCGTTGCTTTCGTGCGACGTAAGGATTAACACGCAAGTCTTGGTTTCGCTTTGGATGGCATCGCAAAGTCGCTCTAGGCAGAGTCTTTGGCCGAACGGAATTTCGGCGTTTTTATATTTAGCTTCTACGATAATGAACAGACGGTTACCAAACTCAAGTATGGCGTCTATGTCTGTAGGAGAGATTGCCCCCCAGCGCAGGTTGCTGAAGTCTTTGAGCTGTCCAGCGTACTCTTTATTTCTAAACATCCTCTGGCTCTCCAAGCATCCCAAGCACTCTGTGTATGCGTACTTGTAAAGTAACCTTGGTCATCACAATCTAGCCGGTACTTGTTCTCTTTAGCCCACTTCCTAAACTCTCTATCCACTTCTACCTCCTACTTACTAGTATGTTTACATTCTAGTAGTACCCATCTGCACTTTTGGTGGACGGACTTAGCCTTAGCCTTGTCCGCCTTCACCTGCACTTTCGGAGCCACAGGACCCGTCAGCCTCTTCGCGTTCCGGTGCTGACTTCGCCGCCGGGTTGGGATTTCTCAACGCTGCCCACAGTATCCCTATCGCCTACTAGCCCTGCCGTCTTTCGCCGACGACTGGTAAGCGGCTGGAAATGCAAAAACCCTCGTGTGGAGACTTGGGCTTGACAGGCCAGCATCGGTCAGGACGATGACTACAAGCCCCCACAAGAGGGTTCTTTATCCTGACAAATGCTGGAGCGTCACTTCCAACACCGCTAGGATACCACGGTTTTAGTTTAGTTCAATAATCTTTACCTGCCAGCCGTCTTTAAGTTTCCCCCAGCCGTGGACCTGGACCTTCCAGCCTGACCGAACCATCTCTGGGTAGTAATCGTTCTCGACTATCTTCTTCTGCCGCGCCGCAACATTCCCTCGACTTGTAGTCTGGATGGCTAAAGTCTCCCCGTTCCCGATAGCTAGGATGTCTATACAGCCGTACAAGTCCTGCCGGATACGGGCAAAGTGGTTCCAATGCTCAACTATCCAGGGCTTATACCCCTGCTCGCGCAGTAGTTTTAAGGAACGCTGGGTCGGGCTCATGTGGCTTTTATACAACAAGGGTTAGCCCTAGTCAAATTTTTTATAAAACACTTGCAATAGTCTAAGGATGGTATAAGATTCTTATACGGCATCCAGCCGTTTAGAGGAGAGTCAAATGTTTAAGTCAATCGCTGTATTGCTTGCTGGTTTGAGTTTTGCCGGAGCTGCTTATGCATCATGCACAACGCATACCTACTTTGTAAACGGTAAAACTGTAATCTGCACGACCTGCTGTTACGGCAACAACTGTAATACAAACTGTTTCTAAGCTCTGAGGAGGGCGCAAATGTACAACCCAGACTGGTATTACACACAACCGCCGGAGCCATCATCACAAGATGACTACGAGCAAGAGATAGCAAAAGCAGAACAGAAGTGGGAGCTTGAGAGGGAGGACTATGATGACTGATGCTGAACACCACCAACAGCAGCTAGAGCAACAAGAGTGGGAGCATGATGTAGAAATGAACCACGGTAAGTTTATAGGCGTAGCTCGGTTTATCAGAGACAACGCCCGTGGTGAACGCGATATACAAGACGCAGTAAAATATCTAATGCAGGTGCTTGAGGATTACGAACAACTAACGAGGAGATTTGCATGAGTCCGCTTGAACTCTTAAAGGTCAATGTCAATGACCACACCGAAAAGAAAAATGGCCTAACTTACCTGTCCTGGGCTTGGGCATGGCAAGAAGCAATTAAGGCCGACCCGAAGGCAGAGTGGAACGTCAAGATGTTTGGCGCACACTTTGACCAGCCGTATTGCAGGATTGGCGAGACCGCAATGGTATTCGTAGACGTTACGATGTTCGACAAGACTCTAGGCTGTCAGCTTCCGGTCTTGGACCATCGCAATAAAGCGATACCGAACCCAGATGCGTTCCAGGTCAACACCGCAATCATGCGCTGCCTGGCTAAATGTATCGCCATGCACGGGCTCGGACTTTACATCTACGCCGGTGAAGATTTACCCGAAGGTGATACGCCTGACGTTACACCCATCATTCGCAAACTTGAGGAGAGCAAAAATGTTTCAGAGCTACAAACCAATTGGAAAACAGCCTACCAAGCACTACAAAGTCTGCCAGATGCACTCAAGCTGGCAAACGAAGCAAAAGACAAACGCAAGCTCGAACTGGCTGCTTGACGGCTTAGTCTTTACTGGCTGTATTACCTT
>Ga0209972_10004382_pt1 | contig 10667 bp, 7 predicted proteins | sample NOAtaG_7_FD_187302 | JGI IMG/M metagenome (GOLD analysis project Ga0209972, IMG submission 187302) | Freshwater lake microbial communities from Lake Erie, under a cyanobacterial bloom - NOAA_Erie_Diel1S_2200h metaG (SPAdes) (version 2) | ecosystem: Environmental > Aquatic > Freshwater > Lake ...
TAGGGGGTGTAAGATTCTGAGATGCGCTGAATTCCGCTGTCATCATTTTGTTAATTTATTAGTCCTATCAACGAGAAGGAATAGGGCGTCGTCTTGTCTTTTTCACCCTTCGACTCCGCGAATAACTGGAACCTATTGATTTAGGGTATGTCTTTAGGGATTACCTTATTCTCTTCGTGAGATTCACCTTTATGCGGGTAATAATTTATTTCCTGTTATACAAAATGGTCAGCAAGTCGGACAATACACGATTGCTCCTGGCAAGTTTCCGCATAAGGCTGGTAATCTAACTGGTCCGTCTTATAGCCTTACCGTAAATAATCTTAGCGGGGATATTTACATCATTGCCCATGCGGTGGTGCACGGATTTCCTCAGCTTTAGGGGTGTAAGATTGTTATTGGTTGCGGCACCGCTCTACAACAGGGCGGTGCTTTTTATTTTTAGGCATAAGATTATGAAACTTATTTTATGTGGTTTATGGTTCGTTTTGTGTAGAAAAGAGAATGCTTTAGTTAAATACAACTTTGGTACCTTTATTTTAAATCAAACTCCATGTTCATTAAAGACCTTGATAACTGTACCGAGTTTATCGCTGGTGATAAAACGATTCTTCGTGAAATTTTACATCCGGATAAAGCTGATCTAAATCTTCGGTACAGTCTGGCCCATGCTGTCGTAAAGCCGGGCTTGACCTCTCAACCGCATAAACTTAAAACTTCTGAAGTCTACTATATTCTGGAGGGAGAGGGGTTGATGTTTATTGATGAGGAAAGTGAGCAGGTCTTTCCAGGTCAGACCATTTACATCCCGCCGCTCGCTGTCCAGTACATTCGTAATACAGGCGCTAACGATTTAAAATTCCTGTGCATTGTCGATCCAGCCTGGAGGGTAGAGGATGAGATTATCCTCTAAACGAATCAGAAACATCAAGATGGGACGATGGTCCTTATAAAAAGTTAATTGACCTTTTTGATTTACCCCCAATCAAATCTGAACACATCGTTTCGTGCGTAATGTCCCACTGGATCGAAATCCATCTTAGCCCTAATAATTTCCCTGTGATCGATCTCCGCTGTTACGATTCCTTCCTGATCGTATAACGGTCCGGCCAATCTTTTGCCAAGTGGTGATAGCATAACGCTGCCGCCCGTGCTTGGAGAAAATTCAGCATCCAGTAATTTCTGTAAATCCTCCGGATAGTGTTCTAATTTAAGCAACTGATTGCATCCGATCACAAACGAACGACTCTCACAGGCAATATGCTCAAGAGAGGATTGCCATGTACTCCGACAATCGGCGGTAGGAGCGAGATATATTTCGAGACCTTGTTGGTACATGGCCGCTCTGGCCAAGGGCATATAATTCTCCCAACAAATCAATCCACCTATTTTGCCTAACGGCGTCTCTAATACATTCAAATCTTTACCATCACCCTCGCCCCACACTATTCGCTCTGCTGCCGTAGGCTTGATCTTTCTGTGGCGGTGTATTAACTGACCCTCCGGAGAGAAATACAGGAGTGAACAATATAAGGTGTCGCTAGTCGCGTCTTTTTCTGTAACTCCAACTACTAACCAGGCTTTTGTTTGCCTGGCTGTTTCGGCCAAATGCTCGGTATCCGGTCCTGGTACCAACATGCTATTCTCCCAATATTTCAAAAACAGATCCCTACCTGCCTCCGTACGTCCGCCGACCTTGGTCCCGAAAATCAATCCGCGGGGATAACCAGGAACAATAACTTCTGGAAAAACGATAAGCTTGGAACCGCCTTTTGCGGCTTCCACAGCCCAATTCCTGATTTTATCCAAAGTGCGGTGCTTATTAAACAGTTCAGGCGCAATCTGTACTGCTGAGGCTAGAAAGGGTCCTGGTAATTCCATAAGTCAAAACTTTATCAAATGTAATCTTCCCGGATTTTTAATACGTGTGATAAAATCATTCATTTTTTCATTTTGAGGGTTAAAAAATGCACCTCAGCCTCAAAAAAGTATATGTTTTTTGAAAAAGTGGTTCAAAAAATGATGCATTTTGAGAATTACCTATACTTTTGCGCGCACAACCACTAAACAACCACTAAATCTATGGCCCAATTAAGATTTGATGCCCTAAAAAGCCTGAAAGACCGTCCCAGAGTAAAGGTGGATCTTCAGGACCCTCATGTTTCTAAGTTTTTCGGTGAAAATGTATTTGGTCCTGAGCAAATGCGTGCCACGCTTGCTGCACCAGTTTACAAACAGGTAATGCGTGCAATCAAAAACCACGAAAAAATTGATGCCGACACGGCAGATGCCGTAGCCTCTGCGGCCAAGCTTTGGGCACTTGGAAAAGGTGCCACGCATTTTACACATTGGTTTCAACCTATGACCGGCGGAACAGCTGAAAAGCACGATTCGTTTTTTGATGCCCTTGCTGGCCTTGAACGTTTCAAAGGAAGTGAGTTGGTTCAACAGGAACCGGATGCCTCTTCTTTCCCTTCTGGCGGTATTCGCAGCACGTTTGAAGCACGTGGTTATACAGCGTGGGATCCAACCTCACCTATGTTTTTGTACGGAAAGACTTTATGTATCCCTACAATCTTCGTTTCCTATACCGGTGAAACACTCGACACTAAGGCTCCGCTTTTAAAGGCATTGAAGGTTGTAGATAATTCTGCAACCCGCGTTGCTCAGTTGTTTGATAAAGACATCACGCATTGCACAGCATCCTTGGGCTGTGAGCAGGAATATTTTGTGGTCGATGCAGGCCTCTACATGGCTCGCCCCGACCTGGTTATGGCCGGCCGCACCGTTTATGGTCACGCGCCCGCCCGCGGTCAGCAGATGGAAGACCACTACTTCGGCTCTATTCCTTCCCGCGTTTATGATTTCATGAAGGATTTCGAAATCGAAGCCTGGAAACTTGGAATCCCGGTCCGCACCCGCCACAATGAGGTTGCTCCGAGTCAGTTTGAAGTTGCTCCCCTTTTCGAAGAAGTAAACGTTGCCAACGACCACAACCAGTTGATGATGGACGTCATGCAGCGTGTGGCCGAACGCCACAATCTGCGTGTCCTGTTTGCTGAAAAGCCTTTTGCAGGGCTTAACGGTACTGGTAAGCATAACAACTGGTCACTCATCACCGATACCGGAGTAAACCTCTATGCTCCTAGCAGCAGCGCCCGCGATAACCTGATGTTCCTGACGTTCTTCGTCACTACCATCAAGGCCGTACACGCCTATGCCGATTTGCTCCGCGCCAGTATTGCCACCTACGGTAACGATTACCGTTTGGGTGCCAACGAAGCGCCCCCTGCTATTATGTCCGTGTTCATCGGCTCACAGATGCAGAACGTTCTGAACGAGATTGAGAAGAGCGGCAACGTTAAGATCGAGAAGGGCGATAACATGTATATGAAGCTTGGTATCGACCAGATTCCAGAGATCATCCTCGATGCTACCGATCGTAACCGGACCTCTCCGTTTGCCTTCACTGGAAACAAATTTGAGTTCCGTGCGGTTGGCGGAAGCGACAACTGCGCTACAGCTATGACGGCTCTCAATCTAATTGTTGCAGAGCAACTTGATCAATTCTTTGCGGCTGTTACCAAGGACATCGAAAAAGGTGAGGAAAAGCGTTTGGCCATTGTAAAAGTGCTTCGTCAGTACATCACCGAATCCAAAAATGTAATCTTTGGTGGCGATGGTTATTCTGATGAATGGGTTAAGGAAGCAGAAAAGCGTGGCTTGAGTAACATCAAGAATACTCCTCGTGCACTTGACGCTTATCTCGACAAAAAGTCAATTGAACTTTTTGAAAAGCATGGCGTTCTCAGTCATAAAGAGGTGGAAGCCCGTAATGAAATCCGTCTGGAAGCCTACATGAAGCGTGTACAGATCGATTCACGAGTAATGGGAGATTTGGCTCTGAACCACATCATTCCAACTGCCATTGCCTATCAAAGTAAACTGATCGACAATGCCAATGGCTTGAAAGGTTTGGGTATCGATAATTCTGCGGTGGTTAAAACCATTCAGGATATATCAAAGCATATTGAAATCATTAAGAATGGTGTACGCGATATGATTGAAGAGCGTAAGCGAATTAACAAAATCGCCGATACGCACAAGCGTGCACTGGCCTATTGCGACGATGTCAAGGAGAAGTATTTCGATATGATCCGTGACTCCGTGGATAAGCTTGAGTTGCTGGTCAACAACGAAGACTGGCCACTTGTAAAGTACCGTGAACTACTCTTCTTGAGATAGTTTAGTGGGTGATTGATTGGGGTTGGGCGGGTCCGAAAGGACCCGCCTTTTTTTGCCCCTTATTTTCCTTTTTCCATTTGAATCTTTGGAACTGTCGCTCCGTCGATCAGTTGATTAAATAACAAGCGGAAAGTTCCATGCGCCTGACCGCGGAAGGTGATCTCCGGACCGAAGGTTAATAGTTTACCTTTTCCAACAGCTGCCTCGAAAGCGACGACACCACCTTTTAGATACTCTTGGCCCCATGCCCATCCGCTGCGCAGTGGAGCCTCTTCTCCGAACCAGGCCAATGGACGAATGGTTCCTGCGGCAATGGCTTCCGGACTGAGTTTGAATACAGGACTATTTTCAAAATAGACGTCTGTTTTGCTGCGCATGCCCCACGTCGAGGAGGTCGTAGAATCGAGTTTCACCCGAAGAATACTTCCGGGCACATAGTATTTCTCATTAGGAATATTTCGCTCCGCACCATTTGGACCAATTTCCGTTAACGCATTTTTTACGGGCAGTCCTAAATGATAGGCCAGGTTGGCGCTGGTACCGATGGTTACTACTCTTCCGCCGGCCTCCATGAATTTGCGCAGCTCAGGAATGGTTTTATCGGCTGTTATTCTTCCCATCGTTGGGTGGAATTCAGCAGGAATTTCTTCCGGCTTTGGATCGCGACGTACCCAACCCCATGGATTTTCTTCCGTTTCTTTTCGAACGGCCGGTACAGCGCCGGTAACAAGAATCAATACATCGTATTTTGATTTTAGATTACCGGCATCAATGTTTTTGGAATAGATCACATCTGCACTGAAATGATACTGTTCCATCAACCAGCGAATCCACCCACTCGGCATAGAACCACCATAGGTATCCCATAGGGCAATTCTAGGAGCGGAAACTTTTGCGAGAGAGGATGGCGTGCCAGATGCTGCTTTAGCGACCAATCCATTTTCATCTGCCGCCTTTTGAAGTATGGCTCTAGCTTTTGCTGAATTGGGAACATAAAAACTTCCTGACGGCATCCCTTGCTTGGGAATACCACCAGTGCGGTAAACGGGAAGTCCTGCCTGGATCAAATCATTGACTGCTACAAAGGCAGCGTTCGATCTGCTGTCTAACAAAAATCCGGGTCCTGTTCCGGTGATGCTGCCTTTCAGTGGCAACAATTGACCATACGGCATCAATTCAAATGGACCTGAGAAATCCTCCAGGTAACGATCGAATTCTACGCCCATCTGAAAAGCCAGTGTCCAGCCTGCCGCGTCGTAGGGTCGTACCGGAGGTCCGCCAGGATATTGAAAATCATTTGGATGATCCTGAGCTTCAAACATATCCAACACATGCGGACGGAAAGGCTGGTTGGTTTTTACCACATACGATCCTGCCGGGTAACTTTTATTGTCCACTTTAAAATCTGCAGTTGCTTTATGAACGCGCACTCCTGTACGGATCAAAGCATTTAAAAAACGTACAGCTGTAGAAAAATCTGCCTGATTGGCTGGAAGTACATAACCACGTGGATCGCGGTTGGTACTGGATTTGAAAATGCTGTCGTAATATTTTGGAGGAATGGTGGAGGAATTTGCAGCACCTTCCTTTTTTGGACGGTTTTTAAAGGCTGTGGAAATGGCTTCAATTCTTGCAGGGTAATGGGTCCAATTATCGACGCTTCCGCGCTCAACTGAATTCAATCCCATGCGATAGATATTGAACAGCAACTGATCGCGGTGTCTTGCCGCATAATCGAGCACAGCATAATTCAGAGAAACTGAATAATCGATTGACTGACGGAAGTACCACTTTTGAGGAGTTACCGGAAAAGGGGTGTCGTTGTTCGGAATAAGACGCGAAGGAATGAGCGGCACTTCGCTGGGCGATGGATTGCCAATAATTTCCGTCAGCAAACCAAGCATGTTGTGGAAATAGGTGGTGGTTCGCAAACCGCCGTTGTACCAGGTAGAAAATACAGAGCCATCGAGTCTGGTGTATCCTGGTTTACCTTCTGCATTCAATCTTCCGATCATGGAAGCGCCAATCGCATCTAATCCGGTAATGGTAAGAGGATCAAATACATGGTTAAAGGGATCGCGGTAGGGTGGTCCTGCCAACACCGAACCTGCAGGTCCGGCCTGGTGGTGGTTGTACATAATTTGAGGAAGCCATTCGATGAACAATTGACGCGCCATATTTTGTGTTTCCTTCATGTTGAGCATGAAGAAGTCGCGGTTGTTGTCGTGGCCGATGTATTTCTGATACAGCTTAGGCAGATGATCTAGTTTTCGGTTCTCCGGTTTGGGATCTCGCATGTACCAGTTAGAAACCAACTCCTGTCCATCCGGGTTGGCGTGCACCATAAGTACAATCACATTATCGAGGATGAATTTTGTTTCCGCATCATTACGAGAAACGAGATTCCAGGCCGTTTCAATCAGTTGATGAATACCGACTGTTTCGGTGGCATGCAAGCCTCCATCAATCCAAACGACGGCCTTTCCTTCAAGCGACAAGGCTTTAGCCTGCTCAACGGTTAGTCCGTCCACATTGGCAAGTTTCACAGAAATTTTGCGATAGTCTTCCAACTTTTTATGATTCTCTGGAGAAGTGATAATCAACATGGGGTGATCACGTCCTTCTTCTGTTACACCGAGACTCACGAGTTTAACGCGGTCGGACGCAGCTAATTTTTTAAAGTAGGCTGCCGTTTGGGTGTAAGTAGCCAGATGGTAATTGTCTCCAATGGTGAATCCAAAGTGTTCCTTAGGTGAAGGTTGGGCATACACCGTAGCAGACAGGCAAAAGGCGAATGCGATCAGCAATAGTCTTCTTAACATGGGTTGATCATTTTATTGGTGGAAATATAGAAAGATTTGGAAAGGTGCTCATGCAGAAATACATGAGTCCTAAAAGGTTGCCCAATATTGGTCAGAATTCCGGGTCCAGACCGAACCGCTCTTTAAATTCCTGAACGGCAGGGTATTTTTCAATAAGCTTTTCAAGCTTTTCGCGGCCTGTATAAGCCGGTCGAGCGACTTCATTTTGTTCCAGAAAATGCTCTACCGCGATCTCCGGATCCTGACATTGTTCACGGAGAAACGTCATCATTTCCGTTTTCAGGCTGTTGAGGAGTTGTGCTTCTACTGCGTTGGCTAACGTGAGCGTTACTTTTCTGCCTTCAACGGTTTTTGGTCTTTGCAGCAGCAAATGCTCGGCAGCCATTTCCTTCTTTTTATCGGCGTAGGCTTTCCAGGCCTCTTCGATGGCTTCAGATGTAGCCGGAATAACTTCGACTTTAATCTGCTCCACTTCAACCAACGGCTGAGGCTTTTGGTCCAATAAGTCCTTCAGGTTCAATGTAGTTTTAGCGCGGGATAATGGTCTCGCATTGGAAACTGGAGTAGGACGAGTCGGAGTTGGAGCTAGCGGGGCTGGAGCTTCCGCGGTTACCTCAACGGTAGGTGCGGGAATTTCAGTTGGTGTTACTGGTACTGCGCCCTCATTAGAGGCAGTCTTTAATTCACTTTTTTTTTTCCTGGATCCGCTTCTGCAGTACCAGGTTGAAATTTTATGGCTGAATTCACGTGCGCCATTTTCATCAGCGCTAATTCAACCAGCAGGCGTTGATTTTTACTGGCTTTATAATGTATGTCGCACTGACTACCAATGTTCAACCAGGATAGGAGAAGGGAGTAAGGAACGGCCTTAGCCTGATCGGCATATTGTTTTCTCGTTTTATCCGGAACATCCATAAGCTCTGTTGTGCGTTCGTCACGAGCAACGATCAGATTACGTAAATGCGCACTTAGTCCGTTTATAAAATTTTGTCCGTCAAAACCTTTCTTTAAAATTTCATCAAAGATCAATAGAGGTTGAACAGGATTCTCGGTCAGCAATCCATCAACGACTTTGAAATAGTATTCGTAATCGAGGATGTGCAGGTTCTTAAGCACATCCTGAAAGGTGACTTCCTTACCTGAGGAAAACGTCACCATGAGGTCAAAGATGGAAAGGGCATCTCGCAATGCACCGTCTGATTTTTGAGCAATCAGGTGTAACGCAGCATCCTCGATTTTAACTTTTTCCCGGTCTGCCACTTTACGGAGCTGTTTGACCAGGTCGCCAACCTGAATTCGATTGAAATCAAAAATCTGACAACGGGAAAGAATGGTGGGTATCACCTTGTGCTTTTCGGTGGTTGCCAGGATAAAGATGGCGTAAGCAGGCGGTTCTTCCAGAGTCTTCAAAAAGGCATTGAATGCCTGATTGGAGAGCATGTGAACCTCGTCTATGATATAGACTTTAAATTTTCCGGATTGAGGAGCGAAACGGACTTGTTCGGTCAGACTGCGAATGTCCTCAACGGAATTGTTGGAAGCTGCGTCCAATTCGAAGATGTTGAGGGAATTTAATTCGGCTCTTTCTTCAAACCCGTTGATCATTCGCGCCACAATGCGTGCGCAGGTCGTCTTTCCTACGCCCCTTGGACCGCAAAACAATAGGGCCTGGGCCAGTTTATTGCTGTCGATGGCATTTTTCAGCGTCGTGGTGATGTGTTCCTGACCCACCACCTCGTCGAAACCAAGGGGGCGGTATTTCCGGGCCGAAACAACAAAATTCTCCATCTGCGGCAAGATAAATGAAATCGGGAAATTTTTCAGGATAGGGTAATAGAGATCGCCGCTTCTCCGAAATTCTGATGAACCGAATCTACTTTTTCAATATCTTGAGACTTCATTTTTTATTATGGAGAATACCTACGATGCAATTGTAATTGGTTCCGGAATCAGCGGAGGCTGGGCGGCAAAAGTGCTGTGTGACAACAATGTAAAAACATTGGTCCTCGAGCGTGGCCGAAATGTGGAGCACCTTAAAGACTATCCAACTACAAACATGCATCCCTGGGAATTCCCATTACGTCGTCAGATGCCAAAAGAAGTTCTGGATGCAAATCCTGTAGTTAGTAAGTGCTATGCCTTCAACGATATGACCGATCAGTTTTTCGTGAAGGACAACGATCATCCCTACATTCAGGAAAAACCTTTCGACTGGATTCGTGCATATCAGGTTGGCGGTAAGTCCTTATTGTGGGCTCGTCAGACGCAACGTTGGAGTAATTATGAATTTGAGGCGCCTGCCCGCGACGGCTTTGCGGTGGATTGGCCCATCCGTTATGATGACCTGGCTCCATGGTATTCTATGGTCGAAAAATTTGTCGGTATCAGCGGCAACCGCGACGGTCTGAAGCAACTACCCGACAGCGAAGTGCTTCCTCCATGGGAACTCAATTGTGTTGAAAAACACATTCAATCTAAAATTCATGAACAATACAAAGATCGCCCGGTAATTATCGGTCGGTGCGCTCATCTCACCGAACCTCAGGAAATTCATTTGCAGCAGGGAAGGGGTAAATGCCAGGCGCGCACGAAATGCGAAACGGGCTGTCCGTTCGGTGGATATTTCAGTTCGAACTCTTCAACCATTCCTTGGGCGCAGCGCACGGGTAACCTGACCATGAAAACCGATTCTGTAGTACACAGCATTATCTACGACGATAAGGCTGGTAAGGCAACCGGTGTTCGGGTCATTGATGCTCATACCAAGCAAATGACAGAGTATTATGCACGTGTAATTTTTGTAAATGCCGCGTGTCTGAATACGAACTTGATCATGCTGAATTCAACGTCGTCACGTTTCCCGAATGGATTGGGTAACGATAGTGGAGTGCTTGGTCGTTACGTTGCTTTCCACAACTACCGCGGAAATATCAGTGCTTCGATTGAAGGCTTTAAAGATGAGTTTTACTACGGCCGCAGACCGACACAGGCGTTCATGCCGGCTTTCCGGAATGTGTTTAAGCAAGAAACGGATTTCCTTCGCGGCTATATGGTAGCCTTTGGCGCCGGTCGTGGTTCCGGATCTTCAGATGGCATTGGCGAGCAATTAAAGAAAGAGTATGCCGAGCCGGGTGGATGGTATGTGAGTATGATGATGCAGGGTGAGACCATCCCGAAATTTGAAAATCATGTGAAGCTGAGTCCTGATCAAAAAGATCCATGGGGAGTGCCGCAATTGGTAACCTCTGTAGGGTACGATGAAAATGATGAAAAGCTCTTTAAAGATTTTCTGAATCAGGGTGCCGAGATGCTGGAGCGTGCGGGATGTAAAAACATCAATCAGATTGACACCGGCTGGAACCCCGGACTGGATATTCATGAAATGGGTGGTGTGCGAATGGGTAAAGACCCTAAAACCTCCATCCTCAATAAATTCAATCAGGTTCATTCCTGTAAGAATGTTTTTGTTACCGATGGTGCTTGCATGACATCTGTAGGTAACCAAAATCCTTCATTGACTTTCATGGCCATCACTGCACGCGCGGCAAGCTATGCCGTGGAGGAGATGAAAAAACGGAATCTATAATCCTGTCCTTTGTT